>OMNT01000065.1_pt1 | contig 106874 bp, 87 predicted proteins | sample 1672551 | NCBI WGS metagenome assembly OMNT01 (sample SAMEA3136698, study PRJEB25190) | human gut metagenome | reverse complement strand
GTAAAACAATCTAGTTTAACCACCCAAAAGTGTCAACCTTTTCCAGGGAAGGTCACAGGCGGCCAGGCATCACCAAAATGCCTGGCTGCTTGGCTTTTTCAACTCTATAAATAAACGTAAAATTTCTATTGATAAATCTTGTAATTATTAGAAATATTACTACCTTCGCAATACCAAACAATATGCGATATGAAGTATGATGAATTTCACGACCTTGTTAAGGGGAATGGCTGGGAAAGGCTAAGGCAGTCTGGAAGCCACGTGATCTACAGAAAGTGAAGCCGGACTTACCCAGTTCCCTACCACAAAGGGAAAGAGTTAGGCAAGGGGTTTGAAAACAAGATGAAAAAGGATATGGGGCTGAAATAAGCCCCATATCACAACGATAAAAGAATTGAGTTATGGTTATAGAAGCGGTTATCGAAAGAGCTACGGACGGAACTTTCAACGTCTATTGCAGCAAGGAAATATTCTCTGGAGCCGGCGACACCATCGAGGAAGCCAAGGCCGACATGATGCAGCAGATCAAGTTCTACAAGGAGACTGCGATCGCGGAGGGATTCAAGTACCCCGCCTTTCTTGACGGGGAATATTCCTTCTCCTACAAGATTGACGCGGTCTCGTTGATGCAGTACTATGTCAATTCGGGTATCCTCTCATTGGCCGGCCTCGAAAAACTAACAGGCATCAACCAAAAGCAGCTTTGGGGATACATCAACGGAACCAAGCCACGGAAAGCTCAGGAGGAAAGAATCGAATCCGGATTCCGGGCGTTGGACAAAGACCTGAACGCCATATTCGCGTAATTGTTTGGTAGCATTACTTAGTATGGTGCGGCCCTGGGAGCTTCTTCCAAGGCTTTTCTTTTGGGTAAGGGCCAATGAAGAGGGTTAATCTTCGTCCGCCCTTACGATTTTTATTGGAGGGAAGTGGGTATAACGGGGATTTTAAGGGACAATGGCGGAAGATCCGTCCTGATGAGGATGCCTCTCGGAGCGCCGTGGTCAAGAGGGGTGAGGTCGATGGCCTTTGAATATGAACGAGTCACAGACGCGGACTTAGGATAGGTCTTGCCGGCGGCCTGAAGGGCGGCGCGGAGCATCGTCTCGTTCTCGTCTCCCAACTGGTAGCCGTCCAACGGATTGTCCTTCGCCTCCAAATCCACCGGAATGCCGTCCGGGATGGAGACATTGTTGCCGTTGCAGTCAGCGAACTTGCTGATCATCACGTACATTCCCCAGTCCCTGATCAGGGTGTAATCGTAACGGCTGGTGTAGAAGTCCTTGGGAGCCAGCAGAATACCGGCGCAGTACTTCCCGTGGGTCCGAGTACCAACCAGCGTAACGTCCATGTAAGGCATCAGGCCGACAATCAAGCCCTCCGAGGCCGAGGCTGTGCCTCCGGACACGATGGCGTAGACTTTGGAAAGTCCCGGATTGGCGTCGGAAACATCCACCTCGATGTCCTGGCTGCTCAGCTTGTGCCTTGTCGAGAAACGCGATTTCGTGTCCTCACCCTGCTGCTTCCAGACATCCGCCAGAATGGAATTGTATACCTCCGTCTGGAACACGTCCCCGGCCAGGACATTGGCCTGAGGCGCGATCATCGACGCAAGGATGTTCTCCGTGAAGGCGTAGCCGCCGCCATTGTACCGAAGGTCGATGATGAGCTCGTCGATATTCTTGGACTTAAACTCCCTGAACACTTCCGGGAGAGCCTCGGAGGACTTCAGGTCGAAACCATTATAGACAAGGTAGCCGACTTTTCTGCCGCCGAACTCGAAGGTCTCCGTCACCAGGATCGGATCCTCGTACATGTCCACCGCCTTGAGCCTGACAGTCCTGACCTTGCCCGAGATGTGGTCGCCCTCCACATTCGTCACGCCCAGGGCGACCGAGTAAGTGTTGAAGGCGTTGTAGACATTGTCCTTCGTGATAGGTTTGCCGTCAAGGGTTATGATGACATCGCCGCGCTTCAGTCCGGCGTTCATGGCAGGCCCGTCCTTGCAGACATAGCTCACCACGAGAAAGTACTCTCCGGCCCTGTCACTGAACTTTCCAAGCTGTAGATCATAGCCATAGGTAAGGCCTTGACCCTGGATGGATCTCTTGAACGACAGCAGGTCATCGGTAAGCATCGTCCACTTGTCAACCTCCTTGCCGCCCTCGTGGTAGCGGATGCTCTTAACGACCTCCATCGGCATCCGGCAAGTGTCCGGAGAAAGTCTGACAAGATCCTTCTTAATCTCATCATTCCAGAGATAGTACGTCCCAAGCACATCGATCGCATACTGATCCGCCTTGGCGATCACAGGAGAAGGAGCGCCTGTTTTGTTATTGTCAGTCTTGGTCTTCTCGCACCCGAGAAGTCCCAGCGCCAGCGCAGCCACCAGAACCGCGCGCCCTATCATATTCATTGGACTCATATTCGTCATTTTTCAGGAATACCGCACCCGCATCCCGGGCACAACCTCACAAAGATATTCATTTTTCATTTCTTTGTTGTATCTTTGATTTAAATTTATGTAGAGGACGATGATCGGCATTTTCGATTCAGGATCCGGCGGGCTGTCCGTGTTCCGGGAGATCATAAAGCTTCTTCCGGAGGAAAGTTATGTCTACTACGCTGACAACGCCAACTGTCCGTACGGGGAAAAGTCGCTGCCGTTCATCCAGGATCGCAGCAGGGCGATCACGGAATTCCTTCTCTCGCGGGGCGCGCGGATCATCGTGGTGGCATGCAACACGGCCACGGCGGCGGCGATCACGACCCTGAGGAATGAATACCCCGTCCGCTTCATCGGGATGGAGCCTGCTGTCAAACCTGCGGCGCTGAGCTCGCAGACCGGCGTGATCGGCGTGCTGGCCACGGCAGGCACGCTCAAGGGATCCAAATACCTCACTACCAAAGGGATCTACGAAGACGATGTCAGGATCGTGGAACATGTCGGGCAAGGATTCGTGGAACTTGCCGAGGCAGGGATTCTGGACGGACCGGTGGCTGAGGAGACTGTCAGGAGAAGCCTCAGGCCGCTTCTGGACGCAGGGGCGGACAGAATCGTGCTGGGATGCACGCACTACCCTTTCCTCCGGAACGTTATCCAGAGGGTAGCGGGGCCGGACGTGCGCATCATCGATCCGGCGCCGGCGGTGGCAAGGCACCTCGTCGATGTGATGAGAGAGGAAGGGCTGCCGCTTTCAGAGGCGGCCACACCGGCTGGCCCGGCGACCGGAAAGGGCAGCGCTCCAAGCGAACCTCGCATCGAGCTTGTCACCTCAGGCGACAACACCTCCGCCAAACGGATCCTCGACATCGTTCTTGAGGAGGACGGCATCCGCCACGGCAGGCAATAACCACCACAACAGACAACAAAAGGCCACGGCCAAAACACATAGGAAATGGAATCAAACAACGGAATCGACATCAAAGACTTCGCCTACTGCTCAGACAAGTACCAGTACACGATGGGCAAATCCTTCTACGAAACCGGCAGGAAGGACACCATCGCGGTCTTCAACATGTTCTACAGAAAAGCACCGGAGAACAACAACTGGGCTGTGGTGAGCGGCACACAGGAAGCCATCGAATGCATCATGAACCTCGGCAAGGCGGAACCGGAATTCTACGAAAGGTTCCTCCCTGGAGAGGAATATGCCGGATTCCGCCAGTACCTCTCCACCTTGAAGTTCACCGGCAACGTCTACGCGATGCGCGAGGGCGAGATCGCCTTCCCCAACCAGCCGATCATCACGGTGGAGGCTCCGCTGATCGAAGCACAGATTCTGGAGACTCCGCTCCTCTGCATCATGAACCATCAGATGGCTGTGGCGACCAAGGCCTCAAGGGTCTGCCGCGCCACCAACCGCCCGGTCAGCGAATTCGGATCCCGAAGGGCGCACGGCCCGTGGGCTGCCACCTACGGAGCCAAGGCGGCCATCATCGCCGGCTGCGCCAGCACCTCCAACATCCTCACCGGAGTCCTTAACGGAGTCCCTTCCACAGGCACGATGGCCCACAGCTTCGTCACCGCCTACGGCAGCACGGTCGAAGGCGAGCACAAGGCCTTCAAAGACTACATCAACACCCATCATGGCGAGAACCTGATCCTCCTGATCGACACCTACGACACCCTCAAATGCGGAATCCTCAACGCCATCCGCTCCTTCAAGGAATGCGGCATCGACAATGAATATCCCTACGGCTACGGCGTGCGACTCGACAGCGGCGACCTCGCCTACCTCTCCGTCAAAGTCCGCAGGATCCTTGACAACCACGGACTTACGGGCTGCAAGATCTTCGCCACCAACTCTCTTGACGAGTATCTCATCTCGGATCTTGAGCGCCAGGGAGCGCGCATTGACTGCTACGGTGTCGGTGACGCGATCGCCACAAGCAAGGCCGCCCCTTGCTTCGGCAACGTCTACAAACTGGTCCAGATCGACGGCCAGCCGGTCCTGAAACGCTCCGAGGACAGGATCAAACTGATCAACCCAGGCTTCCAGATCACCTACAGAATCACGAAGAAAGACCCGGATCTCGGAGAGATCTACAAAGCCGACGTCACCTGCCTTCGCGGGGACACCCTCTCCCGAAGGATCGAATCCGGCGAGACCTTCACGATCTACGACGAGCAGGACCGCTACAAGTACAAGATCTTCCAGGCCGGTGAATATTCCTGGAGAACCCTTCAGCATCAGGTCATAAGAAACGGCGGGATCTGCGCCGGAAGCCACACGCTGACGGAGAAGAAAGCCTTCTACAACAACGTCCTCTCGCACTTCAGCCCATCCGAACGACGCCTGATCAACCCTCACTACTACAAGGTTGACATCTCCGACGACCTCCTGAACACCAAGATGGAGATCCTGGACACCCTCAACAAAGAGATCGAAGCGTTCCGCATCGACTGATCCGCGGCTTGAGACACTGCACTTTTTGTCACGAGTATTGAATATTTTTGCGTACCTTTGTGGTTTAGTGGCGTGAAATGTGCAGTTAGGCACGCCTGAGATTTTGAAAACAATAAAAACGTACGTAATAATTATGTTGTTCCAAGTTTTGCAGGCCGTTGGCCTGGATTCAGCGGCAGCCGGGATGGCTGATGAAATGGCACAGGCAGCCGCACCTGTTGCCGATCTTGCTCCACAGCAGGTCGAGCAGTCGTTTTCCCTTATCGAGATGGCCACAAAGGGTGGCTGGCTGATGATCGTACTGGCGATACTGTCAGTGATCGCCATCTACATATTCGGAAAGAAATGGTGGATGATCCACAAGTCTGGACAGGTCGACAAAAACTTCATGAGGGACATCCGTGACTATATTCATGAAGGAAAGGTGAAGTCGGCTGTCTCGCTCTGCCAGAAGTACGACTCCCCGGTGGCCCGCCTCGTGGAGAAGGGAATCGAGCGCATCGGCAGGCCTCTCGCTGACATCCAGACTTCCGTCGAGAACATGGGTAACGTAGAGATCGCAAGGCTTGAGAAGGGTCTTCCGATGCTCGCCACCATCGCCGGTGGAGCGCCGATGATCGGATTCCTCGGAACCGTGCTCGGCATGGTGCAGGCCTTCTTCAACATGGCCAACGCCGGCAACAACATCGACATCACGCTGCTGTCAAGCGGCATCTACACCGCGATGATCACCACTGTCGGCGGTCTTATCGTCGGTATTCTCGCCTACTTCGGCTACAACTATCTGGTCGCCCAGATCTCCAACCTTATGTTCATGATGGAGAATGCGACCATCGACTTCATGGATCTTCTGCACGAGCCTGCAGACAACGGGGAGGAGAGATAGTCCATGGCATTCAAGAGAACCACAAAGGTCTTGTCGGACACAGCGATGTCTTCGATGACTGACTTGGTGTTCCTGCTGCTGATCTTCTTTCTGATCACCTCGACACTGGTCAATCCGAACGCGCTGAAGCTCCTGCTCCCTAAGAGCACGGGGCAGGTCTCAGCCAAGCCTACCGTCACCGTCTCGATCAAGGATTGGGGCGACGACACCTACACCTACCACCTGAACGGAAGCGAGACACCGGTGCAGTACTCCGAGCTGGAGGACGACCTGGTCGATCTGCTTCAGACAGAAGAGGATCCGACATTCTCCATCTACTCTGACGAGAGCGTGCCGATCAAGGAGGTGGTTTCGCTGATGAACATCGCGAAGCGTAACCACTACAAGGTAATCCTAGCCACGCAGCCGGAATGATGAAACCGTACCTTCGTGACAGACAGAAAGAGGCCAAGGTCTCCACGGTGACCGGGATCGTTCTCACGGTCACGGTTCATGTGCTTGCCTGCCTGCTATGCGTGTTCACGGGGATGAAGTACATCTACCCTCCGCCACAGGAGCAGACATTTCTCGTGGATTTCAGCGAGGACGAGCCGCAGCCTGTCAGGAGACAGAACAGAGGACGGCAGCCACAGGCCGAGGAGATCGACAAGACCAAGCCGGTGGAGCTGATACAAAGAAGCGAGTCGCCTCACCGGTCCGAGAAGGCGAACAAGACCGCCGAGGCTAAGCCGGACGATTTCGGCGATGTGGAGACACCTGTCCAGAAAGAGGAGATCAACAAGAACGCCCTCTTCCCGGGGATGAGCAAGAAGGACTCCTCGAACGCGCCTCACGGTGCTTCCGACCCGAAGAACGAGTTCAAGGCCGGACATTCAAAGGGGAACACATCCAGCGGGAAGGCCGAAGGGACACCTAACGCGAGGCTGAAAGGAAGGAACACGCTCGGGGCGATTCCAAGGCCGGCATATTCAGAGCAGGACTACGGCACCGTCGTGGTGGACATCTGGGTTGACAACTACGGTAATGTGACAAAGGCCGTCCCTGGAGGACAGGGAACGACAGTGAACAACTCCAAACTCTGGGCGGCGGCAAGGGCCGCGGCCTTGCAGACACACTTCAACCAGAGCGCTGACGCACCGGCGCTCCAGCAAGGAACGATAACATACGTTTTCAAATTACAATAGAAAAACTTTTTACTTATTTATTTTTAATTAATGGCGTGAGCCACAAACATTATGGAAGAAAATTTGAATGGTGGTCAAGAGAACCACGAGGAGCGTAGGGATTACGCTGCAGAAGGACCAAAAACAGGTTATTCATCTGAGGGCAGGAAACTCAGGCCAAGAAAGAAGGTAGCGCCTGCCGCTTCATCCTCCGCTGACGGAGAGTACAAGTCTTACGACAATCACAGGAGTTACTCCAGCGACAATCACAGCGGCGGCTACGGCCAGCGCGGTGGCTATCAGAGTCGCGGCGGTAGCGGAAGAGGAGGATATTCATCAGACCGCAGAAGCTATGGAGACCGCAGCGGTGGCTATGGCCAGCGCAGAAGCTACGGAGAGAATGCCGATGGCAGTGAGAGAAGAACTTCATCCTACGGACAGAGCCGTCCGTCCTACGGCGACAGACCGTCCTACGGACAGCGCAGAAGCTACGGCAACAACAGCTACGACGGAGGCGAGAGAAGGTCATCCTATGGCCGTCCTTCCTTTGGTGAGGGTCGCCCGTCATACGGGGACAGGCCGTCTTACGGACAGCGCAGAAGCTATGGCAACAACGCCGAAGGTGGAGAGGAGAGAAGATCATCCTATGGACAGAGCCGTTCTTCATTCGGCGAGGGTCGTCCATCCTACGGACAGAGAAGAAGTTACGGCAGCAGTCAGGAAGGCGGCGAGAGAAGGCCGTCATATTCAAGGAAACCGGCCGGCGGCCACGGATTCGGCCCTAAGCAGGGAGGTTTCTCAGCCGGCAGAGGCGCCGGCCACCAGGGTCCGAAGAAGTTCGGACGCAAGGACGAGCCGCATTTCACCGAGGCTGACGAGGCCGGAATCAACCAGATGCTTTCAAGGAAGCCACAGGTTGACGCGGCTTTTTCCGACAACGACAACGTTCCTACACCTATCAAGGAAGAGATACGTCTGAACAAGTACATCGCCAATTCCGGAGTGTGCTCACGCCGCGAGGCTGACAACTTCATCCAGGCCGGTGTCGTGACCGTCAACGGAGAGGTTGTGACCGAGCTTGGAACGAAGGTCAACGTCCTCAACGATGATGTCCGCTTCAATGGCGAGAGGCTCAAGGGCGAGGAGAAGGTCTACATCGTGATGAACAAGCCGAAAGGCTTCGTCACCAGTGCGAGCGACCCTCACGCCGAGAAGACCGTCATGGATCTTCTCAAGGGATGCAAGTTGAGGGTGTTCCCTGTCGGAAGGCTTGACAAGAACACCACCGGTGTGCTGATGTTCACCAACGACGGCGAGATCGCCGAGCAGCTCACCCACCCTTCCTACAACAAGAAGAAAATCTACCAGGTCATCCTCGACAAACCGCTTGAGGAGGCCGACAAGGAGAAGATCCTCACGGTGGGACTTGACCTCAACGACGGCAACATCAAGGCCGATGAGCTTGAATATATCGACGCCGAGGACCACAGACGTCTCGGCATCGAGATCCACTCCGGCAAGAACAGGATCGTAAGAAGGATCTTCGAATCCCTCGGCTACGACGTGAAGGCTCTCGACAGGGTCTACTTCGCCGGCCTCACGAAGAAGGGCCTCAAGAAGGGCGAGTGGAGATACCTCAGCGAGGGCGAGGTCAATGTCCTCAAGATGGGGGCCTATGTCTAGTCCGGACAAACACACTGAACACAGAGCTGGATTTGTCAACATCATCGGTAATCCGAATGTTGGCAAATCCACGCTTATGAATGCCCTGGTAGGAGAGAAACTGTCCATCGTCACGGCGAAGGCGCAGACCACCAGGCACAGGATCATGGGCATCGTCAACACCGACGACTGCCAGATCGTCTACTCGGACACTCCCGGCATGCTCAAGCCGAACTACCGTCTGCAGGAGGACATGATGAGGTTCGTGGACGCCGCCATCGGCGACGCCGACATCATCCTCTACGTGACGGACGTGGTTGAAAAGAGCGACAAGAACAGTGAATATATTCAGAAACTCCAGAAACTGGACTGCCCTGTGGTGGTCGTGATCAACAAGATCGACATCAGCGAGCAGAAGAAGGTGACCGACCTGATCGCCTACTGGCAGGAGCAGATTCCGGGCGCGCTGGTCATTCCGGTGTCGGCCAAGGAGAGGTTCAACCTTGAGAGTGTGCTGAACGCCGTGATGAGCAGGCTTCCTGTCGCCCCGCCGTGGTTCGACAAGGATCAGTTCACCGACAGGAACCTTCGTTTCTTCGCCTCCGAGATCATCAGGGAGAAGATCCTGGAGAACTACAGCCAGGAGGTTCCGTACAGCTGCGAGGTGGTTGTGGAGGCCTTCAAGGAAGGTAGGGACAGGTACGAGATCAGCGCCGTCATCAACGTGATGCGTGACTCCCAGAAGGGCATCATCATCGGCAAGGGCGGGGCGGCTCTCAAGAAGACCGGCATGGAGGCCAGACTGGAGATGGAGGACTTCTTCCAGAAAAAAGTCTTCCTTCAGCTGTTCGTGAAAGTCAATCCGGACTGGAGGGAGAACCGCAAGGAACTCCGCAGGTACGGCTACGAGGAATAATAATTAAAGGAATATTATAGCATGGCACACGACGAGTGGGATGACATAGAGACTCCGGAGGGAGGCAGCGGGGACGAGGAACTGAACGAGGCGCCGATCGACGAGACAACGGCTAAATCTTCAGGAAAATACGACAAGTTGCTGAGTTCCGACAGCAAGAAGTACAAGCTTTCTGGAATGTTCAAGGACTGGTTCCTGGACTATTCCTCCTACGTCATTCTACAAAGGGCTGTGCCTCACATCGTTGACGGACTGAAGCCGGTACAGAGGCGTGTGCTGCACGCGATGTTCAGGATGGATGACGGGAGCTACACCAAGGTTGCAAACATCGTCGGCCAGGCGATGCAGTACCACCCTCACGGCGACCAGTCCATTCTCGGAGCCCTTGTGCAGCTTGGCCAGAAAGGACTTCTGATCGACTGCCAGGGTAACTGGGGTAACATTCTGACCGGCGACAGCAACGCGGCTCCCCGTTACATCGAGGCCCGTCTGAGCAAGTTCGCCAAGGAGGTCGTCTTCGATCCGAAGATCACCAATTGGATGACATCCTACGACGGGCGCAACCAGGAGCCGACCGAACTGCCGGTACGCTTCCCGCTGCTTCTCGCACAGGGTACCGAGGGAATCGCCGTCGGCATGGCTTCCAAGATTCTGCCGCACAACTTCAACGAGCTGATCGACGCATCGATCAAGATTCTCCAGGGCGAGGACTTCACGATCTACCCGGACTTCCCTACCGGCGGCTCGGCGGACTGCAGCAACTACAAGGACGGAGCGAGGGGCGGAAGCGTGAAGGTGCGCGCCAGGATCGAGAAAATCGACAAGAACACCGTCGCGGTGACCGAGATCCCCTACGGAAAGACATCCCACGTCCTCATCGACTCCATCCTGAAGGCCAAGGACAAGGGCAAGATCAAGATCAAGAAGATTGAGGACATGACCACGGAGAAGGTCGAGATCCTCATCCATCTTCCGAACGACGTGTCCCCGGACAAGACCATCGACGCCCTCTACGCGTTCACGGACTGCGAGTGCAACATCGCCCCGAACGCCTGCGTCATCGTGGACAACAAGCCTCAGTTCCTCTCGGTCAAGGACATCCTGATCTACGACACGAACCACACGAGAGATCTTCTCAAGTGGCAGCTGGAGATCAGGCTCGCGGAGCTTGAGGACCAGTGGCACTACACCTCCCTCGAAAGGATATTCTTCGAGAACAAGGTCTACAAGATACTGGAGCAGAACCAGAGCAGCTGGGAACGACAGCTGGAGGATGTGTTCGCCGAGATGAAGACCTATCAGGACATTCTCCGCCGCGAGATCCTGATGGAGGACATCGAGAAACTTGTCGAGAAGCCTGTCCGCAAGATTTCCAAGTTCGACACCAAGGCCATCGACGAGAAGATCGCCGCCATCGAGGCGGAGATGCAGACCGTCAAGGACAACATCGAGAACATCACCCGGTACACTATCGACTGGTTCCGGATGCTGGGGGCCAAATACGGCAAGCCTTTCGTCCGCCAGACCGAGATCACCGCCTTCGAGAGCATCGCCGTCACCAAGGTGGTCAGCAACAACGCCAAACTCTACGCCAACTACGAGGAGGGTTTCGTGGGCATCAACATGAAGAAGGACGACAACGGTGTCTATGTCTGCGACTGCTCCGACCTCTCGGAGGTCATCGTGATCGGCAAGGACGGCAAGTACCGCATCACCAAGGTCACAGACAAGGCCTTCTTCTGGAAGGACTTGCTCTACGTCGGAGTGTTCAACAGAGGCGATGGCAGAACCATCTACAACGTCATCTACCGCGAAGGCAAGAGCAGCGTCTCCTACGCCAAGAGGTTCGCGATCACCAGCGTCACGAGGGACAAGGACTACGACATCACAACCGGCGAGGAAGGATCCAAGATCCTCTGGTTCAGCGTCAACCACAACGGCGAGGCTGAATCTGTACGAATATACCTGCGTCCGCGTCCGAAGCTGAAAAAGACGCAGATGGAATATGATTTCTCCACCCTTGCGATCAAGGGCAAGGCCTCCAGGGGCAACCTGGTGTCCAAGAACCCTATCGCACGGATCCAGCTTAAGTCCAAGGGTGTCTCCACGATCGGCGGAAAGGACATCTGGTACGACGCTGACATCCAGAAGCTTAACGACGAGCAGCGAGGACAGTACCTCGGTGAGTTCGGCCCGGAGGACAAGGTTCTGGCCATCTTCAAGGACGGCACATTCTACACGACCTCGTTCGATGTATCGAACCGCTATCAGGGCGATGTCATCAGCATAGAGAAGTTCGACCCGAACAAGACCTACACCGCCCTCTACTACGACGGAGCCGCCAAAGCCTTCTACGTCAAGAGGTTCAGTTTCATCCTCAGCGACAACACTCCGCTGTCGTTCATCGCTCCGGGTTCAAAGTCCTACCTCGTGGCCCTGTCCGAGGACAAGCATCCTCAGTTCCAGGTGATTTTCGGAGGAAAGTACGAGCATCGTGACCCTGAGAACGTTGACGCTGAGGAGTACATCGCAAAGAAGGGTTATTCAGCCAAGGGTAAAAAGTGCCACCAATACGATCTCAAGGAGGTAAGGTTCATCGAGCCTCTCCACAAGCCGGAGGACGACATCGATGACGAGCCGCTGGACATCATCGAGCCAATGGATCAAGACTCCGACACCCCTGAGGTTCAGGACATTCCTGATGTGAAAGAGACCACCGGCGGCGATGACTCCCAGACCAGCGCCGCCACACTGCTCGGTTCAGGCGACATCCCGGACATCACCGACATCGACGAGCCGACGCTGTTCTAGGCGCTGACATATTCATAAAACAAGAGTTTTTCACCGGGTCAGAAACCCATCAGGAAACAGCTGTCAATCAAGACAATATGAAAGACATCTCCCTTATAGGATTCATGGGTTGCGGCAAGAGCAGCGTCGGAAAGATCCTCGCGACGCTGCTACCGGAATACCGTCTGATAGACCTGGACTCCTACATTGAGGAAAAGCGGGGCTTGACTATTCCCGAAATATTCAATGAATATGGTGAAGCGGCCTTCCGCCGGATGGAGCGTGAGGCCCTTGAGGAGATATTCCGTGACCCCGACCGCCCCCGCGCCATCCTTTCCCTCGGCGGCGGCACCGTGACGACCGAAGAATGCCGCCGTCTGATCCGTCAGCATACCGACTGTTTCTATCTCCGCGCCACCACAGGCACCCTCCTTGCCAACCTTGAAGGCCACTCCGAAGGCCGCCCGATGCTGAATCCCACACAACCAGTCGAAGCGCCCTCAACTGAAGTATCAAGCGAACGAGAAGCCCTCCGCCGCCGCATAGAATCCCTGATGCAGACCCGCTCACCGCAGTACATCGCCACCGCCCACCACACAATCGACATCGACGGCCACACCGCCGCACAGATCGCCGCGCAGATCGCCGCGCAGATCGCCGCACAGATCGCCGCACAGATCTAAGCTCTGTTCCAAGCATTGTTCTAAGTACTAATCTAAGTACTAATCTAAGTACTGATTCAAGTACTGATCTTGATCTTAAGTAGGTCTAAGCCCATGTTCCGTATCATAGGTTTTCCGTAGCATAGCAGCCAACCAATAACCGGAGAATTGCACCCAGGCCGCCCTTAAAAGCACCCGGAAGCGGTGGGACGATGCAATTCTGTCAGCGAAACCACGGGAAAGCAACGTTTTCCTGAACAGAAATCAGAAGCGGGAAGCCGAGGGGGAATATTCCTAAATGAACTCGTCGCGCTCCTTGATGTCTTTCAGGCGGAGCTGGAGGGTGGTGTTGCCGCGATAGTAGTTCTCTACTATGGAGTAGCAGATGTCGAAAGGGTTGCCGGCCTTGATGTAGTCGTAGAACTCGGCCATATTGAAGGCTATGGCGGGGATCTGGTGGAACGGCTGCTTCTCGTCGATCAGGTCCAGTTTCATGTGGACACCACCGGCACCGACCTTACGACCGTTGCCACCGTCGGAGACGTTTTCAGTCAGGAAGACAGGATTGGTGTTGCCGGGACCGAAAGGCTGGAACTGCTTCAGGAGACGGAAGAATTTCGGAGTGATCTGGCTGAACTCCAGCTTGGCGTCAATATCGGTCACCGGAGTCAGCATCTCATCGGTGATCTTCCCGGAGATGAACTTGTCTATTCTGCTGACGAACTCCTCCAAGTTGTTCTCCTTCAACGTCAGACCCGCCGCGTAGACGTGGCCGCCGAAATTCTCAAGCAAGTCGGCGCAGCTCTCGATGGCCTCGTAGAGGTCGAAGCCGGCCACACTTCTGGCGGAACCGGTGATGAACCCGTTGGACTTGGTCAGCACTATTGTAGGCTTGTAGAAGGCCTCCACGAGACGCGAGGCCACAATCCCGACAACGCCCTTGTTCCAGATCGGATTGTAGACGATTGTCGCAGCCCCCGTTGAAAGGGCCGAACCATTCTGCACCATTTCAAGAGCCTCCTGGGTGATCTCCCGGTCGATGCTCTTGCGGTCATTGTTGTTGTCGTTGATCTGCTCGCCGATGATCGTGGCGGCATGGTCGTCGGAAGCGGTCAGAAGCTCCACAGCCAGACGGCCTGTCTCCATCCTGCCGGCGGCGTTGATCCTCGGACCGATCTTGAACACGATGTCATCGATCGTAAGGTGCCCGAGCTCAAGTTTCGAAAGCACGGCCATTGCGTGGAGCCCCTTGCGGGGATTCTCGTTAAGCTGCTTGAGACCGAAATGAGCCAGCACCCTGTTCTCACCCACCATCGTCACAAGATCCGCCGCGATGCTGACCACCAGAAGGTCCAGCAGCGGAATCAAAGTCTCGAACGGAATGCCGAATTTCTGTGAATATGCCTGCACGAGCTTGAAGCCGACACCGCAGCCGCTCAGGTCGTCAAAAGGATAGGTGTCATCCTCGCGTTTGGGGTCAAGCACAGCCACAGCCGCCGGAAGCGTGTTCTCCGGAAGATGATGATCGCAGATGATCACATCTATGCCCTTCGCGGCGGCATATTCAACCTTCTCATTGGCCTTGATGCCGCAATCCAGGGTGATGATAAGGCCGAAACCGTTGTCCCCGGCCCAGTCGATGCCCTTGTAGGACACCCCGTAGCCCTCATCGTAGCGGTCCGGAATGTAGAAATCAACCTTCGAGGAGTACCTTCTGAGGAATGAATATACCAACGACACGGCGGTCGTGCCGTCCACATCGTAGTCACCGTAGACCAGTATCTTCTCCTCCGTGGTGATCGCCTTCCGAAGCCTGTCCACGGCCACATCCATGTCCTTCATCAGGAACGGGTCATGAAGGTTGTCAAGGCTCGGACGGAAGAATGAGCGCGCCTGCTCGAAGGTCTCGACCCCTCTTTTGACAAGAAGGTCGGCAAGAACCCGGTCTATGCCCAGTTCGGCGGAAAGCCTTCCCACCTTCTCCGGATCAGCCGGCTCCTTCAAAATCCATTTGCGCTCTTTTCCCATAATAGACAAAGGTAAGGATTTAATTTCAGAATGTGAATTAAAAGTAGTATTTTTGTACCTTCAGAGCGTATCATATTAACCTTTACGGAGAAAGGATACGACAATGCGGACCTTCGGAAGAATCAGGTTTCTCCTTGAGCGGAGAGCGGGGATATTCCGAAAGCGGCGACAGGATTTGAATATAAAAACATAACAAATATGGCAAACATCGAACTCAGCGAACAGGAGAGAATCAGACGCGAGTCTCTCGCAAAGTTAAGGGAATTGGGCATCAATCCTTATCCGGCTCCACTCTATCCGGTCAACGCGACCGCCAAGGAGATCGAGACGGGATTCGATCCGGAGAAAGGCAACTTCCAGGAGGTCTGCATAGCGGGCCGCCTGATGTCCCGCAGAATCATGGGCGCGGCCTCCTTCGGCGAGATACAGGACGCGACAGGGAGAATCCAGATCTACGTCAAGAGGGACGAGATCTGCCCTGGCGAGGACAAGACAATGTACAACACTGTCTGGAAGAAACTCCTTGACATCGGTGACATCATCGGCATCAAGGGATTCGCCTTCATCACCCAGACCGGCCAGCTCAGCGTCCATGCCAAGGAACTCACCGTCCTGAGCAAGTCCCTGAAGGTTCTCCCTATCGTGAAGGAGGTGGACGGCGTTGTCTATGACGCCTTCACCGATCCGGAGCTCCGCTACCGCCAGAGGTACGTTGACCTCATCGTCAACCCTCAGGTAAGGGACGTGTTCGTCAAGAGGGCGCAGATCATCGCCACGATGAGGGAATATTTCAACGCGGCCGGCTGCCTTGAGGTCGAGACCCCGATCCTTCAGGCCATTCCGGGAGGTGCCACGGCCCGTCCGTTCATAACCCACCACAACGCCCTGGACATCGACCTCTACATGAGAATAGCCAACGAGCTTTACCTCAAGAGGCTCATCGTAGGCGGCTACAACGGTGTCTACGAGTTTGCCAAGGACTTCCGCAACGAGGGTATGGACAAGACCCACAACCCGGAGTTCACCTGTATGGAGATCTACGTGGCCTACAAGGACTACATCTGGATGATGGACTTCGTGGAGAAGATGCTCGAAAAGATCGCCCTCAAGCTGCACGGCACCACCGTCGTGAAGATCGGCGACAGGGAGATCGACTTCAAGGCCGGCTACCGCAGGCTGCCTATTCTTGAAGCCATTAAGGAATATGCCGGTGTGGATGTCAAGGGCATGGGAGTCGATGAGCTGCGCGAGACATGCAAGAAACTGAACGTCGAGACCGAGCCTTCGATGGGTGTCGGCAAGCTGATCGACGCCATATTCGGAGAATATTGCGAGGAGCATCTCATCGAGCCTACGTTCATCATCGACTACCCTGTTGAAATGTCTCCGCTGACAAAGAGGCATCGTGAGGATCCTACCCTCACCGAAAGGTTCGAGCTGTTCGTCTGCGGCAAGGAGCTGGCGAACGCATATTCGGAGCTCAACGACCCGATCGACCAGCTGGAGAGATTCGAGGAGCAGGCTGCACTCAAGAGCCACGGCGACGACGAGGCGATGTTCATCGACTACGACTTCGTGCGCGCCCTTGAATATGGCATGCCGCCTACCTCCGGCCTCGGAATGGGCATCGACCGTCTGACAATGTTCATGACCGGCCAGACCACCATCCAGGATGTCCTCTTCTTCCCTCAGATGCGTCCCGAGAAGATCGCCAAGAACGCAGAAGCGACAGAGGAATAATCAATTTTGAATATTCAGGAAGGGTGGCCGTGACCATGAAGTCCGGGTCACCCTTTCTTAATTATCATGAATACCTGCCGGCCAACTTCACGGGCTTTCCAACAGCCATAAGTCACAAAGACCTGCAACCACTTATACTCCAGTCTGTACATAAATCTGTTCGTCTAATTTTTCAAAGCTACTTCGCAAATATCCGGTTACTAATATTATGAGAATCGAGAACATCACATCGGCGCAGAATCCGAAGATCAAGGAACTGCTGGCTCTTCAGGAGAAATCCAAGCTGAGACGCTCGGAAAGGCTTTTCGTGGTCGAGGGCCGCAGGGAACTAGGGCACTGCCTTGACGCGGGATTCGTACCAAGAACGCTGTTCATCTGTGGGGAGATTCTGACCGAGGAGGAACTGAACGACCTTCTTGGCAAGGCCGAAAGCAGGAATCCGAAAGTCGGTGTCGTGCAGGTTCCGTACGAGCTCTACGGCAAGATCGCCTACAGAGGCGGCACTGAGGGTGTCATCGCCGAGGTGGAGTTCCGTGACAGGACTCTGGAAAGTCTGACACTCAGCAAGAATCCGCTGGTGATTGTCCTTGAGAGTGTCGAAAAACCCGGCAACCTCGGAGCCGTTCTGAGAAGCGCCGACGCCGCCGGAGCAGACGCAGTGATCATCTGCGACCCGTTGACCGACCTCTACAACCCGAACCTGATCCGCGCAAGCATCGGAGCCGTGTTCTCCAGACAGGTTGCCGTGGCCTCCTCCGAGCAGACCATAACCTGGCTCAAGTCCAAGCATATTCAGATACTCACCGCGCAGCTTCAGGACTCCTCCCTGTACTACGACACTGACATGAAAAAACCAACCGCCATCGTGATGGGTACCGAGTCCACCGGTCTGACCGACCTCTGGCGGGAAGTCGCCGACGCCCACATCCGCATCCCGATGCTCGGTGACCTCGACTCCCTCAACGTCTCCGTCTCCGCCGCCATCCTTCTCTTCGAAGCCCTCCGACAGAGGCAGTAAGCCTTTCAGCTCCATTTAAAGCGCCACATAATACGAAGCAAACAAATACACCGTGCCATAATCGCATATAGTTATTTTCGGGATTTACTGTAAATTTGCAGTAAATCCCGACACGGCAACCTCTACAGGAATCGTTGCATCAATAGAGCTATGGGCACGGTCATTGCAATCGAAGGAGCGGTCGGCTGACGCGGGGTCATTTCCGGCCGGACAACCTTAAAATGATTGCGTTATGGAAGAATTCTCTTTGGTCACTCCTACGTTGCTGTTCTCGGCTGTGTCTTTGATTATGCTGGCGTACACTAACCGGTTTCTGTCTTATGCGCAATTGGTGCGGAATCTCAAGGATAAATATGTCAAGGACAGGTCGGAGGTGACCGCGGCGCAGATCGCCAACCTTCGAAAAAGGCTGAACCTGACACGGAGCATGCAGATTCTGGGAATATCCAGCCTGTTCTGCTGCGTCGTGTCGATGTTCTTCTGCTTCATCAGCCTGAGGATCACGGCCATCATCATTTTCGGGATCGCCCTGCTTCTGCTGATCTCCTCTCTCGGCCTCTCAATCCGTGAGGTGGTCATATCCACCCGCGCGCTGGAGATTCACCTCAACGATCTGGAGCACAAATAATATGTGACGTCAGGGGAAAAAAGGCAAAAGGCAGATTTTGCACGTTACCAAAATCTGCCTTTTGCCTTTTTTTCCCTGACGTTCGTTAACACATCTGGGCTTAATCCATAGGCTTGTCAGTCCTGTTGCAGTGGGTCAGAAAAATAAAATTCAAAATTTTGGTAACGTGCAAAATTTTGAATTTTCTTTTTTTCTGACCTTTCTACTCGGTGCGCTTCGGCAAGCTCAGCCCCCGCCCCCTTCTCCCCTTCCCCGTGTGCAGGAACACCAAAGCTGCACACGGAAGCCACCGTTTCATCCCTCCCGTGCGCAAGAGCCACCGACCCGAGGACGAAAGCCGGAACGATGACAGAACTGATAGCCAAACCGACGACATAGCTGATGACCAGCCAAATGGCCATCCAGTTAACCAGCCAGACGACCGGGCTTGCGCTCCCGCAATCTCGGCGAACGCACCGGGGCCGCTTGAGACTGTCCTTGGAAAAATCCGCGGGAATGTGTTACAATTTCCCGGGGTTTTCGTTTATATTAGTGAAAAGTTCAAACGATGACGAGTGACTTTCTCACAGAAGCGTTCCTGGCCCTTCGGGGCCGGTGGAAATCGGAAGACACCTTACAGGATGCCTTCTGTCGGCTGTGGGGTGGAAAGTACAAGGTCGGAAGCGTCAGGGAGGCGGTCGGGCTGCTCTCGCGGACGGGCAGGAACCTGGAGATCGACGAGTTCCGCAAGGCGGAGAGGCACCCCCGGCAGGTCAGCATCGACGGACGGCAGATCGAGGACGAAGGAAGTGACGCGGCGGAACGGGAGGCTCTGTTCCGGAAAGTCGAGGCCTCGGTTGACAGCGAGCTGACTGAACTCCAGAAGCTTATCGTCAGAAAGCACGAATACGAAGGGCAATCCTTCGAGCGCATCGCCAAAGACCTTGGGATGCGGCAGGAGGCGGTCCGGATGCACATCTCAAGAGCAAGAAAGATTTTAAGGGACAAATTCAGAAATGAGACAGATGAATGAATATATCAAACGGTACTTCGACGGGACCCTTTCCGAAGCGGAGGAACTGAGACTCAAGGACTTTCTCTCCTCGCCGGAGGGACAGGCTCCTGAATATTCCGAAGCGCGCGCGGTGATGGGCTACTTCGCCGTCGGCAAGTCCCTCTCACGGAAGAAGACGAATGAATATTCACGGAAGAGGAGTCGCCGCGCCGTCTGGCTTCGGGTCGCCGCGGCAGTCTGCGCCGGCATATTCATAACTCTTGGAGTGAGTGTCTACAATAAGGAAAATGTTTGCGTCGCGTATGTCGGAGGGCAGAAAGTGACTGACAGGGAGGTTGTGATGAACGATGTCGATTGCATCCTTGCCGACCTTTTCTCCGGCGGAACTGACGTGGATGAACAGTTAAACGAAATATTCGGAAAATGATGAGACAAAGAGTTCTTTTGACAGCGTTTCTATGCCTTCTGACCCTGGTTGCGGCTCACGCCCAGAAGGGACTTCAGATTGACAGCCTGTTCAGCGGCTCCATCCTGGATGTCTCGGACATGTCCAGGATCTCCATGTCGGAGGTGAGCGGCTCGGATCTCAAACCCTACAACCTGAAGTATTTCCGCAGCATCAGCTTCAAGGCGGGATCCCAGGCGATTGACAGGGTTGCGTCTTTGGTGGAGGCTGATTCCCGTAATGCGCTTGACCGGAAGATCGACTACTTCGGAGGGCAGATGTACTATGCCCTTTTGAGGCTGCGGGCGGACGGAAGCGGGGAGAATGAATATATTGGCTTCCAGATCAAGGGAATAGGAAAGGAAAAGGTCACGCAGGATTCCGCCGGCAACACCGTGGTGGGCTATGAGCTGGACGAGAATGCCCGAGGACCGTTTAAGCAGGCCTACGTGACTGTGGTCTATCTCAGGGGCAAGGCCACCATGAACGACCTTAAGAAAATGTTCAAGCAAAGATAATAATGAAGAATATGAAGAGGTTATTTACAGTTTTACTTGTGTCGCTGCTGTGCGTCCACATCGCGTCAGCTCAGACACGTGCCACACGTCGTTCTGAATTCAAAATCATCGATCCGGCTGATACGGTGAAAGTTCAGAAAAAGAAGCCGGGTGTCAAGGTCCGTTACAACTCCGATGGAAAAAAGTTGAACTATATGTCTGATTCCTTGCTGATTGTCTATAGCCCTGATTCCGTCAAACAGCATTATGATCCTAAAAAAGAGGTCTACTACAAGATGGAGATTTTCGGATCCGAGTGTGACACATCCTTCACGTACACCTATACGAATTCCAAGATCGACATCAAGGACACAACACGGTTCAGCTTATCCATCGGCAAAGACAGGACTGAGGATGGAGCCTTTTCCAGATTGGATTTCAACGTGCCTTTCTACAGCAAGGTGGTGACCAAATCATACGGGCATCGCTATAAGGTTGAGCCGGGCAATTTCGGCATAGCATTGCTGAATGTCAACTCGGGCAATCCGGATTTCAAAACCCAACGCTCGTACGAGGTGTTCCTGAATCTGTGCACCGATGACTTCAAACTATCGCGCTCCGTGACATTCAACTACGGTCTCGGGTTTTCCTGGAAGAATTTCGCCATGACCAAGAGTGGAATGATGACAAAAGATGACGATGGGAACATCCGGATCGGAGGATGGCCTGAGAAAGCCGAGCCGAAAGTGTCCAAGCTGAGAGTGTTCAGCGTCACCTTCCCGCTTATCCTTAGTGTCAACGCTTACCGTGGTGTCGGCTTCTCAGTCGGCCCTGTGGTCAATCTCAACGCCAGCAGCTCAATTGTGAACAAGTACCGGCTGAACGATGAGAAGCAGAAGGACAAGTACAAGAGGGCGCACTGCAATCTCGCCACCGTCGATGTGATGTTCCAGCTCAATTTCCGGGATGTGGGAGTCTATGCGAAATATTCCCCGATGAACATCATGGACACCGACTACTGGCCGGAGTTCAAGCACTGGGCCATCGGCCTGACATTGAGTCTCTGATGCCGCAGCCTCACACACCTGCCCCGGCAGCCTCCCGTGAGCAAGAAGGCCGGTTCTGCGTACGAGAGACCTCGGCAGCAGCCTCCCGTGAGCGAGAAGGCCGGTTCTGCGCACGAGAAACCTAGGCAGCAGCCTCCCGTGAGCAAGAAGGCAGGTTCTGCGCACGAGACCTAGGCAGCAGCCTCCCGTGAGCAAGAAGGCAGGTTCTGCGCACGAGAGACCTCGGCAGCAGCCTCCTGTGAGCGAGAAGGCCGGTTCTGCGCACGAGAGACCTCGGCAGCAGCCCACTGGGCGTACACTACATACCCCCGGAAGTTAAAGTTGACTTTCGGGGGTGCTGCGATGTAGAGTCTTGATCTTAGCGCTCGATGGTGGCTTCGCGGTCCGGGCCGAGGGAGATTATACTGATCGGAACTCCGAGGTAGTCCTCCATGAACTTGATATAGTTCTTGAATTCCTGCGGAAGCCCGCTTTCCTTGCGGATTTCCGTAAGGTCTTTCTTCCAGCCTGGGAACTCGGTGTAAACCGGCTCTATCTGGGCTGCGATGTCGAACGGAACCTGGTCAGTCTCAGCGCCGTCCACCTTGTAGGAGGTGCAGACCTTGATGGTCTCGAAGTCGTCCAGACAGTCGGACTTCATCATGATGAGGTCGGTCACGCCGTCGATCATCACGGTGTATTTCAAAGCCACGAGATCCAGCCATCCGCAGCGGCGAGGACGGCCTGTGACTGCACCGAACTCGTGTCCTACCTGACGCAGCCTCTCACCTGTCTCGTCGAAAAGCTCCGTCGGGAACGGACCGCTGCCCACACGGGTGCAGTAGGCCTTGAATATTCCGAAGACCTTTCCGACCTTTGACGGGGCGACTCCCAATCCGGTGCAGACTCCGCCGACGGTCGTGGACGAGGATGTCACGAACGGATAGGAGCCGTAGTCGACATCGAGCATCGACCCCTGGGCGCCTTCGGCGAGCATCGGCTTATCCTCCAGCCATTTGTTGACAAAATACTCACAGTCAATCAGATTGAATCCCTTAAGGAACTCGATAGCGCTCATCCACTCGGCCTCGTCCTTTTCAGGGTCACATTCGAAATGAAGGTCTGAGAGCAACTGTAGATGTCTGGCCTTGAGCTTCCCGAACCTCTCCTTGAAGTCTGGAGCAAGGATGTCGCCGACCCTGAGACCGTGCCTGCTGATCTTGTCGGTGTAGGTCGGTCCGATGCCTTTCAGCGTGGAGCCGATCTTGCCCTTCCCAGCCGCAGCCTCGTAGGCCGCGTCCAGAAGCCTGTGGGTCGGAAGAATCAGGTGCGCCTTCTTGGATATGAACAACTTCTTCTTAGGGTCGATGTTCATCTTCTCCACGTTCGCGCATTCCTCCCTCAGCGTGATAGGATCCAGAACGACACCGCTTCCGATGATGTTGGTGGAGCCTTCACGGAATATTCCTGAAGGAATGCTGCGGACCACGAAGTTCTTGCCGTCGAAATGCAGGGAGTGTCCGGCGTTCGGGCCGCCCTGGAATCTCGCCACCGCCGGATAGCGGCCTGCAAGCACATCCACAATCTTACCTTTTCCTTCGTCTCCCCACTGGAGGCCAAGGACTACGTCAAGTTTTGAACTCATGTTTGAAAATATTCGTTTTGTATATTCCTGAATAACTGTTCCGGCCGCCTGTCGCCGGCACCTGTGAGAAGGCTCCGCACCCAGGCCACCGCCTCGATCAGAACGGGAGGTCATCCTGCGGCATGTCCGCCGCCGCCACCTCGATCGGATTTACAGGAGCCTGCTGCACAGGCTGTTGCATCTGCTGCTGCACCGGTTGCTGCATCGGTTGCTGCATCGGTTGTTGCACCGGTTGCTGCATCGGTTGCTGCACCGGCCCCTGGGTCTGCCGGACCGCCGGTTGCCCGTACCCTTGCTGTCCCTGGGACTGATAACCGCCCTGGGCATAACCCTGCCCGCCATCATGCGCCCCAGGATTGTCCGACTTCTTGCCCAAAAGCTGCAGATTGTCCACAGTTACCTCGGTAGTGTACCTCTTGTTGCCAGTCTGGTCTGTCCATGACCGCGTCCTGAGCCTTCCTTCGATGTACAGCTGGGTACCCTTGCGGATGTACTTCTCCGCCACATCAGCCGAATTCCTCCAGGCAACGATGTTGTGCCATTCCGTGTTCTCTCGAAGTTCTCCATTGCGGTCACGATAGCGTTCAGTAGTCGCAAGGGTGAACGTCGCCACCTTAGTGCTTCCCGAACCAGGGTTGTTGTTTCCATCAAGGTAACGTACTTCCGGGTCTTTTCCAACGTTACCGATCAGCATTACTTTGTTCAGTGACATAATCTTAAAGTGTTTAGTTATGTTAAGTCAGCGGCAGATTTTCCCCGCCGCCTACCATGTAAAATGTCCAGGCCGTCGCACGGCCCCAAAACATTGCAATTTAGTCAAAATATTCCGTTTTCCCCAACTTCCGCCAAGTATTCCACACATTTTTTTCCACGGAAGCCAACCTCTTGATAATTAGTGAAATAATTCACCCCGCTCCGACCAGGACAGCCGGATGCGGGATAACATATCTCTCAATAAGATAATTACTTAACCTTCATTCTCAGCAAGGAGCCGAGAGGAGAAGCCAGACGCAAGAACTGGGCATACATGGTGGCCAGAACCGGACACACCGATGTGCGAGCCAGTAGCCGGCCCGAAGGTCAAATCATTTAGAAGTTCAGCGCGAGGCCGATTCCCGAACGGGTAGGGCCGACGGTGAGTGAAGAACCGTAGCCGAGGTTCCGGTGGCCATAGTTGCGGTTGTAGTCGTCCGCGATCCCGTTCAACTGTCTGTCTCCCTTGATCCAGAGAGGAATGCCGACTCCGAGGCAGGCGGCTCCGGTCGCATAGCCAAGGACATAGCCTAGCGTATTGGAATTATCCTTGAAAAAATCGTCTTGGAAAGCAGGATCACTATTCATCCTGCTTTCAAAAACAAGCCCGGTCGTCGAGGCTATCAGAGCAAGAACCCCGTATCCGGTGAGTGCCATGCCCCAGAAATAATTATTTGACGCCTTCCTGTATTTCCCTCCGTAAAGCGAATAGCCGATGTAGTCGGTAAGTTCCTGCCGACGGATTCTGCGGTCATGCAAATAGTAATGTCCCCAACGGTAGTCAAGGCAGCCGTCATCGTATCCGTCCATGTAGCCGTCGGCGTACGGTCCCGTGGCGAATCCCCTCCTGCCTGCGAACACCTGCCTTGTACCGTTCTCGAAATCAATGCTTTCTATTCTAGATGTGGAAAGCCTGTAGTCCGGTCCCTCAAGGTTGTTGTAAAGCCTGTAGATGATGTCAACCTCCCCTATCTCGATGACCTTGGCCTCGATGACACGCCGTGAGTCCAGCAGATGAATCCTGTCCTGAGCCTGAGCGCAAACGCCGCAGCAGACAATAGCCAGCATCGCGGCAAAGATATTCCTAAGTCTCATAGTGAAAAGAATTTCATCCTCCTGCCAGCAAGATATGTGCCTGTAACACATTCCACAGACAGATTCCCGGCTTCTCAACCATTTACGCCACCTCCCATCGGTAGAAATCTAAAAAAGGCGAACATCCTGAAAAGGGGTCGGATGTCCGCCTTGTTTGTCCTACAATAATACTATCAAATGACAGTTGCAAATATACTAAATAATTCCTGCCATCCAAACTTTTCTTTTCTGTGAATATGAATATGATTTGCAGAAAGCCGTGCTGTTTGCTAACTTCGCATCAATCTTTTTGTTTGAAATGTCCTTTGAGGAGAGAAGACATTCAAACAGATCAAAATAGCTTCTTAAAAAGGAATTAGGAATATGGCGAAATATGGTCTCATAGGTGATCCGATCAAGGGGTCGGGCAGCCCGGCGCTGTTCGAGGCGGCGTACAAGGGTGTCAAGGGCGGTGAATATTCATACGATCTGATCGAGGGAGGCGACTTTGAAAAGTCCTTCCAGAGATTCATTGATGAATATGCCGCCGTCAACGTCACCGCTCCGTTTAAGGAACGAGCATATTCAAAGGTCCTGGAGATGGTGCGCAAAGGCGAGGGGGCGGTTTCAGGACCGGCGGCCCGGATCGGGGCGACGAACCTTCTGGTGAAAGGTGACGATGGTGTCGAGGCTTACAATTCGGACTTCACCAGTATCGTCACGTCCGTCGTGGAAGCCTATTTCCCGGGCATCGTGGAGGAGTTCATCGGCAATTTCGGGGACAAGTTCTTCGTGAAGATGCACCAGTTCTTCCTGATGACACTCAGCCGTACGTTCAGCCGTGAGCCACAAGCACTTGTGGTCGGTTGCGGAGGTGCGGGGAGGGCTGCTGCCGTGGCCGCAGCCGAGCTTGGGTTCGCCACCATTCTGATGAACCGCACGCCGGAGAAGGCACAGGCCATCGCCGACGCCATGCCTGAATATGGCTTCCTTCCGGATCCGATCTCCGATTTCAAGGAGGCTGTGAAGGAATGTGATCTGGTGATCTACACCCTGCCGATGGCTCTGCCTGAAATTGCAGAGTTTACCGCAGATGATTTCGCCGGTGAGGATGCCGGACAGCATAAGGTCATACTGGAGGCCAACTACAAGACTCCTTCCTTCGACGACGAGGCCCGTATGAAACTCGCCGCCGCAGACTGCACTTACATCTCCGGTCACCGCTGGCTCCTGTACCAGGCCCTCACAGGCTACCCTCTGATGACCGGCCTCCAGCCCGACCTGAAGGCCATGAGTGATCTCCTGAAGTAAAGCCACGAGCCAGCCTAACCCGGTTGGCGAGCCTGCCGAACCACAAGGGCGGAAACCCCGACAAATTCCGCGACCAGAGAGGCTCACGGGGTATCGTGAGCAGATAGGGCGGTTTTGCGTACGGGAGGGTGCCAACGCAGGGTCTCGTGAGCAGATAGGGCGGTTTTGAGCACGAGAGGGCGCCAACGCAGGGCCTCGTGAGCAGATAGGGCGGTTTTGCGTACGAGAGGGTGCCAACGCAGGGCCTCGTGAGCAGATAGGACGGTTTTGTGTACGGGACAAGGACACAGAGATGAAGAGACGACAAAGGGACTGACCAGAGATTATGGCCAGTCCCTTTGAGGATTCGCAATTTTATGACCAGGTTCCTAAACTAGAACGAGTAGCAGATTCCAAGTCCGAAGTTGAAGATGCCCTTGCTTCTGACACCGCCGTCGCCGAACATAAGACGAGGACGCACGTCGATGAAAAGCTGGAGCGGGATGTTGAAGGTGTACTCCAGGCCAAGGTTGCCGACGATGCCGGCATAGACAACATTGTCCTTGTCATCATTGTCCCAAACGGCAAGGGATACGCCAGGACCACCATAGAAGCCCCATTTGCCTCTTGTCCAGTCCGGCTGGGCAATCATGAAATTGTAGACACCGTCAACATGGAAATTGCTTGAGTTGTAGCCGTCATCAAGGCCAAGGTCGAACTCAAGGAAGTCCGCGCTGTTCAAGTAATTCTGATAAGTGATGTCAACACCCCAACCGATGCGCACACCAAGAGCCTTTGGCTGGGCGCTTGCCGCAACCGCGAAACCAAGGACAGCGGCAAGGATCAAAATTGTTCTTTTCATAATAACAAATCTTAAAAGTATCTACAGATTAAGTAATCCAAAAAAACTATTAATCTGCAAAAACTATACTAAACCAGAGAATCCCATGAACGCCATGGCGAGGATACCGGCAGTGACAAGGGCTATCGGAATGCCTTTGAACGGCTTAGGGACTTCATTCAAATCGAGGTGCTCACGAAGACCGGCGAACAGGATGAGGGCCATGCCGTAGCCGACCGCATTGGCGAAGGCATAGACCACCGACTCGCCGAGGTTCAACATGTGGGCGGGGCCGCCGAACGCGAACTCCTTGGAAACCACGTTGAGAGCCACACCGAGAACGGCGCAGTTCGTGGTGATCAGAGGGAGGAATATTCCGAGAGCCTGATAGAGGGACGGGCTGATCTTCTTCAGCACGATCTCCACCATCTGCACAAGGGCGGCGATCACAAGGATGAAGGCTATGGTCTGCAGGAACTGGAGACCGAACGCCACCAGAAGGTACTGGTTGATGAGGTAGGTCACCAAAGTCGCGAGGGTGATCACGAAGCACACGGCTCCGGCCATGCCGGTGGCAGTGGAGATCTTGTTGGAGACACCCAGGAACGGACATGTGCCCAGGAACTGGGCAAGCATGATGTTATTGACGAAGATCGCCGAGATTATTATGAGGAAATATTCCATGATTTAGTTCTTTTTAGCGATTTTGTTGAACAGAACCATAAGGTAGCCCAAAGCGAGGAACGCTCCCGGAGCCATCACGAACACGAGGATGCCGTCACCGGTGATGAACCTGTAGCCGAAGACCGAGCCGCTGCCCAGGATCTCGCGGACGATTCCCAGAATCGTCAGGGAGAGGGTGAAGCCCAAGCCTATTCCAAATCCGTCAAGGGCGGAGTCCAGGATGCCGTTCTTGCTTGCGAAAGCCTCGGCGCGTCCGAGGACGATGCAGTTCACGACGATGAGCGGGATGAACAGGCCCAGAGTGGTGTACATCGCCGGTGTGTAGGCCTGCATGGCGAACTGGAGGATCGTCACAAAAGTGGCGATGACCACGATATAGACAGGAATATGCACCTTGTCCGGAACCACCGGGGCGATCGCCGAGATGGCGATGTTCGAAAGCACGAGGACAAAGAGGGTGGCGAGACCCATACTCAGACCGTTGATGGCCGAGGTAGTGGTCGCCAGCGTAGGACACATACCAAGAAGCAGGACAAATGTAGGGTTCTCCTTGAAGAAGCCCTTGGTGAAAATGTTCAGTTTATTGCTGCTCATAGTCTATTCTCCTTTGATTGAATTAAATGCCTTGACCGCGTTGTCCACAGCCTGTGAGTAGGCTCTGGAAGTGATGGTGGAAGCCGTGATGGCATCCACATCGCCCCCGTCCTTCTTGACTGTCAACGACTTGGACGAAGGATCGAAGCCCTTGAACTGGTTCATGAACTTCTCGTCAGTGTTGCACTTGGCACCAAGGCCCGGGGTCTCGTTGTGAGACAGGACCGAAGTGTTGTAGACCACACCGTCGGCGGTGATGCCGACCATCAGGACGAGCGGGCCGCCGAAACCTACGGTCGTGGATTTCACGGCGTAGGCCACAGGAGCGCCGTCTACGGTGCTGACGTAATATTCAGAAGCCTGGCCGCCGACTTCTACCGGCTTTGCGTCGGAGAGTTCGCCTCCTTCCGGAAGCACGGCTCCGATGGAGGCCTTGAGGATGTCCGCGTTGGCCTTCTCGATCGGTTCGGCTGTCAGAGCGTACATTCCGCCAAGAAGCGCCGAGCAGACCAGACACACGACTATCAGGCAGACAGCCATTGTGGTGAGATTGGATTTTACTGCCATAGCCTATGCCCTCCCGTATTTTTTCTGATGGAACCACTTGTTAAGAAGCGGAACCACAGAGTTCATGATAAGAATAGCGAAGCTCACTCCTTCCGGATAGGATCCGAAGTACCTGATCATCAAAGTGATGAAACCGATGCCCACACCGAAGATGATTCCGCCCTTGGTACTCATCGGAGAGGTCACATAGTCGGTTGCCATGAAACAGGAACCGAGAAGGAGACCACCGGTGAGAAGGTTGAAAAGCGGCCCTGTGAAGTGGGTGGGGTCGGCCATCCAGAAGACGGTGGAGACCAGAGCCACGGTTCCAAGGATCGAAAGTGTGATCCACGGCTTGATGACCTTGCGGACAAGCAGATAGACGAAACCGATGAGGATCGCGATGGCGCTCGCCTCGCCTGCCGAACCGCCGATGTTGGCGAAGAGCATCCGAGAGGCCGAGAAGCCGTTCTGCGCGATCAGATCGGCGGCGGACGCTCCCTTCATGAGGCCTTCATTGATGACTCCCAGAGGAGTGGCTCCGGAAACCGCGTCAGCGCCGAAAAGTCCTCCCGGGATCGTCCAGTCGGTCATGTAGGTAGGAAATGAGATGAGCAGGAACACACGGCCGACAAGAGCCGGGTTGAACACATTCTGTCCAAGGCCTCCGAATGTCATCTTCGCTACTCCGATGGCGACCACCGCGCCGATGAACACTACCCACCAAGGAGTCGAGGCGGGAAGGTTGAGCGCCAGCAGGATGCCCGTAACGGCGGCTGACCAGTCGCCCACGGTGGACGGAGCCTTGAGCAAATATTTAGTTATCAAATACTCCAGCGCCACGCAGGAGATGACGCTGACAGCCAGCACCAGCAGTTCGGCAAGGCCGTAGAACACGACCGAGACCGCGACAGCAGGGATCAAGGCGATCACGACATCCCTCATCAAGACCGGAGTTGTGGTCTTGGAATGAAGGTGCGGAGACGGTGAAACCAACAATCTATCCATATTCTTAAACAGTTTTTGCTTTTGCGGCTTCGGCGGCGGCCTTGGCGGCAGCGGCGCGAGCCTTCATTATTCCCATTACCTGGCCTCTTGCCAGACTGATGACATCCAGAAGCGGGATGTAGGAAGGGCAGGTGTAGAGGCAACATCCACACTGGATGCAGTCCTGAACGGCGTTCGCCTCAAGCTCGTCGGTGTTGCCGGCCTTGGCGAGACGATAGAGCAGGAACGGCTCCAGTCCCATAGGGCAGGCGTCGGCGCATTTACCGCAGCGGATGCAGTTGCCTTCCGGATGCCTCTTGGTCTGCTCGGCGGTGAGGAAGAGCAAGGCTCCCGTTCCCTTCAGGGTGGCCGCGTCGAGATTGGCGACAGCCTTACCCATCATAGGGCCGCCGCTGATGATCTTGGCGGCGCTTTCCGGAACCCCTCCGAGGTAATCGACAATGTAGCGCAGCGGAGTGCCGACCCTGACAAGCAGATTGGCCTGCTTAGGGAAACACTCACCGGTCACGGTCACTGAGTTGTCAATCAACGGCTTGTTCTTTTGAACGGCATCATAGACCGCCAGAGCCGTGGCCACATTCTGGACGACGGCGCCCACGTCGATAGGCAGGCCGCCGGACTTCACCTGACGGTGCATCACAGCGTCAATCAGCTGCTTCTCGCCACCCTCGGGGTATTTCTTCATCAGAGAAAGCACCTCGATCCCGTCGTACTTGGAAGACTTTCCCTTCAATTCCGAAAGTACTTTCTGAATATGCTCTATCGCCTCCGGCTTGTTGTCCTCGATGGCGATAGTGGCACTTGCTACGCCGAGAGCCTGCTTGATCAGCGCGGTTCCAACAACGACCTGCTCTCCCTTCTCAAGAAGGGTACGGAAGTCGGACGTGAGGTAAGGCTCGCACTCACAGCCGTTGATGATCAGCATCTCGCACTTCTTTCCAGGAGGCGGGGTCAGTTTCACATGGGTAGGAAAGGTCGCTCCGCCGAGTCCCACGACTCCGCCGAGACGGATCTTCTCGATAATGGCCTTGCCGTCATCCGGGATCTCGGTCACGAGAGTCTCCGAACGGTCTATGCCTTCAGCCCAATCGTCACCCTCGACGGCGATCTCGACATAGGTCTGGGTGTTGCCGGCGAGATCCTTGCGCGGGCCGATCGACTTCACGGTTCCGGAAACGGAGCAATGGATGAACGCAGACACGAATCCGCCCGGCTCGGCGATTGGCTGGCCGACCTTAACCTTGTCGCCCACTGCCACTACCGGCTTGGCCGGAGCCCCGATGTGCTGGGCAAGGGAAATGTACACGGTCTGGGGCAGCGGAAGCGCCTCGATGGCGCAGCCGCGGGAGATCTTGGCGTCATTAGGATGCACGCCACCGATTGAGAATGTTCTTCTAGCCATTGTTCTGTTCCTCCTTCTTTACTGTGGCGGCAGCCGCGGCGGCCTCCCTCGCTTTCTTCTGACGTTCCTGGACACGGGCCTTGACGGCATCCTTGTCCAGTGGCTTAGGGAAGTTCACCCCGATGATCGCTCCGGTAGGACACATCGCCTCGCACTCGCGGCAGAGCTTGCACTTCGCGAAGTCGATGTAGGCCACATTGTTCTCTACGGTGATGGCGTCATGCGTGCAGGTCTTCGCGCATATTCCGCACCCGATGCAACCGACCGAGCAGGCCTTCTTGACCGCCGGCCCCTTGTCCTTGTTGACACACGAGACAAAGATCCTCATTCCACGCGGACCCTTCGCCCTCAACTCGATGATGGACTTAGGGCAAGCCTTGACACAGGCTCCGCAGGCTGTGCACTTCTCCTGATCCACGACCGGAAGACCTGTCTGGGGATCCATCGACAGCGCGCCGAACTGGCAGGCGGCCACACAGTCTCCGCAGCCAAGGCAGCCGAAAGAGCAGCCGGTGTCGCCGGCGTAGAGAGCGGCCTTTACCTTGCAGGAAGCCGAGCCGTCATATTCATTGGTCCTCGGCCTGGCGGCGCAGGTTCCGGCGCAGCGCACAACCGCCACCATAGGAGCCTTTTCCTTGACCTCGTAGCCAAGGATGGCGGCCACCTTCTTCATTGTCTCGTTGCCTCCGACAGGGCAATAGTTGTTGTCCAGATTCGGAGCCTTCACCGCAGCCTCCGCGAAAGCGTGGCAGCCGGCGAAACCACAACCACCGCAGTTAGCGCCTGGCATGACCTTCTCCACCTCCTCGATGCGCGGATCCTCCTCAACCTTGAACCGCTGCGCGACAATGTAGAGGGCCAGCGCCAGCAGGAGGCCAAGCCCCGTGATGACTGCGACGGTCCAGATGATTATTGTTGTCATAAAGCCAAATAAAAAAATTACTTTCTAACATAAAACACATACCCCTCCGCCAGGCTGTCCCTGCGGAAATAGAGTATGAGGTAATATAGCGCGACTCCCCCGATCGAGGCAAGTCCACAGACAAGCTCGCCGAGCCCAATCGACGACAAAGTTAACACTAAAATCAGTAATATCACCAAAGGAATCACATAAGAAAGCAAGACTGCCTTGAGTCCCATCTTCCTCGCAAGGCAAACCTCGACTTCCTGGCCTACTGAATATGTCTGTCCTCCATAGACGGGGACATCCACAATCTTGTTCTTTGAGTCAGAGGCTCCGCAAAGCCCTGCGGCGTGGCAGGCCGAGCAAGCCGACTCGGACACTATCCGGACAGAGATCCTGTCTTGTCCTACAGAAATGACCGTTCCTTTGTGTGAGACCTCCCCCGTAGCCATATTCCTTAAAATCAACTCATTCAACGATTGAGGAGAAAGGATTCCTGAGTTCTGAATAGGAGCGCAGGCGACCTTGCACCTTGCCTATCTTAAGAGGAGCCGTGAACCAGACCGGAATCCTGTTCTCGTCGTCCGAGAACCAGCCGTAGAGATCCGACTCTCCCGAAAAGACCTCACCTGACACCACCTCGAAGCTCAACTTCAGGCAGCGGATCGACCCGATCCCGTCGATGTACTTGTTCTCCTTGCCCAAATACCTGAAATGGAGGGTGTACACATCATCATCGACGGCAAACGTCATCGGATAGTCCTTCCCTTCCTCAAGTTTCTCCGTGTCGATGTTCCGCAGCACATAGTACATCAGCGGAATGTCGTAGGTGCATTTGTCCAGCGGCAGGGTCGCCGAGAAATCCCCCTTTCTGGAATTGTTCAACGATGCGGAGATCTTCTCGTCCCCGGGCGTGTGGTCGTACATGTAGAGGTTCGTGCAGGTGTATTTCCCCTCCTTGGCGAACCTCGTGAACTTCATCGGCCTAAGGCCGTCCCTCGTGAACCAGGAGTCCAGATCCTCCTTGACACGGAAGAACTTCTCGTAGAATTTCTGAGTCTTGCCGGTCAGGGACGCATGGAAGACTTTCCTGCCGTTAAGGATGGTGGTGTCCACCTTTAGGGTCGCCTGCGCCACGTCGGCGTTGATCAGCCCCCATTTAAAATGGACAGTGAACACCAGTTTCTCCCCTCCCTTGAAAGCCAGATTCTCTTCCTTAAGATTCTTCACAGGAATACATTTTCCCTCGTCGCCGGCAAATACCGGAACGGAAGAGATGATGAATATGGCGGCAAGGATGCCGAAGAGTCTTGTCGTGTCCATCAGAAATCAGTGTTATTGGCAAAATCATTGTTCATGGCGGACTCCATGCCGCCCATCTCCTCCGCCCTCGCGGTCAGGGAATCCCCCGGCTCCACGAAACGCACCTGCTCCGCCTTGAAGAGCATGTCGATGTCACACACCTCGCCGTTACGATGCTTGGCGATGATGATCTGTGTGGTTTCCTTCCCGTCAGGAGTTTCTCCAAGTCCCACGTAGTCAGGACGATGAATGAATATCACCATGTCGGCATCCTGCTCGATTGATCCGGACTCACGGAGGTCGCTCAACTGAGGCTTTCCGCTGCCTCCGGTTCGTTTCACAGCGTCACGGGACAGCTGCGAGAGCGCGATGATCGGGACATTGAGTTCCTTGGCTGTGGCCTTGAGCGTCCTGGAGATCGCGGCGACCTCCTGCTCACGGATTCCACGAAGCTCGACAGGTCCCTGCATCAGCTGGAGGTAATCAACGATCACAAGTCTGACATCCTTGGATTTCACAAGCCTCTTGACCTTCGTGCGGAACTCCATCAAAGGAATGCTCGGAGTGTCATCGATGTACAAAGGAGCCTTCGACAACGAGGCCAGCCGGGTCTCCAGCTGCTGCCAGTCCCACGCCTCCAGTTTCGTACCGCCCTTCAGCTTGTCAGCCGACAGACCGGACTCGGTCGTCATGAGCCTCATTACCAGCTGAAGCGCCGACATCTCCAAAGAGAACACAGCCACCGGCATGTGATAGTCCACAGCCGCGTTCCTGGCCAAATTGAGCGCGAAAGCCGTCTTACCGACGGAAGGTCTCGCCGCCAGAATAATGAGGTCGGATTTCTGCCAGCCCCTCGTGACACGGTCAAGCGAAAGGAAACCGGACGGAACACCGCTCAGGCCGTCGGCATTCTGATTCTTCTCGATCTCCTTCATGGCGTCGTTGATCACGGCTCCCACGTCCTTGACATCGTTCTTCACGCTGTTCTGGATGGCTCCATAGATCTTTGACTGCGCCTCGTCGATCAGAAGATCAACATTGATGGCGTCATCGTAGGAATCCTTGAGTATCTCGTACGACGCTGTGATCAGCTCCCTCTGGATACTCTTCTGCTTCAGTATCCTGACGTAGTACTCGATGTGGGCCGCGGCTCCGACTTTCTCGGACAGGCCGGCAAGCGCCACAGGGCCTCCCACAGCCTCAAGATTGCCTTTGGCCCGGAGCTTGGTGCTGACCGTGACTATGTCCACCGACACATGCTCGTTGACAAGCTCGTTCATGGCCTCGAAAATCATTCTGTGGCGAGGGTCATAGAAACAAGAGACAGTAAGCTCCTCAAGCGCCGTGTCAACGGATGAGGGCTCAATCAGCATGGCGCCGAGGACAGCCTCTTCGACTTCAAGAGCTTGAGGCGGTTTGTTTCCCATCTCAAGCCCAAGAGTGTCCAAATCAACTGGCCTCGCCTTCTTTCTGGATGTTTTTCCGGGCTGGTCAGGCATATTCCTAAATGTTGGGTAGCGGTCTATTCAAAGTCAGGATTGACGATGATCCTGCCGCAATGCTCACAAATGATGAGTTTCTTGTTGGAAGCGATGTCCACGAGACGCTGAGGAGTGATCGTGTTGAAGCAGCCTCCGCAGGAGTCCCCGTTGTAGACCGAAACCACCGCGAGATGATTGTGCACGCTGGCTCTGATACGATCATAGGCGCTCATTGTCCTCGGGTCGATCTTCTTGGCGCAATCCTCTCTGACTGAGCGGAGTTTCTTCTCCTCCTTGGATGTGGACTCCACGATTGTGGCAAGTTCCTCCCTTTTGGCCTTGAGGTCATCGTTCCTGACGGCGATGTAGTCCTTGAGAGATTCGATGTCGTCCCTCTTCTCGGCGATGGCCGCCTTGGTGTCGTTTATGTTCTTCTGAGCGATCTGACGGAGAAGTCCCTGATTCTCTATCTCCTTGTTGATGGAATCATACTCGCGGCTGTTGGAGATGTCATTCAGCTGCTGCTGATACTTCTCGATCTGGACATCGCAATCGACAATGCTCTGCCTGTTCTCGGCTATTGTCTGATTGTAAGCCTCGATGACAGCCGTGTCCTGAGCCTGACGGGCCTTAAGATCCGTTATCTCGTTCTCAAGAGCCTCAACCTCCGACGGGAGTTCTCCGCGCATCTGCATGATCTTGTCAATCGCGGAATCCGCCTCCTGAAGAGCGTAGAGTGTCTTAAGCTTTTCCTCGACGCTGATTTCAGAGTCAGCGAAATTCTTCTGGAGGGAAACGAATGTCTCCCTCTGGTCTATCGGTGTCTCGACTTTCTTGATTTTTTTAGTTGCCATATAGCTATCTGACTAATAATAATATACCGGATTACTTGTCTCCAGCCTTGAGCTGGTAGAGATTGCAAAGTTAGGAAATTTTTTCCTTAACAGAGAAAATAATATATCCACAATCTCCACTTCCCCCTCGAAATGGCCTATATCCATGACCATAAAATCCTTAGTGGTGAAGAAGTGGTGGTAGGATATGTCTCCGCAGAGATATGCCTGGGCGCCCGCCTCACGGGCTTTTTCGATCAGGGAGCCACCGGAGCCGCCGCACATGGCAACCCTGGACACCGGCTCCTGAGGAAGATGCGAGCAACGGATCATCCTGAGGCCGAACCTTGACTTGACATATTCAATGAAACTTCCGCCGTCCATCGGCTGCGGAAGGTTGCCGACCGCGCCGAGGCCAAAGCCGCCCGGCTCCTCGTCCAAGACCCGTACATCCTTGAGCCCCAGCCTTTCCGCCATCGCGCCGCTGACTCCCCCAAGCACCTTGTCGGCGCTCGTGTGGGCCGCATAGACAGCAATGCCCGCCGAGACGGCCTTCATCACCGCCAGCCCGACAGGATCGTCAGGGGAAATCTTTTTCAGTCCCGAGAAAATCAGCGGGTGATGGGTGATGATCATGTCCGCGCCAAGGCTGACCGCCTCGTCCACCAGATCCGCCGTGCAGTCAAACCCAAGGAGAACTCCGTGGACCTCCTGTGCCTCGGATCCGATGACTAGACCGCTGTTGTCCCAGCTCTCCTGGATGGAAAGCGGGGCAAACGACTCTATAGCGGAAGCTATGTCCTTGACTGTCATACCTATAAAGATTTTTTAACCTCAACCAGCTGGCGGCGTATCTCCTTCAGGCTGTCCAAAGCCTTCACGCGCCCTTCGACAGCCTTCCTGTCAGCGGCGATCTTCTTCGCGGCCCCTTCCAAAGTCAGTCCCTGCTCCTTCACGAGCAGATGGATCTGCTTGAGGCACTCAAGATCCTCCTCCGTGAAAAGGCGGTTCCCCTTCGCGTTCCTCTTAGGCTTGATGTACTTCGGGAAAGAGTTGGACCAGAAGCGCACCAAAGACGTGCTCTCCCCCAGAATGTCGGCGGCCTCGCCGATTGTATAGTATAACTTTTCCATATTCCTGAATAGTTTTATTAATCCATTGACTGACCAGTGTTCACGGACATGAAAAGCATTCTCATGTACTCGTCCGGACTCACGGATGCAAAAAGATAGTTCAGAGGATCCATCAGCAGCGTGTCCTTCTGGATCTCGTAGTGAAGATGCGGGGCGAACGAGTTGCCTGACATCCCGACCTGGCCGATCCTCTGTCCTCTTGTCACCTTCTGTCCTTTCAGGACGCGGGTGTTCTCCAAGTGGGCATAGCGGGTGAGATAACCATTGCCGTGGTCGATCTCGACCACGTTCCCAAGACCCTTGGACGAATGGGTAACCCTGTTCACAACGCCATCTGCCGCGGCGGCGACCGGTTCTCCCTGCTGCGAGATCAGATCCAGGCCGCCGTGGAAAGCCGTGACCTTGTAGAAAGGATTGATCTTGTCCCCGACGGAAGCCCCTGTCCTTGCATAGGAGAAGTTCTCCAGAGGATTCGTCATCGGAGGAAGAACCACCGACTTGTCCGAGATCCTTTCCATTATCCTTTGGAAATTGGCCTCGACCCGTTCGGAGATCCGGGACAGCGTGTCAAGCCTCTCTTTTGAATATCTCACAATCAGATCGTCCGGTATCGAATCCACCCGGGACAGCAGTCCGTCGGAATAGATGTTGCCCAGATCCGGAGCGTCAGAGTTGAAAAGGTTGCGGTAGATCTCGTTGTCCTTCACCATAAGGCCTTCCAGCACATCATCGACCAATGCCTCCCTCGCCTCCAGATCCTTGTACATCTGACGGTACATCTGATTCTCCCTCTTGAGCTTACGTTCCGAGTCCGTGCTTATCACAAACGAGAAGACCACATAGTAGACGACAGCCAGGGACGCTGTCACCAGAAAGTACACGGCAGCCTTGCCCAGAATCGACCACACCGAATGCGTGACCTTTCGGAACTCCATCCGAACCTTGTCAAACTCGTACCTCTCCTTCATCGGCAACCTCCTCATCATCTGTGTCTGACACTGAAACTATGCCTCATCGACGACGGCATCCCGCTCTCGCTCTCCCTCATCCTCAACATGTCAGAATATTCCTGGACAGACATCGACATGTCAAGATAGTTGGCGGGATTCACCTTGCGGCCCTTGTAGACCACCTCGTAATGCAGGTGAGGGCCGCTTGAGCGTCCGGACTTGCCGCTTTCACCGATGCAGTCCCCTCTCTTGACCTTCATTCCCTCGATCACCTTGACGGAGTTAAGATGGGCATAGATGGTCTCGTAGCCGAAGCCGTGCTTGATGGTGATCGAGTTGCCGTAGCCGAAGAACTCGAACTTGACAGACTCCACCACGCCGTCACCCGTCGCATAGACAGGATTGCCGATCTTCATCGCGAAATCCAGACCTGTATGCATCCTGGACGCTCCGGTGAAAGGATCGGTCCTGTAGCCGAAAGGACTGGACATCTTGTACCTGGACGGATCAGGCACGATGGGCGGGATCGCCGGGATGCAGGAGGCCATGTCACCGGCTGTCTTGGAGACAGCGGCCACCTCGTCGAAAGACTTGCTCTGGACATAGACCTTCCTGGTCAGCCTGTCGATCCTCAAGGCGGTGTTCTTAAGCCTGTCGTCCGACTCAAGGCCGTCGAGGAAAGAGTACCTGTCCACCCCGCCGATGCCGGCGTTCCTCACGCCCGCGGGAATCTCGTTCATTCCGAATATGGATCTGTAGATGTCGTCATCCCTCACCCTCAACGCCTCGATGCTTTCCTCGCAGCGGTCAAGCTTGGTGTTCATCAGATCCATCCTGGCGTCCCAGCGGGCCCTCTCAGCCTTGAGAAAGGCCGTCTTCGGCAGGTCATAGCCAAGAACGGAAGTAAAGAGCCAGATGTAGAGGACCGCCATCGCCACACTACCGGCGAACAACAGCAACCCCTTGAAGACTTTCGACTTCAAGGACACCTCCTTCATCTCATATAATAAGGTCTCCGGATTAAGAATATACTTCCCCATAGTCTACAAATATACCCTTTTTTGCGATATATCCCGAAAAATGTTATAATTTTGCCAATTCCGTGCCTTTCTGAAAAAGTTTTTCTTGCCGGCACGGGAGAATATTCATGAATTAATTGATTTTTAGATATGTACACCGCTAAAGAGATTCGACAGCAATTTTTGGACTTCTTCGCATCGAAGGGACACACGATCGTGCCTTCCGCCCCGATGGTGATAAAGAATGACCCGACGCTGATGTTCACCAACGCCGGCATGAACCAGTTCAAGGACATATTCCTCGGCAACACAACTCCCAAGATGAAAAGAGCCACGGACTCACAGAAATGCCTCAGAGTCAGCGGAAAGCACAACGACCTTGAAGCAGTGGGACACGATGGCAGGCATCACACGATGTTCGAGATGCTCGGCAACTGGAGCTTCGGAGACTACTTCAAGGCCGAGGCCATCAGCTGGGCATGGGAACTGCTGACGGAAGTCTACAAGATCGACAAGTCAAAACTCTACGCCACCGTGTTCGAAGGCTCGTCCGAGGACGGTACAGCCCTCGACGACGAGGCCAGGCAGGCCTGGCTGAAGCTCATGCCTGAGGATCACATCATCCTCGGCAACAAGCACGACAACTTCTGGGAGATGGGCGACACAGGCCCTTGCGGCCCTTGCAGCGAGATCCACATCGACCTGCGCACGGACGAGGAGATCGCCAGGATCCCCGGAAAGGATCTCGTCAACACCGACAACGACCAGGTGATCGAGATCTGGAACCTCGTGTTCATGCAGTACAACCGCAAGGCCGACGGATCGCTTGAGCCGCTCCCGGCCAAGAACATCGACACCGGAATGGGCTTTGAAAGGCTCTGTATGGTGCTGCAGGGCAAGACCAGCAACTACGACACGGACGTGTTCTCCGGAATGATAGGCAAGATCGAGGAGCTCTCCGGCCACAAATACCATGAGAACGGAAAGACAGAGGTCGCCATGCGTGTCATCGCCGACCACATCAGGGCGATAGCCTTCTCCATCGCCGACGGACAGCTGCCGTCCAACGTGAAGGCCGGCTACGTGATCAGAAGGATCCTGCGCCGCGCCGTCCGCTACGGCTACACGTTCCTCGGATTCGACGAGCCGTTCCTCTGCGCGCTGATCCCTCAGCTTGTCTCCGACATGGGAGAGGCCTATCCGGAGCTGGGCAGGCAGCAGAAACTCATCGAAAGCGTCATCCGCGAGGAGGAGATGTCATTCCTCAGGACTCTTGACAGAGGAATAAGGCTGATGGACGACTACGTCGCCAAGAACGCCTCGACCAAGACCATCCCTGGAGAGGACGCATTCGTACTCTACGACACCTACGGATTCCCGATCGACCTGACCGAGCTGATCGCCTCGGAGAAGGGTTACACCGTGGACATGGAAGGCTTCGCCAAGGAACTCCAGAAGCAGAAGGACAGGGCGCGCAACGCAACCGCCAACGAGTTCGGCGACTGGGTCGTGTTCCACGAGGGCGAGGAAGAGGCCTTTCTGGGCTACGACAATCTGGAGCTTGAAGGTGTGAAGCTCCTCAAACAGCGCACAGTCAAGCAGAAGAACAAGACCATGTTCCAGCTCGTCTTCGACCGCACGCCGTTCTACGCCGAGATGGGAGGCCAGGTCGGCGACACCGGAGTCATCGTCTCGGAGAGCGGCGAGCAGATCAGGATACTCAACACTGTCAAGGAGAACAACCTGACAATCCACATCGCCGAAAGGATCCCTGCCGACAGCACGCAGACATTCACACTTAAGGTTGACGCAAGCCGCAGGCTCAGGATCACGGCCAACCACACGGCTACCCACCTTCTGGACTACGCCCTCAGGGAGACGCTCGGAACCCACATCGAGCAGAAAGGCTCGTTCGTCGGCCCGGACTATTTCCGTTTCGACTTCTCACACTTCGCCAAGGTTACCGACGAGGAACTCAGGAAGGTCGAGCACAGGGTCAACGAGCTGATCCGCGCGGACTACCCTCTCCAGGAGAAGAGAGACGCGACGATGGAAGAGGCGAACGCCATGGGAGCCATCGCCCTGTTCGGCGAGAAGTACGGCGACAGGGTGCGCGTGGTCAGGTTCGGCGACTCCGTGGAACTCTGTGGCGGCACGCATGCCGCGTCGACCGGACGCATCGGAGTCTTCAAGATCGTCTCCGAATCGGCGATCGCCGCCGGAGTCAGGAGGATCGAGGCGGTGACCGGAGAGGCGGCGGAGGACATCCTCGACACCCTCAGCGACACCCTCAAGGGCATCAGGACCATGTTCAACAACGCCCCTGACGTGGCTGCCGCCGTGGCCAAACTCATCAACGAGAACTCCGACGCGAAGAAGAAGATCGAGGAATATGCCAAAGAGAAGGCCGCCGCGTTCGCCAAGGTGATCTCGGAGAACGCACAGGAGATTAATGGAATAAAAGTTGTAAAGTTCAGCAGGGACGCTGATCCGGCCATGCTGCGCGAGGCCGCGGCCATCCTCCAGAAGGAAGTGGAGAACTTCGTGTTCGCCGCCGCCTTCTGCCACGAAGGAAAGCCTCAGCTCGTCCTGATGTACTCCAACGACCTCGTGGCAGCCGGTCACAGCGCCGCCAACGACATCAGGGAGGCAGCCAGATTCATCCAGGGCGGAGGCGGCGGACAGCCGATCCTCGCCACCGCCGGCGGAAGGAATGCCGACGGCCTGCAGGCCGCGCTGGACAAGATGGTAGAGACCATCACGGCATAGACGGAAGAATATTCAAGGGCATTCGGTAATATTCATAAAATATTCAAGTCCCCATAAAACAATGACTTCGGAGGATGAAGAAAATTGACAGATTCATACTGACCTCATTCATAGGACCATTCTTCATGATCCTTCTTGTGGTCATCTTCATCCTCGTGATGCAGTTCCTCTGGGTCTACATCGACGAGCTTGTCGGGAAAGGCCTGAGTCTGGGCATTGTGGCGGAGTTCCTGTTCTGGGGATCCTGCACCGTGCTGCCTCTGGCCCTGCCTCTGGCGACCCTGCTGGCCTCGATGATGACCGTAGGCAACATGGGTGAGAACAACGAGTTGATCGCTCTGAAGGCCGCCGGCGTGTCCGTCCTCAGGGTGATGCGCCCTATCCTCATCGCCTCCTTCTTCATCAGCATCGGCACATTCTTCGTCATCAACAACCTCGTCCCGGTCTCCTACAACGAGATATTCACCCTCAGGGACGACATCGGAAAGACGAAGGAAGAGATCAAGATCCCGTCCGGAACCTTCTATGACGGAGTCGATGGCTACGTCCTCAGGGTAGGAAGCCGTAACAACAAGACGGGCATGATGAAGGACGTGATGCTCTACGACCATCACGGCAGAGGGAACACGCGCCTCACTTTGGCCGACTCCGCCATCATGAAGATGTCCAAGGACAAGTCCTACCTGACATTCAAGATGTTCAACGGGGTCAACTATCAGGAGACCAACGAGAAGACCTACCGCGACACATCCCTCCAGCTGCAGAGGATCGACTTCTCCAAGCAGGAGATGGTCATCGCCCTACAGAACTACGCATTCCAGAAATCCGACAGCGCCAGATACGGCGACCAGGTCAAGGCCCTCCCTCTTGAGAAACTCAGGGAGCAGAGGGACACCCTTCTGGCCACAAGGGACAGCACGAAGTCCAAACAGATCTATTCCATGGCCGCATCCTATGTGTTCTCGCAGAACATGCAGCTGGACACGACAGCCTGCGGCATCACAAGGAACTTCAGCGACCCGGACTACCTCAACTTCAAGGATGACAGGGCGACAGCGGCAGCATTGGAAAGAGCGGCCAACAGCGCCAGGCAACTCCAGACAAACCTTGAAAGCTACGAGTTCGGAGCATTCGACTACACTGTCCGCCTCAGATGGACAGCCCTGGAGTTCCTCAGACGCTATGGACAGGCCCTGGCCTGCTTCATCATGTTCTTCATCGGCGCGCCTCTGGGAGCGCTGATCAGGAAAGGCGGCATCGGTGTCTCAGCCATCATCTCGCTGCTGTTCTTCGTGCTTTACTGGGTGATCGACATCACGGGAGTGAAGCTGGCAAGAGACGGCAGCATCAGCACCGTGGCGGGCGCGTTCATGTCGGCTGGCGTACTCCTGCCGATCGGCCTGTTCCTGACCTGGAAGGCGATCCACGACACGGACATCTCAAATCTGGACAGCATAAAGAATTGGTGGAGAAAGGCAAAGAGTAATATGGCAGGAATATTCAAAAAGACAAGGATCGTGTACATGGGAACGCCGGAATTCGCGGTGGCCCCTCTGAAGGCTCTCCTGGAGCGGAAATACAATATTGTAGGTGTGGTCACAGTGGCTGACAAGCCGAGTGGCCGGGGACAGAAAGTCAACGAAAGCGCGGTCAAGAAGTTCGCTGCCGAGCACGGCATTCCGGTTCTGCAGCCTGTGAAACTGAAGGATCCGGAGTTCCTGAAGCAGCTCAAGGCCATGAAGGCCGATCTCTTCATCGTGGTGGCTTTCAGGATGTTGCCGGAAGAGGTATGGGGAATGCCTAAGCTTGGCACGTTCAATCTGCACGCGGCGCTTCTGCCACAGTACCGTGGAGCGGCTCCTATCAACTGGGCCGTGATCAACGGAGAGACCAGAACCGGCGCGACGACGTTCATGATCGACAAGGACATTGACACGGGAGGGATCATCCTGCGTCAGGGTATCAATATTTCAGACACCGACACCGCCGGGGATGTGCACGACAAACTGATGGAGATCGGCGCGGAATTGGTTGTACAGACGACTCAGGGCATAATCGAGCGCAATGTGGACACGCGTGTCCAGAGAAGTTTCATACAGGGTTCCGAGGTATTGAAGCCGGCACCGAAGCTTTCGCGCGAGTTGTGTCACATTGACTGGAACGATTCCACCAAACAGATCTACAATCTCATACGTGGTTTGAGTCCTTATCCGGCAGCGTTCACCGAACTCGTCAAGGAAGGTAGCGCTCCGGCCCAGTTGAAGATCTTCACGGCCGAAAAGGTCGATGAGCCTGTCGAAGGAACCATTCCGGGCCGAATCCTCACCGACGGCAAGACCTACCTCCACATCACCACCGCCGACGGAGCCATCTCCCTGAAGGACGTGCAGATAGCCGGCAAGAAGCGGATGGACATCAAAGCCTTCCTCGCCGGATTCCGCGAGCCGGAACTCTACACCACTACCGCCGGCACCTCCAAGGCCGAAATCGCCAAAACAAAGGCATAATGGAAGCGGTCATCCTCGAATGCGGCGACTTTCCTAAAAAGGAATATCCCCGCGAGCTTCTCCGCCGGGCGGATGTGATAATCTGCTGCGACAGGGCGTTGGACACGTTTCTCCGGCACCGGGACAAGATATTCAAAGACCTCAGGGATCCGGATGCCATCATCGGGGATATGGATTCCATCTCGCCGAAGCATCTCAAGGAATATTCCCGCATCGCCATAAGAGAAGAAGAGCAGGAGACAAACGACCAGACCAAGGCGTTCCGCTACCTGCTGGAGCATTGGCCGGAAGTCAAGACCGTGCACATTCTCGGTGCTACAGGCAAGCGTGAGGCCCACACCCTCGGCAACCTTGGACAGATTATGGAATATGCCCGGCTTTACGGAGCCAGCGGTAATCCTGATGAAGACAGAATATATGTCGATGCGGTGTCCGACTATTCAACGGCTTTCGCATTGACGGACTCCTGCGAGCTTTTCGTCGGCGAAGGCAGGGCCGTGTCCATATTCAGCCCTGATAATTCTTTGAATATCAAGTCCGAGGGATTGGTATGGCAGACCAGTGGAGTGGTTTTCGACAACTGGTGGCAGGCAACCCTCAACCGGGCTTCGGCCGATGTTGTCAAGCTGACGTTCTCGCACAAGTCAATGGCGTTGGTGATTCTGGATTAATATCATTTCAGGATTTTTCTTTATCTTTACGGAACATTTCGGCTTACAAACACTATGCTCCGAATAATTAGAATCACTCTGGCGGCGATCTGCTTCGTTGCAGTCACGCTGCTGTTTCTGGACTTCACCGGAACACTTCATCTTTGGTTCGGATGGCTCGCCAAAATCCAGTTCCTGCCGGCTGTCCTGGCCCTCAACTTCGTTGTCATCGCCATTCTGCTGGTACTGACACTGCTTTTCGGCAGAATCTACTGCTCGGTGATATGCCCGTTGGGTATATTCCAGGACTGCGTGTCCAACCTCAGTTCCAGGAGAAAAGGCAAGAAGGCAAGGTTCTCATATTCAAAGGAAATCAAATGGCTGCGCTACGGGGTGTTGGTGCTGTTCGTGATCGCGCTGGTCGCCGGGCTCAATGCTCTTGTAGCGCTTCTGGCTCCATACAGCGCTTACGGTAGAATGGTGCAGAGTCTGCTCGCGCCGGTTTGGCAGTGGGGCAACAACCTGCTCGCCTGGATCGCCGAGAGGCAGGATAGTTATGCGTTTGTGACAAAGGATGTTTGGCTGAAGAGTCTGCCGACTTTGATCGTGGCGGCGGTGACATTTGTTGTCGTGGTGGCCCTCGCCTGGAGGAACGGCAGAACCTATTGCAACACAATCTGTCCGGTGGGAACCACGCTGAGTTTCTTCTCGCGGTTCGCTATGTTCCGTCCGGTGATCGACAAGTCAAAGTGCAAGAGCTGCCACGCCTGCGAAAGGAAGTGCAAGGCGGCCTGCATTGATGTTGACAACCATAAGATTGACTATAGCAGATGTGTCGATTGCTTTGACTGCATTGATTCTTGCCGGCTCGGAGCGCTCAAGTACCGGTTTGCCTGGGGAAGAGGGGTTGGTTCGGGCTCCACGGGAGCAAAAACGCCACAAAACGCGCCTGTCGGGAGTAAAATGACCTCCAACGAGAGCAAAAACGGCCAAAATCGCTCCTCAGCAGCTCCGACTCCGGTCGCAGAGCCTGTGGTTCGACAGGGCTCACCAACCGCCGAAGTAACCGACAACGGCAAAGGTGTCTCAACAATTGATGCGACATCTCCGGTCGCTGAGCCTGTCGAAGCGACCGACAAAGGAAGAAGAGCCTTCTTGGTAGGCGGTGCCGCTGTCATCGGAGGATCACTCTTGTCTTCCATTCCGATGAGGGCCGAAGAAGAGGAGATCAAGGACAAGAAGCGAGATGGAGGATTCGCCGAGGTGCTTCCAAAGAAAGCCCCGAACAGAAAAACGCCTATTACTCCATTCGGTTCCGAGAGTGTGGAGAAGTTCTATAAGCACTGTACGGCCTGCCAGCTCTGCGTGACCGTCTGCCCGAACAATGTTCTCAGACCATCCTCCAGACTTGAGCACCTGATGCAGCCAGAGATGTCTTTTGAGAAAGGCTACTGCCGTCCGGAATGCGTGAAATGCTCCGAGGTCTGCCCTGCTGGAGCCATCCTTAAGATCACTCCTGAGGAGAAAACCGAATGGAAGGTCGGCACTGCCGGCGTGGACTATGACCTCTGTGTCGTGAACCGTGACGGGGTCAGCTGCGGAAACTGTGCCCACCACTGCCCTGTCGGAGCGATCAGGATGGTCAGGAAGAATCCTAATGACGAGAAGAGCCCAAGGATCCCTTCGGTCAACGAGGAGAAGTGCATCGGCTGCGGAGCGTGCGAGAATCTCTGCCCGTCCCGCCCGATAAGCGCCATCACCGTCAATGGGTACAGTGTTCATCATAATGTGTAACCGGTCTTTGAGACAAGCCTTCTGAAGGGACATATTCAGAAAAAACGGTCTCAACAAATTCCATGAATATGAAAGAGAATATTAACAGAAGAGAATTTCTCAAACAAGCCGGTGCCGGGACAGCGGCCGTGGGAGCCGTGGCTCTTGCCGGAGCGTGCGCCCCTAAGAAGACAGCCGAGGCCATCCTTGACGATGGTTCCAGTGAAGATGTGCCGGAGAACGGTAAGATGGAGATGCGTGAGAATCCGGGCAACGGGGACATGGTTTCCCTGCTGGGTTACGGATGTATGCGCTTCACGATGAAGAAGGACGAGAGTGGGAAGGATATCGTGGATCAGGAGAACGCCAACAAACTGATTGACTACGCCTTGGCTCACGGAGTCAACTACTACGACACATCTCCGGTCTATCTCCAGGGACTTTCCGAGGAGGCTGTAGGCAATGCACTCAGCAGACATCCAAGGAACTCCTACTACATCGCCACGAAGCTGTCCAACTTCAGTGATCATTCCAAAGCGGCATCCCTGAAACTGTACAACGACTCGTTCAGGTACCTCCAGACAGACTATCTGGACTACTACCTGCTTCACTCTCTCGGCCGTGGAGGCCTGGAGGCTTTCGATGACAGGTTCGTGAACAACGGAATGATGGATCTGCTTCAGGCAGACCGAGAGAAAGGCAAGATACGTCAACTCGGACTTTCATTCCACGGAAACCAACAGCAGTTCGACGAGCTACTGAAACTGCACGACAAGTACCACTGGGATTTCGTGCAGATCCAGATGAACTATTTCGACTGGAAACACGCTGACGGCCAGCGCAATGTCAACGCCGAGTACCTGTACGACGAGCTGGACAAGAGGGAGATTCCGATCGTGATTATGGAGCCTCTCCAAGGTGGCCGTCTGGCCAATCCGGCGGAAAGTGTCGTGAACAGGCTAAAGGAGCGTGATCCGAAAGCCTCACTCGCTTCGTGGGCGTTCAGGTTCGTGGGATCGTACCCGAGAATCCTGACGGTGCTGAGCGGAATGGTCTATCAGGAACATCTTGAGGATAACCTGCGCACATTCAAGGACTTCAAGTACTTGACCGACGAGGAGAAAGAGTTCCTCGGCACCGAGATCGCCGGCATAATGGCCAGCTTCCCGACCATAAACTGCAACGACTGCAAGTACTGTATGCCATGCCCTTACGGAGTCGATATTCCGGGAATATTCAAGCACTACAACGAATGCGTCAACGAGGGCGAGATCGCCCAGAGCACCGAGCAGGAGAATTACCGCAAGCTGCGCCGGGCCTATCTCGTGAGCTACGACCGGGCCATCCCGTCCGTCCGCCAGGCCAACCACTGCATCGGTTGCAAACAGTGCATCGAGCATTGCCCTCAAAGCATCTCCATTCCTCGTGAGCTCCGCCGCATCGAGGCCTACGTCGAGAAGTTGAAAAGGAACACATTGTAATGAATATAATCTATGCGATGCTTCGACAATAGATACGCCAAAGCGACAGAAGCACCAACACAGAAGAAAAATATTCGTCACAGACGCTGAATATTCAAAGGTTTTGATTATCTTTGCAGTCCGCAACTAAAAATGCGGACCATTGGAGAGATGCTCGAGTGGCTGAAGAGGCACGCCTGGAAAGCGTGTGGCCTCCTAAAGGGGCTCGCGAGTTCGAATCTCGCTCTCTCCGCAAATTTTTAACGGCTTTGCAGATTGTTCCGCAAAGCCGTTTTTGTATTATGTTTATGTCCAGTCACTTCGACAGGCTCAGTGACTGACTTACATTAATCGGTTCGATTATCCCAATACGCCTAACAAAAAAAGGGAACCCGCATACTGCGGATCCCCATACCAATTATAAATGAAATCGATTCTTTGATTGATTGTTACTCGACTTTGATTGCAACCTCTCCGGTCTTGCCGTCCTTGTCGGTCACGGTAAGTGTGGTGGTTCCGGCCTTGACACCCTTCACGGTGATGGCAGCCTCTTTCACGATGGCGGTAGCGACAGCCGGATCCGTAACCTTCACTGTGTATGGAGCGGTACCTGACTTGACTGTGACAACCTCTTCCTTCTCAACTCCGACAGTAACCTCGGCCTTGTCAAACTCCAGCTTCTCTGCCGCAGCCTTTACCGTTACGGTAAACGAACCCGTCGTCTGATTTTTGTCTACTACAGAGATCGTGGCTGTTCCCCCTGCCACTCCTGTAACAGTGATCTTTTCTTTCTCCACCTTCACTGTGGCTATCTTCTCATCGCTTGACTTTACCGTGAAAGGCTGTGTGCCGTTCTTCACGGTAACCTCAACGGTCTTACCAACCTCAACCTCAGCCTTCGTCACACTGAATGTAAGAGGATCCGGAGTTTTGTTTTCGTTCTTGTTGCAAGAGACGAATGCGAATGAGCAGAGGCAGAGGGCTGCCGTCACAACTGAACTGAAAAAACTTTTCATTAGTTTAAATCTTTAATTGTTAATAATAGTTTAAGTACCGTAAGACCGTTCCCGGTCCGACGCATTACTAAATCATCTCCGCCGGAAACCTTGCATAAAGTTTTCAAAAAATTCACCAGAAGCCGAGACCCTTAAACACGCCGTGGCGGATAAATCATTATAAATGAATATATTGAATAGGTCATCCAGTCCTTGTTTTAGCAGGAGAACAATATAGCAACAGACGAATAATCAGGATATTAGCCGCCACGCAAATATTAACATATACCCGAGAACAGAACATAGACACTAGCGAGTGGGTTGGCTTTCGATCTGGATGTCCGTGCCGAGGGCAGAATTGATGAGGTTCAGGATTTCCTGGAGGGAGGACGTGGAGAACTCTCCGCTCAGGCGGCGGGATTCACCGGACGAATGGCCGGCATCAAAAGCAACGAGCGTGACATCGTAATATTCAGAGAGCTCGGAGAGAACTTCTGGCAGCGGGGTGTTGTCGTAGATAAACTCGCCGGTGGCCCATGCGGCAGGGTTAGGGTGTTTCGGAGTGATTTCAACTGGCTTTGACGCAGCCGGATCCAAAACCGCTGACTGTCCCTTGGTCAGGATCAGGGCTTCTTCGCCAGACCTTATGGCAGAGAAGAGGACCTTGCCCGAGACAACGCTCACGCTGATGGGATCCCGAGAGTCAACCTGAAAGCGGGTGCCGAGGACTTTGACGAAACCGGATCCGGCATCAACACGGAAAGGGGCGCGGTCATCGTGACGGACGTTGAAATAAACCTTGCCTGTCATCTGGACCAGACGCTTGTCCTTGTGCTTCTGGAGACTAAGGGTGGATCCAGGGGCAAGGGTAACGGACGAGGAATCCGGAAGAGTGAAGGTCTGGGCAATGTCGTAGGCGGCATAGTCGGTCCATGAGGTTAGCCATGAAAGATAAAGGAATATGCCGACAGCGGCCGCTGCCGCGACTCCGGCGATGCGTTTCAACATCACAGTGCGCTTCGACAGGCTCAGCGACCGACGCAAGGAGCCGTTCTGCGACCGTGCCAAGGCTTTCTTCGGGTCAAAGCGGTTCTCTTCGTAGGACTTGGCCACGAAGTCTATCATTCTGTCTTCGTTGGTTTTCATGCAATTCCTTTCTTATATTCCGATTTCGGACACTTCGACAGGCTCAGCGACCGGACTTTTACCTTTACCGGAGACGCATTTGAAGAAATATGTCACTGTGCCTCTTTGGACGGATTCTGACGAATAATCATAGAATACGGTCTCCGCTTTTATGGACAAGACATCGAAATCCTTAAACTCACAAACAATGTCCTTGAACACATAAAGCTGTTTCTTATATCCCATATCGTCTTCAAATTCCCGTCCTGGAAAGGTTAACGACTGCGGGAATGTTCCATCGGCTTCGATCTCAAAAGCCTCGTACAAACTATATGGCTCCCACCATACTTCCGACCGCCAATTTGGGTAGATATACAGTTGAGCGACCCTGCATTCCCAGACAATTCTAACTTTATATGCAAAGGTTTCATCCATATCCACATTGAGATGGCGCAGCTCGCGGCCACCCATAGCCGTGGATAATTCCGTCAGGAAATCCGGATCCGAGATCCCGTCATCATTCAGGTCAATTCTGCCTTCACTCCATTCAGCGGATTCGAGGACATATTCACCGACAATCCGGTCCATCGTGGCGGTGGCGGCGTCGGACATCCAATAGTCGATCTTCTCCTGACAGGAACAAAGCAACAGGAGAGCCGCAAGAGCATATTCAATTCGTTTCATATCAGTCGATTTCATAGTCAGTGGATGTCATCACGGAGACGAAGCCGATGCCGTCGCCGGTCACATTCGTCGGATAAGGCTTGTCGGCGAAGAACGTCAGACCGGCAAGGTCAGAGTTCTCAAACCAAGCGGCGTTGATGTAGTTGTAGGTCTGGCGGTCAAGAGCCAGAAGACGCACCGTCACTCCAGAAAGCCCACCCCTCCGCAAAGAGATTCTGAATATGTGGGAGCCTCCTTCAAATCCAGTGTCAGTGAATATATTGTACTCATTGGCGAAATAATCGGACTCGGAAAAACTAAGGTTGATTCCGGGATTAAGAAGCGGTTCGCTTGAATTGTCTATTTCCAATCGCTTATTGTAGGCATAGCCGAAATTCCAGGCCTGAAGCATATAATAGTTTTTCTCGCCAGGCTTGTCTTTCACGTGAACTCCCATTCCAAGAGTCTTGATGTAGTCACTGCCTTTGGAAGACTTCTTATAAAGATGAGTCGTGTCCACTCCGGCAATGACAGGCGCATCCAAGGCCACTGCCGTCGCCTCAGCCCTCATCCCTTCAGACTCCACGACAATCCTGACCTCGTCCCCGGCCTCGAAATCAGCCCTGAATCTGAACACATTATGATACAACAGGCCATCCGCTTTCTCAACATTATCAGAGGTCGCCACCAGTTCACCATTGACCCAACATTCAAGATGGCCGGACTTCAATTTTTCCGCCTTTTCGTGAGTGCTGACACCGACGCAGACAGTGTGTGTCGTGTCGCCCGTTGACATCAAGGCGTTGACCAGCAGCATCTTCTCCGGACCGGGCAGATCTACGGGGATATATTCCTCACAAGAGATAAAAGCCATCGAGGCGACAAGGGCAAGTATGAATATCTTAGTTCGCATATTCATTAGAATTTAAAGGTATAACTGAACGACGGCAGGAAAGTGAGGAAAGAGCGCTTCGAGATCGCGGGCTTCCACTCCCCTTCCTTCTCGTAGGCGTCATAGACACACCAGGAAGGGTTCTGCGCGCAGTAGAGGTTGTATATTCCGAAATTCCAGATCCGCTCGCCGTGGCGTTTTTGCTTCCGGAAGTTGACGCTCACATCAAGGTGATGCGTCGGAGGCAGACGGTAGTTGTTGCGTCCGCTTACATAGTCAACAGCTACATCATCGCCGTCAGGGGTGATGAACGCCGAGCCTCTGGTCGGGATGGTCATGCAGTTTCCGCTGAGAAACGCCCAAGAAGCGGTGAGGTCGATTCTTGAGTTGAATTTATGGTTCACAGTGGCATTGATTACGTGCCTCCGGTCGAACTGAGCAGGGAACCAGCGGCCATCGTTGATGCTGCCGTCACGGAAGATTCTCTCCGCTTTGGAGAGGGTGTACGCCAAGGTGCCGGTGGTCTTGCCGACAACTTTGCGGGCATAGAGTTCCAGTCCGTAGGCTCGTCCCTCTCCCATCGAGACGTTGTCCTCCCAATTGACGGAAGATGACAGGGCTAGACGGCCGTCTTTATATTCAAGTACATTGTCTGTCCTCTTGTAGTAGCCTTCAAGGGAGAATTCCCAACCTTTCAGGCCGGTGTAATACGCTCCGGCTGAGACGAGGTCTGATGTCACGGGACGGATCTCGGCGGTGATCGGCACCCAAAGGTCGGTTGGGATGTCCAGAGTCCCGGAGGTCAACTGATGGACGTACTGCGACATCCTTGAATATGCCGCCTTGGCCGACCAGTCGTCAGAGATGTCGAATTTGGCGGAGATTCTTGGCTCGGGGCAGAAATAGAACCTGCCCCTCACATTAAACAGGCTCAGATGCAGGCCCGGATTCACAGTCAAGCGGTTGCCGATGGAGATGTCGTCCTCGACGTAGAGAGACATCTCGTTGCCGTTCACCTGTCGGCTGGCCGCGTCGCTGTAAGTCGTGTCGGCGAAGACACGGCTGTCGTTCACGTTCCGGACATTGGACTTTGTGATTTCCGGTCGGTAGCCGTGACGGACATATTCTCCGCCGAACTTGATCAAATGGTTGGTTGAAGGAGTATAGTCAAAATCCGCCTTGAGACCCGCGTCAAGGATTCCGGAGGAGTAGTCGCTGACGCTCCGGAACGAAGTCTCGCCAAGTTCGGATTTCTCCAAGTTTTCCGTGACAGAGTGTATTCCCATCCGATAAAGGTTGCCGTAGGCTGTGAAATCAGCGAACAGTTTGTTGTTGAATATGTAGGTCCACCTTGCGGACAGCACATTGTTGCCCCAGTTCAAGTTCAGGTTGGACTCATCCTCGGTCAGCATCGTGTAAGGCTCGTAATCCGAGCCATAGAACCGCTTGCTGGATTTGGATTTGTCCTCGTAGCGGAAATAGTCCCGTCCGCTGTAGAACCCGATCCAACCTCTGCTCCGATCGGAGAACTTGTGGGAAACCTTGGCATTGACATCGTAGAAGGCGTAGTTCAGCGGACTGCCCGCCCATTTGATGACACGATCGAAAAGGAACGTGTGCATCCCTCTTGCGCTCAGGGAGAAAGTCGTGTTCCCGTTCTTCAAAGGTCCTTCCAGATGGAATTTCTCGGCAAGAAAGCCGGCGGTGACGCTTCCTGAGATTTTCTTAGAGTTGCCGTCGTTGGTACGCACGTCCACCACGCTGGAGACCCTGCCGCCGTACCGCGCCGGGAAAGAGCCTTTGTAGACCGTGACTTTCTTGACGGCTTCGGGAGTGAAAACAGACAACAGTCCGAAAAGATGGCTGACATTGTAAAGCGATGTCCCGTCCAGAAGCATCAGATTCTCGTCCGCGCCGCCTCCACGGACGTATATTCCCGAAAAGCCTTCGTTGCCGCCTTGCACGCCAGGCATCATCTGGAGGGTCTTCAGAACATCCTTCTCGCCGAGGACAACCGGAGTGTTGGCGATGAGCTCGTTAGGGACTTCAATCGCCCCCATATACGTGGAGCGGATTCCGGCATCCTTGCGGGCGGTTATCCGCGCGCTCCTGATCTCTGCAGACGAAGCCAATGCCACATTTAGCGTGAGATCCTTTTTCAAGGAGATTCTCTTTGTCTTGGAGGCGCATCCTATGTAGGAATATGTCAGTTCTACCTCTCCCTCGGGAAGCGTCAGGGAATAAAAACCAAAGTTGTTGGTGGAGGTGCCGGTCATTCCTGCCGCTGAGCGGCCTTCCTTACCGGTCCCTGTGTTTCCAACCCGGCCGGTCGCTGAGACACTTTGGGTCGCAGAGCCTGTCGAAGCGACAACTCCCGCCCCGATCAGCGTCTCCCCCGTCGCCTCGTCCGTGACATACCCACAAACCGTATAATGTTTCTTGGCCGGAACGTCACGTGTCAGAACCACATACCCGCCACGAACCTCCCACTTGATTCCCGTTCCTTCCAGAAGTCTGCCCAAGGCCTTCTCCAGCGTCAGCCCCTCGACGGAAGTCCCCTCATAGTTCTTATCAAGAAGTTTCCCGAGTTCCGAATCATAAACAAACCGCACACCTAACCGCTCCTTGAGCCTGTCCAAGTTCATTGAGACCGTCTCATTATCTTGCGAAAGACAGTCAAACGAGACTTGTGGCAAAGCAAGAATCACCAGTAAAACACCTTTGACAAGATTTTTCATCATCTCTCATTTTAAAACTCATCTACTGCCCGAATCCTATTAGGGTAGTTTCACAAGTAAGACGCAGCGATTCTAAAAAGTACCATCCTTTTTCTGAAATATTCTCAAATATAACAATATTCTTCACAATACGTCAATAACACTCAGGTGCGCGAATATGCTCGCACCTGGAAGTGCAACTATCTAGCCTTCAAGCAGATGACATTTTAGGTGCGCAAGGTTTTTCACACCTGGAAGAGCGGGGACCTATGGTTTACGGGGCAGAAAACGTACGGCAAAAGCTCCTTGTTAGCCGCTCCTTCTCAAGGCTTAAGGCGATGTCTGAATATTCTAGAGCGACATCAGGAAGAGGATGACCTTCTTGACACCTTGGCGGATAGCCTCAAGTGCCTTGCTGATCTGGTTACGTACGGTGTTCTCGGAAAGGCCGAGCGACTGAGCGATCTCGCTATACTTCATCCCGTCGCGGCGGCTCATCAGGAATATTCTCCTCCTTTTGGCCGGAAGGCGGTCAATGGCCGACCAGATCCGCGCCTCTTTAACGGAATTGTCCACGGCCTCATCATCGGAAATCGCCACGTCATCCTCAACCGGAAGTATCTCATTCTCAAGGCTGTCCAGCGACACATCCTGCCGTTGCCTCCTGATGGCATCAATGCACCGATTCCTCACAGCCGTGTAAAGATAAGCCCTCGGACTATCAATCCCGTCACTCGCCGCCTGCTTCATCCAATATGCCGTGAAAGCCTCCTGTACCAGATCCTCGATCAGATCCTTGTCCTTGAGATAGTGCAGCGCATAGACACACAAAGGCCTGTAGTAAAGCCTGAACAAAGAATCTATGTCCGCTGTCCGCACCATAACACCGCAAAGTTAACCACTCCCTGGCATATTGCCAAATTCTCGTCCACACAAGGCAAAACAAGGCAAGAACTCGGGCACAATGCAAAAGTGCCTCCTCAACAATTGAGTAAGTACTTAGAAAACAGCCACTCATAAACATTTTCAAAGCTTTCTCGACAAAATTATAACTTCGGTTATTATAATCACAGTTATAATTTTCCGTGCAAGTACTGAAAACAAATGACATTCAAAGACATAGACAATATAGGAAAAAATATTTCGAGCCGGAATCAACTTTGGCACGGAAATGGCATAAAAGAGTAATCGACATAAATATTTTTACTCATAAACCAAAAACTGACTCAATAGTTATTTCATAAGTATTGAATAAGATTAGCCGAAGCCGGGTGAGAACCTCGCTTCGGTTTTTGCTTTATATCTCGGGATAAAGGAGGTAAGGCGCGCGGCGGGACTTGAAGTTTTCGACATCGGAGGCCCAACGGGCGGAGATCTCGGCGGCGGAGGAACCGTTCCCTATCATCGAGCGGAACCAGTCCACACCGGCGAGAAGTTCAAAGAAGTTGTTCTTACCGAAGAACTTATCGCCCATATTCAGATTGCGGTAAGCATCGATGACATATTCAAGATTGATCTTTTCCGCCCAAATGTCGCGGAGCGGCTTGCGGCGAAGGTCAACGCCGTGGCACTCCTCATCCAGGAACTGCGGGCTTTTCGCGCCGGGGATGCTTCGAGGCACAAAGGAGAAGGAATATCCCGTCATCGCCGGATGCCCGTAGGTCTCAAACGGGAACTGCGTGCCGCGGCCGAGGCTGACCACCGTACCCTCGAAATAGCAGGTTGATGAATATAGATACACCGCTCTCATGTCTTTGATGTTTGGGGAAGGCGGCAGGATAAGGCTGTAGCGGGTGTTATGGGTGTAATTCAGGCACGGAATCACAGTCAGGTCGCAGGTACCGTTCTCCAGCCATTTCTCGCCGTTGATCATCAGCGCCAACTCACCGAGCGTCATTCCGTGAACAGTCGTGATCGGCAGCCAACCGACACCGGACTTGAATTTCATATCCAGAACAGGACCGTCAACATAGAAGCCGTTCGGGTTCGGGCGGTCAAGAATGACGACCTGTTTTCCGTCTCTGGCGCAGGCCTCCATCAGATGATGCATTGTGATATAATAGGTATAGTACCTAAGGCCTACATCCTGAATATCAATCACAAGGACATCAAACTTATCGGTTTTCTCCTTGCTCGGAATCCGTGAGCCTTTCTCGTAAAGCGACAGGATCTCCACTCCGGTTCTCTCGTCCACACTGCTGCTGACGTGCTCTCCGGCATCGGCGTTGCCACGGAAGCCGTGCTCCGGAGAGAAGATTGCCTTGACATCTACTCCTTTTTCGATCAAGGCATCAACAATGTGCTGACCGTACTCAATCTTTCCGCCAGGGACGGAAGGTTCGGTGAACGGGATCAAGGAAATCTCATCAACTCTCTTTCGAGGAAAGCACCCGCCATATTCAGCAAGAGCGTCTGCCAACTTGGAGCCGGTCACCTTGTCTCCGACTATACCCGTCTGATTGCTGAACACCGCAACCCGCTTCCCTTGCAGCAGCGGCTGGTACTCCTCGAACCTCTCGTCACCAAGCACTACTCTTCTTGAATATGTCCGTGCGGCAAGCACGTCAGTCAAAGATATCGCTATTATTGTAATAATCAAGAATTTAAGATTGTGTTCCATAATCATTGGTCATTTTCTGGTTCAAGATACGAAATTTCGCAAAGAAGACACAAAAAAGAGTTGATTATAGAAATATTCATCGGGCACTTCGACAAGCTCAGTGACCGGTGGATTACTGCAACGAACCACCGACGAGGTCGAGGATCTCGGAGGTGATCTTCTGCTGACGGCCTTTGTTGTACTCAAGGGTGAGTTCCTGCAGGAGGTCGTTGCCGTTGTCGGTGGCAAGCTGCATAGCTACGGTGCGGGCGGCGTGCTCGGCGGCGGTGCTGTCCAAAAGGGTGGTGAATACGCGGAGACGGACCACCTTCGGGAGAAGTGTGGCTATCAGCTCCTCCTTGGATGGCTCTACGATCAGGTCTTCTGTGGTTGGTGAGCCCTGTCGAACCACCGGCGCTCCGACAGGCTCAGCGCCCCTGTTCGTGTCTGATTCGGAGGCGGAATCGGTGATCTTCCCGACCTGAATGTCAGCGGTGGCATCGGCCAAAGACAGAGGCAGATAGGTCTGCCTTGTGGTCGGCTGTGAAGATGTTGATTTATAGTGATTATAAACCAGTTCCACCTTGTCAAACCGACCTGAGACAAATCCGTCCAGCAGTTCCTGAGCCAAAGCCGATGCCGCCTCATAAGACGGCGAGTCAGACATCTTCGTGAAGTCTGCCGGACTCGGGAATCCCAGTTTTCTCATCGCTTCCGCCATCTTGCGGCCAACCGAATAGACCACAATGTCGGAATCACGGAGACCCGAGGCACGATATTCATTGATCACCGCCGTGGCCTCCCGGATGACGTTGGAATTGAACGCGCCGCACAGCGAAGAGTTGGATGCGAAGGCGACAATCGCAACCTTTCGCACCTCACGCTGAGCCATCAATGAATATGCCCCGTCCATCCCCGCCAGGTCGTGCCGGTTCGACAGGCTCAACCGATCACCACTCTGGTCAAATCCACGTTCAGCTGATCCTGAGCCACGTACGGAACCATCTTCCGAAGCCGCGGCGGAAATATTCATTGCCCCCATCAAATCAAGAAGCATCGAATACAGTCGCCTCTCGTACGGAAGCATGTTCTGAATCGCCATCTGCGCTTTCTGCAACTTCGCGGAGGCGACCATCTTCATCGCCGAGGTGATCGCCAGAGTGCTGCTGATGGAATTGATCCTGCCTTTTATCTCCTTCAGTGACGGCATATTCTTCTACAACTAATTGAATTTCTTAACCTTGCGCTTCTTCTTGGAATCCATCAGGATCGATTTCACCACGCCGGAAGCCACATCCTCGATCACGGTGAACAGTTCCGGATCCACCTTTCCCGCCGACAGTTTGTCAAGTACATCGGTCTGATGGGTGGCCCTCATCCGCTCAAGGAACAGGACATCGAACTCATGCACCTGATCCAGGCTGATGTCCTTCATCAGGCCGTGGGTGCCGCAATAAAGGACGGCTACCTCCTCACCGACAGGCATCGGAGAGTACTGCGGCTGGATCAGCTGCTGATTGTTCTTGCGGCCCTTGTCCAGAACCATTTCCGTCACCTTGTCCACATCCGATGAATATTTCGAGAATGACTCCAGCTCGTTGAACTGCGCCTGCTCGATCTTCAGGGTTCCGGCCACCCTCTTCATCGACTTGACCTGAGCGGAGCCGCCGACACGGGACACAGAGATGCCCACATTGATGGCCGGACGCTGGCCCTGGTTGAACAGATCGGTCTCAAGATAGATCTGACCGTCGGTGATGGAGATCACGTTGGTCGGAATGTAGGCGGACACGTCGCCGGCCTGTGTCTCGATGATCGGAAGGGCTGTCAGCGACCCGCCGGCCTTGACCTTGCCTTTCAGGGAGTCCGGCAAATCGTTCATCTGCTCGGCTACCTCCTGCTGGTCAATGATCTTCGCAGCCCTTTCCAGAAGCCTTGAGTGCAGGTAGAAGACATCGCCCGGATAGGCCTCACGACCCGAAGGACGGCGCAGGATCAGGGAAACCTCACGGTAGGCCACCGCCTGTTTGGAAAGGTCGTCATAGACAACAAGAGCGGAACGGCCTGTGTCACGGAAATATTCCCCCACAGCGGCTCCGGCAAACGGGGCGAAATACTGCAGCGCGGCGGGATCGGCCGCTGTCGCGGCGATGACAACCGTGTAGTCCATCGCACCCTTCGAGCGGAGCGTCTCCACGATGTTGGCCACGGTGGAACCCTTCTGTCCGATCGCCACATAGATGCAATAGACAGGATTACCGGCCTCGTAGTTGGCGCGCTGGTTGATGATCGTGTCGATGGCGATGGCGGTCTTGCCGGTCTGACGGTCGCCGATGATGAGTTCCCTCTGGCCACGGCCGATCGGTATCATCGAGTCGATCGCCATGATTCCGGTCTGGAGAGGCTCGGTGACGGGCTGACGGAATATGACACCCGGAGCCTTGCGCTCCAGCGGCATCTCCGTCAGGTCTCCTTCGACCTTGCCGAGTCCGTCAAGCGGAACGCCAAGCGGATCGACCACTCTTCCGAGCATCTGCTCACCGACCTTGATGGAGGCGATCCGTCCGGTTCTGCGTACCGTCATTCCCTCCTTGACCTCATCGGTCGGGCCGAGAAGCACGGCTCCGACATTGTCCTGCTCAAGGTTCATCACAACGCCCATCACTCCGCTCTCGAATTCGAGCAGTTCTCCGGCCTCGGCGTTGGTCAGGCCATACATTCTGGCGACACCGTCGCTGACCTGCAGCACCTTGCCGATTTCCTCGAACCGGAGGGATGTGTCAATGTCCTTCAGCTGCTCCAGAAGCACCTGGGAGACTTCACTTGGTTTTATGTTGTCCATACTAAACTATTCTTCTGTTCTTTTCTATGAATTGATGCCTGATGACATCAAGCTGACGTGAGACGCTGGCGTCAAGGATCATGTCCTCGACCTCGAAGACGAAGCCTCCGATCAGCGACGGATCGACCTTGGCCTCCAAAAGGAGTTCGCAGCCGGTCTCCTTCCCGATCAGTTCCCGCAGGCGGGACTCCAATGCCGGTCGCTGAGCTTGTCGAAGCGACCCTTCGACAGGCACAGGGTCCGAAGGAGTTGGCTCAGGGTCCAGCAGTGCCGGATCAGCGACCACAAGCCGCGCGCGCTTGATGTGCCGTGAGCGGTAATATTCAGTGACGAAGGTGGTCAGAACCAGCCTTACATCACCGATGCGGCCGTTACGGATCAAGAGTTCGAGGAATTTATGCAGTTCCTGAGCCATCGAATCTTTCAATGAAGCCTCAAAAAGCGAGATTTTTTGAACCGCCGCAACCGCAGGATCATCCACGGCACGCCGGAAATCAGGCACTTCGTCAAGAGCCTTCTCAATGACCTGCACCTGGGCCGCAACCAACTCACCGGAGCCGGTCTCATCGACCAGCTTCAGCAGAGCGGTGGCGTAACGTGTCGCGATAATTCCTGTGTTCATAGCATCAATTCTTCAAGTCCTTAGACGAGGAAACCTCATCCACCAACCTATCCACGAGACCCGCCTGCTCGGCGCCTTCCGAAAGACTCTTCTTCAAGACCTTCTCGGCGACGCTGACCGAAAGAAGCGCGACCTCCTTGCGGACATCCCGCAAAGCGCTCTCCTTCTCGGCGGCGATCTGGATCCTGGCCTGATCCAGGATCCTTGAAGCCTCGGCGCGGGCCTGATCCTTGGCCTGCTCGACAATGCTGTCCCTCGAAGCGGAAGCCTCCTTCAGAATCCGGCTCTGCTCCTGCCTGGCCTCCTCGATCATCCGGGACTGTTCCTCGGCAAGGTTGCGAAGCCTCTCCTCCGCCTCCTTGGCCGCCTTGATGGATTCACCTATCCTCTGCGCCCTCTTCTCGACCGAGCCGGTGATCATAGGGAAGCCCCACTTCGCCAGCACGAAGAAGACGATGCCGAAGATCAGCGTCATCCAGACAAGCAATCCGAAATCAGGAGTGATGAGTGACATTGACTATTTCGCGATAAGACAAACAACAATGGCGAACAGACAGGCACCTTCGATCAGGGCGCTGACGATGATGGCCGTCATCCTGTAGTGGTCAGCCTTCTCCGGCTGGCGCGCGCCGGCCTCAAGGGAAGCCGTACCGATCTTACCGATACCGAAAGCGGCGGCGAAAGCAGCCAAGGCAGCACCAATAGTAGCACCTACTCTACCCAGAGAGAGAGCTTGAAGCAAAATTGTAGAAAGTAACATAATTCTATGATTTTAAATTGTTTATTCTGAATATTCCTATTTATTCCGTCGCCTCCGGCTTCTGCCGCGACAGCCCGATGAAGACAGCCGACAGCATCGTGAACACATAGGCCTGGATGAAGGCGACAAGCAGTTCCAGGCAGTCCATGAACACTCCCAGAAGCACAGCCACCACGGTGAGGCTGCCGTTCAGGGCCGCCCCAAGCTCAGCGGTGAGGAAGATCACGGCCACGACTCCAAGGATCATGAAGTGTCCTGCGAGGATGTTGGCGAAAAGCCTGACCATCAAGCTGAAAGGCTTGGTGAACATCCCGATGATCTCGATCACCGGCATCAGCGGCAGCGGCACCTTCAGCCAAGTCGGAACCTCCGGCCAAAGGATGTCCTTCCAGTAATGCTTGTTACCGAATATGTTGACGGTGAAGAAGGTGAACATCGCCAGCACGAGCGTCACGGCGATGTTGCCGGTGATGTTCGCTCCGCCGGGGAAGAATGGCACGATCCCCATCAAGTTGTTTATGAATATGAAGAAGAACGCTGTCAGAAGGTAAGGCGAATAGCGTCTGTAGTCCTCGCCGACGCAGGCCTTGATGACATCATCCTCGATCATGGTCACGAGCATCTCCATCACGCCGACCCCGCCTTTCGGAGCCTCCTCGCGCGCGTCGTGCCTCCTGTACCACCGGGCCGTTCCCAGCACGATGAACAGCAGCAGGGCGCAGTTGATCAGCAATCCCAACACGTTCTTGGTGATCGAGAAGTCCCACGGCCTGACCTCGGAGCCGTCGGCGGCCAGCTCGACGATCTTGTTCTCGTATTTGCTTCCGGCGGGAGCGATGTGGAACCCTTCATATTCCCCGTGCTCCAGATACCTGGAGCTGAAGACATGAAGACCGCCGCCGGTCTTGCTCACGACGATCACCGGCAGCGGGATGCTGACCGGATGACCCTTCACCGTGGTAATGTGCCACTCGTAGGAGTCGCGGACGTGACCGTAGAGGTACTCGTCCATGTCGAATGTCTTGACGGCTGGCGAGTCCTGCCGAACTTCCGCCGCTTCGACATACTCAGCGACCGGAGAGGACGACTCCGCACCCAGCGGGAGCGGGAGCAAAAGGCTAATGAATATGTAGATCCACTTTCTCATCACAGTTCCACGCAAGCGACAACACGGTTGTCATTGATTTCCACAAAGCCGGAGGCGATGTCCAGACCATCCGTCCTCTCACCGCTGCGATAGGAGATCCTCCCCCGCTCCAGCGAAGAGATCAGCGCCGCATGATCCCTCAGGACCACAAAACGCCCCTTCGACCCCGGCAGTTCCACGGAATCAACCGTCGCGCGCACCAAAGTCCTCTCGGGTGAGATGACCTCAAGAACAATCACCGATGATTTCTCAGACATATTCGTACTCCTCCTTATCAGACATATTCCTACTTGGCGTTCGCCAGGATCGCCTCGCCCTTCTTGATCGCCTCTTCGAGGGTTCCAACATTGAGGAACGCCTGCTCCGGCAGGTAATCGACCTCGCCGTCAAGGATCCTGCGGAAGCCGTCGATGGTGTCCTGGATGTCCACCATCACTCCCGGCACGCCCGTGAACTGCTCCGCCACAGCAAACGGCTGCGACAGGAACCTCTGCACACGACGCGCCCGGTTCACCGTCAGTTTGTCCTCGTCCGAAAGCTCGTCCATGCCGAGGATGGCGATGATGTCCTGAAGCTCCTTGTTCCTCTGGAGGATCTGCTTGACCCTCTGGGCGGTGTCGTAGTGATCCTGCCCGACGATGTTCGGATCAAGGATTCTGGAAGTGGACTCCAGCGGATCCACGGCCGGGTATATTCCTAACTCAGTGATCTTTCTGCTCAGCACGGTGGTCGCGTCGAGGTGCGAGAAGGTGGTCGCCGGAGCCGGGTCGGTCAAGTCGTCCGCCGGCACATATACAGCCTGCACCGAAGTGATCGAGCCGTTCTTCGTCGAGGTGATGCGCTCCTGCATCTGGCCCATCTCCGTCGCGAGCGTAGGCTGGTAACCCACAGCCGAAGGCATACGGCCCAGAAGGGCTGACACCTCGGATCCCGCCTGGGTGAACCTGAAGATGTTGTCGATGAAGAAGAGGATGTCTCTCGGGCCGTCACCCTTGTCACTGTCTCTGAAAGACTCGGCGAGGGTCAGTCCGGACAGGGCCACTGAGGAACGCGCTCCCGGCGGTTCGTTCATCTGGCCGAACACCATCGCCACCTGCGACTTCTCCAGCTCGTTCCTGTCAACCTTGGACAGATCCCAGTGACCTTCCTCCATCGACTTCAGGAACTCCTCACCGTACTTGATCACCCCGGACTCGATCATCTCGCGGAGAAGGTCGTTGCCCTCCCTGGTACGCTCCCCCACTCCAGCGAAGATCGAGAAACCGTTGTGCTTCTTGGCGATGTTGTTGATCAGCTCCTTGATCAGCACGGTCTTACCCACACCGGCTCCACCGAAAAGACCGATCTTTCCGCCCTTCAGATAAGGCTCCAGAAGGTCGATGACCTTGATGCCGGTGTAAAGCACCTCCTGCGAGGTCTTCAAGTCCTCGAATTTAGGAGGCTCCCTATGAATAGGCAAGGTGTTGTCCTCGCTCAGGTCTCCCAGTCCGTCGATCGCGTCCCCGACAACATTCATCACACGACCCCTGATCTGAGCGCCGGTCGGCATCGAGATCGGAGCGTGCGTGTTGACCGCCTTCATCCCTCGTCTCAGGCCGTCGGTGGAGTCCATCGCCACGCATCTGACCGTGTCCTCGCCGATGTGCTGCTGCACCTCGATGACCAAGGGCTTCCTGCCCTCGCCTCTGTCCACATCCAACGCATCATGGATGCGGGGAAGCTGCGTCTGATCAGACTCCACATCGAAATGGACATCCACCACAGGCCCGATGACCTGCGAAATGTACCCTATGTTCTTATTTTCTGCCATCTTTGAATATGGTTGTTAACTTGTCGTTCAAACGACGTAATCCACTTAATGAAAAATTTGCGCCAAGTTAGTCAAAATCATCCAAAAAGACAAAAAGCCTATCCGATTTCGACATCAAAACCGCCTTTTTTCAGACTTTTTGACACCAAAGGCCGAGACCAATCCCTTAACACACAAAAAGGCCGGGAAACAACCCAGCCTTTTCTATCTGATAATCTGTCAAGACTATTTCACGAGGCAGACAGCCACACGGTTCTCCTCAGGAGTCTCGAAAGGATTGACGGTGTCACCGAAGTACTCAGTGATGATCCTGTCCTTGTCGATGCCGGCGGCAACGATGGCCGCAGCGACAACCTCAGCCCTCTTCTCTGAGAGGAACTTGTTTCTCTTGGCGGTACCTGTGGCCTTGTCGGCATATCCGGAAACGCGGACCTTGGTGTCAGGGTTGGCCTTGAGAGCCTCGACAACCTCGTCGATCTTGAGCTGCTCGCTCTCACGGATGTCCCACTTGTTGATCACGAAGAGGACGTTGCGTGTGAGAGACTCGAAAGCAGGCACAACCTCAACCTTCTCCTCCACAACTGGTTCTGGTTCAGGTTCAGGCCTTACGACAGGAGCCGGTGCAGGTACCGGAGCCGGAGCGACCGGCTTGGCCTTGCCGAAGCTGAAAGTAAGACCGGCCACAGCCTTGATCTGGAAATCAGCCTTTGAGCCCTTCTTTGAGTTGAAGTGGTCATTCAGGAAGCTGCAGTTGCCTTCGAGGTTGAGGGCGATGACATCGGTGAGTCTGATGTTGAGACCGGCACCTGTTCTGAAAGCAGGTGAGATCTTGTTGTCCTCCCAGAGGTAACCACTGCGGAACTGATCCTTAACCTTTACGGCATCGTCGTTGTTGAATGCGTAGTTGACACCTACACCACCGAAGATGTAAGGATTCAGGGTTCTGTCGAACTTATAGCCTGCAAAGATGGACGCGACATCGATCATGAGGTCAGCCGCACCCTCGACATAGTTGAACTTGTAGACTGTGGTAGGGCCATTCACGGCACCCTTAGCCTGCCAGCCGTTGACATTGAGCCTTGCTCCGAAAACCGGAGAGAACTGATAGCCGAATGAGACAGCTGCCGAAGGCGAGATAAGGTCAGAGAATGAGGTCTCACCGATAGTGTGAGCCGCACCACCCTGAAGCTGCATAAACCAATAAGGGTTAAAGTCCTTCTTCTGTGCGTTAGCAACGGACAGAGAAGCCACAAGCACCATGCTTGCGAGAATAGCGAAAAAACGTTTCATAATATTATTGAATATAAATTTGCACATTTATCATTGCGAAAATAGCACATTTTTTCCAAAAAGCAAAATATATAATGATGTAATACCTCAATTAAGAGCCAACAATCGCTGTCAGATCATACTGAAGCAATGGTTTGGAAAACAATCACCCCCTCAAGAAACACGAATCAAGACCGTCTCAACGCCCTCGTGACACATCAACCTTAGTGGCATACAAACGCATCCGATAACGATCTGGCGAAGTGTTCGTGTGGAAATAAACCCAAGAGGTAAAAAGACCGCTGGACTTTGAGGAGGCATCGAGCGTAACCTTGAATGAGCCTTTCTTGCCTGGTGCGATTGGTTTTTTCGGCAAGGCAACCTTGACGCAGGCGCAATCCGGACTTGAACTGTAAAAGTAGAGCTTGGCACTCCCTGTGTTGGTGAACGAGAACTCCTTAGTGACAACGCAACTGTCCGACGGAAAGTTCCCCATGTCAAGGACACTTGAGTCAAAACGGATCGAGGTGACATCCTGGCCATAGGAGAAAATGGCTGACAACGCCAGGACAAAAGAAAAAAGGATTCTTGTGAACATGATCATTAAAAAGAAAGGAGGGATGCTTGTCCGCACCCCTCCATACTTTAGTTAAGATTGAATAATCAATTACTGTGTCAGATTCTTCTAGTTGTTTGTCGCTGTCTTCTTAACCGGAATGATGATCCAGTCAGTCTTGATGACACCCCAACCGTACTTAACGTCAGCCTTGATTCTGATGTTGAAGTCTTTAGTAACAACCGTACTGTTGTTCAAGTAAGTCAAGAATCCATGGCCTGAAGCATTCTCAGCAGGCAGATCTACAACCTTAATGTGGCCTGTGCCTTGTGGATAGTCTGCAAAGATTTGATTACCAGCAGGGCACTGCGTCAGGATGATCGTTTCCGGAACGGCGGCATAAGTACCGTTAAGGTCGCACTCTGCGTTCTCAAGATCGAACTCAACCTCAAACGGTCCATAGTAGCCCCAATAGTTGGCATACTCAGAGAAGTATCTTCCTCTCCAATCGTAAGGATTGATCACATCGGCAATGTCAATGTAAGAGCCATCCTCACCGAAGTCAACACCATCCTCAAAGCTATCAGCAGACTCACCCTTCACATAAACAGGTCTCTTAACAAGAGCATCGAAGTGATCCTTACCATTGAAGGTAATGCTGATCTCTCTTCCCTCCTGTACCTGATCGCAGATATAGCCCTTAGCTCCAATCTTGACAATCATCTCGCCAGTGTTGAGAAGAATCTTGGCGACCTCACTTCTCTTACTATACGTGAATAGCTCATAAGGAGGTTCAGAGTTGTCATTCTGGATTTCAGCAATAAGCTCTGATACTCCACCTCCAATCGATGCATAAAGCTGTGTGTCGCCATAACCCTTAACTTCGAATTTAACAAGCTTGCCATCAACCTTGAAGTCCTTAGGCATGTCCTTCCCGCAGAAGAAGTACTCAAGACCCTTAATATCGGTGTTTGTAAGCTTAACCCTACCATTCTCAGTAACGAAGGAAGCGTTAATATTGTTCTCGAACAGGCAACCAGCAGGATCGTTCTCCTCAAGTTCCGGCACATTAACGTTGTAGAATGTCAGAGTATGATCACTATTCCAGTACTCGTCAATGTACTCATTTGTGGTGATGTTGTAAGTCCTGAACGCAGCGAGGTCAGCAACGGTAGCCGTAAGCTTAATCCTAACAGCAAGCTTAGGATTGGCTTCACTGTAGTACTTGCAGATGTGGGTCACAGTCTCACCAGCCTTGAGAGCGAAGATTTCATCTTCTGTGAGCTGCCATTTGATAACATGAGTAGCCTCAGTCTGGTCGTTTACCTTGTCAGCAGTGCGGCCTACATTCTCCTCATCATTGGCACCAGCCTTCTCTTCGAACTTGTTGTAGAGAGCGTGGAACTGATCCTTGCTGAGTTTCATCTCATTGTAGAGCTTGACGTTCATGTCCTCTACCGTGGTGGTGAGAACACTAACACCATCAGCACAGGTGAATGAGAAGACATTCTTACCCTTATTGTCAACTGGTTTGAGCTCAAATGGAGGAAGCTCAACATCGGCAGGAGACTTGATGAAGATCTTGATGTAAGCAACGGCAACTTCATTCTCTCCGTGCATGAGGGACACGCGTACAATAGGAGTACGTCCGATAGAGGCTTGTCCATCAGTGCTGAACACCTTCGGAGTGAACATACCGTTCTCAATGGTAGCGAAGTCAGCCTGATCCGTTACAGGAGTACCGATCTTGTAGTTCTTTACAAGCTCGAACTTCCAGTCGAGGCCGAATTCCTTAAGCTCTTCGTTCTTAAACTCATAGCATTCATCATAATTAAGGGCGTGAGCTGCTACGATCGACTTAAGATCAAGTGACTCGTTGTAAACAACAGCGGTGTCACATGTAGCGTGAGCTTCGTCAAGAGTAGTATGACCCTCAGACCAAACAATCTGATTCTTAAGGAAAGCGTCAGCATCTGGTTCAGCGATATAGCGTCTGAAGTGGGCATCTTTCTTATTGATGTTCTTAGCATCCTTAGAGATCGCCTGAGGCCAAGCAATCACCGGAGCCCCAAATTCACCTCTAAAGAGGGTAGCGTAGTCGGAAACGACAACAACATCCTTCTTCTGAGCCCTGAGGGCTACAACGGAGATCAGCTTCTCGTTAGCCTCTGTGCCGGTAACTGCGACAGAAACTGTCAGTATACCATCCTTGAAGCTCTTGAATGTCGGAACAACATCGAAATCCTTAGAGGCATTCGCTCTTGTGCTGATGTAAGGAACTTCCTTCTTAACGAAAGAGTAGGTGTAGGTCTCGTCAAGCTTGACATCAGCAGAGTTAACATGATACTCAGCCTCGAATTCAGGGTTGATGTGGGTTGTTGTATTACCAGCAGTCCACTTTTCCCCCTTGGTATTAGCGGCCGCTACAATAAGATCATTGTAGCGCATAGACACGAACTTCATACCTTCAACACCGTCAACGTAGCACTGAGGCACGAAAACGAGGGAAGAGAGAGCTTTCTCAAGGTCGAACTCGAAGTCCTCATACTCACCTTTCGCATTCTTCACGTTGTGAAGGATGAGTTTGCCGTCCTTAAGCTCAGCAGTGATGGTACCAACAGGGAACACGGTGAGGTCGGTCTTCTCACCCTCTGCATCCTTGCTCGCATAGTAGTACCAGAAACCGTCAGCGTTAGGCTTGTAGAAACCGCCGTCCTTGCCGTCCTTACCAGGAGCGCCAGGAGCGCCAGGAGCGCCATCCTTACCATTAGTGATGGTGTAGGTCTTACCATCACTTGTAGTGATCACGAGACCGTCATCAGTGGCGGTCACGCCAGTGATAACACATCCAGCATTGATCTTCGACTGAAGATCCTTGATGGTGGACGCAAGCTGGGAGTTCTCCTCCTTCAGCTTGTTGATGTCATCATCGTAGTCCGTACAAGATACGGCTACACCCGCGAAGCCCAAGACAAGGGCTCCAGCGAGGAACAAGTTTTTAATTTTTTTGTTCATAGCTAAAAAACAAAATTGAAATAAATAAAACGTATAATTGTTACTCTACTTATAAATATGTACAAGTGTCCCCATTTGGGGGCATGCTATAACACAACGACAAATATATGGGATAATTTTTTCATAAGCAAGATTTTTTAACGAAAAGTTTGCCTATCCACACCAAAAAACCACATTCCAGCACACAACACGCCCCAAATCCGCTCATCCGCCCCCATATATTAAGGAACACCCCCGCCAACGCCCACCCTCAACCCCTTAAAAATGAAACAATTTTGAAAACCCTCCGCCCGAAGAAAATCTACCCTGCCGTATGAATATCACAATAACCAATCCTTAGCAGCAAGATAAGAAGGCACGAATTAGACCAGATCTCAAATACACGTCTGAGCCTCAGACCAATGTACGGAAACACATCCGCCCCATTCCGTCGCCCAACAGCACCGCGCCGCACGCTCAGGGAACATTTCTGCCACTATCCGTCGCCCAACGGGGCATTACCGCACGCTCGGGCGACACTTACGCCCGTTTCCGTCGCCCAACGGTGCCACGCCACACGTCCGGGCGACACTTCCGCCCGTTTCCGTAGCCCAAGGGTACCGCACCGCACGCCTGGGCGACATTTCTGCCCGTTTCCGTCGCCTAACAGCACCACGCCTCACGCTCGGGGAACACTTCGGTCCCGTTCCGTCGCCTAACAGCACCACGACGCACGCTCGGGGAACACTTCCGCCCAATTCCGTCGCCCAAGGTGGCCGCGCCGCACGCTCGGGGAACATTTCTGCCCCATTCCGTTGCCTAACAGCACCGCGCCGCACACTCGGGGAACACTTCTGCCCCGTTCCGTCGCCCAACGGTGCCGCGTAGCACGCTCAGGGAACATTTCTGCCACTATCCGTCGCCCAACGGTGCCGCGCCGCACGCTCAGGGAACACTTCCGCCCGTTTCCGTCGCCCAAGGGTGCCGCGCCGCACGCCCGGGCAACACTTACGCTCGTTTCCGTCGCCCAACGGTGCCGCATCGCACGCTCGGGGAACACTTCCGCCCGTTTCCGTAGCCCAAGGGTGCCGCGCCGCACGCTCGGGGAACACTTCTGCCCCATTCCGTCGCCCAACGGTGTATCTCAGCACACTCGGGGAACATTTCTGCACCTATCCGTCGCCCAATGGTGCCGCGCCGCACGCCCGGGCGACACTTACGCCCCATTCCGTCGCCGGGAAGGGCGGGGCAAGGGAAACGGACGGGGATGGCGGAGTATGGGGGACGGACGGGAGGCGGGGCAGGGCCGGAGTCTGGGCGGTGGCTGGACCGGGGGCTGGACCGGGGGCTGGAAAAGGCAAAGGGACAGGCACGGGCACGGGGACGGGGACAAATCGAGTAGGAGGTAAACACTAATCATAGGTGTTTATCTCCTATTTTCGTGTTCACCGACCTCTCACACCACCGTGCGTGCCGTTCGGCATACGGCGGTTCCTATTTTGGGTGCCATTCGAGATACGCCCCGGTTAAAGTGGCATACCCTGCGTTACATAGATGCTCTTTTGTTATAGCTCTATGCAGTATGTAGCTATCAGCTATTCGCCAATAGCCCTTGCGAGTATTACCCCATTCGTATGCTTTGTGTTTATTGATACCACATCTGATGAGGTTTGCCACTCTTGTCTTGACTTTCTTCCAAGCCTTCCATATACACATGCGTATTCTACGTCTTAACCATTCGTCTGTTTCAAGCAAGAGACGCTTCATATTGGCAAGGTGATAATAACCGACCCAACCTCTTATGTATTCTTTCAGCTTATGCTTTCTCTTGGCATATCCCCATCCGTTGCTGCGACTTGTCAGTTCTTTCAACCTTGACTTCATCCTGGCTTTGGACTTTGGATGCACCGTGAGTTGGCATTTGCCTTTCATCACATAAAAGGAGTAGCCGAGGTATTTTACTCCTCGCACGTATGACACTACGGTCTTTTCCTTGTTGACTTTGAGATATAGAGTATTCTCTATAAATCGGGTTATGCTCTCCTTTACTCGCATTGCAGCCCTTTTGGACTTGCAGAATATCATCGAGTCATCAGCATAGCGCACAAAGGGTAGTCCTCTGCGTTCGAGTTCTTTATCCAATTCGTTGAGCATTATATTACTCAACAACGGACTTAGCGGTCCACCCTGGGGAGTTCCTTCCTCGCTCGCTTCAAACAAACCTTTGTTCATTACACCACTTCGGAGATATTTGTGTATAAGACTGACCACTCTGCCGTCTTTGATGGTACGGCTGAGGATTTCTATGAGTTTGCTATGGCTCACGGTGTCGAAGAAGCGTTCAAGGTCAAGGTCTACCACATATATGTAGCCTTCGTTGATTATCCTTTGCGCTCCTCGTAGTGCGTCATGGCATCCTCTTCTCGGACGGAAGCCGTAGCTGGTCTTGGAGAATTGGTTCTCATAGATGGGAGTCAATACTTGGTTTATGGCTTGTTGCACCAAGCGGTCTACTACTGTAGGTATTCCCAACAGGCGCATCTTGCCGTTGTCTTTGGGTATTTCCACCCTCTTGACCGGGTTCGGACGGTAAGAATCGTCCATCAAGGAACGGATGAGCACGTCCTTATTGGCCAAGAGCCATGGGAGCAGCTGCTCGCACGACATCTTGTCGATACCACCACAGCCTTTGTTTCTCATAACCGCCTTGTATGCCCGGTTGAGATTTGCAGGACTAAGGATTTGCTCAAAAAGGTGTTCCCTGTCGAATGGTACTTCCACGATGTTGTCTTCACACATCCACATGAAGGTCTGCGCTCCCCCATACCATTCGGTTTCCGACCTGTCTCTTTGGGGGCAGCCATTAACTTGGGATAATGTTTTCTGCATTCTTTCCTTCATGAGGTATGTTTCAATTACTATCGTTTAATTGTTAGGTTCAGCCCTTCGTGCAACGTTATCGACTATTGCACTACTATGGCGTCCGCTGACTTCTCACGGCAAGCTTTACTCCGCTCCTTTCGTAAAAAACTATTTGAAGTGTCCGTGAGACCTCCTCGGATAAGGGCTTATTCTTTCCATCTTATACCCACTTCATTTACACCGACCGTTCCGAATAGCTATAGGGCTTTGGCTTGTCGTGCAATCTCATCCATGGTCAAATGCCTTATATGACGTTTCTGTACGTCAGGTCAGATGTTTGCCGCCAGCTTCTTTCAGATTCCTCCTCGCAGTGGACACCCTTGCTGTTGGCTATACAATTCCCGCTATTAGGGCTTGTTAGGGACTTGCACCCTTTAGAATAAGCTCATGCCGAGCATACATAAAGGAGCCCCGGACGTCATGAGACGTCCGGGGCTCCCCGAGGCACGGCGGCGACCTACTCTCCCAACTGGTGTGTCAGTACCATCGGCGCGCGCGGGCTTAACTGCTCTGTTCGGTATGGGAAGAGGTGGGACCCCGCGGCTAAAGCCACCGCGAATATCACTTGAGAGATCACAGCGAGACAATGACAACTAACTCCTCACATGAAAGATTTCGGGCTATTAGTACGGGTCGGCTGAGGGCCTCGCAGCCCTTGCACCTCCCGCCTATCGACGTCGTAGTCTACAACGACCCTGCAAGGAAGTCTCATCTTGGAGACGGCTTCGCGCTTAGATGCTTTCAGCGCTTATCCTGACCGAACGTGGATACCCGGCGGTGCGGCTGGCGCCACAACCGGTTGACCAGAGGTTCGTCCGACCCGGTCCTCTCGTACTAAGGTCAGACCTCCGCAGACTTCCAACGCCCACAACAGATAGAGACCGAACTGTCTCACGACGTTCTGAACCCAGCTCGCGTGCCACTTTAATCGGCGAACAGCCGAACCCTTGGAACCTGCTCCAGCCCCAGGATGTGACGAGCCGACATCGAGGTGCCAAACCGCTCCGTCGATTTGAGCTCTTGGGAGCGATCAGCCTGTTATCCCCGGAGTACCTTTTGTCCTATGAGCGACGGCCCTCCCATGAGGAACCGCCGGATCACTTTGCCCTACTTTCGTACCTGCTCGACCTGTTTGTCTCCCAGTCAAGCCCGCTTCTGCCACTGCACTCTGCGGACGGTTGCCATTCGTCCTGAGCGGACCTTGGGAAGCCTCCGTTACTCTTTTGGAGGCGACCACCCCAGTCAAACTACCCACCAAGCGGTGTCCTTCTCCCGAAGTTAGACCCCAGACGACGGAAGGGTGGTATTTCACTTGGCGGCTAATCGCGACCTGGCGGCCGCGCCTCGAAGCCTCCCACCTATGCTACACATCCGACGTCCAAGATCAGCGCTAAGCTATAGTAAAGGTTCACGGGGTCTCTTCGTCCCGTTGCGGGTAGGCGGCATCTTCACCGCCACTACAATTTCACCGAGCTCACGGCTGAGACAGCGCCCAGATCGTTACACCATTCGTGCAGGTCGGAACTTACCCGACAAGGAATTTCGCTACCTTAGGACCGTTATAGTTACGGCCGCCGTTTACCGGGGCTTCAATTCAGGGCTTCCCTTTCGGTGACCCCCCCTCTTAACCTTCCGGCACCGGGCAGGTGTCAGGCCATATTCGTCATCTTATCGATTTCGCATAGCCATATGTTTTTGGTAAACAGTCGCCTGGGCCATTTCTCTGCGCCCGCGTCGCCGCGGGACCCCTTATCCCGAAGTTACGGGGTCAATTTGCCTAGTTCCTTGGCCGTGATTCACTCGAGCGCCTAAGGATTCTCTCCCCACCCACCTGTGTCGGTTTACGGTACGGGCGGCGCGACGCTTGGCGCGCACACGCTTTTCTCGCGAGTATGGTTACCTGCTCTGTCGGCTCGCCCGAAGGCTCGCCGTACTGTCGGCTTTCGGTCTCCCTACGGCCTTCAACGGGGAATTCCGTCTCCCCGCGGCAGTGTCACTCCTCGGTCGCGTGTGCGCCTGGCGCGCCGGCTGCGGAATGTTGACCGCATCGGCATCGGGATCACCGTTCGGCTTACCCTTAGCTCCCGGCTGACCCGGGGCCGTTTAGCGTGGCCCCGGAAACCTTGGGTTTTCGGCGGAGATGTTCACACATCTCTTGTCGTTACTCATGCCTACATTTTCTTTTCCGGACGCTCCAGCACGGCTCGCGCCGCGCCTTCGGCGCCGACCGGAATGCTCCCCTACCACGGCGCGCGCTAAGGCGCGTCGTCCTCGGCTTCGGCGACGGTCTTGATGCCCGATCATCATCCACGCGGCTCCGCTCGACCAGTGAGCTGTTACGCACTCTTTGAATGAATAGCTGCTTCCAAGCTAACATCCTGGCTGTCTCTGCGGTGCCACTTCGTTCTGTCTCAACTTAGACCGTTCTTGGGGGCCTTGGCCGGAGGTCTGGGCTCTTACCCTCTCGCCGCCGGATATTAGCACCCGACGACTCACTCCCGTCATAGATCACCGCGCGCATTCGGAGTTCGTCTGGAATTGATAGGCGGCGAAGCCCTCGCTTCCAATCGGTAGCTCTACCTCACGCGGGAAACTGACGAGGCTGTCCCTAAAGACATTTCGGGGAGTACGAGCTATCTCCCAGTTTGATTGGCCTTTCACTCCTACCCTCGCCTCATCCAAGCCCTTTTCAACGGAAACTGGTTCGGGCCTCCAGAGCCTGTTACGGCCCCTTCACCCTGGACAAGGGTAGATCACTAGGTTTCGCGTCTGCTCACGCCGACTGAACGCCCTGTTCAGACTCGCTCTCGCTGCGGCTCCGCCACTGAATGGCTTAGCCTCGCCGGCGTGAGGCAACTCGTAGGCTCATTATGCAAAAGGCACGCCGTCACACCATAATGGTGCTCCGACCGCTTGCAAGCGCACGGTTTCAGGCTCTATTTCACTCCCCTCCCGGGGTGCTTCCCACCTTTCCCTCACGGTACTGGTACACTATCGGTCTTCGGCAGTCTTCAGCCTTGCGGGATGGTCCCCGCTGATTCGGACAGGATTCCACGTGCCCCGCCCTACTCAGGTGCCGGCATCCGCATCCGCACGTTACCCGTACGGGGGTGTCACCCTCTGCGCCCACGCTTTCCAGACATGCTCCGGTTTGCGCGGATGCGGACATCGCCGGTCCTACAACCCCGCCGCGTCCTCGAACGCGGCGGTTTAGGCTCCTCCCTCTTCGATCGCCACTACTAAGGGAATCGACTGTTTCTTTCTTCTCCTCCGGGTACTAAGATGTTTCAGTTCCCCGGGTTCGCCCCGGCTCGCGCCGGTGCACGGCCTTCAGCCGTGCGGGTTGCCCCATTCGGACACGTCCGGATCAACTCCCGTTTGCAAATCCCCGGACATTTTCGCAGCTTACCGCGTCCTTCTTCGCCTGCCGAAGCCAAGGCATCCTCCGTGCGCTCTGACTTCTCTTTCTCTGTGAATCTTTCGTTGTTGTGAAATTGCATCAACCTTCATATATCGCTATATATCGGCTAATCTATTCTTTTACACTTACCTCGTTGTAATCTCTCAGTATTGTCAATGAACTTTGTTTTGTACCGCTTCTTCCGAAACGGGCTGCAAAGATACGCACTTTTTCTTTACTACCAAATTTTTTTTGACTTTTTTCAGGAATATTTTTCAGCGGGGTGGAATTCTCACCTTTAAATAGTACCTTTGTTTGCCGCAGGGCCTGGGCGGGTGCTTCGACCAGGAAGACACCGGCGCTTCGACAAGCTCAGCGGCGACCCGGCGGCCAAAGGAAAGCCCGGCAGCCGATGGAAAGACCCGGCGACGGGCCACATAAGAAAGAAACAATAACAAAATAACGATCGATGGAAGAAACAAGAAATTCATTGCCGGAGAACGCTCAAAGGGAGCTGACGCCGGGTGAGGAGTACAAGCCGCTCCTGGGGGCGGAAAGGAAATGGGCGGAAGTGACGCCATATTCAGTGACGCTCGGTCTGCTGATGGTGGTCATCTTCTCCGCGGCGGCGGCCTATCTGGGTCTTCGCGTGGGGCAGGTGTTCGAGGCCGCGATCCCTATCGCGATCATCGCCGTGGGTCTGACCAGCGCGCTCGGAAAAAAGGAAGGTCTGGGGCAGAACGTCATCATCCAGTCCATCGGAGGCTGCTCAGGGGCCGTGGTGGCGGGCGCCATATTCACACTCCCTGCCATCTACATCCTCGGAGTGGATGTCAGTTTCATGCAGATGTTCCTTTCCTCGCTGCTTGGCGGTGTCTTAGGAATATTATTCCTCATTCCTTTCCGGAAATATTTCGTGAAGGAGATGCACGGGAAGTATCCTTTCCCGGAGGCGACGGCCACCACACAGATCCTCGTTAGCGGCGAAGGCGGCGGCAAGGGTGCGGGAACGCTTCTTGTCAGCGGTCTCATCGGTGGTCTTTATGACTTCATCGTCAGCACTTTCGGAGCCTGGGCGGACACCGTGAGCACAACTGTTGCCGGCATCGGACAGACAATCGCCGACAAGGCCAAGGTCGTTCTGAAGCTGAACACCGGGGCGGCTGTGCTGGGTCTTGGCTACATCGTCGGTCTGAAATATGCCTTCATCATCTGCTGCGGCAGTTTCCTGGTGTGGCTGGTGATCATTCCGCTGATGAACCTCATCTGGGGCGGTCAGGTGATCGACCTGATGGGGACCGGTGTGACAATGACAATCGGGGAGATGAGCCCAGACCAGATATTCAAAGATTACGCGCGCCACATCGGCATCGGCGGCATCGCCACCGCCGGCATCATCGGCATCATCAAGTCGTTCGGTGTGATCAAGTCGGCTGTCGGTCTGGCTGTCGGTGAGTTCTCCAAGAAGGGTGGCAATGCCGGGAAGGCCGAGAGGACGCAGGAGGATATTCCTATGAAAACCATCGTGTTCGGCATCGTGCTGACGCTTCTGGCGGTGTTCGCCTTCTTCGCGTTCGGAGGAGTTGTGAACAACATCTGGCAGGCGGTTGTCGGGCTGCTGATCGTGGCGATCATCTCGTTCCTGTTCACTACCGTGGCGGCCAACGCCATCGCCATCGTCGGCACGAACCCGGTGAGCGGCATGACGTTGATGACGCTGATCATCGCGGCGCTTATCCTTGTTGGTGTGGGTCTTAAGGGCAACGCCGGCATGGCCGCAGCCCTGATCATCGGCGGTGTCGTCTGCACGGCGCTTTCGGTGGCCGGTTCCTTCATCACCGACCTTAAGATCGGCTACTGGATCGGCAGCACTCCGAGAAAGCAGGAAGGCTGGAAGTTCGTGGGCGTGGCTGTGGCCGCGGCGACGGTCTGCGGCGTGATGCTGGTGCTGAACAAGACCTACGGATTCGTCGGTGACCAGGCGCTCGTGGCTCCTCAGGCCAACGCGATGGCGGCTGTGATCCAGCCTATGATGAACGGCGGCGGCGCTCCGTGGCTGCTCTACGGGATCGGGGCCGTGCTGGCCATAGTGCTGACCTTCCTCAAGGTCCCTGCCCTGGCGCTCGCGCTGGGTATGTTCATTCCGATCGACCTGAACCTGCCTCTTCTGATAGGCGGAGCGATCTCCTGGTTCGTCAGCACCCGCTCGAAGGACAAGGCGCTTAATGAGATACGTCTGAACAAGGGTACGCTGATCGCTTCCGGTTTCATCGCCGGCGGCGCGCTGATGGGAGTCGTGAGCGCTCTGCTCAAGTTCTTCAACGTGGATTGGTTCCTGACCGGCTGGAACGCCCAATACGGCGAGGCCATCGCCATCATCCCGTTCCTCGGAATCATCGCCTACACCATCATCGCCTCTTTGAGGGCTAAGGAATAAACAAACGGCCACCGTGCCCGCCGAAGTGCCATTATGAAAGTGGCCTCAACAGGCTCGGTGACCAGAAAATAACAAGAATAATGGAAAAAGTTTTAGACAGGTTCCTGAGGTACGTCAGCGTTGACACTCAGTCGAACGAGGAATCAGAGAGCCAGCCATCGGCGGAGAAGGAGCTGAATCTGCTCCGCATGCTGCGCGACGAGCTGCAGGCTCTCGGAGTGGAAGCCACTCTTGACGAATATGGTTACGTGATGGGCACGATCCCTTCGAACATCGAGGCGAAAGTGCCGGCAATCGGATTCATCGCCCACGTGGACACCGCTCCGGACGCTTCGGGAGCGGACATCAAGCCTCAGATCATCAATGAATATGACGGCGGGGACATTCCTTTGAAAGGTGTGCCGGGACTGGCGCTGAAGCCTTCGGAGTTCCCGGAGATGCTTCATTATGTGGGGCAGACGCTCATCACCACCGACGGCACAACCCTTCTGGGTGCGGACGACAAGGCCGGCGTGGCCGAGATCATGGACGCGGTGCAGTACATCGTGGAGCATCCCGAGTTCAGGCACGGTGAGATCAAGATCGGTTTCACGCCTGACGAGGAGATCGGGCGCGGCGTGGTTAAGTTCGATGTCAAGAGGTTCGGGGCTGAATATGCCTACACGATGGACGGCGGGGAGATCGGTGAGCTGGAGTTCGAGAATTTCAACGCGGCCTCGGCGAAGATCCACATTCAGGGAAGGAACGTGCACCCGGGCTACGCGAAGGGCAAGATGAAGAACGCGATCCTGATCGCCACTGAGTTGAACGCATTGCTGCCTGTTCAGCAGAGGCCTGAATATACCGAAGGCTACGAGGGCTTCTTCCACATTGTCGGTTTCAGCGGTTCGGTCGAGGAGGCGGATGTCACCTACATAATCCGTGACCACGACCGCAAGGAGTTCGAGAGCAAGAAGGCGATCATGCAAAAATGCGTGGACTTCATCAATGTGAAGTACGGCGATGGTACGGCGACGGCTGTGATCAAGGATCAGTACTACAACATGCGCGAGCAGGTGGAACCGCACTATCACGTGGTTGAGAAAGCCGTGAAGGCGATGGAGATGGCCGGCATCAAGCCGAAGATCCAGCCTATCCGTGGCGGCACCGACGGTGCTAACCTGAGTTTCAAGGGGCTGCCTTGCCCGAACATCTTCGCCGGTGGCCTGAACTTCCACGGCAAGATGGAGTTCGTCCCTCTCCAGAGCATCGAGAAAGCCTCCCAGGTCATCCTCAACATCATCTCGCTCTACGCGGAGTAGGTTGCATGCGCTCCACAAGCCATTGTTTGTTGAATCTCAACCAATTGCTTGTTGTGCCATGACAAATAATTTGTTGTGCCTCAACTAATTATTTTGTTGCACCATACCCCCAAGGCAGTTGCCTTAAGGTGATCCTCCCCACTCCGTGCTGCTCGCTATGATGGTCCACTGGACCATCATTAATCACTCACGACCTCCCTCTTCGGGAGCCAAAGTCACCTTAGGGCAACTGCCTTTGGGGTACCCGCCGCTGCGATAAAGCGCGGGATAGAGGCTCAGCGACTCCGGCAGGAACTTCTGGGCGACGGTTTGGGGCTGTTCTGTCGCCCGAGGGTACGGTGCGGCACTCTTGGGCGACGGTTTGGGGCTGTTCTGTTGCCCGAGGGGGCAGAGTTTTTTTTTTGGGGGGGGGTGGAGGGTGCTATGAGCGGAGGGAATTCCTCTTGGAGGGGCTACATTCTTAGCTTGAAGCCGGCAAGGAGGGTGTCGGGGCAGAAGTGGAAGACGGAGGACATCTCGCCTGCCATGCAGAAACCGCAGTCGCGGCACTGAGAGGTGCCGTAGCCGGTGCAGAGGCCTTCGGAGCCGTCGGGGTAGATGAAGTTCGAGACGAAGCATTCTTTTCCTAACCTCAGTTGGCCAAGGGTGTTGCGCTTCATCTTCCTTAGGCCGGAGGCGGAATTCATAATTGGATAGCCTTTCTTCTTGTAGGACAGCACCTTGTCGATCAGCTCGGCTTTCTTTGCCGGAGGGAGCATCAGGTACTCGGTGCCGGGGAAGGGGGTGTGGAAGTTGATGGAGACCTGCTCGATCGCGTCGTTGGCACGTACATATTCCATTACCTCATCCAGGGACTCCCAGTTCAGGGAGTTCACTACCATATTCACACTCAAGTGCTTGTGGCCGCACTTCCGGATGTTTTCCTCCAGCCTCGGGAAGGTGCCCTCGCCTCGGATCGCCTCGTGGTACCTGCCGATGCCGTCAAGGGAGACCCAGATCGAGTGGGGGTGGATCCAGGAGAAGTCCTGCTGGGCGTTCGTGGTGACTGTCACGGAGAAGAAACCGATCCGGACAGCCGCGTCTATGATGTCGTTGATGGTCTTGCCGTCCTCCTTCCAGAGGGTCGGCTCGCCGCCTTCCAGATCGAAGAAACGGGAACCGGCTGCGTAGGAGCGTCTCAGAGATTCCACGATGTCATCGAACTTCCTCTGACGGTTGCCGGCGCTGCCATAGACGGAGCAGTGCTTGCAGCGGAGGTTGCATTTGTCGGTTATGAACAGGACGGTCTGGAGCGGGGCGCGGCGTCCGAAGAAGCGGGCTCGGACGAACCACCAGGCGAGGTAGGCGTATTGCTTGATCATATTAGAAGATAGTTGCCGCGCGGAAGGCGGGTTGTTATTTTACAATAGAATTGATTATGAACACAATGATGACCACCAGGCAGAAGAATGTGTTGATGTTGCGGGCCATCAGCCAACGGAAGAGGAACCAGTCAACGCCTGCCTTGACATATTCATTCCAATTTCCCATCGGCCCCATCCACCAGCGGGGAGTGTCGTCGCAGGGCATGTTGTTGATGAAGCGCCAGGTGGAGCAGAGGAAACAGACGGACAGCGGCAGGGAGACGAGGGTCAGCAGGTACCAGTGGCTCCAGCCGTAGAGGAAGACGTTGCAAATCAGGCAGATGAACGGCACCAGCGTGAACACGGCCAGGGCGGTGATCTGCGAGGTCTTGCCTCCGAGAAGGTGGGCGAAAGTGCGCTTCCCGAGCTGCTTGTCGGCAGCAGCCTCCATCACAGAATGGACAAAGACGATGTTCGTCACAAGGCAACCGATGCCGATGCTCAGGATGAACATGTCCGGGCGGAAGGCCGCTCCTGTCACCGCAGCAGCCGCCCCCATCATGTTCAGAGGCCCGAAAACCACGCCTATGACCAGCTCGCCAAGGCCGTGATAGCCAAGGCGCATGGGCGCTCCGGAATACTGGAGGCCGATGAACAGTCCGGCGAAAGCGTAGGCGGCGACAGCAAGCGCGGAGGCCGGGCCGTTAGTGAGCATCTGGAATATGACAACGGCCAGACCCATCAGGGCCGCGAAGCCAAGGAATAGGATCATGGCCTTGCGGAGATCCTTTTCGGTGGCCGCGCCGGAGAGGATGTACTGGCATTTGTCCATCCGGGCGCGGACCGAGCCTTCGGCCACAAGGGACGAGCGGATCTCTCCCGAAGGGAGTCCTTTGAGGTAGTCGAAATAGTCATCGGCGAGGTTCATCCCCAGGTGCGCGGCGCAGACTCCGAGGAAAACCGGTATCGCGAGAGGCCAGAAGAATCCGTCCTGGCCGATCGAGAGGATTATCGCTGTAAGGCATGGGATGGCGCTCTGGGGAAGGGCTATCTTCCGGGCGTTGTCCATCCAGAATCTCAGATTTGGCATATTCCTATTCATCAAAAGTTCCGGACGCTTCGACAGGCTTGGCGACCGGAACTTATGAATGTTCAAAAAAGTCTATTTGATGACTCCCAACTCCTTGCCGACCTTGATGAAGGCGGCGATGGCCTTGTCAAGATGCTCGCGCTTGTGGGCGGCGGAAAGCTGTACGCGGATGCGGGCCTGACCCTTCGGAACCACCGGATAGTAGAAGCCGGTCACGAATATTCCTTCCTTGGCCATCTTGGCGGCGAACTTCTGGGACAGAGGAGCATCGTAGAGCATCACGGCGCAGATGGCGCTCTGCGTAGGCTTGATGTCGAAGCCGGCGGCCAGCATCTTCTCGCGGAAGTAGGTCACATTCTCCTGCTGGCGGTCGTGAAGCTCGTTGCTTTCTCCCAGCATCCTGAACATCTCGATGCCGGCGGCGACGATCATCGGCGGCAGTGAGTTGGAGAAGAGGTAAGGGCGGGAGCGCTGGCGGAGCATGTCGATGATCTCCTTGCGGCCGGTGGTGAATCCGCCGACGGTGCCTCCGAATGCCTTTCCGAGAGTGCCTGTGAATATGTCGATGCGGCCATAGCAGTCATACTGCTCGGCGACTCCGTGGCCGGTCTTGCCGACAACTCCGGCGGAGTGGCTTTCGTCAACCATCACGAGCGCGTCATATTTCTCGGCCAGCTCGCAGATCCTGTCCATCGGAGCCACGTTGCCGTCCATCGAGAAGACTCCGTCCGTGCAGATGATGCGGAACCTCTGGGCCTGGGCCTCCTGGAGGCAGCGCTCAAGGTCGGCCATGTCCGCGTTGGCGTAGCGGTAGCGGACAGCCTTGCACAGACGCACGCCGTCGATGATCGAAGCGTGGTTCAGAGAGTCGGAGATGATCGCGTCCTCTGCCGTGAGAAGAGGCTCGAACACACCGCCGTTGGCATCGAAGCACGAGGCGTAGAGGATGGTGTCCTCGGTGTGGAAGAAATTGGAAATCGCCGCCTCCAGCTCCTTGTGGAGATCCTGGGTTCCGCAGATGAAACGTACTGAGGACATTCCGAAGCCTCTTTCGTCCATTGCCTTCTTGGCGGCCTCGATGAGCCTTGGAGAATCAGCCAGTCCCAGATAGTTGTTGGCACAGAAGTTAAGGGCTTTGCTGCCGTCCTGGAGAGTGATCTCCGCAGACTGGGCAGAAGCGATGTTCCTCTCGTTCTTGTAGAGCCCGGCTTCCTTGATGGAGGCGAGTTCCGCTGTCAGATGATCCTTGAATTTTCCGTACATATCTTATGATTTTTTAAAACGTTTCGTTTTCGCCATGACAAATATATCAATTTTCGTGAAATTAGTTTATATTTTCGCATTAATAAGAACACTTATTGGAAAATAATGTAAATTTGCAAAAGCTAAGTAAGCATAAAACAAGCCATCTGCAATGAAAAACGTACTTGTGATAGGCTCGACCGGCCAGATAGGCTCCGAGCTGACAATGAAAATCAGGAAGATGTGTCCTGAGGGCAACGTTGTTGCCGGTTACATTAAAGGCGCTGAGCCTAAGGGTATTCTGCTCGAAAGCGGCCCTGCCGCCGAGGCGGATGTATGCAACGGCGAGCAGCTTCTCGGAATCGTGAAGAAGTACAACATCGACACGATCTACAATCTGGCAGCCCTGCTCTCCGCCGTGGCGGAGAAGAAGCCGCAACTGGCATGGCACATCCAGATTGACGGTCTCATGAATATTCTTGAGATCGCCCGCGAGAACAATGTCGCCGTGTTCACTCCGTCGTCCATCGGCTCGTTCGGTCCGGAGACCCCGCACCAGGACACGCCTCAGGACACGATCCAGAGGCCGCGCTCAATGTACGGCGTGACCAAGGTGGCCACCGAGCTGCTCAGCGACTACTACCACACGAAGTATGGCGTGGACACCCGTTCGGTGAGGTTCCCGGGATTGATCTCCAATGTCACTCTGCCTGGGGGAGGTACGACCGACTACGCCGTGGAGATCTACTACGCCGCCGTGAAGGGAGAGGAGTTTGTCTGCCCTATCGCCGCCGGGACATTCATGGACATGATGTACATGCCTGACGCCCTGAAGGCCGCCGTGGACATCATGAACGCGGACCCGTCCAAGCTGAAACACCGCAACTCATTCAACATAGCGTCAATGAGCTTCGATCCTGAGATCCTGCGCAAGAAGATCGAGGAACACATCCCTGGATTCAGGATGCGCTATGAGGTCGATCCAGTCCGTCAGGCGATCGCCGACTCATGGCCGGACAAGATGGATGACTCCTGCGCCCGCGAGGAGTGGGGATGGACACCGTCCTATGATCTGGAGACCATGACCGTGGACATGATCGACGCGCTCCGCAAGAAGCTGCTCTAGAAATTACACATCAAAAAGATAAAGGAGAGGGTGACCAATGTCACCCTCTTTTTTGTCCCTCAGCCGATACGCTCGCGCCTTGGATTTATCACAACCAATACCCCGGCCTGCACACAACCTCGGTTGCAGAGCCTGAGCGGGGCATCAGCGGGCGGAGCGTTTGGCGGCCCGGGCTTCTTTTCTGGCTTTCTGCTTCTCGAAGCGGAGACGATAGCGTTCCAGCATCCGATCTTCCTTGGCACGCCGCTTCTCCATTGCTTTCAGCGTCTTGAGGGTCTTCTTACGTTTCCTTTTCAAGGCTTTCTCTTCCTTGACTTTGGCCTTGGCCTCATCACGGGCGTCAAGCTCGGCCCATCTTGCCTCACGCGCCTCCGCACGCTTCCTGCGGCTTTCCTCTTTCGCAGCCTTCCTCGCCGCTGCCGGATCCAACGGATTCTTTACAGACGCACTGTCCGCGGAAACCGCAAGGGTGTCTTTCAACGCTATGCTGTCCTTACGCGCGGCCAAGGAATCCCTCAACGCAAGGCTGTCCTTCAAAGCCAGGCTGTCCTTTCTGGCAAGGCTGTCCCGGAGCGCAAGACTGTCGGCTGCCACCCGCAGACTATCCGCCACACGAGCCTCCTCAGCCTTACGCAACTCCTCCAGCCGCTTCCTCTCCGCCTTACGGACGCGCTTCAGAGAATCCTGGGTCGCAAGCATCTTATAGACGCTGCTCATATAGCCAGGGAAATAAATGTCGGTCTCGGCGAATTTCGCACGTGGAATCTGCTCGTAGACAGACCTTTGAGACTCTCGCGGCTTGTACTCGGTGATGTCCTCCGGACCTTTGGGACGCTTTTCAGGCTGCCAGTCGAAACCCTTAAGAATCCTCTCGTCCTTCTTTAGCTGGACGACAGGATAGGCATCGCTCTTGACAGCGTCGAAATAGTTGAGATCCTGAATGTTCCCTTCCTTCAAAATGGCCGTCATCATCTTCGACTCGAACTTGTTGACCGTCGCAAGCGAATTGTTCTCCTCTATGAAGAAGACACCGGACGCCCCGCCCATCGCGTCGAAACGCCGGAGTGTTCCGGTGCTGTCGAAATAGGCCATCATTTCCGTCGCCCTGATCTGATCGAACGAGAGGGAGTCCTCCTGGACGATGATGAAGGCGTTTGACATCAGGCTCGCGCGCTCGATGGACTGGTTCTTGACAATCACTGTTATGCTGTCCGCCGTGTACTGCCTCTTGGTTTCATTCCAGACATACGGTTTCCTGTAGAGACGTATCAACGAGTCAAGGTCGGTGTAAGCCAGAGAGTCACACGCGACCTGCATGTCGGTTCTGAAGACCTTGACGTTATTGATTCCGTAGATGAAATTGATCTTTGTGGAGTCTTTCGGAGTCAGGTCAAGCGAGTCTTTCGCGGCAATGGAAAGGGAGTCCGCCATGGCCAGCGAATCTTTTGCGAAGCCAAGACTGTCAGCTTGGAACGCCGTTGTGTCCAACTGAGGTCTCAGGGTGTCGGCAGAGGCGCGAAGGGTGTCTGCCGGGGTGCGAAGGGTATTGGACCGGGCGCGAAGGGTGTCGGACTGAGGCTTGAGACTTGCCGACTTCAAAGTGTCGGGGTTCTGAGCGAGCGGGCGGGCGGGAGTTTTGACAAGCCCGGCGACCGGCAAAGAACATGACTCCGTGGCCGGCGGTGTCCAGCACCAGCGAGGAGGTTCATATTCAATGACATCATCATCCCACGGGGCGGGAAGGATCGGTTTTCTGCTTTCGGTCAGCGCGGCGGCTTCCTTGTCAAAGGATCCCCTCGCGTTCGGGTCTTCCTCCTCCATCTTCTTCCGGGCCTCCTCGGCAGCGGCTTTGGCAGCCTCGGCAGCCTTGCGACGGTACTCCGTGATAGGATCTACACTCAACTCCTTCAATCGGGCCTCTGATCTGACAAACTCGACAGAATCCACATCGCACTTCGGTATCGAACGAAGGATCAATGTGTCAGCTCCGACATAGACGGTGTCCTTCTTTCCGTCCTGCTCGCTGATCATGATGACGGCCGGATCCCTGGTCATCTTGACATAGGACAAGGAATCGATGTACTGCATGTAGCCTGCGACAGCGGCCACATTGCGGCTCGTGTCCAACAACTCGGCATGACCGAACATCTCCACTTCATTACGGGCGCGGTAGTAGACCAGCGTGTCGGCCCAGGCCTCCTGACCCTCGGTCAAAAGATGGACGTCGGTGGTGAAGGTGAATTTCTCTAAGTCCCTCTCATAGAGACCGGCCTTGGAGGAAAGCATGTTGTCGTCCTTCCAGGCATTGGTGCCAGTGCCGAACGTGGCACGGTTGGCTTCGGTGTCGTAGCTGAGAAAATCCGTCTTCACGAACATCGAGTCCGTGTACATGTTGACATTGTTCGTGAACGTGAACGTGCTGAGCTTGGAGAAATAAGACCCTTCGACACTCTCGATGACCTGGCCGTCCTTGTCACGCAAGGCTCCTCCGCCACGGAAAACCGCGACACTGTCCTTCGTGTTGTAGTCCAGATCCCTTGTCCTGAGCGTGTTGCCGTCCTTGTCCCGAAGCTGCACCAAAGAGCCTCGGAACTGCGCGAGGTTCTGGTCGATCAGGTAATCCAGACTCTCGCTGCTGAGCACCGTGCTGTTCTGGATGATCTGGACATTGCCGAAGGCGTTGATCACATTCGTGTTGACGTTCCACAAGGCGGTGTCACAGACCAGCAGGATCGAGTTGTGCTCAAAACGCGCGTGCCCCAAGGCCTTGCGGTACTGGACACCATATTCATCAACCTGCTGCAACTCATCACAGCCGAGCAGCCTCACAAGACTGTCCTTCCGCTCCGTGGTCTGGGCGGAAAGGCTGAACGTGAGCAGCAAAAGGAGTAATGAATATGCCAGGCGTCTCGGGAGCATCAGTCTTCCGCGAACTTTGATGCCCAGCCGGAGCGGCGGAACTCACAGTCCCTGAACATCGGATCGATGATGATGTGAGTCTCCTTGATCTTTCCGGCGAGGAAGTCGTCGATCGCCCTCATCTGCTTGTCAAGGCGCACCTGTTCCTGGATCTGGCTGAAATCCTCGTCGAAGGACGCAGTGTGGGCAGGGATGATACGGTCAACCCTGATGATCTTGTAGATGGTCTTGCCGACCACATAGTCCTTGACCTGATCCTGACGGCCGTCATTGTCCGTAGACTCAACAGGTTCCGAGATCTCGCCCTCCTTCAGATCCTTGATGGCCATGTAGTCCTCAGGCTTAAGCTGGTCAATCTCGAAATAGGCCGAGCCGGTGTTCGGATCCGACATCTGACCGCCGTTAGTCTTGGTGGCCGGATCCTGTGAGTAGAAGTTGGCCGCCATCTGGAATGTGACGGCGTTGTTGTTGATCTCGGTACGAAGGCTGTCCAGCGTCTTGAACGCCTTTTCCCTGTCCTCGTCGGTGTACTTAGGCTTCATCAGGATGTGGCGGGCATTGAACATGTCCCCCTTCTTCTCGATGACCTCTATGATGTGGAAGCCGTCCGGCGTCTCGACAATCTGCGAGATGACACCCGGCTTGAGAGCCATCGCCGCATCAGAGAACACTGGCCAGAAGATTGACTTTGAGGCCATTCCAAGCTCACCTCCCTTACGGGCGCTGCCAGGGTCCTCCGAATATATTCGTGCCAAAGTGGAGAATTTCTCTCCGTTGATGATCCTCTCGCGCAGATCCAGAAGCTTCTCACGCACAGCCATGTTGGCCGCCTCACGGTCAGGATAGATGCAGATCTGGCTGAGCTGGTACTTGATCGGGACAATCGGAAGGTTCTTCGCGTCGACCGTGTCAAGATATTCCTTGACATCGTAAGGGGTCATCTCCGGAATCTTCCTCATGATTTCCTGCTGCGCCTGCTGGGTGAGGCTCATGTCCTCGTACTGCTTGCGCCATTCCTGGCGGAGGCGGTAGAGAGGCTTCCCGAAATATTCCTCAACCTTATCTTCCCCTCCAAGGTAGGTCAGCATTCTGTCAGCCTGCTGGGAAAGGCTTCCCTCGACCATGTCCTGATTGACCGTCAGAGAGTCGATCCTTGCCTGCATCAGGAATATCTTGGATTCAAGGATGGACTCCAGCACCTCGCAGCGGACATTCCTGTCGGAGGACAGTCCCTGGGCGCTTCTGTCCTTGACGGCACCCTCGATGTCCGAGATCAAGACAGCCTCGTTGCCGACAACCGCGATCGTCTTGTCAACGTACTTGTATTTCTGAGCCGAAGCCATCGCGCAAACTGACGCGAGGGCGAAGATGGTGATTGCTACTTTCTTTATCATCTCTAATATATTACAAAATTCTCCCTAAGCTTGGCATCTTCTATCAAGTCCCGTTCCAAACCGGTAAGGAGCTCGTGCTTTCTTCCACTTATGATGATGTCCCTGATCCTGTCCTCGCAGTACTCGACCGGAGCGATCTCGCCGGCCTTGACATAGTCAACTATAAAAGCCACAGAGACTTTGTCCTCCCCGTCCGGGATCTGGATGAACTGTCCGGAACGCTGGGAAAGCATCTGTACATAGTCCACTCCGAATTCCGCCGCCAGCTTGATCGCATCGATCCATTCCCCGGAATAGTCGTGGTAGCGGCGGGCGGAGTTGAACGCCACGCTGTCCGCCGCGACCACGTCCTCGACCTTGTCCGAAGACATCAACTTCTTGATCTTGGCCAGATTAGGAGAATCCTTGTCAATGTTCAGGAAACGGGCCTTGAGAATCGGACGCTCAAGTTTGAAGGTTTCCTTATGAGAGTCGTAATAGTCCGATATCTGCTTCTCGGAGACGGTCGTGTCAAGCCTCTCATTGACGTAGCGCTGCTCGTAACGATAGCGGAGAAGCGACTGGCGGTAGGCCTCAAGCTCTTTCGAGACATCCTTCTCCTCCTTGGACAGACGTTGCTGCGCGATGTCCATGAAGGCCTTGTCCCTGACCCATGAATTGATGTAGAGGTTGGCCAGATTGACACTGTCCTCCGGCGACGTGCCCTTTGGTATCACATCATCAAGTTCCGAGCGGTACAGCTTGTGATCCCCAAGCTTCGCGACCACCTCCCCGTCGTGAATAAGCGAGGAGATGGCCTTGCATGAAGGCAGGAGAGCCAGCAGCACACCCAGCAGGACTATTTGCAACCTTTTTGGAAACATCTGGCTATCTGACGATTATCTTGAATAATTAGGTGCTTCCTTCGTGATGGTCACATCGTGCGGATGGCTCTCAAGGAATCCCGCGTTGGTGATGCGCACAAACTGGGCGTCACGCAGATCGGCGATCGTGTGGGCGCCGCAGTACCCCATACCGGCGCGGAGTCCGCCGACAAGTTGGTACACGACCTCGGAGACGGTTCCCTTGTAAGGCACCTGAGCCACGATTCCTTCCGGAACGAGCTTCTTGATGTCTGCCTCCATGTCCTGGAAATACCTGTCCTTGGAACCCTGCTCCATAGCCTCAAGCGATCCCATGCCGCGATAGGACTTGAAGCGTCTTCCGTTCATGATGATGGTCTCTCCCGGAGACTCCTCCGTTCCGGCAAGCAGGGAGCCTGCCATGATGGTGCCGGCGCCTGCGGCAAGAGCCTTCACGATGTCTCCCGAATATCTTATGCCGCCGTCGGCTATGACAGGAACTCCCGTACCCTTAAGGGCATAGGAGGCCTCCATGACAGCCGTCAGCTGAGGGACGCCGATGCCGGCGATGATTCTGGTCGTGCAGATCGAGCCGGGGCCGATACCGACTTTGACAGCCTTGACTCCGGCTTCGGCAAGAGCCTTGGCGCCGGCTCCTGTGGCGACATTGCCGGCGATGATCTGGAAATCCTTGTAGGCGTCGCAGGCCTTGCGGATCATCTGCAGAACGCCCTCGGAATGGCCGTGAGCGGTGTCCAGGACAACAGCGTCCGCGCCCGCGTCAATGAGCATGCCGATTCTCTCGATCGTGTCGGACTTGATGCCGGCGGCAGCGGCCACCAGAAGACGGCCCTTGCTGTCCTTTGACGCGATAGGGTTGTCCTTGATCTTCATCAGATCCTTGTAGGTGATCAGCCCGACAAGCTTGCCGTCGCCGTCCACAACAGGGAGTTTCTCGACCTTGCTGTGCTGAAGGATCCTCGTGGCCTCCGCCAAGGTTATGCCCTTAGGCGCGGTCACGAGATTCTCCCGTGTCATCACCTGGGAGATAGGCAGCTGCATGTCCTCCTGGAATCTGAGGTCACGGTTCGTGACGATGCCGATAAGGAAGCCGTTGCCGTCAACAACCGGAATGCCGCCGATGTGATGCTTCTTCATCATGGCCAGCGCATTGCCGACAGTCGCGTCCGGGCTGATGGTGACAGGGTCATAGATCATGCCGTTCTCCGCCCTTTTCACATGCCTGACCTGTTCGCACTGCTTCTCGATCGGCATGTTCTTGTGGATCACACCGATACCGCCAGCCCTTGCCATAGCGATGGCAAGATCGGCCTCCGTGACGGTGTCCATCGCCGCGGACACGATCGGAGTGTGGAGCCTAATGTCTGTCGTGAAATTTGTTGTGACATCAACGTCACGTGGAAGTACATCGGAATGTGCCGGAACCAGTAAAACATCATCGAAGGTGAGGCCTTCAGGAATCTCTCGGTTTACAAACTTCGCCATTGTAATCAAATAAATTTGACAAATATAAGAATTTTCACGCAATAGTTGCTGTTAGTAAGCGTTAAAAAATAAGTAGCCCGTAAGTAGCCCGCTTCCCTTCGCCCGCCGAAGGAATCTCTCTCATCGTCATAAGGGGAAATATTCTTTCATCCCAATGAATATCTTTCACCGTCCCAAGGGGACATATTCTTTCATCATCCATGAATATCTTTCATCGCCGCAAGGGGACATATTCCTTCATCATCCATGAATATCTCTCATCGCCGCAAGGGGACATATTCCTTCATCGACAATGAATATTCCTCCGTCGCCGGCGGGCCTTAGTGATCATTATTTTAATGCCTACTTATTGCGAAAACAGCCGGCCCTGCCGCGCGCCGCGCTCCTCCATGCGCCTGTCCAGCATGCGGAGGATCTCAAAGTTGCGGACAAGCCCCCAAGGAGTGTCGTTCACGAACCTTGGCGGCACTTCTCCGGCCACCCGCTCGATGTAGAGGTCGGGTCTCAAACGTTCGAGGATGTCGATCACGAAGTCGAGATATTCATCAAGCCCAGGCCGGTAGAACGCCGACGGATCGGCGGCATATTCCTTTTCCATCGCCGTGCCTTTGACGATCTGAAGTTGGTGGAACTTGACGGAACGGAGCGGCAGCGATGAGATGGCATCGCACTGGTCCAGAAGCATTTCCCTGGTCTCGCCCGGAAGCCCGAGGATGAAGTGCGCCCCCGTGTCGAGTCCCCTTTCCGCAGTCATTTCCACCGCCCTTCGCGCGCACTCGAAGTCGTGGCCGCGGTTGATCCTCCGAAGCGTGGCGTCGTAGCAGGACTCGATGCCATATTCCACGACAACGATCGGCGCGTCGATGGTCTTCCCCTCCGGCAGCCCGCCGTCGGCGCTTCCGTTGTTGGTACTTCTGTCATTGGTACTTCTGTCATCGGCCCGCCAGCCATTGGCTCCACTTCCACTATCAGCGCTTCTTTCATTGGCCAGCCAGCCATTGGCACCACTTCCGCTATCAGCGCTTCTTTCATTGGCCCACCCGCCATCTATGCCACTTCCGCCAAAAGTCCTGCGCCACCCCTTAAGCACGCGTCCGCCCGCAAGTCCGCTAAGGTAGTCCAACTTCTCCTCATCCACACAATCCGGCCGCGTCCCAATCACGATCCCCACCACCTCCGGATGGCTAAGCACCTCCTCATAAGCCCTCTGAAGCCGCTCCAGAGTCCCATAGGTGTTTGAATATGCCTGAAAATATCCCAAATAATGCCTGACCCGTGGATACCGGACTCTCTGGAACTCTATCCCCTCTTCGATCTGAGCCAGCAGCGCCTTCCCCGGAGTGCTATACCCCGGATGAAAAGCCGCGTTGTCACAGTAGGAGCACCCTCCCCAACCGACCGTTCCGTCCCTGTTAGGGCAAGAGAACCCCGCGTCAAGCACCAGCTTCTGCACCCTCTCGCCATACCTCCTACGATAGTACCCCACAAACGAGTTATAGTGCTTACCATCTGGGTAATAATCTGTTGCCGCTGCCGTTGCTAATGTTGCCGTTGTCGCTGTTGCTGCTGTTTCTGCTGTTGTTGTCGCTGCTGCGGTTGCAGTTGCTGCCGCTGAAACTGCAGTTGTTGCTGTTGTATCTACTGCTGGCTCTGATGATTCTGATGTTTCTACAGCCGCTGTTGCTTCCATTTCCCCAGCAGCTTTATTTACCACCGTTCCCGCTAATTCCTCTATATTACTTTTCATTATTCCTATGTTATCACCATTAAGTTATTATCTTCCAACAAGTTTACTACCTTCCAACAAGTCAATCATTGACATTATCCCCACTTTAGTTCCTAAAGCCGCACTCTCCGGCGACATTTTTCACTCCTATGAACCCACTATTTTCCATCTCCCACATCGCCTCAAGCCGGCACTCTCCGGCAACATTTAAGCCTATTATCGTCGCCCAAGGATGTTCATCGGCACTCCCGGGCGACACTTACGCCTATCATCGTCGCCCAACGGTACTCCTTGGCACTACCGGGCGACACTTACGCCCATTATCGTTGCCCAACGGTACTGGCCTGACATATTCACTCACTTCACAAATCCCTCCCTCACTCAAAAGCCTCGACTCTTCACCACCTCCCTTCAAGCCGCACTCCCCGGCAACATTTAAGCCCATTATCGTTGCCCAACGATGTTCATCGGCACTACCGGGCGACACTTAAGCCCATTATCGTTGCCCAACGGTACTCCTTGGCACTACCGGGCGACACTTTCGCCCATTATTGTCGCCCAACGGTGCTCCTTGGCACTCCCGGGCGACACTTAAGCCCATTATCGTCGTCCTCGGGCACAGACCTGATATAGTCATTTCTTCCTTCCTGTTATTTGCATCTTTTTCCTCTTTCCTCTCCTCAAACATCTGTTCCATAGAATTATCGATGAATTTCAACGCCAGAAAGAACGCCACATATTTGCAAAACTAATGAATTGTGAATATTTTTACAACTTGAATCCGCCAGTGAGGCAGCGGTTGCTTTTCTAAAGCGGAAGAGCGCAAAGGACGGATTCAATTTCTCACAGTACTGATTTGTTATGAGCTTCTTATCAAAAATTCTTTTTCTTTCCGTGGCCTTTGTGTCACCAGGCATCGCCGTCCTGGCTCAAGAAACCAACCATAAATGGGCCGTGGTCGAGTTCTCCGCCAACTTCATGCGCGAGGCTCCGGACTACGCCGCCGAACTTGGCGACCAAGCCTTGATGGGAACCGTTGTGGAGATTCTGGACAAGTCCGGGTACTGGGTAAAGATCAAGAGTCCAGAACCTTACACCGCCTGGGTCAACGAGATGGGGCTGGTGCCGATGGACGAGAAAGGTCTTATGGACTACCTTGAGGCACCGAAATACATCTGCACCGCCTCACTTACACACGTCTACGAGGAGCCTTCGACCGACTCACGGATTGTCAGCGACTTCGTGCTTGGTGACATAGTTCGGATTTCGTACAGCGCCAAAACACACTCTTACGGGCGTTACAGCGGCTACGAGGAAGGTCGCGCGGTCTTGAAAAAACATTTCGTAGGGGTTGTGCTACCGTCCGGCAAGACCGGCTTCGTCCCGGCCAAGGACGTGGATGTGTTCTACAAATGGGCCAAGGATCGAAAAGACCGGGCCACATCTCAAGACGAGTTTCGTAAAGACCTGCTGGCCACGAGCTTCCGATTCCTCGGCGTTCCATACATGTGGGGCGGCACCTCAATAAAGAACGTGGATTGCAGCGGCCTCGTCCGCAACGTCTACTTCGCCAACGGCGTGCTCCTGCCGCGAAATGCCTCACAGCAAGCAAGGGTCGGGGAGGATTTAGGAATATTCAAGAACAACGGTGACGTTGACTGGAGCGGTCTACTCCCGGGCGACCTTCTGTTCTGGGGCAAAGCCGCCACAGACAGCACCAAAGAAAGAGTAACCCATGTGGGCATGTACATCGGCGACGGCAAGTTCATCCACTCCTCCCAACTAGTTCGCATCAACTCCCTGGATCACAGAGCCAAAGACTTCTACAACAGAAAACCGATCAGAGCCCGCCGCATAGTCGGCCACATAGACGAGCCCTCCTCAGGAATCCTCTCCACCTTCAACAGCCCAGCCTACTTCCCGCAGGACTAACCACTAACTCTCCCAACATCCCGGAGCATCGCCCACCATTCCCGCGGAACAATGCTCCGTAGCCCTTCGTCCTCCGTCCCGTAGGACCGGCTTCCTTAACGCGGGGCGTTACACCAAACTACTCCACCTCGATGTTCTGCCTTCTTAACGCGCGGTACCGCAACTATCACCTCCGACCAAAAGCCAGATCCGCCTTACACAAGGCAATGCCACATCCTCTACTGCCTCATAACCCTTTTCTCTATGCGCAGAAAGTGACCTCTGACTTCACCAAACAGCAATCCGCTTTTATTTCCAAGGAAAGATACAACTTTCAGACTGTCTTTCCTTAATACTAGGCTCAACACGAAGAAGTTAGCCACAATAATGGCGATCCGGTGGACAAGCCGACTGACACCGGGCCTTTGTCCACGGAATGGCGGTTCCGGTGGACAAACTGACTGATGTCGGGCCTTTGTCCACGAAAAGACCGCTCCGGTGGACAAGTTAGCCCCGAGCCTAAACACAGGATTTGGACTTGAACACAGGCGGGAGGCCAAGAGCGGGATTCGGGCGGATTCGTGTCCGCGGAGGCACGGGCGGAAAACGGATGGGAGGATTATGGCGTACTTAGGGCAGATTCACGCCCGCTGAGGCACATCCGATACATTATGGGCGGGAATCCACGCAAATGTCGTCCGCGGAGGCACAGACGGGAGGCCAAGAGCGGGATTCGGGCGGATTCGTGTCTGCAGAGGCGCAGCGGAAAACGGATGGGAGGACTTGGTGTAGGAGTGGACACCCGGACAACGGCGGCTGGATAATTAGGAGAGGGCAAATTGGTCGGCGGACCGAATCGGCGGAGGGATAACTGGTCGGTCAATTGGCCGGCAGAGGGCTAATCGGCAGAGGACCAATCGGCGGCGGGCTAATCGGCGGCGGGCTAATTGTCGGTGGCGAGGAGGGTGATTATGCGGTCGATTATGGGATCCAGGCGGGAGGCGGGGGCTAGGGAGTTGTTGGTCATTATGGAGAAGACTATGGTGTCGGATTTGGAGCCGGCGGAGGGCTCGATGTAGCCGCTGAAGCAACGCACGCCGTTCATGGAGCCGCTTTTCAGATGGACGCGGGACTTCACGGAGGCGGGGGACTCACGAAGGCGTGACTCGTAGTGACGGGAGCCGGGCTGGGCTATGGTCTGGATGTAGTCGGCGAAGGAGGGACTGTCCATCATCGCGGAGAGGAAGCGGACGAAGAAGGACGGGGATATGTAGTTGTGGCGGGCCAGGCCGCTGCCGTCTACGATCCGGATGTCATCGGCGCTGATGCCCAAACTCTTCATCACCTCATTCATAGCCACATAGGAGGAATCGTAGGAGGCGGAATGGTGGAGGCGGCGGCCAAGGGTACGGAAAAGAGTCTCGGCGTAGAAGTTATCGCTCTTCAGATTGGTCTCACGGGCTATGCGGGCAAGGGATGGTGAATATGTCTGGCCTAGCATATTCAGATCATCCACCTTTGAGGCGTAACGGGAATATTCAGAGGAAGATAGGTCGGTGCGGATTCGGCCACGGATGATGTCGGCGGGAGTTCCGGAGACTGCTATTCCGTTGGATCTCAGATAGTCACAAAAATAGTGGGCACAGGTGTAGGAGCCGAATCTGTTGCTGAATTCCTCCACTTTGGGCTTGCGGTCGATGGCGAATGAGCCGCGGACCTCGGCGCGGGGGGCGAAGTCGGAATTGAAGAGGTAGAGCTGGTCGCCGGTGCCGGCAGGGGCGGTTTTGCAGGAATATTCATACTTCATCCACGGCGTGGCGGGGAATATGACGGAGACGTTGACCGGCGAACCCACCGACGGGCCGGCACTCACCCTGAAATCCTGGGCGTTCTCGTAGAAACTCAGGCCGTTAAGACCGGCTCCGTAGGCGGTGCCGATGTCTTGGTAGCTCCAGGTGTCGTGTTCCATGGGACCGTCGAAGTAGCGTCCGTCGCCTATCACGTTGCCGCTTACACGCTTGATGCCGGCCTTGTCCAGGAAGGATTTCCACTGGCGGAAGAGGTCGGTGCGGGAGATGGAGATCGAGTCTTTCGAGGCTATGGTCGGGTCGCCGCCGCCGACTATGTAAAGGTCGCCGTCCAGGGTTCCGTCTTTGATGACACCACTGTAGCCTATGCGGGTAATGTACTTGAAATCAGGGCCGAGGAGGTGGATGGCCATGCCGGTGGTGATGAGTTTCATCGTCGAGGCCGGAACCATGCGCTGGTCGCTGTTCCAGCAGGCCAGGGTGTCGCCGCCTTCGGTTACGGCAAGGACTCCGAAGACGGAAGATTTGAGAGCCTCACCACGCGCGGCAGTCTCGATGTAGCACTGGGCCTTGGTCTTGACGGAAAATCTTTTCGGAGAGGTGACTTGCGGGGATGTCGGAGTGGATGCCTCGGCAAGGCAAGCGGCTGAAAGGGTCGGAGAGGAAGGCTCTTCGGCAATCTCAGCGGCCGGAAGGGACGGGACGGGAGCTTCGGTAATTCCCTTGGAAAAAAGGGCCAGGACGGATGTCCCGACGGGTTGGTGAGCCTGCCAAGCCACAGCGACAGGACCCACAGCGGCAGAACCCACAGCGACCGGACCCACAGCGACCGGAGCCACAATGGCAGGAGCGGCGTAAGTTAAAACAGCAACCAACGACAGCGCAAGCGCGCCGACACTTTTATTTATGAATATTCCTACTCTCATGGCAAAAAAATATTTATGATTTACAGGCCGCTCCAATGCCACATGATAAAATCCGTGAACGGCAGGAGTACAAAAATAGTGTTTTTATTGTTAAATTTGCAGTTTGTATGCCAGCATTGCGAGAGCGAGCGGTAACTATAATTTGCAGCGGACGGCACTGGCGGTACAAACAATGCGAACTGCGCTGATGCCATAAAACCGCGCGGACAGCATGGGTGGCACGGCGCAGATGGTACAGCGCAGATGGCACGGCGCAGATGGCACGGCGCAGATGGTACGGCGCAGATGGTACGGCGCAGATAGAACGAACCGCTCGGACCGCAAGGGTGCCATAAACAATGCGGGCGACGCGAACTTGAATCAAATTGTTCTGAATATGAAAAAATGCGTTCTTGTGTCCGGCGGTGCCGGATTTATCGGAAGCCATGTCACGGTGGAGCTTATCGAGGCCGGCTACGATGTCATTGTCGCAGACAACATGTCCAACTGTGACGAGACCTGCTACGAGGGTGTGAAGAAAATCACTGGAAGAGAGGACATTCCGTTCGTGAAAATGGATTTTTGCGACCCTGTGGCCACGGAATTGCTGTTCACGGCCAACAAGATCGACGCGGTCATTCATTTCGCCGGATTCAAGGCCGTCGGTGAGTCGGTGAGCGAGCCGCTCAAGTACTACAAGAACAATCTGGAGTCGTTCATGAATGTCATCGAGACCGCGCGTGACCACGGATGCGGGAATATTCTTTTCTCATCTTCCGCCACGGTCTATGGCGAGCCGGAACAACTTCCTGTCACAGAGGAATCTCCAAGGCAGCCCGCCACCTCTCCGTACGGCAACACGAAGCAGATGTGCGAGGACATCCTGCGGGACTCCGTGAAGGCATATTCAAATGTCAAGGGCATAGCGCTGAGGTACTTCAACCCGATCGGGGCGCATCCGTCCGCTCTGATCGGCGAGCTTCCGCGCGGCGTGCCGAACAACCTGGTGCCTTACATCACGCAGACCGCGATCGGCAAACGCGAGTACCTCTCCGTCTTCGGCAACGACTACCCTACCCCGGACGGCACATGTCAAAGGGATTTCATCGACATCGTGGATCTCGCCAAGGCGCACGTTTTCGCGGTGCGCAGGATGCTTGAGGGGAAAATGAAGAATGAATATGAAATCTTCAACATCGGTACTGGAAAGCCGCTGTCCGTGATGGAGCTCATCACCGCTTTCGAGAAAGCTAACGGACTGAAGCTCAACTATAAGTTTGCGCCTCGGCGTTCCGGTGACGTGACAGCGATCTGGGCGGATCCGACCCTTGCGAACAAAGAGCTTGGCTGGAAGGCCGAGAGGTCGATCGAGGAGACTCTGGCCTCTGCCTGGGCTTGGGAGAGGCATCTGGCCGACAAGGAATAAAGGAGCGCCTGGACGGCTGGTGAGTCCATCGAACGCAGCGGCCGGGAGACCGGACTCAGCGACGTGGCAGGAAGCCTTTGGACAGAAGGTACTGGGCGATCTGGACGGCGTTGGTGGCGGCCCCCTTGCGGATGTTGTCGCTGACGCACCAGAAGTTCAGGCCGGATCTCACGGACGGATCCCTGCGCAGACGACCGACGAACACATCATCCTTGCCAAGAGAGAAAAGCGGCATCGGATAGATGTTGCGGGTAGGGTCATCCTGAACCGTAACACCTTCTGTCTCAGACCACAACCTCCTGACATCCTCAAGCGTGAACTCCTTTTCGAACTCCAGATTGATGGATTCCGAATGTCCTCCCAGCACCGGCACGCGCGCCGTGGTAGGACTCACCCCTATCGAATAGTCATCCAAGATCTTGTGGGTTTCGTTGACCATCTTCATCTCCTCCTTCGTGTAGCCGTCCTCCAGGAAATCATCTATGTGAGGGATCACATTCTCATCGATCGGATAGTGATAGAAGGCAGGATATTCACCCCACTTCCTCCCCTCGCGCTCGGCCTTCATCTGCGCGACGGCAGGATTGCCTGAACCCGTCACACTTTGATAGGTCGAGACCACTATCCTCTTGATCACGTACTTACGATGTAGCGGAGCCAGCGGAAGAAGCATCTGGATGGTCGAGCAGTTAGGGTTGGCGATGATGCGGTCATCCTCGGTCAGCACGGAGGCATTGATCTCCGGCACAACCAGTTTCTTCGTCGGATCCATCCTCCAGCAGGAAGAGTTGTCCACGACACGGCATCCTGCCGCGGCGAATCTCGGGGCATATTCAAGGGAAATGCCGGCTCCTGCGGAGAACAGAGCCAGATCGGGCTTCGCCTCAAGCGCCTCCTCGATGGCCAAGACTGAATATTCACGCCCTCGGAAAGGGATCTTTTTTCCGACAGATTTTTCCGATGCCACAGGAAGAAACTCATCCACAGGGAATTGCCTTTCTTCCAACACCTCGACCATTCGTGTTCCCACAAGGCCGGTCACACCGACAACCGCAACTTTCATGTTCTTAGTATAAATTCTGTTCAACAGCAAGCGTTAAAAAATATGCTAAACGTTTAAAAATATGCTGGTAAAGATTTAGTGATTTACTGTGGCATATTCATTAACGACCACAAATAAAATGGGGAAGACTCTCAAGCCTTCCCCAAATATGATTCGGTGAAAAGCTTGCCTACTTCTCCTCAGCCTTCGCTGCCGTCTTGATGACCTCGCTGAGCTTCTGGTACAGAGCGTCGGTCTTCTCAAGGAGTTCCTTGCGGATGCCGGCGAAATAAGCGGCCTTCTTGCCTTCGGCCTTTGCGTTAACCTTGTCCCTGAGGTCGTTGTAGAGTTTTACGGCCTCATCCAAAAGTCCACCCAGTGCCTCGTCATCGGCTTTTTGATTTATCGCGCTGAAAAGGGAGCAATCATCGATGAAGGCTCCGATGACATATTCAATGTCCTTTTTGATGTCTCTAAGATTCATATTACGTTTTGTTTAGTCTTAAAACTTGGCGAATATACGCATTTTTTTTCAATTAACGAATTTGTCGGACACTTTGGAGTTTCGCGGCGCTTCGGCTGCTGGAAGGACGTCTAACCACTGCGACTCGTGTCGCCCTCCTCGAAGATCGGTTGCATGCGCTTCGGCTGCTGGAGGATTCACCGGACCAATGTGACCGCGGCGGACGGATTAGAACTCTGGCTGTTGGAGAGTCCGACGGACCTCTGCGACCGTGAAAGCAACGGACTATTTGAAGAGGCTGCGGACAAGGGCGGGAATGTCGGCGACTTTGACGACCTCAATGCCTTGAGGCGTACGATCCAGCGAGGCGAAGGATGACACGAATATCCTCTTGAAACCCAGTCGGGAAGCCTCTCCGACACGGCGGTCGGTCTGGGCCACGGGGCGGATCTCGCCACTAAGGCCGACCTCGCCGGCGAAGCAGTTGTCCGAAGGGATGGCGAAGTCGAAATTCGACGACAGGACAGCTGCCACCACGGCCAGGTCACAGGCCGGGTCACTGACCTTAAGGCCACCCGCCATGTTCAGGAAAACATCTTTCTGCGCCAGTTTGAAGCCTGCCCTGCGCTCCAGGACAGCCAGCAGCATATTCAGCCTCCTGACATCGAATCCGGTCGCCGAGCGCTGCGCCGTGCCATAGACTGCAGAGCTCACAAGCGCCTGAACCTCAAAGAGAAACGGTCTCGTTCCGTCCAGCATCGCGCTGATGGCGGTTCCGCTGAGGCCGGCCTCATGCATCGGGATCAGGAGTTCGGACGGATTGGACACCTCCCTTAGACCCTTGCCTGTCATCTCGAAGACAGCGAGTTCGGAAGTGGAGCCAAAGCGATTCTTGATACTCCGCAGGATCCTGTACGTGCCGCGATTGTCCCCCTCAAACTGAAGTACAACATCCACGATGTGTTCCAGCACTTTAGGACCGGCGATGTAGCCTTCCTTGGTGATGTGGCCGATCAGGATCACAGGGATGCCGGTCTCCTTGGCGAGACGCAGGAGAATGGCGGCCACTTCCTTGATCTGTGTGACCGAGCCGGGAGTCGAATCGACCGTCTGCGAGAACATTGTCTGGACGGAATCCACAATCATCAGATCCGGCTCGATCTCACGGGCCTGCGAGACCACGTTCTCGATCAGGGTCTCACTGTAGATCTGGCAGTTGGCAGCGTCTCCGCCCAGGCGGTCGGCGCGCATCTTGACTTGCCGCAGGCTTTCCTCGCCAGTGACATAGAGGGTTTTCAGCGACGGGCATCCAAGCGGAATCTGGAGCGAGAGGGTGGACTTGCCTATCCCCGGTTCTCCTCCGATCAGGACAAGGGAGCCTTCGACTATTCCTCCACCGAGGATCCGGTCGATCTCCTCGTTGTTCAACGAGAGCCTGGCCTCGGAGGACGAGTCTATATCTTTCAGTTTCTGCGGTCTGCGTCCGGCTCCCGGAACCGTCTCCTGCGCGGAGACCCTGCGGGAGGCTCCGGTCACGACCTTCTGTTCGACCATGGTGTTCCACTCACCGCAGGCGGGGCAGCGCCCCATCCACTTGGGGTACTCGTTGCCGCAATTGGAGCAGAACCAGACTGTTTTCTCTTTCATGACTCTTTATGAATATGTGTTTCCCGGGCGCTTCGACGGTTGTGGGCCTGCCGAGCCATTTAGTTGGGCGCTTCTAAAAGCCCAGCGACCGGATTGGCCACAATGACCGGAAGCTTTTCCAAAGATAGGCAAACCGACGGGCTAAGACAAAAAAAATTGCAGCATCTGGGTTTTGACCCGGACACCGCATAAAAAGCCTCCCAAAGGGATGTGACTGAAATTACTCAGCCTTTACTGAATCGCAGCATGCTTTTGTTGAGTCGCAGCAAGCGGTTGAATCGCCACAGCAAGTAGTGGTCTCTTCAACAGCAGCAGCCTCAGTCTCAACAGCCTCAGATTTCTTTGCTTTGTTACCGCAAGCAGAAGCGGCTACCATAAGAGCCACAACCGCAACAGACATAAATACCTTCTTCATAATAATTATAAATTAAAAAAACAGTTTATTACATCCAAGTTTCAAAGCGCAAAAATACATAGTTTTTCCGCAATTAACAATAATTTTCGATATTTTTTAACTAAATCGTTTCTCTCGGAAACTCACACTTCTCAAAATCGGTCACTTGACCGCTTACAATCTGAAAGCGGAGAGCCATTCTCGGCACATCGCGGGAGCCTTGGTAGCCGCATGCGCCGGGGTTCATGAAGAGGAAGCCGTACCGCGCGTCACGGAAGACTTGAGGAATATGAGTGTGTCCGCAAACGAATATGTCGGGGTGCCAGTTGTCGATGAGCGCCTTGGCCCGCAGATCGTACTGTGGCTGGCGAGGATTATAGGCCCAGTAACTGCCACGGCTAAGCCCGATGTGGGTCATGAGAACTCTCAATCCCTCACACTCAAAGCTTTGGTACGCCGGATAATCCTGCCTGACATCCAGTCCATCGCAGTTGCCGTACACGCCGGTCAACGGTTTGAACGCCGCAATCTGCTTGGCGCACTCAAGGGTTCCGAAGTCCCCGGCGTGCCAGACTTGGTCCACAGGCTCCAGGAACTTTCTCACATCCTCGGCAAACACGCCGTGAGTGTCGGAAATCAGGCCGATGAACATGTTCCTACTACAACTTGATGACGATCTTCTTTTTGTAGAGAACCCAGAGGATCGCGAAAATCACCGAGGCGAAGATCAGGGACCAGAGAAGGGACAGGTACTCGTTGGCTCCGAAGTAGCGCGCCGGAGCGAATCCGAAGAAGCCGTAGCTCTTGGCGATGACTCCGGAGAAGACGAAGGCCATCAAAGCGTTCATTCCCATGGCCTTGAATGGCACGAATGGCTTCTCGTAGCCCTTGACGTCAAGCAGATAGGCCAGGAAAGCGAGCGTGAGCATCGCCCATCCTCCTGTGTAGAAGACATAGGAGACCGACCATAGCGGCTTGCAGATCGGAATCCAGATGCTGAGGACAATCCCGAGAATCAGGGACAGGCAGCCGTAGATGAATGTTCTGTTGACCACCCTGTCCGGGGAATAGTTGACAGCCTCGGACGGCATGGAACCTTCGTGGGAAGAGCGTTGGCAGAGAGCGGACATATTCTTTTGCGATCCGTGGATCATAAAGCCGATCAGGTAGCCAAGGAGGCACGAGCAGGCCGCCGGCAGGGAGCCGAGAACGCCTTCCGGGTCAAAGTTGGTCCCGCCGAAGCCATGGTAGCAATGGTCGCCGCCCACCAGCCAGGTGTCTATCCTCATCGAAACGTTGCCCTCAAGGGTGAACGCACCAGGGTCGCGGCCAAAGATCAGTAATATTCCCGTGTAGGCCACGCAGATCGTCCCGATGGCGGCCAGAATCCTGCCTGGCTTCTTGAGCCAGAGGGCAAGGCAGCCGGCGATGGCATAGGCCATTCCTATTCTTTGGAGCACTCCGAATATTCGTTTATGCTGGAGCCAGTAGAGATAGTTCTGGCCGAAGGTCCAGGTCTGGTCGTGGACGGATGTCGGGAAGAACGGATAAAGATTCAGCGCGAAGCCGACCAGGAAGATCAGCGCCCCCCTTTTCAGCACCTTCAGATAGGCCTTCGAGGTGGCTTTCTCATATTTCGAGAAAGAGAATGCCATGGCGCATCCCATGCAGAACACGAAGAAAGGATAGACCAGGTCAGTCGGCGTGCAGCCAACCCAAGCCGCATGCTTGAGTGGAGGGAATATGTGTGCCCAGGAACCAGGGTTGTTCACGATGCACATAAAGGCCACTGTCAGTCCTCTAAGGACATCCAATGATTCATAACGCTTTTTCATGGGGGCAAAGTTACTCCTTATTCTTCAATATACTAGTACCCTGCTGAACAATTTTAGCAAGAAGCTGTTTTGGTTTGTTTGTCTGAGAATTTTTTTTCATCTCATACAAATCAAAACAGGTTCCAAGTGCAAAAAAGTTGGTAAAGATGTGGAGGTTTGGCGGCCACAGGGCGGAATTCAGACGGAATTCGCGGTCACCGGCGGGATAGAATTCAAGAATATCATCGTATCTTTGCAGCATGGAGATTTTTTACGCTCACAAAATAGACGGGAGCCTTGCTCTTCTGGATGCCGACGAAAGTGCGCACTGCATCAAGGTGCTGAGGCACAGGGCTGGTGACGCGATCACCGTCGTGGACGGGTGCGGAAGCATGTTCCGGTGCCGCCTGGCCGACGATTCGCACAAAGGAGCGACGGCGGAAATCCTGGAAACCGTTCCCGACTGGGGAGGGCATTCATATTCATTGAATATGGCAGTGTGTCCTACGAAGAACAACGACCGCTTCGAGTGGTTCGCCGAGAAAGCCACCGAGCTTGGCGTGGACGTGATCTCGCCTGTCATCGGAGAGCGTTCCGAGCGGAAGGTGTTCAAGACGGAGCGCTCCTGCAAGATCGTGCTTTCGGCCATGAAGCAGAGCCTGAAGGCCAAATTGCCGGTCGTGGAGGAGCCGGTCTCTGTCCGTGACTTCATCCTTGCCCACCGCGAGGATGCCGGCATCAAGATGATCTGCTACTGCTTTGAGGGTGAGACCGTAAGACGCTCCATCAAGGATGTTCTGCAAGGGGCTTCCGAGGACTCCGGGATCACGGTGCTGATCGGCCCGGAGGGTGATTTCTCGCCGAATGAGGCCAGCCTGGCTGTGGAGTGTGGGTTCATCCCTGTGCACCTGGGCCCAAGCCGCCTCCGCACCGAGACCGCCGCCGTGACAGCCGTGACAGCCTGCTACCTCCACTTCCTGGAAAAGTAGGCCGCCAAGTAGGCCGCATGCCGGGAACCGGGTGCCGGGAATCGGGTGCCGGGAATCGGGTGCCGGGAATCGGGTTGGGAGGCCTCCTGGTGAGCAGAAGGGGCGCTTCTGCGCACGAGGCAGGCAGCCAAGGCCGCCCGGTGAGCAGAAGGGGCGGTTCCGCGCACGAGGCAGGCAGCCAAGGCCGCCCGGTGAGCAGAAAGGGCGGCTCCGCGCACGAAATAAACGAAATATTTAAGAATATGCAGAAGAAGACAATCGAGGAGATTCTTAACGAGACGTTGAAGGTTCTGAAAGAGGGCGGAGTCATCCTCTACCCTACCGACACGGTTTGGGGGCTGGGCTGCGATGCGACCAACCCGGAGGCCGTCGCAAAGATTTATGAGATCAAACACCGGTCAGACAGCAAGTCACTTGTGCTGCTGGCTAACAGCTTGGATCAGATAGCTCTCTACATCAAGGAGATCCCGCCGATGGCCATTGACCTTGTCGAAGTGAACGACAGACCGATGACCCTGATCTACCCCGGAGCAAAGACATGCCCTGCCCCAGTTGAGGGCGAGCCTAGTAAATCAGACCGTTACCACCTGGCTTACAACACAGTGGCGGCTGACGGCACAGTCGGGATCCGGATTCCGATGATGGAATTCTGCCAACAGCTGACCTACAAGCTCGGCAGACCGATCGTCTCTACCTCCGCCAACATCTCAGGAGAGCCGACCCCAAAGAAATTCACAGACATCACCGAGGAGATCAAAAACGCGGTTGACTACACCGTAGACCCCCGTCTCGAAGCCGGCGCCACCGGCCTAGCCTCCCAGATCATCAAAATCGGCCTCGACGGCGAAGTAGAGATCATCCGCTCGTAATCACACCACTCGGAGCGAAGCGACCCAAGGGGTCTGGGGAATCCGGTCCCCAGTGCCCCACCGGGGCTGTCACGAAGTGACTGGGGGTTGAAAAAAACGTGCGCATAGCGCGCGAAGCGACCCAAGGGGTCTGGGGAATCCGGTTCCCAGTGCCCCACCGGGCTGTCACGAAGTGACTGGGGGTTGAAAAAAAACGTGCGCATAGCGCGCGAAGCGACTCAAGGGGTCTGGGGAATCCGGTTCCCAGCGCGACACCGGGGCTGTCACAAGACCGGGGCTGTCACAAGACGACTGAGGTGTTTTATCACCACAAAAAAAAGTCGGAGCAGCGATTGCTGTTCCGACTTTTGTGGAGATATAGAGATTCGAACTCTAGACCCCCTGCTTGCAAAGCAGGTGCTCTACCAACTGAGCTATACCCCCGAAGCATGATGCTAGAAGAATCAACTATCATTAGATAACGGAGTCATCCGCGATCTTTCTGACTTGAAAGCATCAAAAATAAAAGTAGGCCCTGGCAGAGTTGAACTGCCGACCTCTACATTATCAGTGTAGCGCTCTAACCAACTGAGCTATAGGACTAGTTCAACCGTGTCTGTCTTTAGACTCGGCTTCTGTTTTCTCTTGTTTATCTCTATCTATATTACTATAGATGGTTGATCTATATTTTATAAATAAACAAGTACCAGTAGTACAATCTGAACAGAACCCGGTTCAATATTCCCCTAAAGGAAATGAACCATGAAGTCATTGTAACGACATCGCTCCAGAAAGGAGGTGTTCCAGCCGCACCTTCCGGTACGGCTACCTTGTTACGACTTAGCCCCAGTCACCGGTTTTGCCCTAGGTCGCTCCTTGCGGTCACGAACTTCAGGCACCCCCGGCTCCCATGGCTTGACGGGCGGTGTGTACAAGGCCCGGGAACGTATTCACCGCGCCATGGCTGATGCGCGATTACTAGCGAATCCAGCTTCACGAAGTCGGGTTGCAGACTTCGATCCGAACTGAGAGAGGTTTTTGGGATTGGCATCCTGTCACCAGGTAGCGGCCTTCTGTACCCCCCATTGTAACACGTGTGTAGCCCCGGACGTAAGGGCCGTGCTGATTTGACGTCATCCCCACCTTCCTCACATCTTACGACGGCAGTCTCGCCAGAGTCCTCAGCATGACCTGTTAGTAACTGAAGATAAGGGTTGCGCTCGTTATGGCACTTAAGCCGACACCTCACGGCACGAGCTGACGACAACCATGCAGCACCTTCACAGATGCCTTGCGGCTTACGGCTTTCACCGTAATTCATCTGCAATTTAAGCCCGGGTAAGGTTCCTCGCGTATCATCGAATTAAACCACATGTTCCTCCGCT
>OMNT01000061.1_pt1 | contig 110649 bp, 93 predicted proteins | sample 1672551 | NCBI WGS metagenome assembly OMNT01 (sample SAMEA3136698, study PRJEB25190) | human gut metagenome | reverse complement strand
TCTTCAGGAGGGCAAACTTCAGCGCCCTCTCGCAGAACTTCTCGTCGGAGAGCATGCCATATTCAATGAACAGCTTGAGGTTGTCCCACTTCTTCTCCCACGCCTCGCGCTCGTTCTTGAATATCTCCTCCAGTCTGTCGGCCACCTTCTTGGTGATGTAGGTCGAGATCTTCTTGACATTCTCGTCGGCCTGAAGATAACTTCTGGACACGTTGAGAGGGATGTCCGGAGAATCGATGACACCGTGAAGGAGGGTCAGGAAATCCGGGACGATGTTCTCGACGTGGTCGGTGACGAACATCTGGTTGCAGTAGAGCTGGATGTTGTTCTTCTCGATCGCTATCCTGTCCTTGATCTTAGGGAAGTAGAGGATGCCGGTGAGGTTGAACGGATAGTCAACATTCAGGTGGATGTAGAACAGAGGATCCTCCTTCATCGGGTAGAGATCCCGGTAGAACTTCATGTAGTCCTCCTCCTTCAGCTCGGAAGGCTTGCGGGTCCACAGAGGCTCGATCTTGTTGATGACGTTGTCCTTGTCGGTGTCGACATATTTGCCGTCCTTCCATTCCTGTTCCTTGCCGAAGACGACTGGAACCGGCATGAACTTGCAGTACTTGTCCAGAAGCTGCTGGATCTTACCCTTCGTGCCGTAGTCCTTGGCGGCCTCGTCGTCAAGGTAAAGTGTGATGACGGTGCCTCTCTCAGCCTTGTCGCAAGGCCCCATCTCGAACTCAGGATTGCCTTCGCAGGTCCAGATGACCCCGCTCGATCCCTCTTTCCAGGAAAGAGACTCGATAGTCACTTTCTTCGCGACCATGAAAGCCGAGTAGAATCCCAGGCCGAAATGGCCGATGATGTTCTGATCCTTGTACTTCTGGAGGAACTCACCGGCGGAAGAGAACGCGATCTGATTGATGTACCTGTCGATTTCCTCATCAGTCATACCGATACCGGAATCAATGATCCTCAACGTCTTGGCCTTCTCGTCAAGCTCGACGCGCACCTTAAGCTCGCCAAGCTCGCCCTTGAAGTCTCCGTTCGATGCGATGGCCTTCATCTTCTGCGAAGCGTCCACTGCGTTCGCGACCAGCTCCCTCAGGAAAATCTCGTGATCCGAATAGAGAAACTGCTTGATGACCGGGAATATGTTCTCTGTCGTCACCCCAATCTGTCCTTTGTTGCTTTTTGCTGCCATAATATCTTTCCTTTTTAAATTTTACGAATATAAGTAACCTTCAAAAAATAACCTGCATCATCTTAAGGAATCTTTTCGGTCTATATCTCTTTTCTCATCAGTCATGTGCCACCGGCACACTCCTTCTTCGAAAATAGATCTATCCTCGAAAATATTCTCTTAATCTGAGGCAACTTATTTTTTTCATGTTACTAAAAACCGACCTCACCATTGGCGAGGCCGGTTAAGGGATAGTCAAATTATGTTCCAAGTCTTCCGGACTGACAAATTGTCACCTCCGTAGGCGAAGGACACTTCGGCAGACTCGGCGACCGGGCAAAGGAACCTTGTCAGGAGCCTCTCTTGATTGTCACCTCACGGACTAAACAGCCTGGAACTATCTTGCCGGCACCGCTGGTGACCTTGAAGGTGGAAGCCGTAAGCATGGCAGACTCCAGATCGGCGGCATCCTCATCCTTGGACTTGGGACCATCCTCGGACGCGGCCTCACGAGCCTCTTCCAAGGCACCGAAGCGATTGTCCCATATCTTGCCTTTCTCAGGCTGGATCATGCCGATCTTCTCGTACTGCAAGTTGCCGTCCTCATCCTCGACAGGCATCAAGACCTCAAAGCGGGACTTCTCATTAATGCCTTCCTTGAGCCCGATCTGGACATCAACGGTCTTGCCATCCTCCGAGATCCTGTAAATCGGGACGTTTACCTTGAACTCGTCATATTCCCGCTGCAGTTCGACAATAGCCTTGTCCACGGCACGGGTGCAGACCTTGAGCATCTGCGCGCCTTTCGACTTGCTTGAGAAATTCTTCGAGGCAAGGTTGGCGGCGGAAGTCGTTGTCTCGCCCACATAGTCAACCGTGAATATGTCGCTGGCATCAAAGGCGAACCTTCTCTCAGGATTATCCTCCCCGCCACCGAACCAGTAGTCCTGATAGAAGGTCGCGGCAACCTCGTCGTTCCAGACAAGCCGGTACAGATAGGTCGTGATGTTCACCCTGAACCCATCGATCTCATTAGCCGCTCCGGCAGCGAGATCTCCCACCGTCTGATAGGACGAATCTCCCGACAGCTCGCTCAGAAGACTGCCGGTCAAAGACAGGAAGCCTGCGACAGTGGAAGACCTCTCTCCCTTGTCAACAAATGTGATGTCATTGAAGATCAAGAAAGTGTTGCCGATCAGTTGCTCGCCGGCGTCACCGAGGGCCGACATTCCGCGAGACGACTCCCTGGCCGTGGAGATGTCCAGTTGGGAGGCATCATAAAAGCCTCTTGACTGAATGAGATCCATGTCGAAGCCACCTGTTTCAGGATTTCTGTCAAACCATCTGGCCACCAATGCCTTGGCAATCTGATTCTGCGACATGAAGCTGGCGATGTCCTTCTTGTTCAGCTCAGTCTTGCCTCTGCTCCTCTTCTTCATCTTGACGGCGGAAGACTCGAACGACCGCAGGTCAATGTTGTGGTCATTGAATTTGTCAGGGATAGGCATGACCATGAACGCCGAATCGATCTCAGCCGAATATGGAAAGTCCGAATGCTTTACAAGCACCGAGTACAGTGACGAGCGACGGTATTTTGTCAACTCACCGTGGTCGCCCTCGTCTGATGTGGCCGCTTCCTGGGCGAAAGCAGGGCATAGGGCCAAAAAGGCAGCCGCGGCCAAAAGGCAAGTCTTTTTAAGCGACATACGGATCAGTACAACGTTCTGTGATAGTAAACCGACTTCTGGTTGTTACCATAGGCCACACCGACAGCTTTCCAAGCCTTCACTTTCTCCGTGTCCAGCTTATAGGCGCGGTCCTCGCGGACTTCCTCGCGCTTCCTGTAGTAATCGATGTCACTCTTGACCCTGGCCTTTATCTCATTGCTCAGAGCCACCGCCTGTGGGTAGCACGTAGCGTCAGGAAGGATCTCGGCGAGATACTCTCCGGCCTCGGCGGCCGCATAGGAATCCTGTCCCGCATTCCAGATGGCCATAGCCCTGGCAAGAGCCTTGTTGGCCTTGTCGTCAAGGTACTTCTGGTATATTCCCACAGCCACCTCCATCACCTCCTGGAAGCCGGAGCAGGCTTCCGGAACGGTGGACAGGCGGAACAGAGCCTCCTCGTACTTGTACACCTTCGCCAAGGCCTGGGCCATCGCGATTATATTCCTGTACTGCTCGTTGTAGTACTTGATGATCTTCCGGTTGGACTCCTTGATGAATGAGGAGAGCGCCGCGTTTGAAGGGGAGATCTTCCGGATGCTGGCAGTCACCGCCTGCTCCTCGCTGTTGCCAACGCCTTTTGTCTCGATCGCCACGCTTGAGAAAATCTTCTGCGCGAATGCGTCAACCACAAAATAATTCATCTCCACCGTCTGGAAATACTTGGTCGGAGAGCCTGGCACGATGTGCTTATCAACTACTGAATATGTACATGACAGGAAGAACTGTGTGAAATCGTCAGTAGCCCCCATTCCATTCTTGGTGATGGCAGCGTTGAGACGAGTCGTGAGGAAATCCCAGGAAGACGCGGGCACGTTGGAAGACGCCTCGGAGATCGAGACTGTCATCGGCACCTTCGGGGAATCCTGTTCCTGGGCGGACAAAGCGAAGGCCGCCAGAACACATAGGATGATTGATAAAAGATATCTTTTCATATATTAAGCTTATTTAAACAAATACAAGGTCGCCAGACCCAATCCGGCGTTATCTCTTTTGATCGGGATGTTGAACGGCGCGCCCTTCAGATACTTCTCAAGTTCCCGTGCGAAGTTGCTTGCCGCCATCGCCCTTCCCCTGTCATCATACAAAGGGATTCTGACCTCATCAAAATTCATGTACACCTCACTGTCGTCGGCAAGGTTGAAGCGATGCTCGACAGTGTTCTCATACACCCAATCCTCAATGATCTCACGCAGTTCCTTTCCATCGTACTCCGTCTCAAGGTCAACGTCGCCGGAATTCTCGAACACCCTGATGTTCAGGGAGATCTCCCTGCCGTTCTGAAGCAGGTCATCAAAATGGTTCTGGAGCCTGTCACAGAACTCGTCCATGTGGCTGCTGACCGCCTCGGCCAGCAAGACAGGAAGCTCCGCCGTGAATGACGGCTCGCCTGTACCAGTGGAAGTGGCGATCTCCTTATTGGTGTAGGAGTCAAGACCCTGAAGAGTGTAGGTCACGGAACGCTTTGGCCCGGTCTGATTGACCGTCCATGTCAGCTGGACGATGATGTCGGCCTTTGCCCTCTGGCGCAACTGTTCAAGGGCGCTGGTCTTTACGGTAGCGCCGTCCTTGCTCGTTATGGCGGCTGTCTCGGCGGAATTCGAGTTGATCGCCTTGATCTCGGACTCAAGATTCTTCAGAGGAAAACCTCTGTCAGCCATAAGGCCGTTGATCCTGGAAATCACAGGCAGCAGATCAGTGTTGTTGATAAGAGCCCTACGGTAGTCCGGCACAGGAACCATCTCCCCCATGCTATTCTCCTCCGTCATGTAGCCGTTCTGATTGCACCAAAGGTCACTCGGGACAACCATAAGGGACGGTTTCTTGGCCTGGCCGAAAACAAAAACAGGGAGGGTAATCAAAACAAGAATCAAAAACAACCTTTTCATGACTATGGCTTTAATATGTTATTCTCAATAAGATAATTCTGCAATTCGGATCTTAGGATCCTGACGGTGGTGACTGTCCTGACAGCGGTCCTGCCCTTTGCCAGCATGTCTGATCTGGACCGTTTGTCCTCCGAGCTGACAAAACGCTTATAGTCACCATTATCAGAGAAGAAAGCGTTGAAAAAGTACTGGTACTTCTCCTGCGCGTTCACTTCTGTCACCAATGGTTTGGCCAGGAAACCTCCCTCCGGAACAGGCAAACCGTTGAACAAAGCCTGCCTGAGGGCATACTTGCCGGCAAGTGACAGGGCGTCATTATAGTTTCTGCCGGTGGTCGAGACCCTGACAGTTATGGAGCCATCCCCCTGGGTACGGACGTACTGCAATGTGGACTCTCCTACAGTCGAGCCTTGATAACGAGTGGCACACCCTCCAAAGATTACTACCAAGAGTGTGATGATCAAATATTTTCTCATAGATGTCTAAAATTGATAACCTAACTTTAATGTCACAGCGTTCAAGACAAGGTTCTTGTAGCCTGATCCGGCCTCCTCGTCAAGAACACTGACGCACTGAAGTGAATAGCCGACACCGAGCAGGAAGTGGTTCCTTTCCAAGGAGCCGAACCTGAACCCGACAGTCGGGGCGAAGCTGAAACCGTCATTGATGGTGTAGCCCACATTGGCAGACCAATACGGCACCGTCGAGCGGGCATGGTCATCGACGAAGATTCCGCGGAAGTTGGCATAGACCGGAAAGGACACCTTCACGTCAGGATCCGGCTTCCTGTCACGGACATAAACCCTGTCGTTGCCGGAGATATAGTAACGGACTCCGGCGCCCACACCTGCCTGGATGAACTTGTTGAAGCGATAACCTCCTGTAAGACAGAGGTCTGTCATGACAGAAGAGTCGTATTTACCGTCGATGTGCAGGTTGAGGCCTCCTCCAAGCTCAACGGCTCCCCAGAAGCCGGATTCCTTGGCGGTGTAGTCAACGTACCTCTTGTTCATGGAAACGATGTCAGGCTCTCCGGCATCGGCAATCTTTCTGATCTCAACCTTATTGATGGTCTGCGGCTCCCCGTCGGGCTTCACGATTGTAACCGTCGTGGAGGTTTCCTCCTGCAGTCCGCCTGACACGATGCGGCCGTTGTTGAGATAGATTTTCACATTCTGCTGCTGGGCATGGCACAGCACGGAACAGAACAAAGCGAACAGAATCAATAACCTCTTCATGGTCACCTGATTTTCACTTAGTTAAAAACCCGAAGACAACCCTCTGATAATGCCGGCCTGCTCCAGATGTCTACGTAACATTTTCACATTCACGGTCATCGTCTGTGAAACCTTGAATCCTCCATTCTTGATCTTCCTGGATTCGGTCGAGCCGTTCACGACTGAAGACACGTACCTGAGATAGTCTCCGCTGTTGAAGAAGTTATCGAAGAAATCCTTGTTGTCGGAATAGCCCGAAGCATTCTTGACCAAGGCAGGCTGTGCCGCTCCCTGACCGGTATAACCTTTGAAAATCACACCGTGGACGGCGTTTGCCTTACATCTTTCCTCTGCGACTTTCACAGACTTGCCATAGCTCCAGACTTTGACATTGGACATTCCGTCACCGGCATTCTTCACATACTCAATGTCATAACGGTACTGGTCAACGGCACCTGTCGCATTTGATGCGACATTCTTCGTTGTACTGCATGAAACCAGCAACAGCGCTCCAAGCGCGAAAAGGACTAATTTTTTCATAATATAGATCACTAAAAGTTAATCGGCGCGATAATCCACAAAAAACTGACACAACGGTCTAAAACCTCACAAATGTAAGAATAATTTCGGAAAATCCTCACATTGTAAGGCGCGACGGAGAAAAAAGTGAAGCCGGAATCATACTTCCGGTAAACAGGCGGGGAAGAATCTCCTCAGGCTCAAGAATATGCGAAAACCGTGGCCTCGCGGACATATTCCCGCAAGCCACGGTCACTCTCTGACTTCGTCCTGTGGACGACTACTTGTAGAGGAAGCGCTTGATGCTCATCTTAGGAGTCTTCTCGAACGGCTGGTCCACAATCTCTACCTTGGCGATCTGGCTGTAGTTCGGAAGCTGTCTGTCGGAATTGATGCGGATCCTCTCAGGAAGGTCGGAAACCTCCTCCTGGTCAAGGCCATCCTTGCGGAGAGCCTCCTGGTCGAGATAGACGAGCGCCACGAGCTTGGACGCGCGGTCCACCACGACGGACTCCTGCACATAAGGCTGACTGTTAACCACGGCCTCAACCTCCTCCGGATAGATGTTCTGGCCGTTGGCCGAAAGGATCATCGACTTGCTGCGTCCCTTGATGTAGAGGTTGCCGTCGTCGTCGAACAGTCCAAGGTCACCGGTGCGGAGGAAACCGTCCTCGGTGAATGCGTCGGCGGAAGCTTCAGGATTCTTGTAATAGCCAAGGCAGATGTTGTCACCCTTGGCCTGGATCTCGCCGACTATGTGCCGCGGATCATCGGAGTCAATCCTCACGGTGGCGCAGTCGACAGGTTTTCCGCAGGAGCCGGCGACATATTCAGAACTACCGGCATAGGCCAGCAGCGGCGTCGCCTCGGTCATGCCGTAGCCCACGGTGTAAGGAAGCTTGATCTTCTTGAACCACTTCTCGATCTCAGGGTTCACCGGCGCGCCGCCAAGGATGAACTCCCCTACCTCACCACCGAAAGCATTGATCAGGCCGTCATGTATCTTCTTGAATATGATTGTATTGATCCCGGGAATCCTGGTAAGGATCTTAATCATCGGCTTGTCCAGCACAGGCTTCACCTTGGACTTGAAGATCTTCTCCATCACAAGCGGCACGGTGATGAGCTGGTAAGGCCTGACTTCCTGGAAGGCTTTCATCAGTGTGCTTGGCGTAGGGGTCTTTCCAAGCCAGTAGATAGACGTGCCGTTGCAGAGCGGGTAGATGAACTCGGTCACGAGGCCGTACATGTGGGCCATCGGGAGCATGGAGATCATCCTGTTCTTGTCAGAGGTCGGACGGTGAACCTGGCTGTACTCGATCGTGGCGCTGAAATTCCTGTAGGTCAGCATCACGCCCTTCGGGTTGCCGGTCGAGCCGGACGTGTAGTTGATGACCGCCAGATCGTCCATGTTGTCAGTCGGGTAGACGACATCCTCCGGGCCGAAGCCGTCAGGGTACTTCTCGGCGAGGAGATTGTCGATGTTGTTCCAGAGCGCCTCGATCTCAGGCTTGCGGCAATAGAGTATCTTCAGGTTGTCCACATCCATAACAACCTTGACCTCAGGCATCTTAGCGATGTCAAGCTTAGCCCATTTGTCTGCGTTGGTCAGCAATGCCATGCTGTCCGAATGGTTCACGAGGCTCTCCACGCTTTCCGGAGTGAAATCCGCCAGTATCGGCACGATGACGGCCTCGTAGGTGTTCACGGCCAGATAGGACATGCCCCAGCGGGCGCTGTTGCGGGCCCAAAGGGCGATGTGCTGCCCCTTCTGAAGACCGGCCTTGTCGAAGAAGATGTGGAACTTCTCGATCAAAGTGGCCATCTGTGAGTATGTGAAGGATTCGCCGCCAAGTGTGTTAAGCGCGGACTTGTTCCAATATTTCCTGGTAGCGTTCTGCAACCGTGTCAGGTAATGATCCATAATCTCCTCTATTATTTATTACAAAATTAACTGAATCCATCGGATTCTTCACAAAGAATAAATATTATATTTGCAGAAATCGGTTATTTGTGGCGAAATTATGAAGAAAAGACCAATCGTAGCGCTGATTTACGACTTCGACGGGACCCTGTCTCCCGGAAATATGCAGGAATTCGGATTCATTCAGGCCATCGGGAAGACCCCGGATGAGTTCTGGAGGATGAGCGACGGGCTGGCCGTCGGGCAGGACGCTAGCAATGTGCTGTCCTACATGAAAATGATGTTCGACGAGGCGAGGAAGAACGGCATCACGCTCCGCCGGAGCGACTTCCGGAAGTTCGGCCGACACATTCAACTCTTCGACGGCGTGAGGGAATGGTTCGGCATGATCAATGAATATGGCGAGTCACGCGGCGTGCAGATCGAGCATTACATCAACTCCTCCGGCCTCAAGGAGATCATCGAGGGCAGCCCGATCGCCAAGGAGTTCAAGCACATCTTCGCCTGCTCCTACATGTACAACAAGGACGGCGAGGCCGAGTGGCCGGGAATCGCCGTCGACTACACGGCGAAGACCCAGTACATATTCAAGATCAACAAGGGAATATTCAGCGCCCACGACAACAAGATGGTCAACGAGAGTGTCGCCGAGGACAAGAAGAGAATCCCCTACCCCCAGATGATCTACTTCGGTGACGGTGAGACCGACATCCCTTGCATGAAGATCGTAAAGATGTTCGGAGGGCACGCCATCGCCGTCTACGACGAGAGCAGTCCGAAGAAGAAAGCCTTCGCCAAGACCCTCCAGCACCAAGGCCGCGTCAACTTCACCGTCCCCGCAAACTACACCAAGGACAGCAAGACCTACAAGGTGGTCTGCGCCATAATCGACAAAATCAAGGCCGACTGCGAGCTCAAAAGGCTGAGCAAGTCAGCCTTTTGAACCTTCTTGCGCCGCTTCGCGCTGCACGCGCTTTCCATTGCCAAAGCCAGATAAACCATAGAGTCCATCTCTACTGGAAGTCAATTCCTGTAATAGTCCTTGAATGCGGTCCAGGAATAGAAGGAAGGGGCCACTTGCGGGATCGGGAGGGAGGCTTCGTGGCCGTTGTAGAGGACTTTGACCAGGATCTCCGGGGTTCTTTTGCTGCGGTAGAAGATCAGCTGGAGGTTGGCGGCCATCGGAACCTTGTCACTTCTCCAGTAATTCCTCACCTCTTTCGGATCATCAACGACCGCACCGAAATTGTCCAGGCGCATATAGGAGACCAACGGCAGAATAGCGGTGTCGTGTGAGAAACGAAGCCTCAACTGAATCACGCCGGAAGCCAGGTCACTATCGGCCTCCTCTATCATGTTCTCAAGAATCGCGGCGTTCTTTGTGCAGCCGGAATTGTCTGTCAAAGGCGAGCGTCCCATATAGAGGTAGCCATTATAATTCCGAACCTCCCAGATGCCGAAGAGTTCATCAAATGTGAATATGTCCGAGAAATCATCCGACGGCTCGCCGTCAAGGCACTGCAGGCCAACCACCACCGTTCGGAGATCGGACTCAAACTTCCACGTCCCGGACGTGGATTCAAGATAGTCGATGTCATTGAAATATCTGGAGCAGAAGGCCTTGGAATCAATCAGATCCGCATGCATCGCCGCGGACGAGGCCTTGGCATCGGCAGGGATCAGGGTCTTAACCCTGAACGGATTCTGGCCTCCGTCCGGCTCCAGGACCGGAAGATAGGCCCTTCCGGCATCAACGGAATACGTCAGGTCTCCGTCCAGCCCCTTCAACTCGTCCAAAAATGACATCATACTCAGCATCACACGAGGGACAGCCGTGGAAAGCACATCAGCCCTGGTCTTACCCTTGAATACTTCAGGGAACTCCCTGTACATCGTCGAGGCTATCAGGCGAAGCTGTTTCTGCCCCTCTTTGGTCAGATCCCCTCCCCTATTGGCTACAGACGGATAGAACCTCTCGTAACGGACGAAAAGATCCTCACCGGCCTCCGTCAGTTTTCCGGCGGTATGAGCGTCGGAAAGCACCTTACGGACTGCCTCATAGACTCCGTCTCCAAGGGCATATCTTGCTCCGTGACGACCGATATGGCTGATGTAGACCGGCTTGTAGCCCTTCGGAGCCGGAGTGATCCTCACTTCGTCGAACGGGTACATGTAATACTCACCGCCAAGAAGATTGCGGTCGGCCATCATCTCGGCACGGGTGTCGTACTTGCGGACTGCGTCCTTGACGCCAAATTCAGCCTCGACCGCCGCCCGCCGGTCCAACGTCGCTGGTGTCTGGGCAAATGAATATGTCCCTGCGGCAAGCAGCGCGGCCACCGCAAGGACAATGTCTTTCAGGATTATCTTTTTCATCGACGCAAGGATATTCATTATTTACCGTAGATCAATTCCACGTCTGCCTTGATGGCTTCCGGCGCGAAATCAGGAACGAACCTCCAGGAACCGACGACATTCGGATCGCCCACCACAGCCGGATCGATGGAGCCGTTCTTCTTGAGATAACGGTACAGGATTGTCCTGAACTCGGGTCCGCGGTAGATGATCCTATCCTCGACCGACCGTGCGTCCATAAGGCCGGCAGCCTTCATAAGGCCACCGGAGCCAGTTGAACGATAGGAAGTTATGGCGACGGAATAGTCCTTGTCCATCTCGAACGGGCTGCCGTCGGCCATTCCGGAGACCGTCACACGCGAGCCGTAAGGCTTGGTCACGTCGACGGTGTAGCGGATTCCCGCGGCGGAATCGAAGTTCGCCGGACTCTTGGCAAGCTTCCACTTCATGCCGCCGGTGGCATAGTCCTTTGTCTGGGTGATCCTGAGCACATGGGAGCCTTCCGCCGGTCCTGGCACCGTGCTGATCCACGCATCATAGCTCGCCTCAAGGTACCGCAGGATCTCGGCGCCGGTCAGGCGCAGGACGACCAGTTTGTTGTCATAAGGATAGATCTTACGGATGTCCTGGTAACGAACCTCGCCGGCAGGAACCATGCCGTCAATGAGCAGCGTCGCCGAAAGCGAGATGTCTACCGGCCAGGCGCTGAACGCAAGGGCGTGAAGGAAGTTCATGTAGTCACACTGGCGATAGTAGAACTCCCTGGACACCAAGTCTTTCTTTACCTCGCCGACATGGCTGGTATTGAAGTCCCGCACCTTCTCGTAGTCGGACTTGAAGGCTTCCTCCATGGCGGTGTCATAGTTTTCCGAACCGAAGGACTCGACCTCGCCGGACAGCGAACGGCTGATCACTTTCCCGCCTCTCACGACCAGATTGATGTCGGCAAGACAGGCGTACTGCCCTGCCCTGCCGCAATCCAACAGAACGGTGCTGTCGGTTTTCAGCACCTTGGTGGAATGGTCGTGACCTGTGACAAGCACATCGACACCCTTGAGACTGTTGAACAAGTCAAGACCCTGACGCTCAAGGTTCTGCCCGTCACCCTTGCCCATCGAAGTGTGGGCCACGACAATCACGACTTGCGGCTTCTCCTTTGAGCGCACCTTATCGACATCCTCCTGGACCAGAGGCAGGAGGGACTTGAAACTGATGCCGGAGACACAGGAGGCGTCCATCAGCGAGGCGTTGGCGGCGTTGGTGTAGCCGAGAACCGCCACCTTCACCCCGCCTTTCCTTACTATTGAATATGCCGGGAGATACCCTTTGCCGGTCCTTTCCGACACGGCGTTGCCGGCCAGAAACGGAACGCCGGCTTTTCTCATCTCCCTGGCCACACGGTCATAGACACGGTGACCGGCCTCGAAATCCGAGTGTCCCGCCACCACGGCGTCATACCCCATGTAGGCGGCGAGCCTCGGGTACAGATGGGCGGATGTCGTGTCGACAAAGTTGTAGTAGAATGGGGCTCCGCCGCCGGAGAAGTTGTCTCCGGCATCGACAAGGATGACATTGTCCTCGCCTTTGGCCGCCCTGACACCTTCCACGAATCCGCTTTGCGACATCAGCGAGCCTCTGGCCCGCCCTCCGTCTTCTATCGGTTTGGCAAACCAGTAGCCGTGGCCGTCACCAGTGGCGACAACCGACAGATTGTACTCTCCATCCTTCAGGGTGGAGCAGGCCGCGACGGCCAGTACGGCCATCACCGTTATGATTGGTTTTATCTTCATCTAATGAATATGCTTGTGTTTTTCCGGTCGCTTCGACAGGCTCAGCGACCGGAGAGGTTACTTCTGGTTCTGGAGGGCGGCGTTGACACGAGCGAGAAGGTACTCGTAGTGAGCCCTGTCCCCGGACGGAGCGGAAGACCTGCGGGAAAGGCACAGTGCCTTTACCTTATTGAGGAATATTATCCTGCAACCGTCACTCTCGTCGATGGTCTGGACACTCACGGCCTTCTGGAAAGGGGACTGTCCCTCACCGAGGCTGTAGTCTTCAAAACCGCACCAATCCTGTCCGCCAAGATGTTCATCAGCCTCTGTCTCCTCCGCAAACGACTTGGACAGCACTGACTTGACATCCTTTGACGAAGCCGTCAGCACCTCCCTCTGGAGGGTCTTCTCCTCAGAGGCGAGCCTGCGCCCGGCAATCGATGAGGCGAACACCTCGGCATAGAGGTCGTCGTAATATTCCTTGACCGTGTAAGGTCCGGCCACTCCTGGAACGGCGGATGAAAGCATCACATTCGTCGGAACCGTTGAAGCGAGGGACTTCGCCACGGCGGCGCAGATCTTGTTGGACTGCGGGGCGGCGAGAGGCAGGTTGGAAGTCACCGACGGCTCATTGATCCATGAGGAGGAGCGCAGCTGCGCCACCACCCACTTCAGGGAAGCCCTCTGTACCTTTCTGGCGACCGGAACTGACGGCTTGACAGCCGATCCGTCCTTGACGTTGTTCAGGTATATTCCTCCGACCTGCGCCATCACATTGCCGATGTAGCGGTAGTACTGGTTCGTCAGCTGGGTGTAAAGATCGCCTCGGTGGGTAAAGTCCTCGTCATCAGCGCCTATCCACTCGTTCATCCTCGGAAGGATGTACTTCAGGTTCCTGATGCCGTAGTCACTAGACTTGATCGGATCATCGCCCAAGTCCTCCGTCCTGGCGCTTGGATCATAGGATCCGTAAGCCGCGGAGGTGGCCATCTGCTGCGCTCCGTAGCGGTAAAGCGGATCACCGGCCTTGGCCTCGATGATCTTACCGGCGATCTCAGCCTCCTCCCAGATGTCCTTGGCTCCCGGGACAGGTGTGTAGAGCCACTTTATGGCATATTCATCATAGACTCCGAGGGTCGGAGGGACGAGCCTCACGCCCTTGTCCCCGGGCTGCGCCACATAGTTGAAGCGGGCATAGTCCATGATCGACGGAGTCGTACCATATTTCGCAGTGAAAGCGGCGTTCCTCAAAGAGTCGGTCGGATAGGCCGAAGATGCTCCCATATTGTGCATGAGTCCGAGAGTGTGGCCGATCTCGTGTGAAATCACATAGACCATCGACTCGTCGATGATGTCCTGCGGCATCTTCACGGCACGTACCTTCTCATCGACCTGGGCTGTCTGGACGAAACGCCAGTTGTTGATCAGCTTGATGACATCGTTGTAGACCAGTACGGAGGCGTTAAGGATCTCGCCGGTGACAGGATCCACCCAAGACGGCCCCATAGCGTTCATCGTCGCGTCAGGGACATACCTGATGCATGAATATTTCAGGTTGTCAGGATCGAACTGGGGATCCTCCTCCGCTGTAGGGAAGTCTCTGACCTGCATCACATCCTTAAGTCCGATGGCCTCGAAGGCGCGGTTCCAGGCGAGGACTCCCTCCTTGATCGGAGCCTTCCAAGCCTCCGGGAACGAATTGTCCACGTACCAGACGATCGGATTTCTGACAGTCACCTTCTGTCCGTTCTTCCAGGCGGTCGTGTCGGAGAGCTCAAGCCTCCAGCGGGATGCCAACACATAGCCTTTGAACCCATCCTCGGCGGATGTGAGATTGTACTTCACACTTCCCTCGCCCGGGCCGACAGGGAACACTCCTATTCTGGAGTCCTGCACACGGGCCGGCATCGGGTTCTCAGGGAGAAGCATAAACGAGACCGTGTAGGCCATCGAGCCGGAACCAACCTTGCCTTTCAGCATCAGGAAGGTCTTCGTGAAGTCCACATTGGAATGCACTTTCACGGAAGCGTTGTCATTGAACGCCTTGAGATCGCTGAACCAGGTGGATTTCTCGTCAGCCGCCTTCGTGAGGGAGAAATCCTTTCCCTTCGGAGCGACCGAATTGATGAGCGGAGTCACCTCGAAGATCACCTCCGAACTGTCCTTGCTCGTCGCCTGCACGGCGATCCTTCTCAAGACCTTGGGAATATAGCTGCGCTCAAGGGCGGTCTGCATCCCTGGATCGGAACTCGTGGCGTTTGCGCCCGGAACACTCAGCACCACAAGGCTGTCCTTGAGGTCAATCTGGAAATATGTCGGCTTCACGTACTTATACCCGACGTTCAGATAGGCCGGATTGCTTGTGGCGGTGATGGTGCTTCCCACGAGCATCCTGCGTCCCATCATATTCCTTGGAAAGCCCATATAGATCTTGTCCTTGGACGTGCGGTAGAGGTTGAACGTGCCGCCGCAGGCCGAATCGGCGACCTCCTTCATCAGCTTCTCGTAAGGGGTCTGCTTCTTCTTAGGAGCCGGTTTCTGAGCCGCTGTAGCCTCCGTCTGAGCCTTTTTCTTCTTTTTCTTAAACACGGACGCTGCCGCGTCTGTGGATGGGACCAACAGCGCGGCGGCGATCAAAGTCAGGATAATACTCCTTTTTGTCATAGTATTTTTTTTAGTTATGATTTATTATCAATTCACTCTGTACTTGTAAAGCACGGAGACCGGATCATCGCAGATTCCCTCATAGGAACGGACAAGCGAGTCATCAGAGAACGAGTAAACATAGAGACTTCCTTTCTTGTCACCGGCTCTTGATGGATTGTAGGTCACGACGTACAGAAGATCCTCTCCGTCATTGCCTTTGCCACGTCCCTTGAAATTGGTGGCGATGTCACGGATCTGCTCTCCGGCAGGAAGCGTGATCGTCGGTTTGGTGGCCGGGGCGCTGATCAGGGACCATCTGTAGATGGCGTTCCCGAAGGTGTAGTAGACATCAGCCGAGTGCTTGGTGTTCACGAACTTGCTGTTTTCGTCCATCTTGAGGTCCGACGTGGTGAAATCCACCGACGCCCCCCATTTCTTGAATGTCCCGATTCCGCCGACTCCGTCCGTGCAGCGAATCAGATAGTTCTCCGGATTGGCGTTGTTTCTGAAAAGGATGTAGAGTCCGTTATTCTTGGAAGTCCTCATCGTGGCCATATTCACGACAGAATAGCCCTTCTGCGAGTAGTAGAACACGCCCGCGGAGGCGCTTCTCCTGATGCACAGGGTGTCGTCCGTGTAGTAGATCGTGGTGCGGACGGATTCGGTTGTCGGCATAGTTCTGGACAGCCCTCCGAAGACCCTGGCCATCGGCTTGATGTCGGTCATGTCGGTGTAGTTTCCAAGAAGCATGTCGTAGCGGTAGATGTGGGAGTTGTTGCCCAAAAGGAAGGCCGCGAAGCCGGATGTGTTGGCGATCTCGCCGCCGAAGGCCTTGAACGAAGATCCCGCTCCGGCCATTCCGGCTTTCTGGAAAAGCTGGAATGTCTTTGCCTCCATGTGCCACATGGTGCTTCGCTCATCGTTCGTCGCGATGAGGATGCCTGAATAGTCAACCTTTTTGACAGTCGCGTTGGACATGAACAGGGCCACGCCGTTCTTGAGCGTCTGCCCGGGATTGATGGAAGAGAACACGTCCGGGAACACCTCGCGCTCCCCGGCGGCGCTCTCCTCCGATGTCAGGGTCTTGACGAAGGTCAGGCTGCCGTTGCCGGCCTTGTCGTTGCTCAGGATGGCGACACCCTCGTCATAGCCGGAATTGACATTCAGCGTGAAGTACTTGTAAGACACACTCTCCCCGTTGTCAAGACGCAGGCGCAACAGGAAAGTACCGATCTTGGAGAAGGTGTAGTCGATGGTCGGCGAAGTGGAGAACTTCTCGACCGTTCCCGGCTTGAAGAGGTGGTCGGCTATCGTCTTTCCGTCGGCCGGCTGTCCATAGGTCCACTCGAATTTCACATCAAGGCCGCTTTTCACAGTGAGGCCTTCGTATTTCAGCTCGACTCCAAGATTGGCGTTGATCGTGTCCGAAGCCGCGACGACTTCGATCGGTTCCAACTCCAACGAGCCTCCCTCATCGATCTTCCAGCATGACGGAAGTACGAAGAGCAGGATGGCAAGCGAGAGTACGCAGTATTTTAGATTTCTCATAATGCTCTGTCTATAATTTAGTTAAGAAAACCGTATCTGCCGCTTCTCGGATCCCCCCAGCCAATCAGCGCGTTGATGTTCACACTCTCCGTTCCCATCGGCTCGAAGTTAGGGTCGTCCGGATGATCCTTGTAGTACTGCTCATAGTACTCGAAGAGTGGACAGAAGACCTCGGAGGCCCAGGCCGCCATGTAAGTCTGGCGCCAGAACCTTGTCATCTTGAAGTTGTCGGCGTTCGGCTCGGCGTCAAGATTCTCGCCATAATGCGCGACACAATACTCATAGAAGGTAGGGTTCGTCTCGGCGGTCTTATGGTAGAACTCCAGGAGCTTGCGGAACTTGGAAGGATAGAAGTTGCCAAGGTCGTAGTCCCAGCCGGCCGGCTTGCTGGAGGCAGGCCTCCACCATGTCGGGCAGGCCGGATCGCCGTCGTTGACATAGAGCTGGAACTCCGGAGACATGACCGTGGTGTTGATCGTGTCCGCCGGAAGCGGCTCGAAGTTCCCGTATGGCACAAGTCTCAGGTGCACCCTCACATAGCTTCCGCCTTTCATCTCAGGCTGACGCTTGAGTCTCACATTGATGGTCGTGGAAACCTCTCCGGCAGGGATCACACAGTCCTCCACCTCAAAGTCGACACCTTCCCTGGCGGAGATCACAGGGTACTCCACACCTCCGAAAGTCAGCACCGTGCCGGCGGGAGTGTCCACGCTCTCCACCTTGAACGGCCTGTCCACATCGGACACGTTGCCCATCACATAGACATTGGCGGCGACATCAATCTCATCCGTGGACAGCAGCGCGAAAGACTTCATGATGGTCTGGATCCTGTCCTGGAAATAAATGTGGTCCTTCTGGCCGGTGTCATACATCACCCAAGTCCCGTCGCACGATGCAAGGAACGGAAGGAAGGCGACCAATGAATATATCAATCTTTTCATCTTTGTTCCATTTTTAGTTTAAATCTCAATATCCTTTCTGGATTCCCATTCTTCATCAGGGACAGTCAGCATGTAGGTGGCGGCGACATCCCCGGGCAGCACTTTGCCTGAGACCGTCAGGATGTCCTTCCGCTCCATCTTCATATCGAACCAGGTGAATCCCTCACAGTAGAACTCGCGTTTCCTCTCTTCGAAAAGGAGATCCTTGGTAAGCGCCTCACCGGACTCCTCAAGAGTCTCACGGCCTCTGGATTTCAGAACCTTGTCAAAATATTCCTTGGCCTTGGCGGGATCCTTCGTAATGTTCGCCTCAGCGATGATGTAGTACAGCTCCGGGAGACGGATGACATCGTAGCCGAGTATGGACTTCCCGTTGTAGGTGTTGTTGCCGGCGATGAATATGCTGTTGACCATCTTGCGGCAGGCCGGGATGGCCGGGTCGAACCATGCTGAAAGCCTGTAGTCGGTGCTGGCACCCGCATTCTTCTCATAGAGGACGGCATAGTCGGTGGCCAGCTTCAAGGCTGAAGCGCCGACAGTCTCGGCCAGGGAGAGTTTCTTCATCATCGCTGTCTCATCATTGACAAAGAGTCCGAAGATCGTCTCGTGAAGGTCAAGGGTTCCGTTGTCCGGCTGGACGAAGGCACTGACCGGACGGAAAGAGAACTTTCCGCTGGAGATGACCTTCTCGGCATATTTCTCCGCATTGTCAAGGTCGTTCCTGCTCCAGTAGACCTTTGCGGTCAAAGCCTGCACCGCATACAGGTTCATGTGCGCTATTCTCGCGTCCGTGAAGGAGTTGGCAGTCTTGTTTCGCTCAGCAGGAACGAGTGTCTCGTCCTCGGCGAGATATTTCTCAGCCCTTCCGAGATCCGAAAGGATCGCATCGTATACCTTGTCATACGAGTCAAAATCCTTGATGTCAAAGGAATATTTGGTGACGTAAGGAAGAACCTGCTTCTTCACAGCATCCTGAGCCCAATAAGGAGGGCCGAAGAGCTTGAGAAGCTCGAAATGCGTCAACGCCCTCAACGCCAGCGCCTCACCGAGGTAAAGGCCGGAATGCCTGTAGGTGTCGATGTCGTCCTCGGCATGCTCGATGATGTTGTTGATGTGGTTGATGGCGGCATAGGCGGATTTCCAGATCTCCCTCTTCGTCGCCGAGGCTCCCTGGGTGGTCATCTCACCTTCTGCGAGTTCTGAATATTTATAGTCAGTCGTCGTGAAGTTCTGGCTAAGCACCTCCGGAAGCAGATAGAAGTTCTGCCCGTACAGGTTGCTGCCGGTCAACTCGTTATAGACGCCGTAGAGTGCGTCCTCATATTCCTCCGCCGTCTCGAACATGTTGACCTTCTCACCCTTAGGATGCACGTCAAGGAATTTGGAGCACCCGCCGGCAAGGACCGCCGCGGCGGCTAAGATTGTCATGAATATTGATTTGCTTTTCATTGTCTGTCCTCCTTATTAGAATGTTGGGCGGAAAATCAGGTTGATTCCGCGACAGTAAGGATAATCGGTTCCCCTCTCGAACTTGACGGTGGAGATGTGCGCTATGTCAGACAGTCCGAAGCCTATCGCAAGTTTGCGGAGACCGAGCCTCGTGATCGCCTTCGGAGCGAAGTCGTACATCACCTGAATGCTGGAGATGTACAGCTCGTTACGCTTCTCAACGAATCTTTCGGAGTACTGGGAAGAACTGCTGGATGTGCCGATTCCAAGGAAACGGGTGTGGTCGCCAGGCTGCTTCCACCTGTCGGTGAACACCCTGCGGTCCACGTTGTAGTCAAGGTCGATGTTCTCCACCTTGTTCTTCAGGGTCGAGTTGTAGTAGTCCGAGCCGAAAGTGTAGGAAGTGGCCAGACTGATGGAGAAACCCTTGTACCTCACAGTGTTCATCCATGAGCCCTGAAGGATAGGGTTCGTGTTTCCGACAGCCACTCTCTCGTTCTCGTCGTATTTGAAGGTATACTCACCGTTCTTCTTGATGAATATCTCCTTTCCGGTGGCAGGGTCGATTCCCGCCGAGCGCATCGCGTAGATGTCGTACTGGGATCCGCCCTCCACGAAGAGGATCTTCGGCTTGGAGGAATCGTAAGGGTTGTCGATGTCATTCTTGAGACCCTGGGAGATCTTGCGGATCTGGTCCATGACATGGCCGCCGGTCAGCGTCATGCTCCAGAACCAGTCCTTGTTGCGGATGATCTGGGCGGAAAGCGAAAGGTCGAGACCTTTGTTGTTGAGCTGGCCGAAGTTCACGTTCATTGATGTCGTGCCGACAGAAGGCGGCAGATTGACGGACATCAGCATGTCGTAGGTCGTGTTGGAATAGAAATCGAACGAAAGGTTGAAACGGCTGTCAAGGAAGGCCGCCGTCAGGCCGAAGTTGTTGTTCAGGGTCCTCTGCCATTTCAGGTCAGGGTTGCCCATCTGCTTCGGCAACGCTCCGATACCGGAGACATACTGGTACTTGGAGTCGTACTGGTAGACGGTCTTGGCCTGGTAGTAGTCAAACGAGACACTTCCCGTGTAGCCAAGAGAGTACCTGAATGTCAAGGTGTTGACCCAAGGAAGGTTTTCCTTGATGAACCTCTCGTTGTGGAGGTGCCAACCTGCTCCCAGCGCCCAGAACGGGGCGAAACTGTTGTTGGAGCCGAACTTCGAGGAGCCGGAAGTCCTGTAGGATCCGTCCACGAAATACCTGTTCCAAAGGCTGAAGTTGGCGTTGACGAAGAAACCCACCGCGGTGGCTACCCTGTCGGATCCGGTCGGATGTCCGGAAGGGTAGGTCAGCGCGAAGGACAGGTCGGAAAGTTCGTCCTTGATGAATCCCTTCGCAAGGAAAGAGGCATTCTGCCGGCGGCTGTACTGGATGTTGCCACCGGCGCTGACCCTGAACATCGAACCCCTGGTGTCCAATGACTTACCATAGTTGACAACAAGCTTGCCGTCAGTACTCAGGCCGTTACCGGTCGAGAGGCTGTAGCGTCCCTTGTCAGCCAGCTTGCTGTTCTCGTATTTCGCCATATCCGGAGACTCGTAGGTGTCGGCCTTGCTCCAGGAAAGTCCAAGATTGGCCTGACCGGTGACATAGAGTTCCTTGGTGATGTTCCATCTACCTGAAAGCGAGTTGGTCCACGACTGGTTCTGGCTCTTTCCGAAACTTGAGAGCGTGGCGTCGTACAGAGGGTTGGCCGTCTTGTAGGACGAAGTGCTGAGCGGATTGAAATAGTAGCTCTTGATGTAGTTGCCGTCCTCGTCCGTCATCGGGTTGTACGGATTCATCCTGGAGTACTGGGTGTAGCTTCCGTACGGAGAATCAACACTCTTGTTCAGGGAGAAGCTGTTCTTGTAGGAAAGGGTCAGCTTGTTGCGGAGGTGGTAGTTGATGCTGAAGTTAAGACCCAGATTCCTTCTGTTGTCGGCCTTCATGACTCCGTAAGTGTCTCCGAAGTTGGCGTTCGCCCGAAACTCCAGCTTCTCGCCCCTGGAGCTGAGCGCCAGGGAATGGGTGTGACTGAACGGCACGCGCAGCGGAGCGTGGAGCCAGTCCGGATTGACACCCTTGCGGATAAGCTGAAGCTTGTAGTCGTAGGCCTCGTCCATGGAGCCGTCAGCCGTGTCATACTTTCCCGCAAGCCTTTCTATCTCAAGTTTTTCAGCGGGACTACAAAGGTTGAAGGAGCTGAGATCCGGCACGCTGAACCTCGGCACGAAGTTGTAGCTGAGCCTGAGTTTTCCTTCCTCCGAGCGTTTTCTCTCGACGACGATGACACCGTTGGCTCCCTTCTCACCATAGAGGATGGTGGCGGATGCATCCTTCAGCACATCGATTCTCTCGATGTCGAACATGTCAAGGTCGTAGAGTTCCTGGATGCTGATCTCCACACCGTCCAGCACGATGAGAGGGTTGTTCACACCCTCCTCGCTCTCATTGGAAATCAAGGTGTTGGATCCACGGATAAGGATGGACGGCACAGCGTTCGGGTTGGATCCCGCGCTGTTGTTCTCCACCAGCACCATGCCCGGGGTAAGGGAGGCAAGACTCTGCATCAGGTTGGTCGATGACACAGCCACCAACTGGTCGCCGCTTATCGTAGTGGCCGCGCCTGTGAAGGTTTCCTTCGTCTGGGTGTAAAATCCATTGACCACCACAGCATCGAGGCTGGAGGTCTTCAGCTGCACGTTAAGTCTCGTCGAGGTGCTGACATTAAACTCCTTGGACTCTGTTCCGATGAATGAATATATCAGGATGTCCGACTTGCCGGGGCTTCTCTGAAAAGTGAGTGAATAATTACCGTCCGCATCGGCGGAGGTTCCGACAGATGTGCCCTTGACGAGCACATTGGCTCCCGGGAGCGGCTCATCGTGGTCGTCCGTAATCCGTCCCTTGACGGTGATCCGTGGGTTGCCCGAGGTTCCGGAAGCGCTCTTGCCCTGATTGTTCTGGGCCAGTGCCGAATCCGCGAACCCTGTGACAGCCACTATGGCGCACAAGGAAAGAACCAGAGTCCTAAGCCGATAGCCGGCTTTCTTCGTCAATTTACCTGATTCCATAAACATTGAATAAGATGAATAAAAATTCGTTGATCACCCCTTTCATAGACTTGCAGAAAAATGTAAAAGGCCTCTCAACTTCGTAGGTCGGCAAATATATGTAAATTAATATTCAGAAACAACCCGGCCGCATCCCTATTTCTTGGTATTTTGGAGAAAACCTTGGTCTATTACGAACCATACCGCCACACAAGGGTGTCGCGCGACACTCTCTGGCAACATTTCCGGCAATTCCTGCCACTCGAAGGGTATTAATCAATCCTAAAAAAAAAGGTAATGCTACTTGCCGTAGCGAAGAAGTATCGGATCGTAGGCGTCTATGCGGCGGTCACGAAGGAACGGCCAGCCACGGCGGACATATTCAGTGCGCTCCAGGTCGATGTCCACAACCTTCACGCCCTCCTCATCGGTGCCGAACTGCGCAAGGATCTCCCCCTGCGGCCCCGTGGCGAAGGAATATCCCCAGAAATCAAGTCCAATCGTGCTGCCGGAAGGATCCTCCTCGTGACCCACACGGTTCACGGTGATGACCGGCAGGCCGTTGGCGACGGAATGCCCCCTCTGGACAAGCTGCCAGGCCTGCCTCTGGGTCTGCTGCTCCTCCTTGGAATCCGTGCCGACCCCACCGATGGCGGTAGGATAGATCAGCAACTGTGCACCGTTCAGGGCCATGAGCCTTGCTGCCTCAGGGTACCACTGATCCCAGCAGACCAGCACTCCCAGAGTCCCGACCGAGGTTCGTATCGGCTCGAAACCCAAATCGCCAGGCGTGAAATAGAACTTCTCGTAGAAACAAGGATCGTCAGGAATATGCATCTTGCGGTACTTGCCGGCGATGCTGCCGTCCTTCTCGATCACGACAGCCGTGTTGTGGTAAAGTCCCGGAGCCCGCCTTTCAAACAGAGAGAGGACAAGCACGATGCCGAGTTCCCTGGCAATGGCGCCGAAACGCTCCGTGGAAGGTCCCGGAATGGTCTCCGCCAGGTCACACAGCGAGGCATCCTCGGTCTGGCAGAAGTAGACAGAATTATGAAGCTCCTGAAGCACAACAAGTTCCGCTCCACTGGCCGCACACTTGCGGATGTTCTCTGTAAGTTTGGCGATGTTCGCCTCGATGTCCGTCGTACAGCTCTGCTGCACCATTCCCACTTTCAAGATGCTCATGATGATGTTCCTTTACTGGTCGCGCCACCTCCACATTCGGCGGCCACAACCTTGCAAAGTTAGCAAAAAAACATCAAGAGTACTAAAAATCCCTGTCATCAGCCGTGATGCTCTCGATCTCGGCGCTCTTCCCGGCATATTTCAGGAAATAGACCGTCACTGCCGTGTAGAACACCGTGTAGACGAACACAAAGAGCGACAGCTGCCAGTACTGGGTGAAGAAATAGGAGATCAACGCGAGGATGCCCACGAGCAGGGCGGAGACAAATATCCAAGTCACGCCGTTGTTGCGGCATTGGCCGAACTCCTCCACCGTGCAGCTGACTTTCAGTTTATGAATATATTCCCTGCGCTCGAACGCGAACACCGCCGTGTAGAAAAGGAGCTGCACCACATAGAAAGTGAAAAAGCAGTAACATATTCCGCGTCCGACCCGCTCATGCTCTATGAATATGAAGTAGGCCACGACGAACAGCGCGATCGGAAGGCAGTTAAGGAGTATGACATCCCGTCTTATCAGCCGGGAATTCAGTAGGGCCAGAGACGCTATCGTGAACAACAGGGCCTGGGATGAACTGATCACAAGATTACCGATGGAAAAGAACTTTTCCGTCGGTCCGGCCAGACCTCGGAACAGGAGTCCGGTGGTCATCACCGCCATGATGAGGAAGGCGATTCCGAGGGCGATCCGCGCGCTGATGTACCTTTCAGGACGGTAGAGCCTCCTGTCCATCTCCCGGAGGAACCGGCGCATGCATAGCAGAAGAACAGCGTCCGTCATGCAAACCACAACGGAGGTGAGGCAAAGCGCCATGTAGATCTGTTCTTCTGTTATCATCATTGAATACAATCCCTCTTCAGTAATCCTTAAAAAATAACTTGGTGATCTTTGATTGCCAACTAATTTTTTAACGCTTACTCAGTGGGAAGTCTAATGAAAGTATATAATATTTCGGCAAGAATTCCACTAAGCTCCGGTTGGACAAAAGTACTCAACGATGCGGTAAGGTCAAAACAATGAGGGTGGTAAATTTCTTTAAGACATGAAATTTACCACCCCGTAAGCGTGATTTACCAACAGATTTACTATTCAGGCCGATTCGTCCCACAAGTTTCCATGAACTCCGTTGGGGTCTGGCCGACCACTTTCTTGAAATGATGGTAGAAATTCTGGGACGTTCCGAAGCCGAGTCTCATCGCAAGAGCGTTCATCGAGACGTCCGGAGTTGCCATGATTATCCTCTTCGCCTCTTCGATCCTCAGGTTGGCTCTCCAGACACGGAAGTCCTGCACCATCACATTCTGGAAGTACCAGCGGAAGAACCGGGGATCCACACCGCTACGCTCGATGATGTAGTTTCTGTCACGTTCAGGGTTCAGGTAGTCCTTCAAGGCCACATATTCATCCAACGATGCCTTAAGCCTGTTCATGAGTTCCGCCGAATCGTTGAATTCAGAGTCCGACACCATCGTTTCCTGATCCGATTTCAGTCCGGCAGCCTCATCAGGAGACGATTTCACAGCAGGGAGATAGTAGTCAGAACGGATGATGTAGTTGATGAAGCGGCTGGCGAACCAGACGTAGAAGGCTATGTAGCAGCACATGAAGGCATTATAGACCGGCTGCGGTACCGTAAGGGACAACAGTGCGGACACCCCGACCGTCAAGGCAGCGATAAAGCTGTTTCTCGCCCAACGGAGCGGCCGTTCATATTCCTCATCATAATAGTCTTTGACCTGCCTGACAAACTTTTTGTAGCATCTTTGGAACAACGCCGAGTAAAGAATAAGCTGGGCAATGACAGCGGCGACCGCCACGCATGTGACTATCGGCGAGCCAGCCAACGAATCCACGACAAGAAAGCAGAGCGAACCGACGGCCACGAGAGCCACGTTGATCAATATCCTTCGCATCGTCACGAGAGATGGCCGGATCATCGTTATCAGCGTGAAAGTGAACAGCAAGGACTGAATGGACGCCGAGACGATCGTGGCGGCGGCTATGTCTTCGGAATCATTCAGTCCGTAGATGTTCAGCCAGTCAGGGACAGCAAGCAGAAAATAACTTGCGGCAAGTATCGCCCTTGCGAAACGGATCTTCCGGCTTTCCTCGTCCGGTTCAATCCTGACGAGAAGCAAGATGAAAGCCAGCGTGGTGATGGCCACGCCAGATGCGAAAGACAGGAGCAGGTACATGTCCATTGGCATTCTCTTCTAATGAATCATTTTACAAACTTACATAAAAAATCTGCGATTTTTACGCCCGCCCCATAAGAAAGAAACAGTTTTTTTAGAGGAAAAATACAAAAATGAATGCAAGTCCACATAATGAATCCGGACTGATTCCGTCAGAACCAGCCCGGAGCGAGTTTATGGGTTGTACTTTCCTACTTGGTCACGACTGTGGCTCCACTTGGCAGGACTTTCTTAATCTTGTCGACCGTTGTCTGGGAACAACCGACCATCCGGACTGTCTTCAGACTATTGCAGTTCTCGAATAAGCGTCTATCGACAATTGTATTGTCCAGATTCCATCCAGACAGGTCAAGAGTCACCAAATTCACACAGCCAGAAAATGGATACACATCAATTTGGTACAGTGAAGAAACATCCCAACCGGAAAGATTGGCGTAAGTCAAATTCCCGCACCCATTGATCAATCTGCCTAATACAGACAACTTTGGAGTTTTCCAATTGGAAAGATCAACAGTCTTCAAACTGGTGCAACCGGAGAACATATACTGAATTTCTGTCATATTCTCCAAATTCCAGCCAGACAGGTTGATGCTTTCCAGACTTGTGCAATTTAAGAACATCCTAGAGATTTTTGTCAGACTTCTCGGAGCCCAACCGGACAAGTCGAGATCTTTTAAGTTGGAACAGCCATAGAACAGATCTCCCATCTCTGTCACATTCTCCACATTCCAGCCGGAAAGGTCTATGCTTGTCAAAGAAGAGCAGCCGCTAAACATTCTTTGCATATATTGAATCTTCTTCGAGGTCACTTTCGGCAAAGCAACACTCGTCAGGCCAGAACAATTCTTGAACAATGACTCCATATTTATCACATTATTCAGATTCCAAGCTGACAGATCAAGAGCGGTCAGCGATGAGCAACCATCGAACATGCCAAACATTGACTCAAGTTTTTCTGTTTTGACCTTCCTCGGGAGGGTCAACTTATTCAGGCTTGAGCAGCCTTGGAACATCTTCTGCGTTTTCGTCACATTTTCCATGAAATTAGCCTTGTGCGTGTTCCACAGATTGACAACCTCAAGTTTGGTACAGCCGATAAACATCTCGTCCATGCTTGTGACATTATCGGATGCCAAACCACTCAAGTCGGCTTCCTTCAGATTGGTACAGTTGAAAAACATACGTGTGGCATCCTTAAGGAAATAATAAGGATAGGCCCACTTGAAGGATATCTTCTCCAAGGAGTTGTCAAGAACTCTAATATCACCCATGTAATAATCATACCACATTCTGAAGTCAATCTTGCCGGCCTTCCCACCAGAGCTTGGCCCATACGGAACACTCATCGTCCATTCTCCCGTTTCAGAATTCCGGGAAGACACGGTCTTAACTTTTTTATTGTCATTATCAGTGACAGTATAACAATCCCGCTTGAGTTCGTTACCTGTGGTGGTCGTGTAGGACATGAATCTATTGTACTTCTTCGGATCGACGGAGATATATTCAGAAGCCACGCTCACTCCGTTCTTGGAGTCGGACACAGCGACCCTGATCGCGGCCGGACTCATCGTGGGATACTTGTAATGGTCATTATTCAGGAACTCTATCGGATCAATGACAACAGTAAGGATTCCGTCAGCATCACCGGAGACACTCTTCACCTTAAACGATGTGAGGCTCGCGGCCCTTGTCTGAGGGTAAGTTGCCTGACCGGACACCTGATCCACGGTGATCTTCTGAGCCATGTCGTGAGGCATGACTTCGAACTGAATGGTAAGATCCTTGATATAGCTGAGGTCACCAATAGTAAAATAGACTTCCTCAACCCTGTCGGCATAAGTCGGGATGTAGGAAATCGACTGGATGCGGGCGTTGAGCCTGTCCTCCAGGTCCTTCACAGAATTCTTCAGGGCGGTGAGGTCGGCGCTGATGGCCTGAACGCTCTTCTCGAGGTCGGCAACCTTGACGGTCAGGGCATCAACGGCATTCTGAACCTTTGTCACCTTGTCATCAATCGACTTGTTCACCTCGGCGATCCTGTCTGTGATTTCCTTGGTCAGCTTGCCCTCGGATGCACTGACAGCGTCGCTGATGGCCTTTTCATAGGCGGTCTTGATCTCTGTCTTTGCGGCGGCGAGGTCGCTCTCCTGTTGAGTGATCTTCTTGGCACTCTCCTCAATGGCTTTCTTGTTAGCCTCTATGGCCTTGGCGTTGGCGTCCACAAGTTTCTTCAATTCGGCGTTGTTCTTCGTCATGTCATTCGACAAGGAGGTCAAAAGGCCCTCAAGATATGCCTTTTGGCCGGACAATTGTCCCTCGAGATCGTCCTTCAGCGCAGCGATCCCGGCCTCCGTGGCCGCAACGGTGCTGTAGCCAGTCAGCGTCTCGTTGACCCAATCCTTCAAGGATGCCTCCAGATTCTCGATCGCGGACTTGATCGCGGCTGTGTAGGCTGTCTCGATCTCTGTCTTGGCCGTAGAGATGGCGTTGGTGTAGGCCGCAGTCAGTGCTGTCACCTGCTCCGAAATCTTGGAATCCAGACCTGCGACGGCCGTCTCAAGATCCTTGGAGAATTTCTCCGTGAGCCTCTTCTCAAGATCGGCCACAGAGGCCTTCAGACCCTCAACGCTCCCCTTTATGGAGGCGATGTCCTCCTCTATAGCCTTCTGGCTCTCTAGAGTGGAGAACGTTGCCAATGCCCAATCCTTGGCGCCGGCGATTCCCTTGTCGGCATGCTCCTTGGCCTCGGCGAGGACATTGTCGGCGTAGTCCTTAAGATCTGAGATCTTTTTCTCCAGCTGGGTGTCCTTCTCTTGAAGCGCCGCGATCGTGCCGTTCACGGCTTCCAGCTTTTTCTCCGCCTCGGTCTTCATGGCGTCGAGTCTTGCGATAATTTCGGCCTTGGCTGCCGTCAAGGCGGCCATGACCTCCTCCTTGTCCTTGGAGTCAGTACTCCGGAGCTCATCCAGCGCCTTCGCGAGATCCGCGTTCACAGCCTCAATCTTCGTCCCGTTCTCCGCGATGGCCTTCTGAAGGTCGCCGGCGGTGCCTTCCAAGGATTTGATCATGTCCTTGAGATCCTTGTCGGTCCGCTCCAGTTCCGGAAGCGAGACGTTGATCCGGTCAATCTGCTCTGAAAGAGACTTGATGCGTGTGTTCTCGATCCGGTCAAGCTCCTCGTCAATCCGGTTGATGTCCGAGTCGTAGTTCGCGCAGCCGACAAGCAGCAGGGACACAGCGGACAGCATGATGAATATTCTTTGTCTTCTCATAAAATATTTGGGTTTGATTATTCTCGCAGGACGAAAAAGTGCGTCAAAGATAGTCATGGGTCTTGTAACATCAAATAACACAAGGTGGTAAATATCAGCACCGACCTGAAATTTACCAATTCATGTGAAAACTTACCGGCAAATTTACCACCTTGCCGGACCTCGGGCCAAACAAAGAAGGCAAAACAGTGTCTAATTTGAAGAAAATTTGTATTTTTGAGAGGAATGATGCCCTCGGGCGTAAAACGGACTTGCTATGGACACGATTCATCAGAGATTTCCCCAGTACGATGAGGGCGGACAGGCTCTCATCGACAAAGCGTACGCTATAGCTTCGGCGGCGCTGGCGGACGAGACGCGCGGCAACGGACACCCCTTCATCGAGCATCCGGTCAACGTGGCGCTGATCGCGGCGGACGAGATCGGCCTGCCGGCGGACTGCGTGGCGGCGGTGTTCCTCCACGAGGCGACCAGAAAGCATCCTGAGATTGATTTGCACTCTGGCGGATTCCCGGAGGATGTGTACAAAATGGTGGAGGGACTGAACAAAATCGCGACGATCAAGCCGAAAGACACACGCCTTGAGGCCGAAAGCTACAAGAAACTGATCGTGCAATACTCGACTGATCCACGTGTGACTGTCCTGAAGATCGCCGACCGGCTGGAGGTGATGAGGCATCTGGAGATGTTCCCGAAAGCTTCCAGGGAGAAAAAGATTCTGGAGACCTTGATGCTGTACATTCCTCTGGCACACCAGCTTGGGCTATACAACATCAAGAGCGAGATGGAGGACATCTACTTCCGTTTCGCCGAGCCGGAGCAGTACCGCGCGATCACCAACAAGCTGAAGGCGACCGAAAGGGACAGGATCAGGCTGACCGAGGAGTTCATAGAACCGCTCAAGAAGACCCTTTCCGATGACGGGATCCATTACAAGCTGAAGATCAGGACCAAGACGGCATATTCAATCTGGAGGAAGATGCAGAAGCAGAAAGTGCCGTTCGAGGGGGTGTATGACGTCTTCGCCATCCGTTTCATCATTGACTGCGAGCCTGATGCCAAGACGGAGAAAGACCTCTGCTGGAAAGTCTATTCATACGTGACCGAGGAATATGAGGCCGACACCAAACGTCTGCGCGACTGGGTGACGAACCCTAAGCCGAACGGTTACGAGTCCCTGCACATCACGGTCAAGAACAAGAGCGGTGCCTACCTTGAGGTTCAGATCAGGACAAAGAGAATGGACGACGAGGCGGAGAACGGACAGGCCTCACACTGGTCCTACAAGGGCATCAAGCATGAAGCCCAGCTGGATAAATGGCTGACTTCCGTGCGCTACGCCCTTGAGCACCCTCACGAAGGCAGTCCGGACGAGCTTCCGCAGCCGCCTTCCAAGGAGATATTCGTGTTCACCCCATCGGGTGAGCTGAGGATCCTGCCGGCCGGAGCCACCGTGCTGGACTTCGCCTTTAATATTCATTCAGGACTTGGAGTGCGCTGCTCCGGCGGCCGCATCAACGGCAAGGCTGTGTCCATCAGGGAGAAACTGAAAACCGGAGACGTGGTGGACATCATGTCCGGCAAGAATCAGAAACCTTCCTCCGACTGGCTTAGCTTCGTCGTGACCTCCAAGGCGCGCAACCGCATCAAGCAGGAGCTCAATGAGGAGGAATATAAGAAAGCGGCGCAAGGCAAGGAGCTTCTGGGAAGGCGCCTGAAGAACTGGAAGCTGGAGCTTCCGGACGATGTCGTCGCTGAATTGCTGAAAAGGCTGAAATATAACACCCTCAATTCGTTCTACGCAGCGGTGGCTGACGGGGATGTCGATGTGAACGATGTGAAGAACTACATCCTCGACAGGGACAGAATCGCCGCGGAAGCCATCGAGGCGGCAAGGGAGGCCGAGGCGGAAAGGATCGAGACAAGGTCGGCCGACTGGGGAAACAGACATTCCTCGGATGACATCCTTGTACTTAACGCACGTGACCTCAAGGGATTGGACTACAAGATGTCCAAGTGCTGCCATCCCGTGTTCGGGGACGATGTGTTCGGGTTCGTGACCAGGACAGAAGGCATCAAGATCCACCGGATCTCCTGCCCGAACGCGGCTCGACTCATCAGCGCCTACCCGTACAGGATCCAGAAAGTCAAGTGGGCGGACTCGCCTACCGGCGGTAGTTTCCAAAGCACCCTCAAGATTGTGACGGACAACGAGTCGTCAGTAATAGGCCAGATCACCGAGATCGTCAACACGTTCAAGGCCTCGCTCAGGACGTTCAACGTCAGCGAGAACAACCGCGGCGGAACCTACGAGATCACCATGAGGATCTCCGTCCCTTCCAACATGGAGCTCGACAAGGTGATCTCGCAGATCAGGATTCTCAAGCACGTGACCAAGGTCAGCAGGGCATAGCATTTAGGGCAAACGTCAGACTTCCGGTTGGCTATAGGAAGGCCTCCGGTGAACTTTTGGTGGACTATGTCGGCATTCGGCGGCATTCGGGAAGAAATAATTTGCGGATAACAGAAAAAGCATTATCTTTGCATTCCCAAACAACGGTGCTTTGGCCGAGCGGTTAGGCACAGGTCTGCAAAACCTGCTACAGCGGTTCGATTCCGCTAGGCACCTCACAAAATCCTCCTACAGCCAGCTGTAGGGGGATTTGCTTTTCATAAAGGTTCCCACATGGTTCCCTTGAAGTGCGAGATGGGTCTTGAAGATCCGGCACACGTTATCATCCGACTGAACTGCGGACAGTGGATCATAGAAAATGTATCAAATCCATTTAATTTCATTGACTATATTGTTGGTGTGACCATGATTCTGTCCTCGGCTGTTGATATTAAACGGGCAGCATCCCAAGGAGAGGAAATCGCAGCTCATTTGAAGGCGCATACAAACGAGAACTACGTCGTCTTGGATGATAGTGATGATATGCTCCGTGACCAATGGTCGCACCTGATCCTTGTCAACGATGAAAATGGATTTACGGATACTGATGTATAGAAACAGTTAATACTCTGAATCAATAATTTCGAAGTACCTGATAAAGTATCATTTACGTTTTTTTCAACTCCAGATGAATCTTGAAAAGGCTGGCGATGATGTCCTCTACATCATATCGCGAAATCGAACGTCAACTGCTGTGCCTGAGGTTGCCGTATGCGACTCTCTGCTCTATGCGCAGACACGATGTCGGCCATCGTGTCATTAAGGCGAGTCATATCAAAAGCTTGATATGCTCCCAGCAGGCGCTCAGCCAATGAATCCTCAATTTTGTTCACGTCCGGCATCACGAGTTTACGCAGGTATTGGCTCTGCCAGCGAGGATAGCCGCCATTCATACAATTGGTAATGCTGAGAAGCTGGGTCTTGACATAATCGGACATCAGCATCGCGCTTAGCAGTTGAAGCTGGCGCAATGACCCTCCTGTAATGTAATAAAGGTTGTGTTGTGGATAGAACCTGCCGTCATCAACGAAAATTAACTGATTGCCTGAAACGTCCGGGAGCAGCACCTTGGGAGTGTCTTTCAGCGACGGAACAATCCTGTCAATGGTCTTGTACCATTTCGCGGGGTTCTTCTTGGCGATATGGCGTTTCTGCAAGGCTTCACGATGAGAAATCAAGTATGCAGCGGCCTGGGGATAATCTTCCAGACTAATGAGTTCGCCGTTAGGTTTGTAAGGATTCAGCAGGTATTGGCCGGACCACTGCAGGCGATTACCAGACATATCCCTGGCATTCAAGGCTGGGAGAAGTAGTTCTTTCTCGACCTTTGATGGAAGATCCTTGGCAATGAAGATTGAATCGGCTCCGGTTGCAACTCCGATACCAACCATAAAGCCCATTTCTTCGATGGTCACTAAGGTCTCATCGCTCTGTATGCGATTGAAGGCACTGCTCCAATCGGTCGAAACAGGCGTAGGAAGGAGCCGCCCGGCATCTTTCCCGAGCTGGGAAATTGAGGTCAGTTCTGAAAAAGAGAACGTAGAGCCAGGCTTTGCTTTGGAGATAAGCGTAATGGCCGGATAAGCAAGTACATCTTCCTGAAACGCATCCGTGGCCTTTTCAAGTGAGACAATCGAATCCACCCGGAAAGAATGGGCAATCCAGCCACGCAACTTCTTCCCGTACTCATTTTTGAGCCAACGATTGGAACATACAAAGCAGTGACGTCCACCAGGATTCAGATGCGTCAAGGTCTTCTCAAAGAACAGGATATAGAGATCTGCCCTGTAATGGAAGGTGTGGAATTGCTGCTTGTAGACGGAAAGGAGATCGGCCGGTATCTGCTCATAACGTATGTAGGGTGGATTGCCAACAACGATGTCGAAAGAACTGATGTCAGCAATCAGGAAATCCGCCTGACGGATATTACCGTCAAGAGGAAGGGGGGAAGCAATTTCCGCTATCCGGCTGCGGCACGTGGCGATCTTCGCCTCATCTATATCGTATGCAAACACATTGCTTTGAAACGCTGAAGAAAAATCAAAAACAAATCTCCGGGATGATTCCAGAAGACGCCGGATGATTTCGACAACGAATTCACCTTCTCCGCAAGAAGGTTCAAGTATACTAGTTTTGCTCAAATCCCTATCGGCAGTGTAGCCGACAAGATCCAACATATACGATACAACTTCTGGAGACGTGAACACATCCCCATGCTGACCGCCGGAGCGGCGCAAGCCGTATCTGCTACTATTGGAACTCATTGATGTTGACTATCAGATGACCAATGAATGAAAGGATGAACCGCTCAATGGAGGTGTCTTCGGACATATCTTCATAATGGTCTGGACCGCTGGTGCAAACCAGTGCGGCCATGGAATAATGCCTTTCCAAAATGAGTTTCTGGCAGAGAACCCGGTAGCGGTCCAGATAACTGGCCGACTTGAATTCCGGAAGGACGGAATAATGGGACTCGTTGTTGCGGACGGGATTCGTTGAACCCTCATCTTTGCCAACGACCGTAAGGTAGCCAATCCACGGAGCAGTTTGGCCGGGGAACTGGTTCTCGCGGAAAGCGGTCCAAAGATCCACAGCTGAACCGATGGCTTCTTCCGTGCGGTTATTGAAATTGTTGCCATAGGAGCCAATCTGGGATTTAAGTTCAACGGCAGCAATCAGCTTCTTATTGGGGGCGATAATTAAGAAGTCCCAGTCTTTTGATGAGCGGAAGTATCCTGGCAGATAAGCCTGGCTGGTGTAGATACACTTCTCGGGTACGCCCTGCTCTATAGCGAGTCTTTTGAGCAATTCGGCAAAGGCATCCAACTGTTTACCCCCAACAACAGCCCCACGGTTGGAGGAATCGCCACTAGCGGTGAGTTGTTTTTGTTTGGTCTCCCAAAAGGACTTGATGGCGGCCTTGATGAGAGCATTGTGGTCGTACTTTTTCATAACCTTATCATTGGCCTTTTACAAAGATATGAAATCTTGTACGATAAGCAATCAAGAATCTGCTATTTCCTTCCTTTTCGCGGAGTTCTCAACCTCGTGGTTGCCCATAAAAGCACGCCAGTCAGGAAGATTGGTGATGTGCTTCGTGCGCTGCTGGACTGTGCCTATGATGTCGCAAATGAGAGCCGCTTCAGAGTAGTACCGTTCCAGAGGACGGACATAATCATCCAACCGGCGGAGACACTCCCTTCAGCAATACTAGCCGACAATATTGCGACAGATTCCTTCAGTGCAACGGATAGCTTTACCCAGTTCTCCTTCTTTTTGACATAGAGGATGGCTCCGATGGCCTTAATGAACTGATGGCACTATCTTCAGTAATAATATCGTCCTTGAACTTGACTTTGGCGAAGAAGGCCTCGCTACTTTGTCAAGGACAGGCACTAGAACGTAATCGCAGATGTACTTCTCAATCTGCGACTCATCGACATTGTTCATCGAATAGTCTTTGAACATCCGGTTATGCAATATAGTCCTTTGAAATAAATTCGAGTGGTTCGATAGGAACAACCAAAAATGAGGCTGACGCTTTCTAGTCAGCCTCATTTGCTTTTCATAAAGGTTCCCACATGGTTCCCTTGAAGTGCGAGATGGGTACAAGACGTAGATCCGCCAGCCCTCAAGGGACGCGGGATGTGGCTACTTCCTGAACTTGAAGATCGCTACGTCGCCTGGCTCTATTGAGAAAGTGTTCGGGCCCTTGGCCAGTTTGACGGCGTTGCCTTCCCGATCGATCGTCCAGGCTTTCGAGCCGAACTCCACATTCAGGTCGGTCGGCGCGTCAAGGGTGCGGCTGACAACGACAAGATAATTCCATGATCCCTTCTCAAGAAGAGACACGACCGCACCTGCGGAACCTGTGGAAAGCGAGACCACATGAGGAGGAAGATCCTCCATCCTCTTGCATCCTTTATACATGTCATCACCCACATGGGCAATCGAGACAACCTTTGAGTTCAAGAACACATAGGCCCTCGCCTGAAGTTCCTTATTCATCTGCTGCACAAGGTAATAAGCCTCAGAGCGCTGCTTGTCCTGATTGATGGGAGCCTCGTGGAAATTCCAAGTCTCGGTTCCAGGATTCCAATAAGTGAAATACTGGAGTCCCTGCGCGCCATAGGCCAGAGCCGTGTAAAGTTCGAGCCTGAGGCTTGCCATCGTCGGAAGTGGATATGGATCATGCGCGGTCGAGAGGGCGAAGGCCCAGAACGGCAGACCGGCGGCCTCCGATTCCTCGTGGACAATCTGGAGGTTGTCGTACCAATAGTCCTTTGTGATTCCGTTGAATGTGACGGGATAGAAATCAAACGACACCATAGGCAGCTTAACCTCGCTGATGAATCTGCGGACATATTCCCTGTAATTGCAGGTCAGCGCCACCGAGTCCACGAAACTTGGAAGGAGGTTCAGGTAGAGAGGATGCTCTCCCCCGTCGGCCTTCCTGATCCTCTCAGCCCACTCGGCAAGCACTGGGAACGCCGCCGGAAGAGGTTCGTCACGCAGAAAATAGCCATAGAGTGCCGGATGATCCTTAATGGCGGCCACCGCGCTGTCAGTGGCGGTCTCAAGCTCCACACAAGTCGCCATCACCTTGACCCCGGCCTGCCCGGCCAGATCCAGCGAAGTCTGGAGATCCTTCAATGTGTAAAGATGGGAGAAATTGATGTTGAACCCGCATTCCGCCAGTTCCTGGTACCTTTCCAAAGACGCGTCCTGAGCAGGAATAGAGTACCATGACATGATCGGAAGCACCTCATCGGCCTTCCTTTCCCCGCCGCCCCCGCACGAGCAAAGAGCAAGCGCCGCAAACGCCGTCACACCGACAGCCACAAAATTTTTTAAGTTCATTTGAATTGAATATTTGGGGATTAGTTATTGTTAATTAATGCAGCGACCCAATCTTTCCGCCAAAAAATAAAACGGACACCGATCACTCAGCGTCCGTCTTCGTAGCGGGGGGAGGACATTTCACGGGGGAATTCGGACACTCTCACCCCCAACTGAAAGCCGTCCAGGGCAGGCGGACCGGGGCGTTTGGCGCAAATTTGGCGCACGCCAAGACTTCTTCCGGACGATTTTCCTCTCCTTGTTTGCTTATTGTTTTTCATTAACCTTTTATTGTTTGCAAAAATATGCTATGTTTGCATAATCACTCATAAAAAATTTGTTTTGTAACATCAGGGAAAGGTCACGCCGCGAGGCGCGGCCTTTCCTATTGCTTCTCAGGAATATAGATACAGATGCCTGAGATTAGCCAATGAGCATCTTCCCCACCATATACATAAGCGGCAGGAATCTCTGTTATCCTCAAATCAGCGATGCCATTCGCACCCAAAGCCTTTGCCGCATCAACAGCTTCCTGCAATAAATCTTCACCAGATAATTTTTCTTTGGAGAAAGCCTCTTTTGGTTGTCCCTTGTAGTAAGCATAGTTATCCCTTTCCTTAAATGTGACATCTGATTTTTCTTTGCCGTTTTGGATAATGGCAGGGAAAACTTTTACTGATAAATCGCCCAATGCAGTAAACTCTCCTGGATATGGATCTGGGCTCAAGAAAAAACCTTTCTCCACAAAAGGACGATAATCTAAAAATAAGGTTTGGACAATTCTATCTCTTTGTTGTGTAACGGCACAACTCGAAAGCAGTGAAAGCGATGCCAAGATAATTAAGACTTTTTTCATATAGGAACATTATTGCTTTTCTATGATGGAGAGGAGACGGTTGATCTGGGCGTCCTTCTCCTTGATCTGGGCGTCCTTCTCCTTGATGCGCTCGTCGAGGAGCTCGATCTGGGCTCTGAGGACATCGGGGCTGTCGGAATAATATTGGCGGTTGTCGATGTTACCGATATTCTGCTTGTTGTTATTACCAACAACAGCTGCAATGTTACCATCACCTATACTATTGGAACCAGCATTCAGCATATTTCCCTCCCCTGTCAAAAGCCATTGAATATTCAAGTCAGGAAAATTCTGAGCAATGCTTGCAACCTTATCGGGCTGCAAGCTCTTTCGCATCGAAGCGATAAAAGACGTTGACACTCCGATAATTCTACCGAACTCTGATTTGTTGATGCGTTTGAAGGCCAGGTAACTGGTTAACCTTTCCTTTACAGTTGTATTCTCCATAATATTACTTTTTTTCAAAAATTATTGCGTGTAATGCTTGAATATTTCAAAGCATTGCTTATATTTGCAGTGTAAACACAAACGATATACAAACGATATACATTCTTAAATGAGCGAAGATAATAATAAAATATTCACAAAACAAATGAGTTATGAGTGCAGAAAAGAAAATGGAAAAGACCTCAGTGGGCATCTGGAGGGTGTTCGCGGTGGTGGTGGCGGTCGCTCTGGCGGCAAACGCCGCTCAGGCAATGGCAGGGAAGGCGAATTTCGCGTGGTGGCATCTGCCGACGCTGATGATTTCGTACACGATGGGTGCGTGCGGAGACTGGCTCCGGAGGCTGTCAGCCGTCGCAAGGCTTATAATGATGCGATGGCGTGGCTGTTTACCGAGAAGGAAAACTCAGACCTGTGGATGCTGAAAGGCAGCACCACAAGGGACAGTGACGGACATCTTCATTAATATTCATTGGTTATGGAAAACCACGATGTAAACAGGGACAAGTTCCTTGATTTGATGGCAAAGCACCATCTGGATGCCGGGGTGAACGTGGTGAGGCTCTGGAACAAGGCGCAGGAGGGTGAGGACATCAGGCCGCTTGCCAGGGAGTTCATCGCTGACAGGCTTGGGCAGTGCCTTGCGGCTTGGGAGTGCGCCGCCGGTACATGGAGGTTCAACGACTCCGGAAGACCGGAGCTTGACTCGGAGAGATGGGACTTGGATCAGTTTATGGAATATCTGGGAAAGATACTTGAGGAGGATCTTGTTTACTGATATGTTGGCACATTACATCATAGAGGTTGCCGCCCTTGCGGTCGTGGCCGCATTGTTCTGGTGGGGGCTGATCAAGGAGTGGAAGGATGAGTGAACCGTAGCGCCGGGCGGTGAAAGGCCGTATTTTTGGGTGCGCTTAGTTAGTATGACAGCCGGGAAAGACCGGCATTCCCCGGAAAGGGCAGGATATGGGTCCCTGCCGGCAAACAAGGCGGAGCGGAGGATTTGAGCCAAGGAGCAGGCTCCGTCAGAAAGCTTCGCGCGATGTGAGCGGTTCGATTCCGTTCCCGGGGGCGAAACAGGTTCTTTGAAATACTGGAATTGCCGTTAATGAGAAAGATTCGCAAAACCATTGTTTGGAAAATGATTTTCTAAAAGCTATCTTTGTTTGGTAAAGGGAATGTGAGATGCTTGAGGTTGCAAATATCAGAGTAGTAACACTGTTGTAATATGGATTATCGTATTTCCGTTTCAACTATATTCCAGGGTCGCAATTACCCTGACGCTGGCGATGTGCTATACTCTGTACTGAACGACAATCTTGACAAGCAGGACAGAATCATTTTGGATTTCAAAGATGTAACTCTTGTTCCATCAATGTTTTTGAACACATCCCTTGGCAAGATAATCGGAGAAAGAGGGGCTGGGATCATTCGTCAGAAAATAGCTTTTAGCAATATTCCCGCCAGCCAGATAGCCCATATCAGAGAATATGTTCAGCGATTCGAGCAGCCCTGCTAACTAAGGAGAAGCAATCTTCATCAAGCGGCAATTCCAGTGTTTTGGAGTTGCCGCTTAATTTATTGTGTTATGAATGGAAAAGTTAGATTCGTTGTCACGGCCACGTACTACAACATCATCGACCAGTGGTACTTCGACACGGTCGAGAAGGCGAGGGAGAAATACTCTGAGCTCCTGGTCACCAGACCGAAATGGGAGATCAGGGCCGAGAGAGAGGAGACTGTCCCGCAAGGGTCAGGATAGCCCGGTTGATGAACTCGGTCTTGTTACCTTGATAGGAAGAGAGGAACGCGTCAACCTCGGGGGTGGACTGGAAGGTGTAGGACTTTCCGTGGGGCTTGGACTTGCGGCCCGCGCCGGAACGGGCGCCGCCCCAGGACGGAGACTCGGAAGGAGTTTGTGAAGATGACAGATTTTTGTTTTGCATACAATTTGTGTATTTTTGCAGCACCTACCAAAGGGGAGGCTGATCTCTCAGCCTCCGTTGGCGAACTAGATTGCGATTTCTATCGTGAATCTCAGTTTCCAAATCTTGATCGTAAATCTTGCGGACATACTTTTAAGACTTTGGTAGGTTTTTTCTTACTCCCTTTCAAGCGTTTCAGATTCCTCTTTCGCGGCTCTCCCTGAACCGCAATACAAAGGTACGCATTTATTTTGAATTACACAATTATTTTTCAAGTTTATTTTTAATTTATTTCGTTGATTATCTGCAAAATATTCATACAATGAACATCAAGAAGATTTGGGAGACCGCGTCCCAGAAACAGCGGAACGAACTGATGACTCTGATTGTGATGGACGGGGTGGCCTACCCTACGGCGTACTCGTGGTGCAACGGCAGCAGACGGCCAAAGCCACTCTATCAGGATAGGATCCTGAAATACGTGAAGGATGTCTTCGGAATTGAGTCCACCGCCGAAGAACTGTTCCCGGAAAGGAGGTAGTCATGTATGCGGACAAGGATTCAAGAGGTCTGGTCTCGGTGTTCGAGATGGACAGACCTGAATGGTCGGCACTCCGTGGGGCATGCCAAATGGCCATGCAGCTGTGGGAGGTCCAGCTGACGGAGTTCGCGGGGCTTGAAACGGCCAGGATGCAGACTTGGGAGATTCAGCGCAAATGCCACCTTGAGCAGTGCGTAGGTTTCGCGAGGAAGCTGATACACGAGATAGACCAGGCGAACGCGAGAGTAAATGACGATTCCCGCCGGGGGTTGTTCGAGAACGTGAACAGCGGCCCCGCCTTAGACCCGTTTGACTTATGATTCCGGATTATGTAAAAGACCAGATCAAGGAGAGGGACATTGTCTCGATCATCCAGGGCGAGGGCGTTGAACTCAGGAGGGAGGGCAGCCGCTACAAGTGCTGCTGCCCTTTCCACGGGGAGAAGACACCTTCGTTCGTGGTGACACCTTCGAGGAACATGTATCACTGCTTCGGTTGCGGACGCACAGGCGACGCCATCAGCTTCGTGATGGAGCGGCGCGGCATGACTTTCTACGAGGCGGTGGAATATCTTGCCGGGAAGCTGGGGATAGAGTACGAGAAGAGGGAGCAGACACCGGAGGAGAAGGCTGCTGAGTTCAGAAGGTCACAGATGATGACCGTGAACAAGCTGGCGGCGGAGTGGTTCATCCAGCGCTACAGGGAGTCGCCAGGAGCCAGGGAGTACATCCTGAAGAGACGCGGGATCAAGGAGGAGACCGCCGAGCTGTTCTGCCTCGGCTACGCTCCTGAGAAGGGCGGGCTGAAACAGTACCTCACGGGGCTTGGCTGGAAGGAGGACGTGCTGCTCGCCGCCGGGCTTGTCAAGAGGAACGAGGATGACGGCACCGTCTACGACACGTTCAGGCACAGGCTGATGTTTCCAGTCTTCTGGACGAGCGGCTACGTGGCCGGGTTCTCGGGAAGGTACATCGGCGACAAGCCGGGTGTCCCGAAGTACCTGAACACGGGAGAGACCGAGCTTTACAAAAAGAAGGGGATCCTGTTCGGATGGCTTCAGGCCAACATGCAGATCTACGCCACAAAGCAGGCCTACCTTGTGGAGGGCAACCTGGACGTGTGCCGTCTGCATGAGATCGGAGTGAAGAACGCCGTCGCACCTTGCGGAACGGCATTGACCCAGGAGCAGATCAGCCTCCTGAAAGCCAAGGCCGAAAGGGTCACTATCATCGGGGACACCGACGAGGCCGGTGTCGAGGCGGTGCTGAAGAACGCGAGGATGCTGACGGAGGAGGGGCTTTCGGTCAGCGTGATGGAGCTGCCGGCGGATCTCGGCAAGGACGCCGACGAGTTCTTCCGGACGCACCAGCACGAGTTCGACGAATGCAACCTTCAGAGGACGCACGACTATATTCCTTGGATCTGCGAGAAATGGATGGAGGGAGCCGCGTCCCAGACGGAGAAGGCCGCCGTGATCACCGAGGTATGCAAGCTGCTGGCGAAGGTCCAGGACCAGAGCGCCGCCGACATGTACAGGGAGGCGTTCACCAAGCGCTACAAGTTCGGCAGGATCTGGACGCAGGAATATTTCAAGGCGAAGAATGACCAGGAGCGCTCCGAGGCGAAGGAGGACGGAACGAAGGAGATGCTCCAGAACTATGGCTTCTACATCAAGAACAACTGCTACTACGGAGCTTCCAGATCCGGGAACGATGTGAGGTGGAGCAACTTCACGATGACTCCGATCCTGCACATCCGTGACGAGAAGAACGCCCGGAGGATATTCACACTGAGAAACGTCAAGCAGCAGGAGGCCGTGGTGAAGCTGAACCAGAGCGAGCTGGTCTCGTTCACCGATTTCAAGACGCGTGTCGAGACGGCGGGCAACTACGTCTGGGAGGCCACAGCCAACGAGCTCACCTCTCTTAAGAAGTTCCTCTACGACGGCACACCCTCAGCCGACGAGATCAAGCAGCTGGGGTGGCAGAAGAAATGGGGCTTCTACGCATGGGGCAACGGCGGATTGGACAACGGGACATTCAAGTCGGTTGACAAGTACGGGATCATCGACATCAAGGGTCAGAAGTTCTATCTTCCGGGATGCGCCCTCGACACGAGGGACAACACGCAGGGCTATCAGCTGGCGAGGAAGTTCGTCTACACGGAGACCAACAGCGTCTCGTTCCGGGAATATTCCGAGAGACTGATCACCGTGTTCGGGGACAACGCCAAGGTGGCGCTCTGCTTCCTCTTCGCCTCGCTGTTCAAGGACGTTGTGACCTCGGTCACGACCTCTTTTCCCATACTTTCGCTGTTCGGGCCCAAAGGCACCGGCAAGTCGGAACTGGGACACTCGCTGACTTCGTTCTTCATCGCCAACAACATCGCGCCAAACATCAACAACACGACCAAGGCGGCTCTTGCCGAGGCCGTGGCGGAGGTCAGCAACGCGGTGGTGCATCTTGATGAGTACAAGAACAACCTTGACCTAGAGAAGAGGGAGTTCCTGAAGGGTATTTGGGACGGTGCCGGGCGGTCAAGGATGAATATGGACAATGACAAGAGGCGCGAGACCACGGCTGTGGACTGCGGGGTTGTGATGAGCGGCCAGGAGATGCCGACAGCCGACATCGCTTTGTTCAACCGTCTGGTGTTCCTGACATTCAGCAAGACCACGTTCAGCGACCAGGAGAAGAGGAACTACGAGAGTCTGAAGCTTGTCGAGAAGCGGGGGCTTACCCATCTGACGAACCAGCTACTGCAACTGCGGTCAAAGTTCCAGACGGATTTCCGAAGGGTTTGGGACGAGACGTTGTCGGACATGAATGAAAGGGTGCGGTCTTACAATGTCGAGGACAGGACACTGAGGAACTGGGCTATCCTGCTGGCGGCCTACCGGGCTTTGAGGACGGACATCGATGTGCCGTTTGACAGCGAGGAGATATTCAGGCTTTGCTGCAAGGGTTGTGTGGATCAGAACCAGAAGACCAGACAGAACAACGAGCTTTCGGGCTTCTGGGAAATTGTGGAGAATCTGGTGGCATCCGGACAGGCGTACATCAACATCGATTATAAGCTTTGCGCCGGGGACCGTCCGTTCGCTATCAAGGAGTCGGACGTGCCGTTCGAGCCGAAGCACGGAGTGCGGTACATCTATCTGGCTTTCCAGCGGCTTTCGGCTCTCTATATGAAGGAGGGCAAGGACGTGAACGGCAAGGTGATCCCGAGGGATTCGCTGAAGTACTATCTTGAGCATTCGCCGGAGTTCATAGGTACGGCCAAGTCGATGCGGTTCAAGCTGCTGGAGAACAAGACCTACGTGTCGAGCAATCCGGAGACCGGCAAGAGCCGCGTCACCACGGCGATGGTCTTTGACTATGACGCGCTGAAGGTCAATTACGGAATAGATCTGGACATTTCTACGGACACGTTGGAGATCGGTGACAACCGCACGGCGGCCAGCGCTCCCCCATCGGTCACCGAGCCAGCCGAAGCGGTTGATGCCGAACTTTGGGAGGAGTGATGGAAGACCTGAGGAGATATGTCCTGTATTCAAGGAAGCAGGAGGAGGCGTTCAGGAAAAGGTACGCCAATGTTATTGCGGCCAGGCGGCGGGCGTATGTGAAGTGGCTGCGGAGCCTCCCTCTTCTGGAATGGGTTGACTATCTCGTTCTGGTCTCACCACGAGACTACGAGGCTGTCATCGGCCTGATTTGCGTCTGTCATCAGGAACGCCTTGTCAGTATCACTTTCAGTACCGACTACCGCCGGATCAGACGCGATCCGGTCACTCCGGAGGAATTGGAAACCGTGTTCGGGCTCTTCCATTTCTAAAATAAATGTAAAATTGTCAATTCGGGTATCCTCTCATTGGCCGGCCTCGAAAAACTAACAGGCATCAACCAAAAGCAGCTTTGGGGATACATCAACGGAACCAAGCCACGGAAAGCTCAGGAGGAAAGAATCGAATCCGGATTCCGGGCGTTGGACAAAGACCTGAACGCCATATTCGCGTAATTGTTTGGTAGCATTACTTAGTATGGTGCGGCCCTGGAAGTTTCTTCCAGGGCTTTTCTTTTGGAAAAGGGCGGATGAAGATATGGACTCTTGATTCGCCCTTACAATTTTTATTGGAGGAAAGTGGGTGAAATGGGGATTTCAAAGGACCAAAGCGAAAACCATAAGCAAAAAGAGTGGATTTGCTTACGATTTTCACCAAGAGGGTGATTTTCGGGGGAAATGGGGAAAATGAGGAAAATCGGAGTTGTTGTGCCAAAATTTGGCACAAATAGGATAACTATTTTCACATATATTCAAATAAAACAAAAGTTTATCTTGTGTTATCTATTGTAGTTCTTCAATAAATTACGTAAATTTGGAAAAAAGATTTTTGCTGAGGAAACGAAAAACCCCAACTACACTAACTACACTAACTACACTTGAAGTAAATCAATGAATATTAATAAAATAAGGTGTAGTTGCGGTGTAGTTGGAGAACTACACTCCAACTACATTCAACTACACTTGGGCAGTCTCCAACTACACTAACTACACTTTTCGAGGTGTCAACTACACCTCGAAAATAGCTAACTAATTGATAATCAAACACCGCTTCAAGTGTAGTTAGTGTAGTTGATGTTTTTGCGAAAAATGTGTCCAAAATATTTAATGAACTGCGAAATGCTCGATGTCAAATTGAAAGTGGATTCGCCGATGATGGCGGATTATCTGGCTTATCTGTTTCCGCCGGAGAGGCCAGGCGGGCCGCTGAAGGTCTATGCCAGAAACAGCCTGGGCAAACTGCTTGTCGCCCATTGCAAGGTGTCGGAATTCCCTCCGGAAGTGGAGGGTGAGAGGATCCTGAACCTTGAGCTGCCGAGCGACACCGCCACCGCCGCCATGAGAAACAAGTTCCTTTATTATGACAGGTACGACACGGCGGCGCTGAACATGGCCGTCTCGGCCTACTTTGACATTGAGTTCAAGCAGTACTACCTCAAGGGCTTTGAGCTTGGCTTCCAGAAGAAGGACATCGTCACGGCGTTCATAGTCTCACGGGGGCTGTTCTCCACAGACAAGTTCGACACACTTCACAAGAGAATCTACCGGCGGGCGCAGCAGACGCTGGACAGACTTGTTGACAAGCTGCTGCAAAGAGTCTACTATTATGACAGAAGCATTAACTTAAAGGGTTTGAAAGATGATCAGAATCATTGACACACTACAGGCTCAAAGCCTGGACAGGCAGGACGGCGTATGGCACAGGCTGGCGCTCATCCCTGCGACGGCCACCATCGAGAGATCAGAGAAGGTCGAGGAGGCCGGCAGACTGGCCACCATCAAGATCAACGCATCTCTGTCGGAATCCTCGGAGGTTCTGCGGGACAACCTTGTCATCAAGGTCGGGTTCTGCCACGGGGGCGGCGAGATCTACGGCTCGGAGGACTTGCCGCTGACGTTCGAGATCAGCGAGACAAACATCCTTAAGATCTCCTGCGCCTACCAGATCCCTGTTTATTAGTGTCCTTTCCTCGAAGAAGTCGCTCAGTATCTTTGCGTAAACATTGATCGAAGATGAAAGCTGACACATTCCAACTGGCAAGGGACATCGTGCAGGGGAAGTGGCTGGTCTCCAATCCGGACCGGCTGCTTCCCATCGCCCGCTCATTTCTTAACAAGACACCCGTGGAGATGGAGGTGAAGGCGGCAAGCGTCACCACGGTCTCCGACTCCGGTGCTCTGCCGGAAAAGGCCAAGCGTGTGGCCATCATCCCTCTTCACGGAACGATGACGAAGTACGACACTTGCGAGAGTTACGGCACAACGTTCATAGCTAAAAGGCTCCGGGAGATGGCCGATGACGAAAATGTCATCGGCATAATCCTGGACATAGACTCTCCCGGCGGCAGTTCGTCTGCCATCCCTCCGATGATCGAGGCGATCAGCCACGCGAAGGCCGCCGGAAAGCCGGTCTACGCACATGTGGACTGCTGTGCCTCCGCCGCCTACTGGGTGGCCTCCCAATGTGACGCCATCTACATGGACAACGACCTTTCCGAGGTCGGCTCCATCGGAGCCATGGCCGTGTTCATCGACAGCACGGCTGCCAATCCTATCACCGGAGAGAAGACAATTGTCATCTATGCCGAGGAGTCTCCGGACAAGAACTTCGCCTACAGGGAGGCACTTTCCGGAAGGTACGAGGCGGCGAAGGCCGAGCTGAAGCCGCTGGTGGATCAGTTCAGGGATGCCGTCGTGGCCGGAAGGCCTACCATCCACAAGGATCAGGACGGGGTTCTCTCGGGAAAGATGTTCCTCACCGCCGACGCGCTGCGCCTGAACATGGCGGATGCCAGGAAGACCCTCCACGAGACAATAGATGCGGTCTTCGCACTTGCAAGCATTTAACCAATCTTTTTCATAATGGACAAGAAAACTCTCAACAATTCCAAGATGGGTCGACTTGTGGCCCGTCTCTTCGGCAAGAGCGAGCTTGACGTCAAGGACGGCAAGGTCTCCCTTTCCGACCAGGAGCGGCAGAAGGTTCTGGAGAACTACGGCCAGGACTTTCTCGACAAACTGGAAAGCATCAACCTCGATGAGGAGGGTGATGCCGTGACCCTTTTCGACGCGGCTGTAGCCGCCAAGACGGCGGAAGCAACAGCCGCGCTGACAGCACAGATCAAGGAACTACAGAATGACGTTGTCTCGCTGGCATCTGAGCCGGAGCCGAAACCGACCGCCTCTGGAGCGGGGGTGCCGCCGCAGACGAAGGTCTTCAACATCAACATGGCCGCCGTTCACAACAAATTTGTGCGGGAGGCTCTTGATTCCGTCAATCCGTACGCCTTCGCAGCCATGGACGACGCTACCATCGACATCAATGATCTCAACGCGGAGTTCTCCATGGTGATGCCTCCGAAGGTGAAGCTGGAACTGCTGAACAAGAGGATCTACAACGGATTCGACGACGCGAAGCACATGACCCGCATCCAGTCCAACACGGACTACATCGCCTCCGCGGCCATCATGTCAGAGGTCTCCCAGCAGTTCACACCGAAATGGACTCCTAAGGGAACGCCCAATTTCACTCCGATCAGGATTCCTTATCGCCGTCACAAGCTGAACGTGCTGATCCAGCCGGCCGATGTGCTCAAGAGCTGGCTGCTCTATCTCTACGAGCAGGGCAAGACTATGGCGGATATGCCTATCACCCGCTACATCATCGAGAACCACATCCTTCCTAAGGTGCTGGATGACATCACCATCTCGATGATCGCCAAGGGTAAGTTCATCGATGCTGGCGTTGTCGCTGACGGTGACGCGGGCAAGGCCGCCAAGAACTCTATGGACGGTTTCGAGACCATCCTTGTGGAGGGCAAGTCAGACGAGAATTGCAAGATCAACTACTACAAGGCGGCAGCCGACCCGATGGCGATGTCGGACTCCGAGCTCCTCGCCTACATCGACGGCTTCGTTGACAGCATCTCCGGACTGTTCGCCCACATCGTGACCATCCACTGCTCCGAGCAGCTGCTCACCCGCTACAAGAGGGCGGACTTCGCCGTCAACGGCAAGTACACCGGCGTGGAGAATGACGGAAGCATCCGCTTCACCAACTTCCACCTCGTACCTCTGAAATCGATGTACAACTCCCCTATCATCTTCGCGACCCCGAAGGAGAATTTCGTGGAGCTTGTGGATTTCTCCAAGGCGGAGAGCTGCATCTCCAAGATCGAGGAGCAGAACTATGACGTGAAGGTGTTCGGCGAGTACTCCCTCTCAACGGGATTCAAGATCGCCGAGGCTGTCTATGCCGCTGTTCCGGACGGCTACACTCCGGTCGAGAGCATCGTTTCCGATGTTCCGGACACCGACAAGTGGGAGAACGGAAAGAAGGCTGCTGACAACACCAAGGATCAGGGTTCAGATACCAACCCGGATCAGGGTCAAGGCGGTGCATAACCAAATAACAAGCGTGAATTATGGCTTACGTAAAATCATCAATCCCTAGACCTGGTGACGGCGCTGGTTGCGCCGCCACCAGAAAATCCCAGATCATCCTGGTCGATGTGGAGGATGTCGAGACCGAACCTACACGCGAGGTCGGAAATTGCAACGTGACCGGTGACCTCACCCTGAAGGCCGAGGCCAAGGCCATCTCCATCTATGCGACCGCCTCCTCCATCCAGGTGACGGAAGAACTCTCCGGAGATCCTGACGCGGAAGGCATCAAGACTGGCATCGTGTTTGACCATCCGGGCAACTCGGTCGCCATCAAGAACTTCATCGAGGTGTTCAAGAACCGTGGCGTGATCGCCATCGTGCAGGAGTGTGACGGTACGGATTCCGGTCGCCCTCAGATCATGGGGCGCGTCTGCAACCCGCTCAGGCTCTCACTTGAGACCAAGATGGATGGCGAGGCCACGAAGAGGACACTCACCTGGAAGCAGGCGCTTCCTGACAAGTTCCTCGCCGGCGAGTATTCCGGAAAGATGCCGACGGTCGCCGAGGCCGCGGCCTCCGCTGTGGGAGGAGCCTAACGGATGGCCGAGGGTGACAATACCAAGGCGGCTGTCAGGGAAGAGACCCCAACCGCCGAAGTCTCAGACGGAGGAGCCAGACTGGTTGTCTGCGCCTACGAGGGTACGGACATCCAGTTGTCCAAAGTCTGGGAGAGGATGACAGGCACAAGGCCTGTTGTCATCACTGTCGGACCAGATGACGACATCCGGGACATCCTCGCAGGAGTCATCGCCGACAACAGCGTCGCCGATGAGTTCGTCCTTGTCCCGGCCAACTGCGTCCCATGCGCCCCGATTTCCATCGGGGAGCTATCCTCGCCAATCGTGTTCGTGGATGTCGAGGGCAACAAGGTGTTCGGCGAACGGCTGCCGAAACCGTTCTCCAAGGAGAAACTGGTGGAAGCGCTTCCGGCACAAGATCAGACAGTCGAGGAGTTCCTCAGGGACTACTTCAAGAAGAATCTCCACCGACCGGTCGAGGCCGGATTCCGCTTCGGCAACATCGTCACACCGGTGTACCGCGCGAATCCTTGCGAGCACATTGTCATCGAGGCGTTCGTCCGAAAGAAGTTCGTCTTCGCAACTCCTCAAGGCTATGCGGCCATCACGCGACTGATTGACCAGTACCTGCTGAATGAGTAACGAGATTGACAGATGGATAAGTTCGGGAGCCGAGGTCATTGAGGGACTTCGGCTCTTGAGTATATACGCGCCCAACAGGTGGCTGGACGCTCTTGTCAGGAAGGCTCCGGAGGAATATTCACGGCTCCTGAAGAAGACCTTGCTTCCGTTCGCCGACGGGATCCCGTTCTCGCGGACACTGGCCAAGGGCGGACGGTTCCGGGAGGACTGGCCATTCCTGTCCGAGCCGGACTGTCCTACAGAGCTGAAGGCTCTGGCCGCGGACATGATCTCCTCCTGGCACAACTATGTCAACGCCCACGAGGATCTGTTCCGTTGCACCACTCCGGAAGAGTGCTATGAATGCGCCGAAAAAACAATAAGAAATTTTTCTCAAAATTCAAGTTCTCGCCTTGAATTTCAATATTATAAGGAGCATCACCGAATCCTCGGCAAACACCCGATCTTCGCCTTGTCTAGGAAGATGGATGATCTTCGCCGGCTGCCGGTCACGAGTCTCATCCGGAAAAGGCGGAACGTCCAGGATTCCGTCTGGCGCGCCGAGCGGGAAATCAGGAAGGGCGACCGTCCTGACCTGAAAGTGTCAAGAGAGGACAGGCTTGCGCGTCTGCGGATGACCCTCAATGAAATCAACCGAATGATAGAAGAATATGAAGGTACTGACCCCAAAACTACTCGATGATCTTTCTTCCCTTGCGGCACTTGGCTGGACAGATGCCGAGCTGGCCGGATTTCTGGACATCACGGAAAGACAGTTAGCGGCCATTCTTGCTGATCCCACATCGACGGATGATCCAAACATCCGTGATGCCATCAAGCGCGGCCAGCTGGAGAAAAGAGCAAAGATCGAACTTGCCGTCGTGCGTGGAGCGATGGAAGGCGACTCTGGCTCCATCGACCAGTTCCGGGACATTGTCCGGGACAAAAGCTTCTCTATCTCGAAACTCGACCTGTTCGGAGGAGCGGAGAAAGAGGGCGCCTTCGAGAGAATCCAGGAATATATCGCCTCCGGCTCAAAGGGAGACCTCTCCGACAAGGAGCGTATGTACATCGACCTGCTGACACTTGTCTATTCATTGGACGGCCAGTACGGCAAGCGCCGGACGGTCAGGTTCCTGACCAGCGAACCTTTCGGCCTTCCCTACCAGCGGGCCGCCGACATCTATTCCGAGGCGATGGAGCTGTTCTATTGCAACCGCAAGGTCTCCAAGGAAGCCTTGCGCAACAAGATGGCGGATCAGTTCGACACCCTCTATGTCGCCGCGAGGGACGCCGCCAAGACATCAAAGGACTACGCCGTGGCCGCCGACATCCTCGCCAACAAGGCCCGCGCCCTCCAGCTGGACAGGGACGATCCGGCGAAACTTCCGGCAGAGGTCTACCAGCCGATGTTCCGTCTGCTTTCCGCAACGCCAGAATCCATCGGACTTCCGGCAGCCAACCGTGATGAGCTGGAAAGGCAGATTGACACCGTGGTCGCTCCGGAGTCCGTCAAGAGACGGCTCAGGACCGATGCAGGCATCGTTGATCTCGACATCGTAAAATACCTTGAGGATGCAAAGGAAGAGAGTTAAACCTGAATCCACACAAGCCGCCTCCGTCCAGTACCAGAACCCTTTCGCCCAGATCGTGTCGCTGGCCGGCGCCTGTCAGAACCTCAATGTCGTGGGGCGTGGCGGAGCCAAGACAACCGACATCCAGGCCGAAAGACTGCTGGATGTCATCTATGATATGCCAGGAGCTCCCGTCGTCTGGGTGGCCGACACGTTCACGAACCTGAACGCCAACATCCTCCCATCCGTTCTGGAGGGGCTGGAGCGAAAAGGACTCCGTGAGGGTGTCCACTATGTCATCGAGAAGGAGCCGCCCACCTTTACAGATGCGGAAAAGGCTGATCTCCCGGACTGGCTGAAGCCCCATTTCTGGAAACCGTTCAACAAGCTGGTCTCCTACAAGCGCACCATCATATTCTACACCGGCACCAACATCCGGTTCGGCTCCCTTGACCGCCCGGCCACCCTTGCCGGAGCCTCCTACGTCTTTGTCTTCGGAGATGAGGTGAAATATTTCCGGGAAGACAAGATCTCCAACCTGCTGAAGGCAGTCCGTGGCTACAGGCAGGAATATGGTCACAGTGTCTTCTACCGGGGATTCAGTTTCACCACCGATATGCCAGACACCACGCACATCGGGGAATATGACTGGATCCTGAAATACGCCCGGAACATGGACATCCCGGCCATCGTGCTTGTGCTGAAAGCCGGCCTGGTCTATAACGAATGCCTGCACGAGGCTGCCGCCGCCAAGGACAAATGGTTGAAAACCCACAGCGGCGAGGATCTTAACATCTACCGCGGCAAGTGCCGTGTGGCCGAGCAGTGGAAGGCGAGGTGGACGGAACTGAGGATGAGGAAGGAAGCCAGGACTTTCTTCATGCTGGCATCATCCTACATCAATGTGGACATCCTCACTGAGCAATGGTTCGGGGATGCCATCGCTGGTAAGCTGCCTGACCTGAACACTGCCATCCTGTCGATGCGTCCGTCCCTGGAATCCGGCGACCGCTTCTACGCATCCCTTGCCGAACGCCACTTCTACTACGACGGCACGGATGAGGATGCCTATGACGGTTTCGGGCTGCTGGATAGGGAGGATTGCAGGGTGCTGAAATATCTCGATATCGACAAGCCATTGATGGCGGGAGTGGACTTCGGGAATATGTGCTCGATGTCCATCGCCCAGAACGACATCGAGAAGGGCCGCGCGTGCATACGTGTGGTGAAGTTCCTCTACACTTTGGCTCCCGAATATGTCCCTGACCTCGGAGAGAAGTTCCGCGCTTTCTTCGCTCCGATGAGGAGCAGAACCCTGATGCTGTACTATGACCGCGCCGGCAACGCCTACAAGTCGGTGGGAGAGGATCAGGTCAGCAAACTCAAGAAGTCCATCGAGTACGATGGGAACGGTCGCCGCACTGGCTGGACGGTGCAGCTGATGTCCATCAACCAGGGCAACATCGGCCAGCCGGAGGAATACTCGTTCATGCAGGAGATAATGAGCGAGCGGAATCCGAGACTGCCGGTGATCCGCATAGACGCCTACGCCGCCAAGAATCTAAAGCTGTCACTGGAGAGAGCGAGGACTGCTGTGCGGAATGGTGTCGTGTTCAAGGACAAGAGAAGCGAGAAGCTGCCTGTCGAGCAGCTGCCTACGGAGTCCACCAACCCATCAGACTCATTCAAGTATCTTGTGATGACCAAGCAACTCAGAGGCGTGGCCAGCGGCAAGACGATGCTGCCGTCCTCGGCGACGGATCCTCGTGCGGTCGGGAAAAACAAGGACTGAGCGGGGCGTGCGCCATATATCACCCTCGGGAAGGAATCGCAATTGCGATTCTTCCGTTGCGCGGCCCGGGGTCTTCTTCGACCGAAAAAGGCACCGTTTCGCGCCCTCAGGACGCAAAGTACTGTATTTCACTCATTTGACGGGAAAATATTCATAAAAGAGTGTCTGTCTGCTGTGATTTCAACGGTTTCCGCTGTCGTTTTGGGCTTCAGCGCGCGCTTCAACAGAAGCCCCGGCCACCATGTTCCGGTTGTCCGGACGCACCCGGCGGCCTTCTCCGGTGTCCTTTATCCAGGCGTGGCTGATGCTAACTTTGTGATATGAACGTATATGAAGCACTGGCCGAGATGAGGCGACTGTCCGAGGAAGACAGGAGCTTCAGTTTCTCGTTCATGTCCTACAATCCATCGAAAGGCACGTCCGACGGCATCGTCTACGTCCACCGCGGGATCCTGCGGCACAGGGAGATGAAGGAACACAACAGGAACGCAGATCTCATCGAGGGGTACATGGATCTGGAGACCGGAGAGCCGCGGCGTTTCTACCAGCCGCTTCTGATGACATTCAACGGACAAAAACTGATACTAGTATGAGCAGAATCGAGAAGATATCCGACCACACGTCCGTCCTGCGGCTGAACGACGGACGGGCTTTCGCGCTTTCCAACAGGGTGGACAACAGCCTTGACTCCGTGTTCTGGATGGCACAGCAGAGGAACTGGGAGCAGCTGCCCCAGACCGTCTGCGGACAGAAGATCGTGCCGTTCGGCCACGACAACAACCTCCCCGTCCACCTTCGGGACATCCTTGACGAGAACAATCTCGGACCGGGAATCCTTGAGAGGCAGATGGGGCTCCTCTACGGGCAGGGCGTGTTCCTTAACCGGCTGGCTTACCAGGAGGGGAACATCGTGCATCACTGGGAGGAGGACAGGGAGATCCAGGCGTGGCTGGACAGCTGGGACTATGTCAGCTACATCAAGGGATGTATGACCGACTATCTGCACCTGAAAGGATTCTTCGACGCCAAGTACCTTGAGAAAGGCAGGAGAATAGGCAGGGAGCCACGGATCGCCTATCTTGAGCATATTCCATCCAAGAACGCAAGGCTGGAGTGGACGGACAGCCGGGAGATCAAGGATGTCAGGCACATCGTCGTGGGGGACTTCGAGCATTCCTGCGTCGGTACCGGCGTGAGGGTCTATCCGGTCTATGACAGGAGGAATCCGGGACGGTTCGGAGCCTCGGCTTCGTACAACCACACATATTCATTCGCAAGGGATTTCTACGCCGTGCCTCAGTACTGGGGAGCGCTGCGCTGGATTGTCAAGGGTTCCGAGGTACCGACCATCTTCAAGTACGTCACGGACAACGGCATCAACCTCGCCTATCTGGTGAAGGCTCCTAAGGAGTACTGGGAGGAGAGGCGCGACCGTCTGAGGATGGCAAACCCGACGTGGGATGACACCAGAATCGAGAACGAGATAAGCACCCTGACTGATGAGCTCCTGCGCCAGATGCAGGACGTGCTGAGCGGAAAGGAGAACGCCGGAAAGTTCTTCTACTCGCTGGACATGCCTTCGGAGAGCGGAACAGGGCGGGTGTCCTGGTCCGTGGAGGCCATCGACCAGAAGATGAAGGATTTCGTGGAGGCGCAGCTGAAGATCTCGGAGGCCTCGGCATCGGCGATCACCTCGGGGATGGGTCTTCACCCGTCGCTGTCGAACGTGATGGTGAACGGAAAGCTGGCATCTGGATCTGAATTGTTGTATGCCTTCAAGCTGTTCCTGCTTTCGGATACGGAGATCGCCTCACAGACGATTCTGGAGCCGATCAACCAAGCGATAGCGTTCAATTTCCCTGGAAAGGGGCTGAAACTTGGGTTCTTCCACAAGCAGTTGTCGGCGGAGGAGGCCCTTACTTCTTCGGCAAGGGTTAAAAATCAGTGATTATGATGGATTTGTTCAACAGAAATCGGGACGGTTCCAAGGAACTTGAGGATCTGACCGGCCAATGGTACGCTTCCTCTCCTTTCAGGCTGATCGAGACGGAAATCCGGTTCGCCACCGATGAGGTGGCGCGGCTTGTGAGTCAGGAGGTGGTCAAGGAGGCCGCTGAGGCTTACGATGAGGATGAGAAGCCGGAACTTGTAGCCGCTGTAAGGCTTCCGGTGGCGTGTCTTGCGTTGATGCGTTACGCCAAGCTTTCATCCGTGTCACACGAATCTACCGGACGGAAGGTCAAGATCGATGACAATGAGAGAAGTCCTTACGAATGGCAGATAGACAGGGATGACAGGGCGATGAGGGAGCGGTATTTTAGGGCTCTGGACGCTTTGTACACCTACTTGGAGACTTCCGGCAACGGGAACTGGAAGGCTTCGGCCAAGAGGACGATGACGGGCGAATCCATTGTCAGGAATATTCAGGAGTTCGAGGCTGTCTATCCCGTCGATGGAAGCTACTATGTCTATTATCTGCTCCAGGCGCTTGTGATCGAGCGGCAAAGGGCGGTGATAGGACCGTTCGCGGGGGATAAGTGGGCTTCCATAGCTGACGGCTCGGCTGACGAAAGGGTGCTCTCTCTGGCCAGAAGGGCGGCCATACTGAGCGCCGTGATAGTGGCCGGAACGAGGTGGAGCCTTGAGGTGTTTCCTATCGAGATCGCAAGGCGGTTCTCCCCTACCTATCAGGGCAACAAGTCCAACCGTGTGGCCACGATGGATGAGATTGACTGGTATGTCGGCAATCTGAAAAGTGAGGTCAAGGACGCTTTGACGGATTTGTCGGCTCTGATCAGCGAGGAGAAGGTGAACCCTAAGCTTTTGCCTGTGAATGACAGGCGGAACAAATTCTTTACCACCGAGTGATGAATACGATTGAGGTTTTCGAGACCGGCAAGGTCGTACAGGTGCCTGGTTCGTGGAGAGAAATGACTCCGGAGCAGGTGCGTGGGGTATTCCGGATCTTCGAGAGGTGTCTTAGGCGTGGGGAATCGCCGTTGGACTTCAATGTGAGGGTCTTGTGGATGCTGATTGGGGTGCGGAGGACTGTCAAGGGATGGTTCACGGACATATTCAATGGCTCTTCTTCTGTCAGGGATGAGAATGTCTATCGGATGTGCGAGACGTTTCTGGGCTTCCTGTTCTCGGAGGAGTCGGCTGCGTTGACGTTTGATTCGGTCGCGAATCCGATGCCGGTGGTCCGGTTGGGGCTTGTGAGGCTGTACGGTCCGGGGGAACTGCTTCAGGATCTGACTTTCGGGGAGTTCAGGCACGCATCCGCCGCAATCAACAGGTTTTTCAGGAGCCGCGAGCCGGAGGATTTGGATGAATGCATCGCTTTCCTGTACAGAAGACGTTGCCGGAAGGCCAACAGGGCAGGTCGGATGGTGCCGGATGTGGACCAACGGAATGCACGTGGGCATATTCATAGAGCGTCGAGGTTGAAGGGGTGGCAGAAGAATCTTGTGATGATGTGGTTCGCGGCTTGCTTGAAGTACCTTCAGTCGGGTGTTCTGGAGATTAACGGGGAGGAGGTTGATTTGTCGAAGCTGTTCGCCGGGGATGAGAAAAGTTCGGGGATAAGCTTCGGGTGGAATGATCTGTTGGTCGAGGTGGCTAAGGAGAACACGCTTGGCAACATTGACAGGGTGGATGAGGAGCCGTTGTTCTCGGTGCTGTCGATTATGTGGCATAACTATAAGGAGAGAAAGAGAAATGAGCAGATTATCAAGGCTTCAAAGGCTCACTGAGTACCTTGCGGGATTGAAGATTCATTCCTGCTGGTGTTGTGAGCACATCGATCCGATTTGCACGACCGCGCAGGCTGACGCCACTTCCAAACTGGCGCATCTTTCGGGTGTGCAGGTGGTGGTCGCGCGTCCGGAGGTGCATCAGCGCGGGGATTCGGACACGTTCCGGGAAGAGTTGGGGACGGTGATCTTCGTGTTGGAGAAGGGGCTTGGGCTGGACAAGACGGAGGAATCGGAGAATGAGCAGTATTCACGGCTTCTGGAGATTGCGGATCTGATTCTGGCCTATATCGCCGAGGAGACCTCAAGCCAGAACTGCCGTCTTGTGACGGGTTTGGCGTTGGCTTCGGTGGATGTGGTTCCGGAGGCAAGCGTCTTCGGCGGCTGGAGCGGGTACAGCATCGAACTATCATTTGAGTGATGGATGTCAGGGCGCGTTTTGTGAGCGAGATCCTTCAGGATGAGGGACAGAGGCTTCTGAGGAATCAGGGCAAGGCCATCGAGGCAAGGGTCAAGAAGCGTTCCGGGCGGCTGGAGTCGTCCAGGAGTGTTTCTGTGACCGGCGGCAACGGCGCTTCGGGGACTTTGACGTTCGTCCACGTGGCCTACGAGCGCTTCCTGGACATGAAGCGTCTCCAGCGTGGCGGCAAGTCCGTCAAGAGCAACCGCAGGATCCACAACCGCTATGTCTTCGGCGCTTTCGCCTCCATCGCCGAGCGCCTGATGTACGAGTTCACGGAGGATGCCGTCGCCCGGATAAAGGCGGCGGATCAGGGCAAACAATAAACAATTATCTATATGGCTAAAAGAATTACGGATGAGGATCTTCGGCTGAACCTGATCGTCAACGGGGATGGCGGCAGGAAGGAGATGCTTGCGCTGGACAGGCAGATGAAGGATTTGCAGAGTTCGACCAAGAGGACCAGGACTGAACTCAAGAATCTTGAGAAGGCTGGCAAGACCGGCTCACAGGAATACCAGAACCTGACGAAGACCCTGAAAGACCAGGAGAAGACCCTGACGGAATGCCGGGAAAAATACAACAAACTCAGGGATGCCGTTTCCCTTGAGAACAAGACATTGGCGGAACTCCGGAACCATCTGAAACTGACGCAGACGGCTCTTAGCAAGGCCGTTCCCGGGACGGAGAACTGGAAGAAGCTTAATGCCGAGGTCCAGCAGACCAAGGCAAGGCTTAAAGAGCTTACCTCACAGTCCGGGCAGACCAAGGGTGCGCTTGAGAAATTGTCAAGCGTCAAGGCCGGAGCTTTGGCGGCATTCGCAGCTATCGCCGGGGCAGTCAGAGGCGTGGCAAGGGCGTTCCAGAAGATAGTGGACTTCGAGCAGGCCAACGTCAACCTCTCCACTATCATCGGCAAGAACGTCAAGGACATCGAGGCGCTGACATATTCGGCGATGGAGCTTGGACGGACCACTGAATACACCGCCTCGCAGGTCACGCTGCTCCAGACAGAACTCGCGAAGCTGGGTTTCAAGGAGGGGGCGATCATGCAGATGCAGGAGTCCGTCCTGCACTTCGCCACGGCCATCGGGACCACCCTCCCGGAAGCGGCGGCGATGGCGGGAGCGACACTGAGGATGTTCGGGCTTGACGCCAAAGACACCGCCGACACCCTCGGGGTGCTGGTGCAGGGAGCCAACAACAGCGCGCTGAGCTTCTCCTACTACCAGACAGCGATGGCCACGGTCGGACCGGTGGCGAAGACATTCGGTTTCTCGCTCAGGGACACGGTCGCCCTGCTCGGCACACTGGCCAACGCCGGGTTTGACGCTTCTTCCGCGGCCACTGCCACAAGGAACATCCTGCTTAACCTCGCGGACTCAAGCGGCAAGCTGGCGGTGGCCTTAGGCAAGCCTGTAAGCACATTCCCTGAACTGATGTCCGGGCTGAGACAGCTGAAGGCGCAGGGAGTTGACCTTAACACCACGTTGGAACTGACCGACAAAAGGTCTGTCTCCGCCTTCAACACGTTCCTTGACGGAGCGGACGCTGCCTTGGCTCTGAGGGATTCGCTTGAGGATGTCAACGGCGTGCTGAAGAATACAGCCGAGGAAAGGATCAACACGGTCGAGGGTTCCGTCAAACTGCTCCAGTCCGCATGGGAGGGGCTGATCCTTTCGTTCAAGGAGTCCGCCGGACCGATCAAGAGCGTGATTGACTGGCTGACCCGAATGGTGGAGGGGCTGACGGAGCTGATCAATCTTGGAGGCCGGCAGGGATTCTTCTCCGAATATTCACAGGCCTTGGCTGAAATCAACCCCGAGACTGATCTGGGGCCGGGGGTGACGATGGAGAGCTACATCGCGTCCACCCGGGAGCAGTTGAAGAAAGAGGCAGAGGCCGCCAAGGCGAAGGCTGATTCGCAGAATGGGTTCGGAAGGTGGTGGAGCGGTTCTGGCGACGCCGCGGAACTGGCAGCGAACAGACTCGAAGGATTCGACCTCGCCGCCGCCCAGTACCTGAATGCGTCCGGTGGCGGAGCCGCCTCCTCTTCCTCCCCGTCGGGATCAACACCGCCATCAAACCCACCAAGCCTCCAAAATCCGCAAAAAAACAAAGCCCTCTGGTCATTGAGCAATGACGAGGCGTTCCTGACGGCCAAGGCGGAACTGACAAGGCGGTACAACGAGAAGGAGATCTCCTCACAGGAGGAATATAACGAAAGGCTCTATCAGCTGGAGGTGGCGACATTGACGGCTCGGCTGGCGGCTCATAAGGATAAGGGGGCGGACAGAGCCAAGATCGAGAATGAGTTGCAGGAGAAGACCAAGAAGCATTCGGAGGATGCGTTGAAGAAGCGGCAGGAGTACGAAAAGAAGGCGGCGGATCTGGCCAAGGAGGGAACAGCGATCATCAACGAGGCGGAGACGGACAAGACCAGGGCGGAGATGGACGGTGAGGAGGCCCGGTACCAGGCGGAACTCAAGAAATTCAGGGACACCAAGGTTCTGTACGAGAATCAGGCGGCGGTGCTTGAGGCTATCGAGAAGAAGCATCAGAATAAATTGTTGAAGATCAAAGAGGATGCTTCGAATAGGGAGTTGGCGCTGCTTGAGGCTAAGCACAATGTTAAACTGCAAGAGATTCAGAAAGACTATTCCAAAGTCGTAGCCGAGGAATCCCCGAATTCTGTTGGCGTTATGAAAGCAAAGAGAACCAGAGATGACACTCTAGTTAAAGAGAATTTGTCTTATCAGAATGTCTTAAAAGATCGTCTTCAACAGATAGTTGATACCGGAGGATTTGACGGCATCAAACTTTCAGAAGAAGAACTGGAAAAGTACAGGTTGAAACTTGAGCAGGTCACCGGCAAGATCAACGAATTAACCGCAACACAGAAGAAAAGCAATGCTGGAATATTCGGTGGCACAGGCAACGGAGAGTTGTTCGGTGTGTCGCAAGAGAAATGGAACCAGCTTTTCGCCAACATCGCTACTGGCAAGGCTGGCACCGAGGATCTGCTTACCGCTTTGTCCGGAATCGGCGGGGCGGCTCAGGAAGGGTTTAAACTGGCAAGCCAAGCGATCGCCCTTACGGCAGCCAAAGAACAGCAGGACTTCAAGCGGTACCAGAAGGACAACGAGAAGAAAAAGAAGGCTCTCAAGTCTCGTTATGATGCCGGTCTGATGTCTCAGGAACAGTACAATGCAAGGGTCGAGGAGATGGAAGCCGAGGAGGAGGCCAGACGTGAGGAGATGGAAATCAAGCAGGCCAAGCGTTCCAAGGCTCTCAGTTTGTCACAGGCTATCATACAAACATCTTTGGCTGTGATGAAGACCTTTGCAGAATGGGGCGGATGGCCGGCGGGTGTGGCTCCTGCTGCCATTATGACGGCATTGGGCGCGGCTCAGATCGCGATGATCGCGGCGCAACCGATCGGTGCGGAGGAGGGCGGCTTCGTGAACACTCGCCGGGCTCAGGATGGGAAGGCGTTCAAGGCGCGGTTATCTCCGGACAAGAGAGGGTTCGTGTCCTCCCCTACCGTGCTTGTGGGTGAGAACGGCGGGGAATATGTGATTCCGGCTGATGGGTTGAGCAATCCGACTTTGTTGCCGTTCGTGGCAACGATGGAGGAGGCGCGGAAAGCGGGGACGTTAAAGAGCCTGAACTTCGAGGCGGTTTATCCGGTGGGAGCCGCTATCGGTCGGGAAAGCGGTGGGTTTACGAACACTTCGACAGGTTCAGTGACCGGAAGCGGCTCGGTGTCCGGAGGGAATGTCGCTTCGGCAAGGTCAGCGACAGATGAAAGGTTGCTGGAGGCTATCAAGCTGCTGAACAAAAGGCTCTCCGTTCCTATCAAGGCGGATGTGTCGATGCTGGGGAAGAACGGGATCATCGAGCAGACGGAGAAGTACAACAGGGCGAAACGTCGGGGTACCTACGGCAGGTAGCGAAAGTTTTTCTGCATTTTTTTCGCAAAACTCTTGGAATTTGAAAAACGAAGTTGCATATTTGTGGTGCGATACATATTGGATGGCACTCTTTAGCGGCTGATTTTGTCCCGTTATTGATTGCTGACATATTTTTTAGAGAGTTTTTGTCCTCTGTATGGTCGTCATTGGCGAAAGCCGTGACTGTACTAGCCGCAAGGCTTCCAGTATGTATCGCAGACCTATAGCAGAGGACATTTATTTACAATTAGTTATGCGATACACTAATTCAAACAACGCGGCTGCTGCCGCTGAAAGCCACAAGATCGGGGCTGACTCTTTCATCATCGAGACCAGAATTGAACTGTTCCAGATTGCGGATCGATTCTCGGAGTGGGAAAAGCAGATGTATGAGAAGAAGGAGTTGCTGATGGACGGGAGGTTCGACAATGAGATTCGGACGATGAATGCTGCGTTCTACCAGTTGGATGAGGCTCTGAGAAAGATTCTGAATGAGGAGCTGGAGTTCGACATCCTCCGCCACGACACCGTTACGGAGTGATTTTTGCAAGAATTTGTCTGACAATTAATTCTGAACGAGTATGAGAAGGTTAATCATTGCTGTTGCTATAATGCTGATAGGGTTCGGCGGAACTTGCTTCGGAAGGAAGCTGGCTGATCCGGACACGCTGGCGTTCAAGAAGACATATTCGATGCCGGGAATGAGTGAGTTTGAAATTTACAGGTTTACGGCTGGATGGAGAGAGCCTTGGATGGAATTCTATGGAAGTCCTCGTGGCAAGTATGGAACAGACGGCAAATACTATGCTTGCCGGTTTTATGGACAGAAACTGGATAAGGTCAAGGCTAACATATTCCCTAATGTTTATCTGATTTTCCGTGATGGGTCTTTTGATTTGATATTCACCGATATTTCCGCAAGCTGGAGGCACAACTATATTGATTGCTTGTCTTCACGGGATGACAGATTCAACCGTAATGTGTTTTGGCGGATGTCATACAGTATGAAAATCCTTGACCAGATAAGGGAGCGTTCCAAGGAGTTGTTCGAGATAGTCACCGCCTCGATGGATCATTACCTGGAGGTCGGCCCGCCGGTGGAGCTGAAGAAACTCTGACAATCCCGTCGTCCCATACAGCCGCCTCAGGGCGGCTGTCTTCACGTCAAGAATCCACCGAACAAAGTGAAAATCAGCGGAAAGTGTTGGAATTTTGGTCTAAAGTTTGTTCCTTTGTAAACACAAATGATATGCAAACGAAATACACGGAAATCCATGAGGCTTGGGAAAGATGACATATTGGTGATCAAGGCGGTTCTGCTCTACATCCTTACGCATAGTGAGGATGGTAAGAGGGACATCTACAGCCTTGTCAAGGCGGCTTACTATGCGCAGCAGAACCACCTTGCGCGGTATGGCACTCCCCTCTTCAAGGACTGCATCTGCGCTTTGCCGTTCGGGCCGGTACCGTCCAACATCTACAATATTCTGAAAATGGCACGTGGCGATTCTCGTGTGCTCGACTACCATAAGGCAGATGACATGCATTTGGCTTCGGATGCCATAGCTTTCGAGAATGAGAGATTTTCAGCGAAAGAGAGACCCGACATGGATTTTCTTTCCCTGTCTGACATAGAATGTCTGAACTACGGAATCAGCAAAGTCGCCGGGATGTCCTTCAGTCAGATCATGGATGACACGCACGGGCAGGAGTGGAGCCGCGCTTTCAACAGTGGCACTTCCCTCAAGGAGATGGACATCATGAATATATCCAAGGAAGGAAACGCCTCTGATGATGCGTTGCAGTACCTGAAGGACTTTCTTGATACTGAATGGTTTGCCAGATCATGATGGAACTGGGAGCATTTCCTGACAAACTCAGGAAGCAGGCGATTGGGATCGGTCAGGTTCTGAAAATGGAGATGTTTCCGGAGGACAGGGTTAAGCCCAAGCAAGGGAAGAACTCCAAACCGAAAAGATTTGTTATCATAGGACAGACTGATGATGGTGGTGTGCTGGCCGCCCTTTTGGTGAACACGCGGATCAATGAAAGCATGTTTGCCCAGATCGCACCATATCAGCATTTGGTCAAAGTTGCTGACAATGATTACCTTGATCACGATAGCTATGTGGATTGCTACACAGTGAGGGAGTTCAGTAGCGAAAGGGTTCTGGAAAGCGCTGAATATCTTGGACATATAAAGGAAGAAGACCTGAAAGAGTGTCTTGACCACGTCCGACAATCCCCGGCCATCAAGCCTTATGTGCTGAAAAAATTCAAATTAGAAGAGTAATCCTGTTGTCCTTTGTGGCCGCCTGAGGGCGGCTATTTTTGTGCCATAAATGGGGAATTTATGGTTAGGATACTGACAAAGGACTACACGGAGCTGGATCTTACGAAGGGGTTCGAGTTCCAGATCGAGATGGAGAACCCGATGCTGGACGAGGAGCATATCCCTTCAGCTTTCAGCACGCAGATCTCGTTTCCGCCGTCGCCGGTGAACAGGAAGGTGTTCGGCTACACTCCGGCGATGTTCCTGGCGCCGAACGTGAAGAGACTGGAGGCCTCGGTGTGGATCGGCGGCGTGCCTTTCGTGACCGGCACGCTGGTGTACGACGGCATCGAGGACGGGTGTCTGATGTACACGTTCACGGAGAAGGTGGTGGAGCTGGAGGGGAAGATCTGGGATCAGGAACTACTGCGGTTCAGCATTACTTCCCTTCCTAAAAAAGATGACCTGTTCACCACTCCTCTGCTGATCAACAGACAACACGTCGCAGACCACCCTTTTGCCGAAAAAGATGTCAAGGAGGCGTGCAGGCTAAAATACTACAACTATAAGGACAACGACACGCCGTTGACCTACGACTCGTTCATCCCCGCCGTCTATGTCTCGGCCATCCTGGGCAAACTACCTATCGACTTTATCCCTGACATATTAGGCAAACCTTTGGCACTCGGCGGACACCCTGAGAATTATCCTCTTGCCATCCTCGCACCATACCACAGCATCCTTTTCAACGACCTCCATAAGAACGGAGATCCCCGGGAGGGTCCCAGACGCGGAGCTCCTGCCAGAGTGGACTCCTACACAGACATCGCCAACTTTCTTCCGGACATCACCTTCGCGGATCTGCTGAAGAACCTGGGCGCCATCTTCTGCTCCGCGTTCTTTCAGGAAGACGGAAGACTCCGGATGATGTCAGCAAACTCAATCCTCACATCTGGGGACGCGATGGATCTGGACGGAAAAATCTCTGATGACTTCTCCTCGGAATCCGCCTTCGCCCAGAAATACAGCTTCGGCTACCAGGAAGGCGAAGCCGGGGAATATGACATCGACAGACTTGAAAGGGATATCGCGAATGGCAAAGTCGCGACTTTGGGACAATTTGAGATCGAGGACCTCTTCGCACAATTCAAAGATGACTACACTGTCGTTTTCTGCGATTCAACGAAGGATGTCTATTCCGGCAGGCACTACCGTGTCAAGACCGGCACGCGCACCGAAACTTATTATGAGGATGTACAGCAGGGAGAGACATGGGTGACCGTAGAGAAGACCAGAGAGGTGGACGTGTTCGCCGATTACTATGAATCCGATGTAATCTATCAAGGGAGCAAGACCGAGGAAACAACGGTGGAGGACAAGGACTCAGAGGGATTCAGCAACATCTCCGATTTTCTGGCAGTCAGATGCGTTCCCGAGAAGACGAACGCTAGCAATGCTATGGCTCCTATCATTAATCCGGAGGCTGTTTCTGGGGACAGGAGCAAAAAAGCTTATATCGGAATAATCCACCTGTACAACTGTCTCGTCAGTAACGGCTATTCCGCGACCTACTCCAAGATGGACGCAATGTTCCAAGGCCGGGGGGCAATCACTCCCGACGCTCTTTGGGACAAGTACCACAAGGCATTCGCCCAGTGGCTGGGAAAGACGAGGCAGAGGGTGGCCGTGGACGTGAACCTCACGCCTGTCGAGCTGCACAACTTCAGGCTGTACAGACCGGTGTACTTCAGGGGGAGGAAATGGATCGTGGCGAAGCTCTCGGTAACGGCTGCGGCGGGTTCGGACAGGGTCTCCACCAGAGGCGAGTTCATCGAAATCTGATGTCCTTTCCCAAGGATGTCACATGTGGTAAATTTGTCATAGACAAGGGGATCTACGCCCCGGATAACAGAAGTAATGGAATTTACAGGTAACATACAGTTCGCTGACGAAAGTTCTTGGCTGACGCTGACCACGGAATCGGATGACACGGTGACGATCACCGTTAAGTTTGGTTCACGAATCCTTGCATCACAGGAGGTGCTAAGCTTTGACGTGGCTCCTAACTCCGGAATTGTACGGCTACCGGCCGGCGAGATCCTCGGAGCGCTGATGGGCAATGGCATAGGGATGGTGACTGGCTCATTCACGGCCACACAAGGCTCGTCCTCTTGTTCGTACAGTTTCAGCGTGCTGCCTTGCAGGAAGTTCGCGTACAAGTCCCTTGCCGCAACCATATTCACGACAAGGCCGGTTAAGTCCCCTGCCTATGAAGGAGCGGAAGATCGGCTCTATTTCTACAGGACTTCGGGTGATGTCTCCACTTATGTCAGATTCGACTATCTTGACGGAGGCTCTTCTACCAGTTACAAACTTAGCCCCACCTATTATGTGTCCACTAAATACTATGACCTTGACATCTCCACCGGCACAATGTTGTCCACTGCTGCATCCAAGGGTCTGGACACATCGAAAATAACGGGGTTCAAGATCTGGATTGAATATTCCGGAAGCAAATCAGAGACATATTCATTCGAGATCAGAAGGACACGGCTGCCGCTGAAGACTTACAAGTTCCTGGGGCGGCGAGGGACGTATGAATATATTCACGCAACCGGGAAGTTCAGCCGCTCGATAGAGTCGGAGACGCAGGTGTTCGTGAATTCCGGGATAGAGCAGGAGCTGGAGAATGACTATTCGATGACATTCGAGCAGAACTCCGGGCACATCGACAGCGTCGGGATGAACGGGTACTGGCTGGAGTTTCTTGCGGCCAAGAAGAGGTACATCATCGAGAAGGATGGTTCGGAACGGGCTATTGTCGTGGACGAGTTCAAGACATCGCTGACGGATAGGACTGTCAGCAGCATGACGTTCAAATGGCATTACGCAAACCCTAACAACACTGTCATTGACAAAGTGGACATCGACATCACAGGACTTGGCATCCTCGGGCCGTCCACCGTGAACGACGTAAGCAACACGGCGCAGTTCCAGGTGACATATTCACCGTCGAACACGACACAGCAGAGCATAACCTGGAGTGTGGTGAGCGGTTCGGACTATGCGTCCATCGATGGCAACGGAAAGCTTACGGTAAAGAGTAACGCAAAGGGGAACGAGGTCAAGATCAGGGCGACAAGTACAGACAAACCAAACATCTACGCCGAGAAGTCAGTGAACGTCACCTATTTTTCGGCTGAAGTCAGCATCAGCTTCCGGAAAGACAGCATAGAGGTCGAGGCAGAGGCCGGCACCGTGACAAACTTTTTCACCACGACAGGACTCACCAACCTTCGGGTGTCCGCCTCCGGAGGGATGACCATAACCATGGGGCCGTCGATCACCGGTTACCTCATCGGGTTCGGCTATGCGGAGAACACGGGCAATTCGGCTAAGAGAGCCATCGTCACCCTGACAGGAGACAGAACGGACGGCAAGGGAACCTTCTCGAAGTCGTATACGGTGACGCAGAAAGCAGCGGCGGCATCAGCCGAAGACCCATCGTGGGATCTTCCTTCTTCATACTTCGGAGAATATCTGACCTTGAATCCTGCCGGCGGCACCTTTGACATAAACATAAGCGATCCTGCGAGAGCAGGCTGGAGAGTAGTGTTCGATAGTCCTCTGACGTTAGAGTCAGGCTCTGCGACCGGAACAGGCCAAGGGAAACTGTCGGTCAGATACCCTGCGAACGACACCGGTTCTTCGCGCAGTTTCGAACTCCTACTCAAAAGCGGCGAGAGTAATTTAACAAGATGTGTCGCCAAACAAGCCGCCAAGGCTGAGACTCCGAAAGCCGCCACCTGGGAGCTGCCGGCTACGCTGGCATTTGAGGGAGGAGGCGGCGATGTAGTGGCTTTCAGTATCACGGATTCAAACAACGTTGGCTGGAGATTGATTCTTCCGGACTGGTGCTTTGTCAGCGACGGGATCACCGAGGGATCCGGAGACCACGACACCGAGCTGATGGCAAGGGCAAATGACACCGGCTCTTCAAGAACCGGCTCTGTACAATTGGTTAGCACTGATGGGAACACCGTTTATGCTACTTGTACCGTAACCCAGGAGGAAGATACGACTATAGAACAAGGATAAGACATTAATGAATATGAACAATCATTGCGCATACAACGAAGGAAACGACATTTTCCATGTTGTCGGGGGGAATGATTTCCCTATCAGGATCTACCTTTGGTCGAAAGGACTGACGTTCGGCCAAGACAGAGCCTACGAATTGGAGGGCTGCTCCGAAATAATGGCGAAGGTGGTAGGTTCCGACAGGAAAGTCGCCGTCAAAGCACAGTTTGTCACGACCAACGAGATCAGAGGACTCGTTGAAACCGGCTCTCTCCCGATAGGCGACTATGGGGTGGAAGTCGTTTTCGTCAATGGCTCCGGCATCAAAAAGAGGATACTTCAGCACGGAGTCATAAGGGTCGCCCCATGCAACGATGCTTCCGGAGTTCAGGAAGACAGTTGTATTGTCAATCTCTATGTGGATAAAGAGAGATCGGGCGGTGGAGATGTCCCTGATCCCACACCAGGTGAATCCTGCAAGCCTGACTCCGAACTTTCTGAGACCAGTGAGAATTGCGTGCAGAACAGAGTCGTGACAGGAGCCATAAGGGAGCTGCAGGACTACTGCTTCCCGACTTCACTTGAGGCTTCCATCTCGCCGTCTTCGGCAGAATGGACAGGTAACTCAGTAGAGGTCAGTGTATCTTTCAGGGTTCTCAGAAACTCTAAGCCAGTAGTAGCTGACACTGTCCAGATCCAGTTCAACGGCGAGACTAAGACCCTGGAGAAGGTAGCTGAGGGCACAGAGAAATTCACTCTCTCTACTCAGGGCTACAAATCTGGCTCAGTCACTGCTAAGAAGGGTTCTACTGCTATAAAGAACTCACCAAGGCCTATCAGTGTTAATCTCTATCTTCCGGTCTATTATGGCTTCTCTAAAGCCACCACTGGAAATGAGTTGACTATCGCTTCTCTGACCAAGGGTGGGGCTTCTCTCAATGGTACCAGGACTCTCACCAACGATGATGCTACTAAGTACCTGTGGCTCTGCGTTCCTAACACCATGTCAATCAACAAGGTTACATCTAGTGGTTTCGATGTTCCGTTCTTGGCTCCAGTAGAGGCTTCTACTCCACTGGGAACCTACAAGTGCTATCGAACTCAGGATCTTCCTGGTGCTGGCTCTATGACAATTGTTATTTCTTAAAACTTAGAATATCATGGCAGATTATATCAAGATCTATGGCGAACTAAGACGACCATTAGAGGGCCAATATGTCACAGACTCAGATCAGATAAAGCACAAAAATGAGACCGTAAAAGAGGTTCTCGATAGACTAGATGGTGTCACCTACGTAGATGTCCCAGAGCTCGAGGACGATTACATTGTTCAGGCAAGCGCATCTCACAAAGAGACTGTCTATACTATCGAAGTGGGAGCAACCATCCATGCTATCGTGGGGGATTCCACCATTAAATGGATGAATGGAGAGGCTCCTGTCACTCAAGCTGATCGCACATACGTGGTCTCAGTGATCGGGTCTCTGGCTGTCTGGGGAGAATTTCCAAAAGCCTAAGCTATGAGTGTATTTAGAGCTCTGATGATGCATAAGCATCAGCCTCTGAGTGAGTTCATCAAACTTGTTCCAGAGAACTTAGAATTCCCGGACCCAGAGAGCACTAAAGATCTAACCGTAGAATCTAATGCTTCCTGGACTCTTGGAGTCAAATACAACGACTAAACACCTAATAAAGGCTAATTTATTAATTTATTAATTTCTTAAAAACCATTAAAAGTATGGCAAAACCGAGTTGGATTAAACTGGGCAAGAGCTCAGGTTCCATGGACGATTCCACAACTGTTACCGCCAGTGAGTACACGGGGCGTCAGCAGAGAGGTGGAACAATCACTGCCAAAACAACTGGAGGTGCAACAGACACAACCTCAGTTTCTCAGGCCGGTAAGGCTGAGTTCATTAATGTGCCGACCAAGACTTACAATGCCGCTGCAAAGGGTAGCAACTCTGACGGTTCTGACACCATTCAGATCACTGGTACCGCAAATACGGCAAACATCAAGGTGGCCGAGACTACGGGCAAGATTATCCCTGGAGCCACCTACAAGATCCAAGTCAACGCAGTCAATGATGATTCTTGGGATGGAAAGACTGACACTGGCATTGATGACGATCCGGGTAAGGATGCTCAGTTCACTTTCACTATCGACGTCAAGATCCCAGAGAACAAGACTGAAGCTGCCAGAACATTGGAGATCAAGCTTCAGAATGGTAACGGCGATGTTGTCACTGATGCTATCACCATCATTCAGGCCAAGGGTGTCAAGTCTTATGGTGCTGTTACCCTCACCGTGGGCACTTATCAGCAAATCCCTGCTGCCGGTGGTACCGTTGATGCCCCTTCTGTTTCCTTCTCCCAGCCTTGGGGATGGAACGGTGTTACCTCGGGGGGTGGTACCATTACTACCGGTGGCACTGTTGCTTATGCGACTAAGACGGGCTGGCCAGAAGCCCTTACTCTTGCTGCCGCAACAGGTAAGGTGACTGCGGCTTCCCGTGGCACTACTGTTGGTGCGGTAATTTCAGGAACAGTGACTATCACCCTCACGGCTAATGGCAAGTCTGCTTCCAAGGAAGTGACAGTTAGTCAGCAAGCCAATTCCGTTACTTATGCAGTTACGGATGTGACACTGGCTGCCCCAGCTGACATCCCAGCTTCCGGAGGTTCAGTATCTTCTACTACGGTTACAGCCAAGGGTTCACAGACTTACACCTCGGGATCAGTCACCAGTGATGTTGCCCTCACCAACGGCTCTGATGATTGTACCATCACCTTTAGTGAGGGAGTTTCAGCTGCTTCACTTGGTACTACTGTTACCAACAGAACCAAGAAGGGCACTCTCACTGCTACGGTTACTTGGAAGACTACAGCTACCAAGTCCGCTTCTGTAGATGTATATCAGGCAGCCAACACCGCTACTTACGGTGACATCACCTTTGACTCTGCCGTTGCCACAGAGGTTTCACTCAAGGCTGACGGTACCCAAAGCCGCAACATGACCGACAACTCCAATGTTGGAGCCAAGCAGACTGTCACCTATACTTCGGGTGCTACCAGAACAGAGGCCAGCGCTACTGCTGCGGTTGTCTTTGATCTCAGTCCAAAGGTCAAGACCGCTGCAACTGGGTTTGCTCTCTCTTCTGACGGCATCGTCTCTGTTGGAGCCAACCCTACTACGGAGCCTCGTGGAGGCTTTGTAGTGACAGTAACTGTCACCGGCGAGGGAAACAAGACTGCTACCAGAGACTTCACGTTTAGTCAGCAGGGGTCTTCTTCCTACATCAACCTCACTCCAGAGAGCCTCACCTTTGTGGCTGCCGGAGAATCCAAGACGCTCACTATAGAGTCAAACGACAGCTGGACTCTTGAATAAGACTGTCATAAGGTGGGAGGGGGTGAAACCCCTCTCATCTTCTAATTTTGTTCTAAAAACAGAATCATCATGGCAAAACCAAGTTGGATCACTGTAGTATCTGGGTCTACAGGAAGTGGCTCAGGGACAAGATCACTAAAAGCAAGCTCCCATACTGGAAGGTCAAGCAGATCAGGCTCTATCAAAGGAGTTACCTCTGGTGGAGCCTCTGATTCTGTAGTTCTCTCACAGGATGGAGCCAGCGAGTTTATCATGGTAGACAAGACTTCCTATTCTGTTGCAGCTCTGGGTGGCACCGTGAAAATCACTGGCACCAGCAACTCACCATCCCTGAAGCTGACTAATCTCACTGATTCATCTTTACTTTCAAACTTTGCTTTGAAGGTGAACGGGACGGCCTATTCTTGGGACGGGAACTCCTCTCATGAGATATCGGGTGATCCTGGGGCATCTAGCTCTTACACTTTTGAGATCTCCTTTGACGTGGCGGAGAATCAGACAGAGAGCTCTAAGGACATCACTTTCAGGCTCACCGATTCGGGTGATCCTGGGGCATCTTCTGATACTATCACTATTATCCAAGCAACAGGTGAGAAGACTTATGGCACTCCCAATGTAAATCTCAGATACTACGAGTGGCAGGTACCTGCATCAGGAGGAACGATCTCGCCAAGCTATACATTCTCTATTCCTTGGGGGTGGAATGGTAAAACTTCTGGCGGTGGAACACTCACCGAAGCAGATACTCATACAGTTACTTATGCTTATGTCAATGGAGGTCCAGTTTCTCCATTTGACTGGACCCTGGATCCAACTACTGGAGTGATAACTATGGCTAGTCTAAAGACTAATCAGACCACCTCGGATAGTGGTAATATTCATATCAAGATCACCATTGAGATTAACGGTCAGACTTTAGAGGATAATGATTATGTACTTCAGGATAAGAACATAGCTACCTATGTTTTGAGCTCTGCTTCTGTTTCATTAGATGATATCCCAGCATCTGGGGGCTCAGCTGACTCACCAAACTTTGTCTCAGCTTCAGGCAAGATTGATTATTCTTCGGGAGAATCCGACACACCTTCTATAACATCTTCAGATGTTATCATTACATTGTCTAAAACGGTAAACGGCTCGAATCTTGGTTCAACCATCAAGGCCAGAACAAAACTTGACACAGTTATAGCCACTATAACCTGGAATGGTTCTAAAGTAACCCAAAGTATTGATGTATACCAGCAGGCCAATCAGGTAACCTATTCATCAATTGATACTACATCTGCAACTGTAAACTCACCCGGGAGCGGGAAAGAGATAGATATAGAGGCCCTTTTAAGCCCAAAACAAACAGCTACTTACACTTCGGGTACTACCAAGGACGTTAATAGTTTTAGTTACAATTTTAGAAAAAAACCTTCTTGGATAACCCTTGACGAATTTACTTTGAAAGCTACTGTGGATAAGAATGTCACTGGCTCAACAAGAGATGGCGTAATTAGCATAACCATTAGGGGTATGGGTAATAGGTTTTCTATAGAATCTATATCTATCCATCAGGAGGCTCTAGTTATGCCTTCTTGGGATGTTCCTGCTACATTCTACTTTGATAGCATAGGTCAGAGTGATCTATCTCCAACAGGCTTGGACTTGAATATTTCTGATCCAGATAATGTGGGTTGGATTATCGAGGGTCCTTCTTACGTGACTAAGAGTTATCCTCAGTCGGACCCTCTACCAATAAGTGGTAGTGGGGATGAGAGTTTGTCTCTGACACCTAATGCTAACAATTCTTCAGAGAGGACCTTTTACCTCGTTCTTGAAACTTCTGCTAGAGATGCAATTGCCACTTGCAGTTGTACACAGGAGGGTTCACAATCAGGTGCTACCTGGGATCTCCCGGCTACGCTGACATTTGCGGGAGATGGCGGCGAGGCAGTGGTTGTTAATATAACAGACAAAGACAGCACCGGCTGGAGATTGACTCTTCCGGACTGGTGCTATGTCGGTAGCGGGAATACCGAGGGATCCGGCGACACCGAAATCGATCTGTCAGTAGGGCCAAATGACACCGGATCTTCAAGAACCGGCACTGTACAATTGGTAAGCACTGATGGGAACACCGTTTATGCCACTTGTACCGTAACTCAGGAGGAAGATACTTCTCCAATTGATTAAATAACCTAATTACACCAAAATAAAGACATGATCATCGACATAAATAGTTAAACCATGATGGACTGGACAAGCATAGTGATGACGCTTATAACCTCCGGGGCGTTCACGGCGGTATTCCTGTTGGGAGATCGCAAGACCTCGCAGGTGCTGGACAACGTGGGCAAGAGCATAGCCCAGTGGAGGGAGATAGCTGACGAGTACCGAAAGGAGAAGGAGGATCTCAGAGCGGAGATCTCGCGCAAGGAAACCAAGATCGGCGAGCTATATAAAGAAATGTCCGTGCTACGGGATCGCAACGACAGGCAGAGCAGCAGGATAGCTCACCTTAACGCCTTTCGTTGCGTGAAGGTGAGGTGCACTGACAGGGAGCCGCCTTTCGGTACCTCAAAGACGGAGAACGACAAGAAGGAGGACAACGATGGGGACGATAACTAAGGACTTTTCCTACAAGGAATTTGAGGCCTCGCCGACAGCAAGTCGCAAGGGAATCTGCAACGTGATCACCTCGTTCGCGGTGCGTGACGCGGTGAAGGAGCTGACGGAAAGGGTTCTCCAGCCGCTCAGGGACAGGCTGGGGCATCCGCTGCGGATAAACAGCGGCTACCGCTGCCCGGAGCTAAACAGGGCGGTCGGCGGAGTCCCGACCTCGCAGCACGTCAGGGGGGAGGCGGCGGACGTGGCCGCGGCTGACCCCTACCTGCTGGCGAAGGCTGTCAAGGACACGCCGGAGATCTGGAGGGAGGTGGACCAGATGATCCTCTATCCGACATTCGTGCACCTCAGCCATCGCAGGGGCGGGCCGCAACGGGGACAGCTGCTCTACAACAGGCGGTACAAGGGAAAAAGGCTCTAATCTTCAAAGAATATGAAAGGTTTTATTAAAGTATTACTTTACATCTGGCAGCTGCCGCAGAACTTGCTTGGGTTGCTGCTTTTCCGGTTGTACGGACACGACGGTGCAATCAGGCGCGAACACCGCGGAGCAAAGGTGCTATATTCACAAAAAATGAGAGGAGGGATCAGTCTCGGAAAGAGGATAATCCTGCCTAAGAAGTACGCCTGGCTGTCAAATTCCTATGTGTGTCTGGCACTCGCCCACGAGTGGGGACATACGAGGCAGTCGCTTTATCTCGGATGGCTGTATTTGCCTATCATTGGCATTCCGTCAATTACTTGGGCTTGGCTGCATTCTTCATTCAAGTGCTTTGACACCATCAGCTATTACTCGTTTTTCACGGAGCGGTGGGCTGACAGGCTCGGAGGCGTAAGGCGATGAAGCCGGGGTGGATCCTTCTGCTTGTCGCCGCGCTGGTGGCGGCTGTCTCCGTCCTGAGCTGGAGGCTGGGCTACCGCACGGCGGTCGCCGAGTCCATCGAGACACCCAAGGCTGATACCCTGATCATAAGGGACACCGTCACCGTCGAGAACCCCGTCCCCATCCTAACCACCATCATCGACACGATCCTAGTCGCCTATCCCGACATCGTGATCATACACGACACAACATTCGTCCAGCTCCTCAAAGAGCGGAAGGAATATTCCGGCAAGGACTATCGTGCGGTAGTGTCCGGCTACCAGCCAAGCCTCGACCTGATCCAGGTCTTTCCGGAAACTAAGACAGTCACCAAGATCATTTCCGCGCCGTCACGAAAAAGACACCACTGGTCAGTCGGCATCCAGGCCGGTTACGGCATAACCATCCAGGACAACCGCATCACCCCGCTACCCTACATCGGCGCCGGTCTCTCCTACAGCCTTGTCGAGTGGTAGTAACGTGTACAAATAGTTAGAAATAGGACTCGTGGTGACGGATGGACTCGTTGGCGGTGCGGGTCTCCAGAGGGGTGTAGAGGTCGGTCATCTGGAGTGAGTGATGACGGGCTTGGTCACGAACAGAAAGGAGATCGGTGCGGGCCTTGATCAGATCCGTTATGCCGGTGTCCTTGAGGCTGTAGAACTTGTACTCGGAAGGGAGCCTCAGATCCTTCTTCAGATGGTAGGTCCAGAAGTCTCCGAAATGTTTCGCCGGATGGTGTTCAGGCCCAGGACGAAAACCGGAACTGAAAAGATACCAGTCTGCGGGGCTTGACAGCACATCAAGGTCGAGCATCAGTTTGAGGACACAATCAGGGAGGGTTACCACGGCATCCTTCCGGTTCTTTGAATATTCAGCCCTGACGGAAATGGTGCCTCCCTTTACCGAAATGTCACCGATCCTGATGTGGCTCATCTCCTTAGGGCGTATGAAGCAATAATAGAGAACATAGCAAGCCAAAAGATAGTGGCGGTTGCGGTCGCTGCAATATTCACGGATGGCAAGCATCGTCTCCTTCGGGATGACGGTGCGGTTCTTTGCACATTTGCGCTTACCCTGAACGGCAGTAAGATTCGCCGTGAAGTCCTCGCTGATGTAGTTCTTCTCCATAAGCCATCCGGCAAAGCTGCGAAGCCAAGAGAGGTAATTGTCTCTGGTTCTGGCAGCCTTCCCGCAATCAAGCCATAGCCAGTCGAGAAACTTCGAGACAACTGAAGACTTTAATTGATAGACATAGCACACCGGTTTGTGTTGTTCGCTGTTCCAGCTACGGAACACGTTCAGGAACGAAGTGTAGCCATTGTAGGTCTTGACGCGCATGATGTCCGATTCCGTCAACTTGTACAGATAGCGGTAGTATTTCTCACAGACATCATCAAAAAGAGTGTATTCCTCCGGATTGTTCAGGGATAGGTAGGGATTCCATCCTTGCGAGAGCTGGTCGTTGATGTTGATGACCATGTCGTTGGCGTACCTTCTGCGGGCGGTCACGCCTTTTATCTTAGGCACAGACACCCTCTTTCTTCTCATGCGACCGGTTTCCGGATCGAGGCAATAGAATTCAACATACCAACGCTTTCCTTCGGCGACCTTTGCCGGAATAAAGCCATTCGTCGTGCGGAGACTTGAAGACATTTTTTTTGTTGGGGAAATTTTTGAACTCCCCAACAAAGGTTTGACAGGAACCGGCTCAGACAGCAATTTTTTTTGGCGCAAATCTGGCGCAGCATTTTTGACAATTTTGCCGCAATTCCTTGACTTGCAAGAAGTTGCGGCAAATTCGTAGCGGGGGGAGGACTCGAACCTCCGGCCTCCGGGTTATGAGCCCGACGAGCTACCAACTGCTCTACCCCGCGATGTTGGACTACAAAGGTACGGTTTATTTCTGAATATGCAAAATTTTATGGGATTTTTTAATCCACCTTCAATCCTGGATATTCATAAATTCCTTCATTCCAGGGATGTCTGCCTTGGAAAAAGTTTTCTGGTCACCGGTGGCCAGGTTCTTCAGCTGGATGGTTCCGGCCTCGATCTCGTTGCCGCCGTTGATGGAAAGGAATGGAATGGATCTCCTTTCGGCATAGTCGAACTGTTTCTTGAGTTTGGACGGCTCCGGGTAGACTTCGACGGAGACACCTTCGGAACGCAGAGCGGCAGCGACCGGAAGAATGTAGCGGAGCTCATCGGAACCCATGCAGGCAAACAGAAGCGTGGTGCTTGAGGCCAATGACTTAGGGAACTTGTCCAAGCCTTTGAGGACATCATAGATCCTGTCGGCACCGAAACTGATGCCGACTCCGGACATGTCTGGAAGACCGAATATTCCTGTAAGATTGTCGTAGCGGCCACCTCCGCAGATGCTTCCTATCTGGAAATCAAGCGCTTTCACCTCGAAAATCGCACCGGTGTAGTAGTTGAGTCCCCGGGCGAGCGAAAGGTCGATCTCGACCGGGCATCCGACACCGGCGGCATCGATCAGACCGAAAAGCTCGTCAAGCTCGTCAAGGCCCTTTAGACCGGTCTCGGAAACAATGCCGGAAGCCGAGCCGCCGCTCATCAGGGAACGCATCGAGGACAACTTCTCTGACGTGGAGCCGGACAGCCTCAGGATCTGCTCGATCACGGTGACAGCACTGTCCGTCAAGCCTTTCTCACGCATCTCTTCCTCCACGCTCTCCAACCCGATCTTGTCCAGCTTGTCAATCGCCACGGTGATGTCCACCACCTTGTCCGGGAATCCGCAGACCTCGGCGAAACCTGTCAGGACCTTCCTGTTGTTGATCTTCACCAGCACATTCACATCCAAGAGACTGAACACTTTGTCCACAATCTGCACGAGTTCCAGTTCGTTGACCTGTGACTTGCTTCCTATCACGTCCACATCGCACTGGTAGAACTCACGGTAACGCCCTTTCTGCGGCCTGTCGGCCCTCCAGACAGGCTGGATCTGGAAACGCTTGTACGGGAAAGAGATCTCGCTCTGGTGCTGCACCACAAAACGGGCGAAAGGAACGGTCAGATCGTAGCGGAGTCCTTTCTCGCAGACCTCCTTAGACAGAGCCACGCTGTTGACGCAGCCATCCTTGCAGTAGTCCTCAAGGTTCACCTTGGAGAAACAGTCTCCGGAATTAAGCACCCTGAACAGAAGCTTGTCTCCCTCCTCACCATACTTTCCGAGCAAGGTTGAGAGGTTCTCCATGGCAGGAGTCTCGATCTGCGCGTAGCCGAAAGTCCTGAAGACCTTCTTGATGGTTTCAAAAATATAATTCCTCTCGGCCATGCTCTGCTGACCGAAATCACGTGTCCCCTTAGGGATGGATGGTTTCTGACTCATGATTATATTCCTACATTTTATCGGCCTTGTAGCCGAGTTTGTTTATGGCGGCGGCAAGGGTCTTCTCGTCGGTCTTGCGCCTGTCGTACTTTATCCTGATGGTCTGATCCTTAAGGGATACCTTCAAATCCTTGACACCTTTGAGGAACGCGATGTTCTCATTTATCTTCTTGACACAATTCTCACAATGCATATTAGTCGCAAAGACAACCTCCACGACATTCTTGTCAGCGGGCTTCTCCTTGGGAAAACCCTCAAAAGGCGCAGCCTGAGCCACAGTAAAAGGCGCAGCCAGCATCACGGCCGCGACCGCCATCAAAAGTATTCTTTTCATAATCCACAACCTTGGAATCGCGGCGTAGTTCTCCGCGCCAATGTTCATCTTGCAAAGATAGTGATTTAATCGTTCTTTGTAGCCCTCCAAAGCGTCAATCTGACACCAAGATTAATACGGCGGCCCATAATAGGTCCCCATACACAGCTGGCGTCAAAACCCGGAGTCCACGGAACCAACTCGCCCGAAGAGTTCCTGCCCCCGACCAGAACATGCCTCTGGGTGAAATCCGTCAGGTTCTCCACGCCAACATAGACATCAAAGCCACGGAAGCGCCTGGTGACCTGGGCGTAGAGCAAAGGATAGACGGGAGTGCGTCCGTCAGCGTAAAGAGGCGAACCGTCTTCATCCTTCATATTCCTCATGAAGTTGTAGACCCTCGCCGAACCATTGACGGAGGCCGTGAAATCGAATATCCACCGGCTCAGATTGGTCTTGTACTGGAGGTTCAGCACCCCTTTGAAGCGGCTTAGCATCGGCTTCTCCACCAGTTCACCGCCATAGTTCTCCAAACGGGCATTCGTGTAGCGTCCTGTCAAGGCAACGGTGAAGCGGTCAAACGGCTCAACATAGAAATCAATCTGCCAATTATCTGAATATGATCGTCTTCCATCCGAATCAAAGAAATAAATATTCCTGACTCCAGACTCTTCACCGGCGGCTCCGGAGGGTGACGGGACCTCATAGTCCACCATCAACTGCCGTGTGAACCGCGTCCGGAAATAATCAAAACTGATGTAGGTCTTGGAAGGATCCGCACCGAAAGGCATGTAAAATGTCATATTACCTCCGAACGTCCACGAATCCTCAAGCAACCTGTCCATGCAGTCCCCGGCGAAACCGCTGTGCGTGGACATCACGCCGATGTTGTCAGCGACCGGATCGGCGTACCGCAGTCCCCTGCCGCCATTCGCCCTCGCCACGAACCATTCAACCGGGGAATATTTCAACGTCACCCTCGGAGCCATCCTGAACCCGTTTCCCTTGTACCAGTCCGCACTCAGTCCCGCAATGGATGTAAACACTTCACCTGCATGGAAGGTATATTCCCCATAGACTCCGCCGAAGAAATGATCCGAGATTCCTGAATATGGACGCATAACACGTTCAGCCGGAACCACAGGATCAGGAATATTCATGTAAGAGAATTTGGCGACCGTCTCGTCGATGTGGTCGAACGTGCCGGAAAGGCCGAATGTGAAGTCATGGGACTGATTCAACATATTCCTGTAGAGCAGGTTGACGAAGCCAGACCGCTGCCGCGCAAGGTAGGAAGACGCGCCGAACCAGGAGTCGCTTTCCTGCCACGACCAGTCCACGATGGCTGCGATGCTTGATGAGCCATCCTCCCGAAGAGGCTTTCCGACCTTCAGGTAGGCGTTCAGCAGGCGGTTGTCTATTTCGGTTCCCCAAGGCTCGCTGGAGAGGACATCGGCTTTGCCGGATCCCTCTACCGGTCCGGAGACCAGTAAGCGCACCCTGTCCTTGTCATAGCCGTCCATTCCGCCCTGACGACGATCCTTCACAGCCTTGACTCCCCAGCGCACCTGTAGTTCCGGGGTGTAGTAGAGCCACCTACTTGCGACATTGAACTGCAACATCTCAGGATCATCCCTAAAGCCGTCATGATTCATGTCGTAAGTCTTGAAGTTCCCGCTGGCATGCCCCAGAACAATCGTGTAGACCTTGGGACTGAGCTGCCATGCCGACGTGAGGTTGAAATCCGCTTTCGTGTCGCTCATCATCGAGGCCTGGATGAAAAGAGGCTTCTCCTCGGTAGGTTTCCTGTGCTCAAGATTGATCTGTCCGGTCATAGACTCAAGCCCGTTGATCACTGACGGAGATCCCTTCGCGATCTGGATGCTTTCCAGCCACGGCCCCGGGACATAGGACAGTCCGTAGGGAGCTGTAATCCCCCTCATCACAGGACGGTTCTCGTCCAACATCTGGGTATATGTCCCGGAGAGACCCAGAAGCCTGATCTGACGCGCCCCTGTGACAGCGTCCGAATAGCCTACAGTCACGCTGGCCGAATTCTCGAAACTTTCCGCCAGGTTGCAGCAGGCCATCTTCTGAAGCCCGGAGGCGGAGATCAGTTCCGTCCTCAAGGTCTTACCCCTGGAAATGCTGTTCTCCTGATGTCCGACAAAAACCGCAGCGTTCAGGCTGTCCTTCCTGTCCTTATAGATATAGGTCGTGTCCACCGTCTGTGCAGACAGACCGGCAGAGAGCGACAAGGCGGATAAAATAGTTAAGATTTCCTTTCTCATAATGGTACGGCGAGCCATACGCTCTGACTTCAAAACAAGCATCAAAAAAAATAATACACTTTCACAAAGATAATAATTGAATGTCAAGAAAATGCTTAAATTTGCATGAATATTTCAGTCTACCAAAAACAAAACGATTCAAGACTATGAACGGTAAAGAATTCGTAAAATGGGTGCTGGCCGTGGTGTGCGGCCTGTTTGTCTGGGGCATCGTGAAATCCGTCATGTTCTTCATGATGTTCGCCTCTATGCTTGCAAGCGCTTCATTATCAGGAGGATCTGACGCTGTTATACCAAAGGAGGGCGTGTTGATTATGGACATGTCCAAACTTGCTATCATTGAACAGACACAGGAAAAGAATCCTCTTGCATCGATCCAGAACAAGGACATCACCCCTTTGGGCATCAGGGACGCGGTGTCCGCCATACATAAGGCAGCCGAGGATCCGGGAGTAAAGTACATCCTCATCAAGGCCGACGGCGCCGCCACCAGCCTTACCAAACTTGAGGAGATCAGGAAAGCCCTCACCGATTACAGGAAGAGCGGCAAGGCCGTCGTCGCCTACGGGGAGGCTTTCACATCAGGTAGCTACTATCTCGCCTCAGTGGCCGACAAGATCTACACGACATCGCACCACGGAGGAAACACATTCATGCTTGGCATCAGCGGCAGGATGCTGTTCCTCAAGGACTTGCTCGACAAGCTCGGTGTCAGCTACCAGCTCATCCGCCACGGCAAGTACAAGAGCGCCGGCGAGACCTACATCAAGAACGCGCCAAGTCCAGAGAACATGGAGCAGAACCAGGCCATGATCGACTCAATGTGGGAGACCGTCGCCAAAGAGACCGCCGAAAGCAGAGGAGTCAGCGTGGACTCGCTCAACTTCTTCATCGACCACCTCTCGATCGCCCTTCCCGAAGACATGCTAAGGCACAATCTGGCGGACGGGATACTCTCTGTGGAGGAATATAAAGACAAGCTCACCGCCCTCGCCTCCAAGGACAGCTACAAGGACGTGAAATTCATCCCGCTCGCCGACTACGCCGCCGCCAAGGTCACTCCTAACCTCACGGCCAAGAAAAAGATCGCGGTCATCTACGCCAACGGCAACATCGTCGAGCAGGAGGATCCCAACAACATCTGCGGCGACCGTTTCGCAAGGATCATCGCCAAGGTCAGGGCCGACTCCAGCGTCAAGGCTGTTGTCCTGAGAGTCAATTCTCCTGGAGGCACCGTACTGGCAGCCAGCAAGATAAAGGAAGAGATCGATCTTACGAGGGCCGTCAAGCCTGTCATCGCGTCCTACGGCGACTACGCGGCGTCCGGCGGCTACTGGATCTCCAACAGCTGCGACCACATATTCACCAACGCCACCACGCTCACCGGCTCGATCGGAGTGTTCTCGGCGATCCCGGAGTTCGGCAAGACCCTCAAGAATGTGGTGCATGTGAACATGGTTCCGGTAAACTCACACAAGCATTCCGACATGCTTTCCCTCACAAGACCGTTCGACGCCGAGGAGACAGCCTGGATGCAGGTCTATGTGGATGACATCTACAACAATTTCGTCAGCATCGTCGCCCAGGGACGTGATAAGACCTTCGAATCCGTTGACAGCATCGCCCAAGGACGTGTCTGGACAGGTACAGACGCATTGAAGATAGGGCTTGTCGACGAGATCGGCACGCTGGAGGACGCTGTCGCCTACGCCGCTTCCATGGCCGGCGACTCCGATGTGGACAACTGGGGCATCGTGAACTATCCTAAGCCGCTGACGGCTATCGAGCAGCTGATGCAGCAGTTCGGCAAGACGACCACACCTGAGGAGTCCGTGGCGAACGCGCTCGCGGGAACCCCGCTTGAGAGCGTGGCAAACAGCCTTCTCACATGGCAGAGGACCTGGACCAAGGGACAGGGCGACCTTGTCTTCGCAAGGATGCCGTTCGAGATCGAGATCAGATAAGACGGATAATGGTGACGGATGCCGTGGCTTCCGTCACCTTGACAGCGTCATCGATACGATGACCCAGCAAGGCAAGAACGTGAGAGCCTTCGTCAGCGATGACGAGGGCTTTTTCCTTTTCAAGAACATCAAGTTTCAGATCCACGAACATGTCGCTGAGCTTCTTGCGGCCACGCATGCCCAGCGGGCGCATCCAGTCACCTGGCCGCCAATGTCTTACAACAAAAGGAAACGGAATCTTGGACGTGTCGAATTTAGTCTCGCCGAGAACAGTCCACACATTCCTCACGTCATCGGACAAAGAGACGGATAACCTTACTCCGTTCAATGAATATGCTCCCGGCCCTTCGATGGTTATGCCAGCATCTTCGGCAGACTGCCGGGCTTGTCGAGCCACTGCGCGCGAATCCCGCAGGACACGTATCTCCCGAGCCGAAGTCACGGCAAGATGGTCGCCGGAGACGAATTTCCTGCCGCTGACGGTGCCGCCGCCTTTCAGCAGCGAGACAAGATCCGCCACCGTCGAAGACAAGAACCCGAAAGGCTCAAGGATGCGGAAAAGGGCATATTCCCAATTACTTTTGCTCGTAAGCAACTGATGATCAATGACCGGCAGCCGTCCAGCCCCAAGGCGCACGACCTCCTCCGAAACCGTCCTGACATATTCATCGGCCACCGACTGCACCTGCGCGAACCGCTCCGCATCCTCGTTCAATGTCGCCAGGAAGGAAGGGTTCAACCTCTCGAAGAGCGGGAATATCTCGTTGCGGACGCAGTTGCGCTTGTAGGCCGAATCCGCGTTGGTGCTGTCCTCATGCCACGGCAGGCCACGCGAGAGGGCATATTCATGAATATCCTTCCTCGTGAAATCGAGAAGCGGCCTCAGAAGGAGCGTCGGCGAGTCCGGGAGATTTGAGCAGCGTCGCATTCCGGTCATTCCTTTCAGCCCCGTTCCTCGCAACAGGTTGAGAATCATTGTCTCGGCATTGTCGTTGGCATTGTGAGCCACAGCCAGGGCGGCATAATTTCCCTCCCCGCAGACCTGTGCGAACCAGGCGTATCGCAGCTCCCTCGCCGCCATCTCGACGCTGATCCCTCTCGCGGCGGCATGGCCACGGGTGTCAAAATCTTTCTTTATGAACATCACGCCGTGACTCCCGGCCCATTCCCTGACCAAAGCCTCGTCCGAGTCGCTCTCCTCTCCCCGTAAATGGAAGTTGCAGTGAGCCAAGGCGAAACGAGGCCTCAAGGATGAGTTGAGGAATAATTCCGCCATGCACATCGAATCCACTCCTCCGCTGACACCCAAAAGGACCGCCTCCCCTTCGGGAAGCAGTCCTTTCAAGATTCTGTCAAACCTCTCCTGCATGATCGGAACAGCGGATTTATTTCTTGCTCGCGAACGTGTAGGTGAAGCCGAACTGGAGCGCCTGTGCGAACTGGACTCTCCTGCCGACGTTGCCATCCTTGTCGGTGACAAGAACCGTGTCGTCATAGATGAGGTTCGTGGTGATGTTAAGCGAGAAGAACCTGCTGAGTTTCCACATCATGCGGGTGTCCCAGTTCACACGGATGTTCTGAGGCTCCTTCAGGTAGTTGGAGAACAAGAGCAGGTGCGTGGACCCCTCGAAATTCTCGTTGACCCGGACTTTGGCGTCTGCCGTCATCTGCGCACCGAACTCGAAACGTGCTGGCTTATAGTAGTTTCCTGTCGTGAAATAGATGTTCTTATCGTCCTTGGCATCCGGGTACGCCTCGGTGTTCCCGTACTTTTTCTTCCTCTCCATTCCGTAGTTCTTCCTCAGCCTTTCGCTGCCCACGATGGTGAAGCCGCCGGTAAGCGGAGCCAGGTTGACTGTCAGCCACTTGTTCGGCACCCAGTCAATACCAAGACCGAGATTGACCGTACCAGGAGAAAGAATGCTTGACTTGAGCACACGGGCCTTGCGCCAATCCTTGCTTGAAGGCTCCTTTCCCTCCTCCACGGCCGGAGTAGGATAGTTGTAGCCATTGGCGAACTGGCTGAGGAAGGTGAACTTGGCGGAGTAGTTCAAGGTGTTCGTCGCCTTGTAGCCCCAAGTGCTCTCAAAGAGGATCCTGTCCTTGTTCTTCTGCACGATAGGCTTGTCCGCGGAATAGAGGAATCCGTAGTCCAGCTGGAGACGGTTGTTCCAGTACATCTCTTTTTTCTTCCACCTGGCGTTGCCGTCGATGTAGGTGCTCAGCGCGTAGTTATTGTAACCTCCCTTCGCCCAGTTGGTAAAACTGCTCTGAACAAAGTTGAGGTTGGTCATCAACGAGTTGGTCCAATAGTTCGGCTTAGGAGGGGTGACCTTTGTCACCTCTGTCTGAGCCAAGACCCTTGCGGCGGCGGCGGCGGCGGACTGCGCGTCCTTCCTCGTCGTGTCGGTCTGGGCGGAAGCTGTCAGCGCCAAAAGAACGAGAGCCGAGGAAAGTACGGCACGTCTGATTACTTCTATGTTCATAGTCAGTTTATTATGTTCCCAATTAATACGAAATGGCGAAAACCACCCTCTGTTTCGAAGGCTTGCCGGAGTAGATGTCCCTGCCTTCCTCCTCGCAGACAAAACTGTCCACAGGAATGCACCTGATCGTGGCCTTGGTCTCGTCCTTGATCTTCTGCTCGGTCTCGGCGGTGCCGTCCCAATGGCAGAGCAGGAACTTGCCTGTGCCGATCTTGGTCTTGAACTCCTCCCAGTCGTCGCATTTCTCGACATTCGAGGCGCGGAAGTCGAATGCTTTCTGGTAGATCGTCTTCTGGATGTCATCAAGAAGAGCGGCGATCGACTTGTCAAGTCCCTCAAGGGCGACAGTCTGCTTCTGCAACGTGTCTCTTCTGTGGACCTCGACGGTGCCGTTCTCAAGGTCGCGCGGCCCCATCGCAAGACGCACCGGAACTCCCTTGAGCTCCCACTCGGCAAACTTGAATCCCGGACGGAGCGTGTCACGGTCATCGATCTTGACCGTGTGGCCCTCGGCCTCAAGGGCTTTCTTTAGCTGATCCATCTTCTCGAGAATCCTGGCATGCTCCTCGTCCGTCTTGTAGATCGGAACCATGACCACCTGGATCGGGGCCAGCGCCGGCGGCAGTACAAGGCCATTGTCGTCGCCATGAGCCATCACAAGCGCTCCCATCAGCCTGGTGGACACGCCCCAGGACGTGGCCCAGACGTACTGCTGCTGACCTTCCTTGTCCGTGAACTTCACGTCAAACGACTTGGCGAAGTTCTGTCCGAGGAAATGCGAGGTACCGGCCTGTAGAGCCTTGCCGTCCTGCATCATCGCCTCGATCGTGAGGGTGTCAAGGGCTCCGGCGAACCTCTCGTTAGGACTCTTGTGTCCCACGACAACCGGCAGGGCCATGAACTCGCGGGCGAATTTAGCGTACACCTGCACCATTCTCTGAGCCTCCTCCTGAGCCTCCTGCGAGGTGGCATGGGCCGTGTGGCCTTCCTGCCAAAGGAACTCGGCGGTACGGAGGAAAAGCCTTGTGCGCATCTCCCAACGGACGACGTTCGCCCACTGGTTGCACATGATCGGCAGATCCCTCCACGAGGTGATCCAGTTCTTGTAGGTGCTCCAGATGATTGTCTCGGAGGTCGGCCTCACGATCAGCTCCTCCTCCAGCCTTGCGGAAGGATCCACGACAACGCCCTTACCGTCAGGATCGTTCATGAGCCTGTGGTGCGTGACGACGGCGCACTCCTTCGCGAACCCGGCCACATGCTCGGCCTCCCTGCTGAAGAAAGACTTAGGGATGAAAAGCGGGAAATAGGCGTTCACAGCGCCGGTCTCCTTGAACATTGTGTCCAAAGCGTGCTGCATCTTCTCCCAGATCGCATAGCCATAAGGCTTAATGACCATACATCCCCTGACGGCGGACTGCTCCGCCAAGTCTGCCTTAACAACCAGATCGTTGTACCACTGAGAATAGTTCTCAGACCTTTTTGTCACTTCCTTTGCCATATACTCTTTGCTGTTTTTGTCAATTATTCTTATTATTGTGCAATATTCCGAAAGGTATGGATTTTGTTCACTAGAGAACATTTGTGTGGCCGACACCTTTGGATACGGCCACGAAGTTACGAATTTATTGTTAAATATAGGAGATTCAGAAATGAAAACACGCACAATCCTCTTTATCTCGGCGCTTCTGGCACTGACTTCGTGCGGTTCAGCGGCGCAGTATGCCAGTGATGCTTCCAGACAGAAGTATCAGGATGGAATCTACTATACCTCCAAGGCCAGGATCCAAGCCGAGGAAGCCGTCGAATCAGCCAACGAGGAAGAGACGGATCTTCTGGTAGCCAAGACCAAGAACTCACCTATCTTCATGAAAAGCGGTGAGAAGGTTGACACTCTGTTCATCCCTGAGAACAAAGCGGCGAGAATAGACTTCAACAACACTAACAACACCACATCCGTTTACCTTTACGACAATGGATGGGACACCTGGGCAGCCTACCAGCCTTGGTACGCGACGTCATGGTATTCCTGGAACCGTCCTTTCTACACGTCAATCTATTGGGGCGCGAATCCTTGGTACTATGGTGGTTGGTACTCACCGTGGCACTACGACCCTTGGTATTATGGATATTCCTGGATATGGGGCAGTCCGTGGTATTACAGCGGATGGTACGACCCATGGTACCGGGACCCTTGGTACTATAGCGGATGGTACGGCGGATGGTATGGAGGCTGGTACGGCGGATGGCATGATCCGTGGTACTACGGAGGATGGGGCTATGGTCATCATCATCATCACCACCACGGCCACGACTTCTTCGGTCCGGGAAGCGGCAGAGTCTATACGCCACGCTTGTCAACAACCGGCTCCGGCAGGAGAAGCGGCATAGGATCAGCGTCAGGAAGCGCGGGCGTAAGAAGCTCATCAATGACCAGATCCAGAGGAATTTCCGGATCGACAAGGACCTCGATGTCAGCATCGTCCACCAGATCATCAAGCCTCGGCGGACGCACCGGCGGCACAAGGTCATCGATCTCATCGGTGAACAGACCGGCCTCCTCTTCTGTAAGGTCTTCGTCATCCAGATCGTCATCCGTCAGATCATCGGCGGACAGAGCGTCGTCAGTACGGTCATCAGCGGGAAGTACGGTCAGATCCAGCGGTTCATCCTCATTTGGAACCTCGACCGGATCCTCTTCCGTAAGGTCATCCTACGGCAGCAGCCGTTCATCATCTTCGTCATCAACGATGTACTCAAGACCGGCAAGCAGTAGAAGTTCAAGCGGAACGACATCAGGAGGCTACTCATCAGGTAGTTCCAGCAGGAGTTCTTCTGGAAGCTACAGGTCTTCGGGATCTTCTTACAGGTCCTCATCCAGCAATGATTATTCATCCGGCTCGACGAGGAGCTCAAGCAGCTACTCCACAAGCAGAAGTTCAAGTTCATATTCTTCCGGCAGCTCAAGCCGTAGCAGCGGCTACTCCGGCGGCGGTTTCTCCGGCGGCGGATCATCCAGAAGCTCAGGAGGTTCGTACGGCGGTGGCGGCAGCTCCAGAAGCAGTGGCGGAAGAAGGTAACCATTAATAACAATTGAAATGAGAAAGGCAATATCCACTGCGCTTTTGTCATTGACCGCTGTAGCGGCCGGGGCGCAGACTATGTACGACGGGCTGACATTCAGCCAGAACAACTACTACGGAACGGCAAGGTCGATCGGTATGGGCAACGCGATGACGGCTGTCGGCGGCGACCTCGGGTCAATCGGTATCAATCCTGCGGGATCGGCCGTGGCGGGATACTCCCAGTTCACGATCACGCCGAATCTCACGCTCAGTTCGATGAACTCATCCTACAGCGCCTACCCTGTCGGAGGAGTTGACAAGTTCGTCAATGAGCAGGGCAAGAACCTGACACGGTTCTCTTTGCCGAACTTCGGTGCCACGTTCAATTGGAACTTAGGGAACAGAAGCGGCCTTAAGTCCATCACTTACGGAATCGTCGTCAACGGAACGAACAATTTCACCGGCAAGATGCTGGCCGGAGGGGTGAACGACAAGACGAGTTACATCAGTGCGATGGCGGTCGGCGCTAACGGATTCCATTCGGGCTTTCTGAATGGTCACCTCGACGGCAAGGGAAACAAAATTGACATTCGGGACAACGCCTATTACGAGAATGACGACCGGAATATGCCCGCCCCGTGGAATGCCATCGTAAATGCGCAGGCTGGAGCGATAGTAAACTACGGGAACTCTTCTGACCCCAACTACGCTTATCGTTACGTAGCCGCGACAGAAATGTGCAGGCCTGTCACCGAGCAAGAAGTCAATGATGGTTATTACACACTCGGCGAGGGGGAATACATCAAAGACGGCGTTGTCATGGACAAAGACGGGAACGGCATTTACAGCCTATCCCTCGGTGGTCCTCTGAATCAGGCTTACGGGCGCAAGGTAACCGGCAGCAAATACGACGCGCTTTTCAACGTCGGGTTCAATTTCAGCGAGACATTTTTCGTCGGAGTGAACCTCGGTGTCACATCTCTCAACTACAATTATGATGAGTATTTCAAAGAGGCCGCCGCAAATCCTGACAATTTCGAGATTGAGTTTGGAGAAAAAGGAATAACTCGTTTCAGCGACTACCGTACACGTTACTCATACACGGCCGATGGAAGCGGAGTCTATGGAAAGTTCGGATTTCTGTGGAGACCGATTGACGGAATCCGCGTTGGAGCGGCCGTCCAGACACCGACAATCATGGAAATCAACGAGCGCTGGATACAGGACGTGAACGTGAACCTGAACTACACCGACGCATCCTTCCATGGCTCGGCCAAGACACCTGAGGGGGAATATTCCTACAGACTTCGCTCGCCTTACAGGCTCAACGCCGGAGCAGCATTCACCTTCGCGGGGATGGCTCTTGTCAGCGCCGACTACGAGATGACGGACTACAGCACGATGAAGTTCATGAGCAAGGACGGAGGCTGGAGCAACGACACCTTCAGCAGCCTGAACGACCAGATCCGCAACTGCATGGGCGTGTCGCACATGGTCAGGGTCGGCGCGGAATTCAAGCCGCTGCCGGAGATCGCCGTCCGCGCGGGCTACAACTTCACCACCACTCCTGAATATGTCTACGAAGGCAACAGCAAGACAAAGCTGAACGACAGGATCAACGCGTTCTCGGTTGGCCTCGGCTACTCATCAAACGGCTCGTTCTTCGCCGACATCGCGGCGAGGATGACGATGCTGGCCGATGAATATATCTCCCCTTACGCCGACTACCTGTCCGACCTTGCGTCACCGATGATCCTCAACAAGAGGGACATCTACAACGTCACGGCGACCTTCGGGTGGAGATTCTAAAGGTTTTTCAGATAGGAGATTGAATCCGGACCTTCGTTGAAAAGGAGGTCCATGATGGAAAGATTCGGAACGAAACCGTACTTTTGGGCAAAGACCTGGAAGTACGGTTTTTCCAGATTCAGGTCTTTCAATATGTTGTCCGGACGTTTCGGGTGGATGAGTTCCCGGTAATCCATTCCGTAGCGGCCGGAATCCAACGGAATCTCACGGGAACGGACGGGGACATATTCATCGGTCATCCTCAGGTCCACCGAGACGCCGGTCTTCCGGAGAAAGAACCTGATCAGTTGTAAATCAAGGTCGAACAACGTCTCTGGTTGTGAATTCAGGATTCCGAACAGTTCGTCCTTGTAATATTCAAAATAAGCGGAGGACTCGTAGGCGGACGCAATCGCCCGTTCGGTACGGATCAGCCAAGGAGTCGAGTAATCCACCTTGATCTCCGTTATCGGCAGCTCATGGGTTCCGCTTTCGTGAATGATCGGGAAATTAAGGCTCTGAGGGCCGTCGGCGGCATAGTAACGGAAGCGGTTCCTCCAGGATTGCTTCTGGTAATGCTCGCAGGCCTCAAGATAAACGACAGAAGGCTTCACCCTGTCCGGAGACAAGATGAAGTCTTTAGCCATCAATGCGAAATAGCTGATCGGCGGGAACCAGGCCACACTCAGCAGCACCGCCGCCTCTTCTTCAGACCTATTCGAATTCTCCCTTCTCGTGGGAGTCGTTTGCCCTGATGATTCCACGCTTCGAGCTTCTGATGAAATTCAGGATCGTGTCACGCTCCTCGCTCTGAGGGAATCCGGCCTCGACCTTGGCGCAGCCGTCGGTGATGTTGTAGCCGGCGAAATAGATCGTGTCGTAGATGTCCTTGATGTTGCGGATCACGTCGGAGGAGAATCCGCGGCGGCGGAGTCCGACGATGTTCACGCCAGAATAGCAGATCGGATCGCGGCCGCAAAGAACATAAGGAGGGATGTCCTTGTTGATCTTGGACATGCCGCCGACCATGGCGTGGCATCCGATCTTGGAGAACTGATGAGCCTTAGCTCCGCCTCCGACAATCGCCCAGTCATCAACAACGGTCTCGCCTGCTATGCCGACAAAGCTTACAAGAATGCAATGATTGCCCACAACACAGTCGTGCGCCACATGGACATAGGACATAAGCAGTGTGTTGCTGCCAATCTTCGTCACGCATTTGCCGCTTGCCTTGGTACCTCTGTTGATGGTCACGCACTCGCGGATTGTGACATTGTCGCCGATCTCCACATAGGTGACCTCTCCCTCATATTTGAGATCCTGAGGAATGGCGCCTACAACGGCTCCCGGGAACACCTGACAATTCTTTCCCATCTTGACGTATGAATATATCATAGCATGCGGATGGATCTTGCATCCGTCGCCGATCTCCACGTCATCATCGATGAACGCAAACGGACCGATCTCAATGTTGTCGCCGAGTTTCGCCTTCGGGCTGACCGACGCTAATGGTGAAATTTTGTTCATATCTTCAGTAATTATCAGCAAGATTTCTCACGGACGGCCACGGCAGCCCGTGTGTTGATGGTGTGTCCCGGCTTGAAGGCCGTAACCTTTGCCTTGAGGTAGCCTCCGGCAAGCCTGAGATCCCCGATCAGATCCAGAAGCTTGTGCCTTCCGCACTCGTTGGGGAAATGCAGCTGTAGATTGTTGAGGTACCCGTTGTCGTTGATGGACAGCTTCGGCACGTTGAACAAGGCCGACAGCCTTTCAACCTGCTCCGGCTGGACAGGATGCTCGACAATCACGATGGCGTTGTCAACGTCGCCGCCCTTGACAAGGTTGTTCTGGAAAAGATACTCAATCTCATGGAAGAAGACGAAAGTACGGCAAGGCCCTATCTGGGTCGCGTAGTCGGTAGACTCGTCCCAGTGGGCGGTCTGAACTCCAAGAACCCTTGAGCCGAAGTCCACGGTGATGTCCATGGACGGAGCGTCCGCCGGGGTTATCCGCACATAGGATCCGGTCTTCTCATCCTTGATCTCAATTTCCTCAGGGATCGTGACATACTGTCTATCAGCGTCCTGCTCCCTCAGGCCGTCACGGGAGATGGCCTCGACATAGTACCGGGCGCTGCCGTCCAGAATCGGCACCTCCACGTTGTCTATCTCGACAAGAGCGTTGTCCACGCCCATACCCGTGAGCGCCGACATCAGATGCTCTATCGTGGAGACCGAAGCCTCCCCTTTGGAGATCGTGGTGCTTCTGGCTGTTGAAGAAACGTTCCCGGCGAGTGCCTCGACGAATGCGGATTCTCCCAGATCCACCCTGTGAAATACTATTCCTGTGTTCTCGGGAGCCGGTTTGAGAATCATTCTCGAGATTCTGCCGGTATGGAGTCCCTTTCCGTGGAACTCATATTCGCCCGCAAGGGTCTTTTGCTTATAAGAAGTCATAATCTATCTTTTGCAGACTGCGTAAAATACAACAGACTGCAAAGATAGCAATGAATTTTTGAATATTCAAGGATTCCTCCCGCACAATAGTAGCAAAAGGCTACTATTCCTCGCCCTGACGCTTGAAGACGGCGTAGCTGCGGAGGTAGTTCTTCAGAGGGAGGGCCGGGGAGCCGAGGAAGACCTGGCCGGACTTACGGATGTTGCCGATGACTCCGCACTGGGCGCCGATGGTGGTGTTGTCGGCGATGTTCAGATGCCCCGCTATGCCGACCTGACCTGCCAGTATGCAGTTCTTGCCGATCTTCGTGGAGCCGGCGATGCCGCACTGGGCGGCCATCACGGTGTTGTCGCCGATCTGGACATTGTGGGCTATCTGGCAGAGGTTGTCGATCTTCACTCCGTTGCCGATGATGGTTGACTCCATCTCGGACTTGTCGATGGTGGTGCCGGCGCCGATCTCGACGTTGTCGCCGATGATCACATTGCCGATGTGCTCGATCTTCTCCCATGTACCGTCAGGAAGTGGCGCGTTGCCGAAACCGTCCGAACCGATCACAGCGTTGGCGTGGATGATCACGTTGTTCCCGATCACCATACCAGGGTAGATCACCACTCCCGGATAGATGATGCAGCGGGAGCCGATCACCGTGTTGTCACCGACGTAGACATTCTCGTAGATCTTCGTGTAGTCACCGACCTTGGCGTGATGTCCGACATAGGAATGGCTGCCGAGATAGACCTTTTTACCGAACTTGGTGGTCAGGAACCAGGAGGAACGGAATCCTCTGTGTCTCTTGTCAGTACGTTTCTGGGTAGAGACATATTTAAGAAGATCGGCCAGGGACTTGTAGGCGTCGTCAACCCTGACCAGTGTGGAAATGACCTTCTCTTTAGGCTCAAAGTCCTTGTTGACAAGCAGGATGCTCGCCTTGCAGGTATAGACGTATCTCTCGTACTTCGGGTTGGCGAAGAAACATAGTTGTCCAGGTTTTCCATGCTCTATCTTCGCGAATGATGTCACTGTGGCCTGCGGGTCGCCCTCAACGGTTCCTTTCAGCACCTGTGCTAATTGCTTTGCGGTAAATTCCATCTTTTACTGACAATTTTTAGTCTTCAAATTCTTAGGTAATCCTTAAAAAACAGCTTGGCAATCCTTGATTGTTTCACCAAAAAAAATTTTATCGATTACCAATCGGTCTGCAAAGAAAGCAATTTATTTTCATATTCACTAAATTATTCTTATCTTTGCAACGTTGTGAGAGATAGGGGACGAAAGCGTCTCCTATCTTTTGTGTTATCAAACAAGGGTTTTTATGGATAAGGAAAAGATAATCTCCAGCATCGGAAACGCCGTCGGCGAGCGTGGCTGCTTCATCGTGGATGTCACGGTGAGCAGAGACAACGACATCGTCCTGACCATCGAGAAAGAGACGGGAGACATTGACCTTGAGGACTGTGTCAGCGTCAACGACGCGTTTCTCGCCATTTTCGACAAGGATGCCGAGGACTACTCCCTCACCGTCACGTCCGCAGGACTTGACCAGCCGTTCAAGGTTCCAAAGCAGTACGCCAAGGCGATAGGTTCGGCTGTGGAGGTGCAGCTCAAGGGAGGCAGGAAGATCACCGGGATCCTAACCGAGGCCGACGATGAGGGAATATCATTGCGCTACTCCCGGAAGGAAGCCGTGGAGGGGAAGAAAAAGAAGGTGATCGTGGAGCATGAGGACAGGTTCACCCATGAGGAGACCAACTCCGTTGTTCCGCACATAGTGTTCACGAAATAAAAGCAAAAGAGTATAGAAATGGAAAAGAAAGAAGAAATCACTCTCATTGACGCCTTCAAGGACTTCAAGGAAGAGAAGAACATCGACAGACCTGTGATGATGGGTGTCCTGAAGGACGTTTTCCTCACACAGATCGCGAAGACCTACGGCTCCGCGGACAACTTCGACGTCATCATCAATGTGGACAAGGGCGACTGCGAGATCTACCAGAACTTCGACGTTGTGGAGGAGGTCGAGAACCCCAACACCCAGATAACCCTGGACCAGATCAAGAAAGAGACCGGTGACGACGACTACGAGATCGGAGACGTGTACACGAAGAAACTCTCTCTCGCGTCATTCGGAAGAAGGGGTATCCTGAACATCAGGCAGAACCTCCAGGGCAGGATCATGGACATCGACAAGGCCAACATATTCAAGGCCTATTCCGACAAGGTCGGAGAGATCTTCTCCGGCGAGATCTACCAGACATGGTCAAAGGAGGTCATCATCCTCGACGACGACAACAACGAGCTGCACCTTCCTAAGGCCGAGCAGATTCCTGGCGAGAGATTCAAGAAGGGCGACACCATCCGCGCCATCATCAAGAGCGTGGAGATGAAGAACAACACCACTCCTTACATCACCCTTTCCAGGACATCCAACGAGTTCCTGGAGAAGCTTTTCGAGCATGAGGTTCCCGAGATATTCGACGGGCTCATCACCATCAAGAAGGTGGTCCGCGTTCCTGGCGAGCGCGCCAAGGTGGCTGTCGAGTCCTACGACGAGAGGATCGATCCGATCGGAGCGTGCATCGGCGTGAAGGGTTCCCGTATCATCGGCATCGTTCGCGAGCTCCGCAACGAGAACATCGACGTGCTCCAGTGGACCAACAACACACAGCTTCTCATCCAAAGAGCCCTCAATCCGGCAAGGGTATCCTCCATCGATCTCGGCAATTCCGAGGAAGACAAGATCAAGGTCTACATGCAGCCTGACGAGGTGAAGAAGGGTATCGGACGCGGCGGCTGCAACATCAAGCTCGCCGGCATGCTCGTGGGCAGGGAGATCGAAGTCTGGAGAGAGCTTCCGAAGGACGAGGCACAGGAAGAGGAAGACGTTCTTCTCAGCGAGTTCAGCAACGAGATCGACCAGTGGGTCATCGACCGTCTGGAGGCCATCGGCTGCGACACCGCCAAGAGCGTGCTCGCCTTCTCGCCTGAGGACATCGCCAAGAGGGCAGACCTCGAGGATGAGACCGTGGCGGAAGTGTTCCGGATCCTCAAGGCCGAATTTGAAGACTAGTCCGCCAGAAAGGACATATTATTAATTTAAAGGGGTTGAATATGGCAGAAATCAGACTAAATAAGATAATAAGAACATACAACATCGGACTTCAGAACCTTGTGGATTTTCTGATCAGCAAGGGTGTGGAAGTCGAAGCCAATCCGAACGCGAAGATCTCTGACGATCTTCTTCCGCAGATCGAAAAGCAGTTCGGAAAGGATCTTGAGCTTAAGCAGGCCTCCGAGAAGGTTGACATCAAACTCAACGAGATTCTCGAGAAGACCTCAAGGAAGCAGCAGGAAAACGCGAAGGAAGAAGAGGACGAGGAGCCTGTAAGAGAGACTGTCATCAAGACAACCATCTTCACTCCGGTGGAGCAGAGGCAGGAGGCCGCGCAGGCACCTCAGCCTGAGGTCGCGCCTGAGCCAAAGGACGACGCGCTGCCGGAACGGGAGACGGCTCCGTCACCGGAGCCTGAGACCAGGACTGCGGAGGAGGCTCCAGCCAAGGAGGCGGAGCCGGAAGTCCGTCAGGAGCCGGAGCCTGTGAAGGAGGTTCCTGCAAAAATGGAAGAGAAAGCCGAGGCGGTGACCGAAAGCAAGCCGCTGCCAGAGACCCCGAAGGTGGACACCGTCGTGAAGGAGGATGTCCCTGCGCCAACAACCCCGGCGGCAGGCAAGGATCAGCACAACGGTGAGAGACCGGATGTCAAGCATGAGAAGAAGCATGTTCCGGCTCAGGCTAAGCCTAAGGAGGAGCAGCAGGCCAAGGCAAAGCCTCAGGCTCCGGAAGAGAAGCCGTCTGACGACGACTCGACTCCAGGGCTTAAGGTCCTGGGCAAGATCGACCTGTCACAATTCGAGCCGAAGAAGGGAGGAAAGAAGAGAGAGCGGATCGCCAAGGGAAGCCAGAAGGTGGATGTCGCCAAGGAAGGGAAACAGGCTGACAACAGCTCAAAGAAGGACAAAGACAAGAACAAGAACGCCAAGCAGGGACAGGAGCAGGGCAAGGGCAACAAGAAACGCAACCGCGGCGCGGACCGTTTCAAGCCTGCCATGACCGAGGAGGAGCAGGAGGCGATGCAGAAAGAGATCCAGAAGCAGGTCAAAGAGACCTACGCCAGGATGAACGACAACAAGAAGAACAACTTCGGAGCCAAGTACAGAAAGGAGAAGAGGGAGCAGGCCGCAGCCAAGACACAGGAGGAGATGGCACAGGAGATGGCGGAGAAGAAGGTCCTCAAGGTCACCGAGTTCGTGACCGTGAACGACCTCGCCACACTCATGAACAACACTCCTGTCAACGAGGTCATCAAGGCTTGCATGGAGCTTGGTCTGATGGTGTCCATCAACCAGAGACTTGACGCCGAGGCGCTTGTGCTTGTCGCCGAGCAGTTCGGCTACAAGGTCGAGTTCGTCACGGCTGACCTGACAGAGGAGATCGAGGGCAGCAGCGAACAGGTTGACCGTGAGGAGGATCTCGTCCCAAGGCCGCCGATCATCACGGTGATGGGACACGTTGACCATGGTAAGACATCGTTGCTCGACTATATTCGTAAGTCAAACGTCATCGCCGGAGAGGCGGGAGGTATCACCCAGCACATCGGTGCCTACAACGTGAAGCTTCCAGACGGCAGGAGGATCACCTTCCTTGACACCCCTGGACACGAGGCGTTCACCGCTATGCGAGCCCGTGGAGCCCAGCTGACCGACCTCGCCATCATCATCATCGCCGCCGACGACGCGGTGATGCCTCAGACAGTCGAGGCCATCAACCACGCCCAGGCCGCTGGTGTACCTATGGTGTTTGCCATCAACAAGATAGACAAGCCGGGAGCGCAGCCTGAGAAGATCTACCAGCAGCTGGCGCAAATGAATATCCTCACGGAGGCGTGGGGTGGAAAATACCAGAGCCAGGAGATATCCGCCAAGAAGGGACTCAACGTGGACAAGCTTCTTGAGAAGGTTCTCCTTGAGACTGACCTTCTTGATCTCAAGGCCAATCCTGACAAGAACGCCGTCGGAGCCGTGATCGAGTCCTCTCTGGACAAGGGCCGCGGCTATCTGGCCACCGTGCTTGTCCAGGACGGAACCCTCCACACAGGCGACATGATGCTGAGCGGATGCTACTACGGTCGTGTGAAGGCCATGTTCAACGAGAGAGGACAAAAGGTGAAGGAGGCCGGGCCATCTACGCCGGTTTCTGTTCTCGGTCTCAACGGAGCGCCGAGCGCAGGTGACAAGTTCAACGTCATGAGCGATGAGAAGGAGGCCAAGGCCATCGCCAACAAGCGTGAGCAGCTCATCAGGATCCAGGGTATCAAGACCCAGAAGCACATGACCCTCGAAGAGATCGGACGACGGATCGCGATCGGCAACTTCAAGGAGCTCAACGTCATCGTCAAGGGAGATGTGGACGGTTCCGTGGAGGCGCTGTCCGACTCGCTCATCAAGCTCTCCACCGAGCAGGTACGCGTGAATGTGATCCACAAGGCCGTGGGAGCCATCTCCGAGTCCGACGTGATCCTTGCGGAGGCTTCGGATGCCGTCATCATCGGATTCCAGGTACGTCCTTCCACGGACGCGAGGAAGATCGCGGACGAACAGGGCATCGAGATCCGTATCTATTCTGTCATCTACGACGCGATCAACGATGTGAAGGATGGTATCGAGGGCATGCTTGAGCCGATAAAGAAAGAGGAGATCACCGGAACCGCCGAGGTCAAGCAGACCTTCAAGATCTCCAAGGTCGGCACGATCGCCGGCTGTCTTGTCAGGGACGGAAAGATCTCAAAGACAGCGCAGTGCAGGCTCATCCGCGATGGAATCGTGGTCTACACCGGAGAACTCGCCTCGCTCAAGAGGGGCAAGGACGATGTCAAGGAGGTGTCAGCAGGCATGGAGTGCGGTATCGGCATCGAGAAGTTCAACGACCTCAAGGTCGGCGACAACATCGAGGCGTTCGTGATCACCGAGATCAAGCAGAAGCTTGACTGATCGGCGCGTCCGCGGAATCGGAATTGATGAATATGACAAAGGGACTGGCGGTCTGCCGGTCCCTTTGTTTTTTAGCCCTCACGCCTCGACAGGCACCGCGGCATGTCCGGCGCCGCTATTCTACGATTACTTGACTCCGTAAAGGAGGCGGTACAGCTTGACTGTACGGACAGCCTCGGCGACATCATGGACGCGGAGAATGTCCGCCCCGTTCTGCAGCGCGACGAAATCCGCCACCTGCGTGGCCGGCAAGACATCGGACGGCGTGACGCCCAAAGGTCTGAACAGAAAGCTCTTGCGGGAGAGACCCACAAGAATCTCCTTACCGAACTCCTCGAACACGGACATCTCACGCAGCAGCTGCCAGTTCTGCTCCGCCGTCTTGGCGAAACCGAAACCGGGATCCAGGATCCAGTTCCTGACCCCATACCTGTCCGCCTCGGCGGCGATCCCCTCGAAAAACTCACGGACAGCCTCTGTGACATTGTCGTAGTCAGTAAGGCTCTGCATGTTCTTCGGAGTGCCGCGCGTGTGCATGGCGATGTACGGCAGGCCAAGCTGGCCGAGCAACTTCCACATCTCACCGCAGCCGCCGCTCACATCGTTCACGACGAACGGGCCGATGATGTCAAACGCCTTGCTGACGACCTCCGGGCGGAAAGTGTCGATGGAGATCCTGACACCCGGATGCTCCGCCGCAAGGATACGCAGCGCCGGCTCAAGCCTGCTCCACTCCTCCTCCCCGCTGATGGAGTCCGATCCCGGACGGGTGGAGCATGCACCGAGGTCAAGGATGTCCGCTCCCGAATCAAGCATATTCACAATCCTTCCGCGGAAGCCTTCCTCATCGAAAGTCCCGTCTGGACGGAGGTTGCGGCTGCCCGCGAAAAACGAGTCGTCGGTGAGGTTGACAATGCCCATCACCTGGATATTTCTGTCTACAGAGCTTACCATAATGGTTAAAATTTCAGCAAAATTAGACAAAAAATGAATATCTTTGCGCATAAAGAAAACAATCGCGCTATGTTGGTCGTTCTGGAAGGCTTGGACGGAGCCGGGAAATCAACGCAAGTCAAGAAGTTAAGGGCATATCTCGAAAAGATCTGCCCGGAGTTGGAGTACATCCACTTTCCAAGGTACGACGCACCCGTCTACGGAGATCTCATAAGCCGTTTCCTCCGGGGGGACTTCGGCTCAAACGAGGCGGTGCACCCGCAACTGGTGGCACTGCTGTTCGCCGAGGACAGGCACGGAGCTGCCCCTGCCATGAGGAAGGCCCTTTCGGAGGGCGGCACGGTGCTGCTCGACAGATACGTCTACTCAAACATCGCCTACCAATGCGCGAAACTGCCGGATCCGGACGAGAGAGAGCGCCTGAGGAATTGGATCATCGACACTGAATATGGCGATTTCGCCCTGCCGAAACCTGACCTGAACATATTCCTGGATGTTCCTATCTCGTTCGTCGAGAGCAAGTTGGAGGAGTCACGCACAGGCAGTGACAGGGACTATCTCCACGGTTCGCAGGACATCCACGAGGCGGACATCGAATTCCAGCGGCAAGTCCAGGCCATCTACCGCCGGCAAGCCACGCTTGACCCGGATCTCATCAGGATCGACTGCTCGGACGAGTCGGGAGAGATGCTGCCGCCGGACGCGATATTCGCAAAGATCAAAGAAATTATTGACGAACACATCGAGAAAAAATGAAGAACGTTTACCTTTTCAGGCTGAGAAGGCTGTGCGCTTTCATCATAGGAGTGGTCTTCGTGATCGCTGGAATATTCAAGCTCCTTGATCCTGTCGGAGCCGGGCTGGTGATGGAAGGCTACCTCCGCTTCCTCCACATCACCTTCCTTCTTCCACTTGCAAAGGCAGGAGCCGTGGCCCTCGCCCTCCTGGAGGCGATTCTCGGGTCGGCCATGATCTGCGGAGTGTGGAGGAAACCGGTCGCCGTGATCACCACCGCCATGATTGTCTTCTTCACGGCGCTCACCCTCCTGCTCGCCATCTTCAATCCCGTCTCGCTGACGGACTGCGGATGCTTCGGGGAAGTGATTCATCTTACTAATTTCCAGACATTCCTGAAGAACCTTGTGCTGCTGGCTCTGGCGCTGACGGCATTCCTTCCGTTCAGGAATTTCGGCAAGAACAGGAAGCGGAAATATGTCTCCTTCGGCATCGTGACCGCCTCACTCATAGCATTCACGGTGTACTCGTTGACCGCCATCCCGCTGGTGGACTACACTGCATTCACCCCTGGCAGCGAGCTGCTGGCCTCGGAGGATGATGACGACGGGAACGATGACGAGACAGGGTACTACAAATCTACGATAATCTACGAGAAGAACGGCCAGGAAGGAGCCTTTGATCTGGACAACCTCCCGGACTCGACCTGGACCTACGTCCGTACTGAGACCATATTCATCAACGGCACTGATGTCGAGGACAACGAGCCGGCGCTTTCCTTCTATGACTCCTTGGGCAACTATCACGACAAGCTGGCGACCGTCGGCAATGTGCTGGCCGTTTCCGTCTATGACGCCGGGAGACTGAGCGGAGAACGGTGGACAAGGATCGCCGACGCCCTGGACGGAGCCAAGGCCGCCGGGTTCACTCCCCTGCTGCTGGTCTCCTCGTCCAAAGACCAGTTCGACAACCTGGCCGCGCTCACGCCCGAAATCCATTCCAGACTGCTTTCCTCAACCTACCACGCCGACAGAAAGACCCTTGTCAGCCTTAACCGTTCGAACGGCGGCGCGACGTGGTTCAGCGACGGCGAGCTGATCCGGAAATATTCCAATGGTAGAATCCCGTCCGGTGAGACGCTGAGCGGGAAGACCGTGGACGACCCGACCGAGGAAATGCTTCATTCCAGCACCAGGAAGCGCCTTCACTTCCAGGGCTTCATCCTCTATGTCTTCGCCCTGCTGCTGATTCTTTGATTCCGGTACCCGGAACCTACGCCCCCGACACTGTGATCCATCCTTGGATTCCAGCACCCGGTACTACGGCCCGGCCTAGAAGCCGGTGTAGTTCCAAGGGGTTATGGAGCGGAGTTCCTCCTTCACTGACTCGCTGACATCCAAGCCATTGACGAAATCCTCGATGGTCCGCTCATCAATGGCGGCACCCGTTCTGGTGAGGTTCTTCAGAGTCTCGTACGGATTCGGGTAGTTCTCTCGGCGGAGGATAGTCTGGATGGCCTCGGCGACCACAGCCCAGTTACGGTGCAGGTCGGCGTCAATGGCCGGGCGGTTCAGGATCAGCTTGCCGAGTCCTTTCTTCAAAGATGCCAGGGCGATCAAACCGTGAGCCACAGGGACACCGATGTTGCGCTGGACGGTGGAGTCTGTCAGGTCTCTCTGCAACCTTGAGATCGGAAGCTTCATCGACAGGAACGTCAGCACGGCGTCAGCCATGCCGAGGTTACCCTCGGCGTTCTCGAAATCGATAGGATTGACCTTGTGAGGCATGGCCGAGGAGCCGACCTCGTTCTTGGCGACCTGCTGATGGAAGTACTCCATCGAGATGTAGGTCCAGATGTCACGGCAGAGATCTATGAGGATCGTGTTGATGCGACGCAGGCAGTCAAAGATGGCGGCCAGGTTGTCATAGTGGTCAATCTGGGTGGTCGGGAAGGATCTCTTGAGTCCCAGGGAGGCCACGAAACCCTCGGCGAACGAAGGCCAGTCGATGTCCGGGAAGGCGACCTTGTGGGCGTTCATGTTGCCGGTAGCCCCTCCGAACTTGGCAGGCCAGGTAAGAAGGGAGAACTGCCTCAGCTGCTCCTCAAGACGGGCGACGAACACCTGGAACTCCTTGCCGAGCCTGGTCGGAGTGGCCGGCTGGCCGTGAGTCTTGGCGAGCATGGGGACATCCTTCCAGGCCTCGACATCGGCGGCAAGGATGGAGATTACCTCGTGGAGTGCGGGAAGATATTCATTCTCAAGGGCTTCCTTCAGCATCAGAGGCTGCGCGGTGTTGTTGATGTCCTGCGAGGTGAGGCCGAAATGGACGAACTCCTGCCAGCGGGATATTCCAAGAGTCTTGAAATTCTCCTTGATGAAATATTCAACGGCCTTGACATCGTGGTTGGTGATCTTCTCGATGTCCTTTACCTTCTGGGCGTCTTCCGGAGTCATCGCTTGATAAAGCTTACGCAGACGGGCGAAGAGTTCATCGCGGGTCAATCCCGTGCCTTCGCCGAAGTCAGAGAGCTGTGGCAGAGGAATTTCGCACAGGGCGATGAAATATTCCACCTCCACGCGTACGCGGTCACGGATCAAGGCGAACTCGCTGAAATACTGCCTCAGCGCAGCGGTTTTGGCGGCATACCGACCATCGATCGGGGACACCGCCAGAAGAGAATGAAAATCCATATTCATTAAACAATTATTTTCCAACTACATAGACATCATCGCCAGGTTCGGCGAATCCGAAGCTCTCGCGGGCGAAACGCTCCAGTGAGTCACGGTTGGAGGTCAGACCGTGGATCTGGCTGTCCATCTCCTTGATCTCGGTGCTGTACCTCTCGATCTGTCTTTCCTGGCTGCGGATCTCGAATCCGGCCTTTACCCAGCGGACTATGTTGTTCTGGTTCACGAAACCGACCAGGACAACGAACAAGGTTGTGGCCACAATGGCATAGCGGATGAAGGAGCGTTTCTCGGCGTTCCTGCCATCTTTACCGGTGTCCCAGATGTCCTTGAATTTTCCCACGGCGAAAAGAGCTTTATTTGTACAAAAATAACTAAATTTGTGAAATAAACCGATTGTTGAAAACATTAATATCCAAAAAAAATGAAACCAACACTTCTTGTACTTGCGGCCGGAATGGGAAGCCGTTACGGCGGACTGAAGCAGATGGACGGACTCGGGCCGAACGGCGAGACCATCATTGACTACTCAATCTACGATGCCGTCAAGGCCGGTTTCGGCAAGGTTGTCTACATCGTCAGGGAGTATTTCCTCGAACAGTTCAAGCAGACCGTGAAGGAGAAATACAGCGGCGTGACCTGCCCTGACGGGACTCCGCTGGAGTTCGACTTCGTCATCCAGGAACTGAACAAGATACCGTCACGGTTCACCCTCAATCCAGAGAGGCAGAAGCCTTGGGGAACCGCCCACGCCGTGCTGATGGCAAAGGATGTCATCCACGAGCCGTTCGCCGTCATCAATGGTGACGACTACTACGGCAAGGAGTCCTTCCAGATCCTGGGCGACTGGCTCAGGGCCCACGAAGGCACAACCGGCACATGCAGCATCGTCGGCTTCGAGCTTGACAACACTCTCTCCGAATATGGCAAGGTCTCCCGTGGCATCTGCTACTACGACAAGGATCTCCACCTCACGGGCGTGGCCGAGCACCTGAACATCGGGAAAGAGGCTGACGGCAAGGTCTATGGCGACAACTCCGTCAACGGACAGACCCACGTCGAGCTCGACGGCAAGGCCCTCTGCTCCATGAACATGTGGGGCTTCACCCCTGACTACTTCCAACTCAGCGAAGAGGTGTTCAGCAGCTTCCTTGAGCAGAACATCAACGAGTTGAAGAAGGAATATTTCATCCCTTACGCCGTTGACATCCTGATGAAGGAACGCGGCTACAAGTGCGAGGTTCTCTCCACGGACTCCCACTGGTTCGGCGTGACCTACAAGGAGGATCGCCCGGGCGTTGTTGCCAAGTTCCAGGAGCTTGTCGACAAGGGTGTCTACCCTACACCTCTCTGGAAGAAATAATGCCTTTCCTCAAGACACGAAAGGTCGAGAAGAACTACGACCTCTTCTCCGGCTGCGCCTGGTACACTCCGGGCGTGGCCGGTGTTTTCGCCATACTTGCCTGGTTTCTGGTAGGAATGATCATCGGAGGCCTTGTGAACCTCGGACTTCTGCTGTTCCTGCCGGGATTCCCGCTCTACTACAGCATGCTGATCGTCTACCCGGTGCAGTTCCTGCCTGTCCTGATGTATGTAAGGCTGAAGAGCATGCGCAACTCCACATTCGACAGGGGCTACGCCTTGGACAGCAATCATTTCGGGTCGAAAGGAGGAGCGCTCACGGCTCTCCTCATGGCTTTCGGCACGGTGGCTCTGGCCATGATGCTGGAACCTTTGATGAGCGTGCTGCCTGACATGGATGAGAACCTGGTGAGGACATTGGAGACTCTCCTTGACGGTCCGCTGTGGGTCAGTCTTCTTAGCATGAGCGTGCTGGCTCCGGTTCTGGAGGAATGGATGTGCAGAGGAGTCGTGCTGAGAGGTCTTCTGAACTATTCCCGCAAGGGTGAGCCGGGAGAGGACGGAAGCAGAAGAGGCATGAACCCGGCTCTCGCCATCGCCATCTCGGCCATCTTCTTCGCCACGATCCACGGTAATCTCTGGCAGGGGATCTCGGCGTTCATTCTCGGAAGTTTCTTCGGCTACGCCTACTACAAGACCGGCTCGCTGAAGCTCACGATGCTGATGCACTGCGTCAACAACACGGTCTCCGTGCTGTCCTCCAAACTGCCGGCGTTCAGGGATCTGGGAGCCGACGCAAGTCTTCTGGACATCATCCCGATGAAGGTCTACGCGGGCATATTCATTGTCAGCGCCGCTGTCCTGTTCCTGGCTGTCAGGTACTTGTCAAGAATCAAGGCTGACTCGCCGCAGGGATCCTGCGATGTGGTTCCAAGCGCCGACGACCTGACCCATGGAGAAAATCTATGACGATCCGGACGCCGGAGCCGTAACAATCCGGAAAAACGTTCGCTCCCGCAGGGTGACACTCCGTGTGAATCCCCGCAGGGGCGTTACTGTTACAATCCCCTACTTCGTTCCGTACAAGGCCGGACTGGAATTCTTCCTGGCAAAAAAAGACTGGGTCCTGAAAGTCCAGGCACGGCAGCGCGAGCGGATCGGAGCCGGGCATATTCCTACTCCTGAGGAGATAGAGGAGCTTCGCAGGGTGGCGAAAGAAGTACTCCCGAAGCGTTTGCGGGAACTCGCGGAAAGATATTCATTTGAATATAATTCCGTCCGCATCAAGCACAACTCCTCGAACTGGGGAAGCTGCTCGCGCAAAGGCAACATCAACTTGAACCTCAACCTCGTACGCCTCCCGGACGAGCTGCGGGACTACGTTCTCCTCCACGAGCTCTGCCACCTCCGCCACCCAGACCACGGCCCGCGGTTCCACGCCCTCCTCGAATCCCTCTGCCCCGGCCACCTCGCCAAACAACGGGCTCTGCGCGGCTATCGGCTGTACTGATGAAGGATGTGACTTCTGGCTAAAATTATTCCTGACAAGAGTCAAGACTGTGTTTTATCTTTACGCATCTTATTATAAATCACAGTTGACAAGATTGCAGAAATAAAGGCTAAAGCCAAAAGTACCTTTACATCATAAACGACATAAAGCACAAAACTAACTATCGAAATTATCAAACAGATATAACAGACAAATCTCATAGCAAATTTTTCAAATAATTTCCAGCAACGTAACCATGACCATTATAAAGGCCTAGAAACTTGACTCTTGTTTTGAACATTTCTACGGAGTCAGTGACATTACTTTCAAAAATAAGGAAAAAATCTGAATTGTCAAAAACAGTCACTGGAGGTGTGAAGTTGTTTTGGGGGAACTGCGGAATATTTTGTATTTTTGTGAGTTTAATAGTGACAGAAAATGGAAGAAGCGAAAAATCCAACGGCCGAGGAGCCGAAAAGACTCAACTTTCTTGAGGAGATAATAGAGGACGACCTGAAGTCCGGAAGAGTTAAGAGCGTGATGACACGTTTCCCTCCGGAGCCTAACGGGTACCTCCATCTCGGACACGCGAAGAGCATCTGCATCAACTTCGGGCTCGCCCAGAAGTACGGCGGAAAGACCAACCTCCGCTTTGACGACACCAACCCGACCAAGGAGGACACTGAATATGTCGATTCGATCAAGGAGGACATCCAGTGGCTCGGCTTCCAGTGGGACAAGGAACTTTACGCTTCCGACTATTTCGACCAGCTTTACGCCTGGGCCGAGCAGATGATCGAGCGCGGCCAGGCCTACGTCGATGACCAGACCCAGGAGGAGATCAGCAAGGGACGCGGCACCGTGGACAAGCCGGGAACCGAGAGTCCTTACAGAAACCGTTCAGTAGAGGAGAACCTCCAGCTGTTCAGGGACATGAAGGCCGGAAAATACGCTGACGGAGAGAAGGTTCTCCGCGCGAAGATCGACATGGCCTCCCCGAACATGATGTTCCGCGACCCTATTCTCTACAGGATCAAGCACGCCTCGCATCACCGCACGGGCGACAAGTGGTGCATCTACCCGATGTACGACTTCACCCACGGCCAGTGCGACTCAATAGAACACATCACCCACTCGATCTGCACACTTGAGTTCGATGTGCACAGACCTCTTTACGACTGGTTCATCAAGACCCTTGAGATCTGGCCGAGCCATCAGTACGAGTTCGCCAGACTGAACCTCACCTACACCCTGATGAGCAAGAGAAAGCTTCTGGAACTCGTCCAGAAAGGCCTTGTCTCCGGATGGGACGATCCACGTATGCCTACTCTCTGCGGAGTTCGCCGCCGTGGCTACACCGCCGAGGCCCTCAAGATGTTCTGCGAGAAGATCGGAGTCTCAAAGCGTGACCAGATGATGGACATCCAGCTTTTGGAATGGTGTGTGCGCCAGGATCTTAACGCAAGGGCCAACAGGTATATGGTCGTTCAGAAACCTTTGAAGGTCACTCTGACGAATTGGGAGCCGGGCAAGGTGGAGTGGTTCGACTGCCCTCTCAACCCTGCCGAGCCGGAGGGAGCCACCCGCAAGGTTCCGTTCACGGGAGAATTCTACATCGAGCGCGACGACTTTATGGAGGACGCTCCGAAGAAGTTCTTCCGCCTCAAACCAGACGGAGAGGTTCGTCTGAAATACACCTACATCATCAAGTGCGAGGAGGTCATCAAGGATGCTGATGGCAACGTTGTCGAACTGAGGTGCACCTACGACCCTACCACGAAGCCGGGAGGAGGTGAATGGCGCTCTGTCAAAGGCACGATCCATTGGGTTTCAACTGAATATGCCAAAGAGATCGAGATCCGCAACTACGACCGTCTCTTCGTCAAGGAGGACATGAACTCCATCCCTGAGGACAAGGACTACAAGGACTTCCTCAACCCGGAGTCACTCACAATAGCTAAAGGTTACGCCGAGCCGGCCCTTCTTGAGGACAACTCCGGAATCGCCGTCCAGTTCGAGCGTACCGGCTACTACTACAAGGATCCGGACAGCACCGCCGACAAGGTGATATTCAACAAGACGACAGCCCTGAAGGACTCCTACAAGCCTGAATAACAGAGGTGGTTATGCACCTGCCCCTTTTCATAGCCCGACGGTACCTGTTCGCGAAGAAGTCACACAACGTGATCAACATCATCTCCGCGATCAGCGCCGTCGGTATGGCTATAGGGACGGCGGCTTTGATCATCATCCTGTCCATCTACAACGGCTTCGACGAGCTTGTCAAATCGACACTCAGCAACGTGGAGCCGGACATTCTCATAACCCCCGCCAAAGGCAAGGTGTTCATCCCGGAAGGCGAGGCGTTCGACCGGATCAAGGCGAATCCGATGATCGGTGAATATGACCTCATCCTTCAGGAGAATGTGTTCGTGGACTATGACGGGCATCAGGGAATAGCCAAGGCCAAGGGCGTTGACAGCACTTTCGAAGCCGGCTCCACCCTTGCCGGACACATCACCAACGGAGAGTTCTCCCTACACAAAGGCCAGTTGCCGCAGATGGTTGTCGGCGCGGGCCTGGCATACAAGATGGGCATGAACCCAGCCTTCCTCGCCTCCGCGGAGCTCTATTTCCCCATAAGGGACAGAAATTTCTCACTCGCCAATCCGGCGGCGTCCATCGAGACCGTGCGGATGCGCCCTTCAGGAATATTCTCGGTCAACCAACAGATTGACAACGACTTGATAATCCTACCGATCGAGCAGATGAGGAAGCTGCTCGGCTACGAGGAGGAGGTCTCGGGTGTGGAACTGAGGCTTGTCGAGGGTTCCACCGCAAAAGACCTCAAGTCCGCGATCAAGGATATTCAGAAAGAATTAGGCCCCGGCTTCAAGGTTCTGGACCGATTCCGGCAGAACACCTCGCTCTACAAGATGATGCGTTACGAGAAGGCGGCGATATTCCTGATCCTCATTTTCGTCATCATCATCATCGCCTTGAATATCTTCGGCAGCATCACGATGCTCATCATCGAGAAAAAGGATGACATCGAGACCTACCGCAGCCTCGGCGCCACGGACAAGATGCTCCGCCGCACCTTCACTCTGGAAGGCTGGCTGATCTCCCTTCTCGGTCTCGCCGCCGGTCTTGTCATCGGCATAGGCTTCTCCCTCGCCCAGCAGCACTTCGGCTTCATCAAGATGCCCGGCAGCTTCCTCGTGAACGCCTACCCCGTAATCCTCCAGTGGCAGGACGTCCTCGCCACCATCGCCGGTGTAGCCCTCATCGGCTACATCATCGCCCTCCTCCCCGTCCGCCGCAACATCCGGTAGATTTCCTCACGGGACAGCAGGGACATTCGGGAAGGAATGCTTATCTTCGCAACAATTAGAAGCTGTTTTGAATTGTTTGTTTGAAGGTTTGAGAGTGAAAAACTTCAGTTTCGACCGCTTCTTCCAAGGAAGATAGCGGTGCTATCTGACTGAAGAAGCGGGAAGAAAATGAAGATTTTTCACCTCAAAGAACATTTCAAACAATTCAAAACAGCTTCTTAACTAATCACATTATGATAATACCTGACTGGGCCAAGGAGCTGAACTGCTCCATAACCGTCTGCGACAAGGACGGAGTGATTATCTATCAGAACGATCCTGCCGTGAGACAGTACGAGAAGCATGGCAGCCTGATCGGAAAGAACCTTTTCGGCTGCCACGGTGAACGTTCCGCAGGCATAATCCGTCACCTGCTGGAGACGGGCGGCACGAACTGCTACACCATCGAGAAGCAAGGTGTACACAAATTCATCTTCCAGAGCGCCTGGAAGGAAGACGGCGAGGTGAAGGGGCTATGCGAGATCTCCATCATCACTCCATCGGAGATGCCTCACTACGTCAGGGAATAAAGGATTTGAATATGAATCGGCAGGCCGCGAGGATGAGCATCGGGCCGAGGCCGGAGTAGAAGGATGCGATGAATTCAGCGGGGAGTCCGGGTATGAACTTCAGGCTGACGCCAAGGCATGCCATGCCCACAATCAGAATCCATCCGCCGGGTGGGAATGTCTGCCAGGGAGTCGTCTTCCGCGGCAGTCCGGCGATGCGCGCCGAGTACTTGTTCACGGCTTTGCGGAACATGAGGTAGAAGCACATCAGCACAAAGGCCGTGATGAGCAGCAGCCACCAGAGCCTTTCCGTAGGCATTGTCAAGTACGCCTGGATGCCTTTGACGGCGATGACAACCCCCGGCGCTCCCCAAAGGAGGGCGGCGATGTAATAGAGGATTTTTTTGTTCATACCTGATAGTTTATCTTGCGGCTATCTGTCTGACATTTACCACGGCTTAAGGTTGACAGTCTGGTAGAATGCCTGGGCTTCCCTCACCAGGGAGTCCGCCGGTGTCTCCTTCGGCGTCTCGGTGTGGCTCCACGGTCCGGTCTCCCTCACGTCGAACTGCCGGATGCGGCGGACCGGCGAGAGGACGGTCAGCACATCATCACTGTAGTAGCCCAGATCCTGGTAGGTGGCCATGAACGCCCGCTGGTTGTAGTCCGGCGCGAGGATGTCCCGGCCGTAGAACTTCGAGTCATAGGAGAAGTGCAACAGGGAGAAGATGGTCGGCATCAGGTCAATCTGGGAGCAAAGCTTCTCCACCCTCCGAGGCTGGATGAAGCCCGGGGAATAGACGATCGCCGGTATGTGGTACTTGTCCACCGGGATGCTGGTCTTGCCGGCGCTGGAGGCGCAGTGGTCGGCCACGACGATGAACACGGTGTTGCCGAACCACGGTCTGCGCGAGGCCTCGGCGAGGAACTGGCCGATGGCGAAATCGGTGTACTTCACGGCGGCGGAGCGCGACTTCATCTCACCGTCGTAGGTGATCTTCCCTTCCGGGAATGTGTACGGACGATGATTGCTGATTGTGAATATGATGGCGTGGAACGGAGTCTCGCTCTCGGCCTTCTTGTCAAACTCCTTCAAGGCCACCCTGTACGAATCCTCGTCGCAGGTACCCCAGATGTTGCTGAACGTTATGTCCTCCTTCGGGTAACAGTACTTGTCGATGATCTCGAAGCCGTTGCCGGAGAAGTAGGCGCGCATGTTGTCGAAATAGCTGTCGCCGCCGTAGATGAACGAGGTCGTGTAGCCGTTCTCCCTCAGCACGGTGCCGGTAGAGAAAAGTCCGGCGTTGTCCGGCCTTTTGATAAGGCTTTCGCCGGCGCTCGGCGGAATGCAGAGGGTCAGGGCCTCAAGGCCGCGGACGGACCGGTTGCCGGCGGCGTAGAGGTTGTCGAAGACAAGGCTCTTTTCAATGAGCGTGTCCAGATTCGGAGTGATGCCGTCCTCATTGCCATAGGCGGCGAGGAAATCGGCGCTCAGGCTCTCGACGGTGATCATCACGATGTTCTTCCTGACAGGCGGAACGGAGTCCCTTATCATCCGCACGGCGGCATCGGCCAGCTGGTCTGCCTGCCGGACCGCGGAGCCAGCCTCCTCTCGGCCAGGAACCTGGCCGCAAAGCGCGAGCTTGAGCCCCAGCGCCTCATCCTCGGGAAGCATCTGATAGAACCTGTCATATTCAAGAGTGCTGCTGCTGTAGGCCTCAAGGAAATTCCAGCATCCGTTGCACTGCAACTCGGTCGCGTAGTTATTTGAGCTCTGGAGGTTACGGTAGCTGAAACGCAGCCAGAAGAAGCTTCCGGCGAACAGCACCGCATAGATGACGAATGTCGCCAGGAACGGAACGGCTCCCCCGTTGCCGGACTCGCTGAAATCCTTCCGCCGGAACAGCCGCCAACAGATCAGCACC
>OMNT01000058.1_pt1 | contig 111699 bp, 114 predicted proteins | sample 1672551 | NCBI WGS metagenome assembly OMNT01 (sample SAMEA3136698, study PRJEB25190) | human gut metagenome | reverse complement strand
CGCGAGCTGGGTTCAGAACGTCGTGAGACAGTTCGGTCCCTATCTGTCGTGGGCGTAGGATATTTGAGGAGCGCTGTTCCTAGTACGAGAGGACCGGAATGGACGCACCGCTGGTGTATCGGTTGTCATGCCAATGGCACGGCCGAGCAGCTATGTGCGGATCGGATAAACGCTGAAAGCATCTAAGCGTGAAGCCGTCTCCAAGATAAGATATCCCACTGTTTACAGTTAAGACCCCTTGTAGACTACGAGGTTGATAGGTTGGATGTGTAAGTACAGCGATGTATTTAGCTAGCCAATACTAATAGGTCGAGGGCTTGACCTTGATAAGTAAGTATTATGTGTCAAGTATGTTAATTCTTCCATAAATCAATATCTGTATTTAGTTTTCAGGGTATATATTTAATATCCTACGAGCTATGCACCATTAGCTCAGTTGGTAGAGCACCTGACTCTTAATCAGGGTGTCCACGGTTCGAGCCCGTGATGGTGTACCATCAATGGCCCGTTGGTCAAGCGGTTAAGACATCGCCCTCTCACGGCGAAAACAGGAGTTCGATTCTCCTACGGGTCACCACATTGACCTATAGGTTCATTTTTTAAAAATCAGTAGTGCTTTTACATTACTGCATAGTCGGTGTTGATTACTTTGAGGGTCCACCCGTTCCCATCCCGAACACGGTAGTTAAGCTCAAACGTGCCGAAAATACTCGGAGGGCAGCCTCCCGGAAAAATAGGTAATGCCGACACTACCCTGTATCTTTTGATGCAGGGTTCATATATTCCTCCATAGCTCAGTCGGTAGAGCGCATGACTGTTAATCATGATGTCACTGGTTCGAGCCCAGTTCGGGGAGCCTTCGGACAAGGTCCGTCGGGCCTTGTCCTTTGCATAGGGGTATAGTTCAGCTGGTAGAATATCGGTCTCCAAAACCGCAGGTCCTGGGTTCGAATCCTAGTGCCCCTGGCTCACAGCCTTCATCGAAAGATGGAGGCTGTTTTTTGTATGCACATCGCTGTAGAAAACCACCAGGGCTACAGGGTGCAGGCGCAAGCAAATCGGATGCGCGAAAAAATTATGAAAGCCAAGACCGAAAAGCGCCCTCTTCCCTGTTCACCTGAACGTGCTAGTGTGATATCATGACAGAAGAATATCTGACAATGGAGGCAGGATCGACCATGAATAAAAACGACCTTTTACTATATGTGATCACCGATTGTGACAACCTGCAGGGAGAAGCGCTCCTGGCGCGCACAGAAGCTATTCTCGCCAGTGGCGCTACCATGCTGCAATACCGCGACAAGCACGGCAAAGCGCGCCAGAATGCAGAAGCGCTCAAGGCGCTCTGCCATAAATACAACGTGCCATTTATCGTCAACGACGACATCGCCCTCGCCCTTGCGCTCGACGCAGATGGTGTCCACGTTGGCCAGGAAGACACTGCCGCCGCAAGCGCGCGCGCCCAGCTCGGCCCGGATAAGATCGTCGGCGTCACCGCGAAAACCCTCGAGCAGGCAAAAAAAGCCGTCAGCGACGGCGCAGATTATCTCGGCGTCGGCGCTCTCTTCCCAAGTGTCAGCAAGGATTCCAGCCTCACCAGCCGCGATACGTTGAAAGCAATCTGCGCCAGCGTCGACATCCCCGTCGTCGGCATCGGTGGTGTGAATGAAACCAACGCTGCCATCCTCGCCGGAACCGGTGTCAGCGGCGCAGCGGTGATCAGCGCCCTCTATAGCCTGCCACAGCCACAGCTCGCTACCAAACGCCTCGCACGTAAGCTCGATTATATCGTCAATGGCGATGCGCACATCGCCGGCATCCTTGCCGATGTCGACGGTACCCTCACCGACACCCTAGCCTATTATCAGGATCTCGTGCCAGGCTATCTGCGCGCCCATGGCTACCGTCCCGGCGGCGATCTGCCGCAGATCCTCGCAGAATACAACCTTCCTGAAAGCATCGGCTATGTCAAGCACAACTATTCCAGTACCTTCGGCGTCGGACAGGTCGTCGATGAGCTCGAGGCCGATCTCGAATGGTATTATCACACCGAAGGCACCGCCAAGCCGGGCGTCAAAGATTTCCTCGCCGCAGCAAAAACGCGCCGCATTCCTGTCGTCGCAACCAGCATCCACGATGCTGAAGTCTGCCGCACCCTCTTTGACCACGCTGGCATCGCCACAGACATCACAGCCATTGCCAGCGGCTGGGAAAAACGACTCGGCGGCGGCGACTCCGCTCTTTTCCGCCAGGGTATCGCTCTCTTAAATGCCCCTGAGGGCCGCGTATGGGCCTTTAACGACGGCGTAGAAGGTGTGTTCGGGGCAAAGGGCGCAGGCTGCATGATCGCCGCTATTTACGACGAAAATCACAGTGACAGAGAATGGCAGCAGATCACGAGCAGCGCCGACGTTGCTTTCATGGACTGGCACGAAGCCACCGCATGGCTTGCCGGATGCAAGCATTCCCTGTAAGAGCGAAACTCTTACAAAAAAATGAGAGATTAAAAAGATAAATAAATCTTATTGAATCTCTAGACAACGCTCGATTCCTATGATATACTAAAACCATGAAATAAGTGGTAAGTAATATGCGAATATGCAGTATTAGCAACCAAAAGCATACCATATGATACTTAGGAGGAGAAATTAAAATGGCAGTACTTGTTAGAGAAGTAATGATCAAAGATCCAGTAACCCTGAAGGACACCGCAACCATCGGTGAAGCAGTAGAAGTTTTTGCAGAAAAGAGAGTCGGCTGCCTGCCAATGGTAGACGCTCAGGGTAACCTCACCGCATTCCTTTCCGACGGTGACATCGTAGACTATGTTGTTCGCAACGTTCGTCGCCGCAACGCACAGTATAACCACGTCAGAGCATGGTATCAGGTTGACTGCTTCGGTTCCTACCTGAACAAGTGCGTCAACGACGGCGCATACGGCGCAGCCACCCATCATGTTATCACTGTTGAAGCCACCGATACCGTTAGAAACGTATCCAAGCTCATTCAGAAGAAACATCTGAAACACATCCCAGTTGTTGACGAAGGCAAATTCGTCGGCATCATCACCCGTAACGATATCATCAACGGCCTCTTCAAAGAATATCTGGCTAACCCAGATGCAGAGTGCGTTGAAGGCCCACAGGATGACGATTTTTAATTCATTCGCGTAGTTAATTTAATATCCCCTTCTGCTTCACCCAGAAGGGGATTTTTCACATCACCAATAATATAATGGAGGGATTATGATGGCAGAGAGCACTTTGGCAAATGTATCAATGAAAGACATCATGGTGGAAGACGTGAAGTATCTCAAGGAAACCGACACCATCGGCGATGCAGTGGAAGCATTTTCCAAGTATCGCGTTGGCGGGTTCCCAGTCGTAGATGATTCCAACCGTCTCGTCGCTTATCTTTCCGATGGCGACATCATCCACTACATCCTCTACAGAGCAGGCGCTCAGGGGCTTGTCTTCTTCAAGCACTGGTCCGATATGGACGTCGACGCCCTCGCAAAAGCAGCCGATGCTGTTTCCGACGAAACCGTCATGGCCTGCGCCACCCGCAACGTGCGCGCAGCAGAAGCAGACGAAAACCTGCGCGAAGTCGCTCAGTACATGGATCGCAAAAAACTCAAAAACATGCCAGTCGTGCGCGACGGCTTGCTCGTCGGTGTGATCAGCCGCAACATGCTGATCAAGAAATTCTTCGAGCACTACGCCAGCGCCAAAGCCGGCAAATGATCGCATCATACGCGTGATCGCAAACCCCGCTTTCAGCAATCGCTGAGAGCGGGGTTTTTGCGTCTCGCTGAGCGGTCATTTTGCGACGATTCGTCGTCATTTTTCGTGAGATTTTCCACCATCACGCCGCCAATTTTGGCAGAAATTGCACCATTGTTCATCATTTTTCACAAAAAATCAGCCTGGATAATGAAAATGAGCCTATCTGTTTTTTGTAAAAATTGAAATTAACTTTATTGTCATGCAAAATATAAGAAAGACTGATTCTCCCATCAGAGGCCATTGTTGCAGCAGGATAACGCGAAATCTTCTGATAAATGACAAAAGCGCAAGCCCTGAAAAGCGCTTTGTTAAGGCCTTGTTACAAATTGCACAAAATGCGCAAACAGTTGTGAACGGCCGAGTTTTTCTCTCGCGAACGCGCGTCTGTGGTGAGCGGATTTTTCGAGAAACGAATGTGCTTGACAATTCTGAAGTATTTTGGCAAACTAGTCTTATACTAAGATTCTGAAAAATCGTTCAACAGTGATCATCGCATGCGGGCAAGAAGGCTCTGCTCGACAGCAATCATCCATCATGAGCTGAACGGAGAAGGAATCTCGTCACGACAAAACACCATGCCGGGGACAAGACATGATGCTTTGTCGTAAATGCAACATTTTGAGACAGTGTGTGTAAAAAGATTGGAGGAGAAACTATGTATGAAATGTTGTTAGGTCCTGAAGGGATAGAGCGTACAATAAACGGCTTCGTATGGGGGCCAATCATGCTGACGCTGTTGGTCGGCTTCGGCTACATCATGACCTTCTGGAGCAGAGGCCAGCAGTTCAGAAAGCTGGGCTTCGTATTCAAACGTACCATCGGTGGGGCGCTCAAGGGCGGTTCCAAAGAAAAAGATGGTAACAACATCACCCCTTTCCAGGCGATGGCGACCGCTCTGGCGTCGACCATCGGGACTGGTAACATCGTAGGTATTGCGACCGCTATCGTAATGGGGGGCCCTGGGGCTATCTTCTGGATGTGGATCGCAGCTGCCGGCGGTATGATGACCAAGTACTCTGAAATCACTCTCGCTATGAAATATCGCGAAAAGAACGAAATGGGCAGGTACACTGGTGGTCCTATGTACTACCTCCGCAACGGCCTCGGTTCTCGCAAAGGCTGGCAGGGCACCCTCGGTAAGATCCTTGCCTTCCTGTTCTCCCTTTTCGCAGCGATCGCCTGCTTCGGTATCGGTAACCTCACCCAGGGTAACTCCATCGCGTCTTCCCTGAACGATACCTTCGGCGTACCTGTTCAGATCACTGGTGTTGTTCTGGCAATCGTCGTAGCAGTCGTTATCGTTGGTGGTATCAATGGTATCGCAAAGGTTACTGAAAAGCTCGTACCTTTCATGGCATTGTTCTACCTGATTTTCACCATCATCGTGCTGATCATCAACATCACCGATATCCCATATGCGTTCTACAGCATTTTCGTCGGCGCCTTCAATCCTGAAGCAGTCGGCGGCGGCGCAATGGGCGTTACCATCGGTGCTGCTATCAAATATGGTATTGCACGCGGCGTCTTTGCGAACGAAGCTGGTCTTGGTTCCGCTCCTATCGCCCATGCATCTTCTTCCACCAAGGACCCTGTAGAACAAGGTCTCTGGGGTATTTTCGAAGTATTTACCGTATCCTTCCTGATCTGCACCCTGACTGCACTCGTTATCCTGACTTCCTTCGATTCCGATGGTGTCACCCCAATGTGGCAGTCTGGTCTTGACGGTGCGCCTCTGTCCCTTGCTTGCTTCAACTCGGCGCTGCCTTGGTTCAACCTCGGCTCCATCGTCGTTACCCTCGGTATCATCATGTTTGCTCTGTCCACCCTTCTCGGTTGGAGCTTCTATGGTGAAACCGCGCTGCTGTACCTGTTCCATGGCGCAAGCGCCGGCACTAAACGCGTGCTGACCCTGCTCTATCGTGCACTCTACGTCGTCATCGTATACGTAGGCTGCATCGGTGGTCTGCAGACGATCTGGAACGTATCCGATACCTTCAACGGCCTCATGGCCCTGCCTAACTTGATCGGTCTGTTCTTCCTGTCCGGCGTTGTTATGAAGGAAACCAAGCGTTACTTCAAGAACATCGATGCTGGTCTGCCAACCCTGACTGGCGCCGATGGCAACTACTCCGCAGAAGACATCGCTTCTACCGCTCCAAAAAACTGAGCTGAGAAGACGATTCGCGTAGAATAGACCCGAAACCCCTTACTATCGGTATATGGAAAGGAGGAATTCTTCATCACGAATGTGTTGAAGAGTTCCTCTTTTTTCTTATATATTAAAACGTTGTCAAAAACACCTGCAATCTAGTAGTATAAGGAGGACATTCTATGGACAAAAAAACACCGTTGTATGACACCCACGTCGCTGCCGGCGGGAAAATGGTCCCATTCGGCGGTTATTCCATGCCAGTTCAGTACAAAGCCGGTGTCATCGCTGAGCACATGGCTGTGCGTGAAAAGGCTGGGCTTTTCGATGTCAGCCACATGGGCGAGATCACCCTCAAAGGGCCAGACGCTCTGGCAAACCTCGAAAAGATCCTCACCAACAAATTCGGCAACATGGTTGACGGCCAGGCGCGTTACACCGTCATGTGCTATGACAACGGCGGCTGCGTCGACGATCTCATCGTCTACAAATACGCCGACAACGATTATCTCCTCGTCGTCAATGCCTCCAACAAGGACAAAGACTTTGCTTGGATGAAAGAACACGAATTCGGCGACGCCACCTTCGAAGACGTCAGCGATTCCTGGGGACAGCTCGCGCTGCAGGGACCAAAAGCCATGGACATCCTGCGCAAGCTCACCAGCGAAGAAAACATCCCTGCTAAATATTATCACGCAGTGATGAACGGCGAGGTTGCCGGCATCCCATGCATCGTTTCCAAGACCGGTTATACCGGCGAAGATGGCGTAGAGCTCTACTGCCCAGCAGATAAAGTCGTCGAGCTCTGGAACAAAGTGCTCGAAGCTGGCGCAGAAGACGGACTCCTGCCATGCGGGCTTGGCGCACGCGACACCCTGCGTATGGAAGCAGCCATGCCGCTCTACGGTCATGAAATGAACGAAACCGTTTCCCCGCTCGAAACCGGTCTCGGTTTTGCCGTTAAGATGGACAAAGAAGACTTTATCGGAAAAGCTGCTCTCGAAGCACCAGCCACCCGCAAGCGCGTCGGCCTCAAGGTCACCGGTCGCGGCATCATCCGTGAAGAAGAACCAGTCTTCGTCGACGACAAGCAGATCGGCATGACCACCTCCGGCACCCACTGCCCATACCTCGGTCATCCAGTGGCCATGGCCCTTGTTGAAAAAGACAGCGTAGAGCTCGGCAGCGCCGTCGAGGTTGAAGTGCGTGGTCGTCGTGTGGCAGCAGAAGTGGTTGAACTGCCATTCTACAAGAGAGCAAAATAATTTTTTTCACGGACTCGCGTCCGTGCATCATCAACACCATTTATTTTAGCTATATAAGAAAGGATGTATTTCAAATGGAAATCAGAGAAGAATTGCGTTATTCCGAAGATCATGAATGGGTACTCATCGATGGCGACGTTGCTGTTGTCGGCATCACCGACTACGCACAGAGCGAACTCGGCGACCTCGTATTCGTTAATCTGCCAGAAGTCGACGACGAAGTCGAAGCTGGCGAAACCTTTGCAGATGTTGAATCCGTTAAGGCTGTCAGCGATGTGCTCTCTCCGGTGAGCGGCACCGTTGCTGAAATCAACGAAGAGCTCCTCGATTCCCCAGAAAAGATCAACGAAGCGCCATACGATGCATGGTTCATCAAAGTCAGCGATTTTGAAGAAGCCGACGATCTGATGAGCGCAGACGAATACAAAACCTACCTCGAAGGCCTCGAATAATAAGCAAACGAAACCGTTCCTCATAAAATGAAAAGGATGGTGATACCCTATGGGCAGCTATGTGCCTAATACCAACGAAGAACGTCAGGAGATGCTCAAGGCCTGCGGCTACGAATCTTTTGACGACATGTTCAGCGTCATCCCTGAAGATATGAAGCTGAAAGCACCGCTCAACCTGCCAGAAGGCAAGAGTGAGCTCGAAACCCGCCGCATCGTCACAGCGATCTCTGAAAAGAATAAGATCTTCCCACACATCTTCCGTGGCGCCGGCGCGTACAACCATTACGTTCCAGCAATGGTCAAGAGCGTGCTTTCCAAAGAAAATCTCCAGACCGCTTACACCCCTTACCAGGCTGAGATCAGCCAGGGGATCCTGCAGTCCATCTTCGAATACCAGACCTACATCTGCGAGCTCACCGGTATGGATGTTTCCAACGCATCTGTTTACGATGGCGCCAGCGCAGCTGCTGAAGCCCTGTCCATGTGCTATGGCAGAAAACAGAAGAAAGCTGTCGTCAGCGGCGCGATCAATCCATATGTGCTCTCGACGATCCAGACCTACACCTTTGGGAACGACATGGAAGTCGTCGTCGTTCCACCAACGGCAGACGGCCTGACCGATATCGAAGGAATCAAAGCTGCCGTTGACGCCAACACCGCAAGCGTCTACATCCAGCAGCCAAACTATTTCGGCAACATCGAAGACGCTACTGCTATCGGCGAGATTGCGCACGCTGTGAAAGCGAAATTCATCATGGGCGTCAACCCAATGACCCTCGCCCTCTTGAAGAGCCCACGCGAATACGGCGCAGACATCGCTGTCGGCGATGCCCAGCCACTCGGTCTGCCACTCGGCTTCGGCGGTCCATATGTTGGCTTCATGGCCACCACCACCAAGAACATGCGCGCGCTGCCAGGCCGCATCGTCGGTCAGACCCACGACGCCAACGGCAACGTCGGCTATGTTCTGACCCTGCAGGCGCGTGAGCAGCACATTCGTCGTGAAAAAGCATCCTCGAACATCTGCTCCAACCAGGCGCTCTGCGCACTGGCCGTCGGTGTGTATCTCTCCACCATGGGCAACAAAGGCCTGAAAAACGTCGCCACCCAGTCCATCTCCAAAGCCCATTATCTGGCAGAAGGGCTCGTCGGCGCAGGCCTCACGCTGGAAAACAAGGGCGAATACTTCAATGAATTCGTCACCACAAGCGACATTCCAGCAGAAAAGATTCTCGCAGCCCTTGAAGCAGAAGACATCCTCGGCGGTTATCCGCTGGATGACAAACGCATCCTCTGGTGCTGCACCGAAATGAACACCAAAGCAGAAATGGACGACGTGGTCCGCATTGTGAAGGAGGTGGGCTGAGATGTTGGTCTTTGAAAAATCGAGACCGGGTCGCGGCATGGACATCATTCCAGCCTGCGATGTACCCGTTGTTGAAGTAGCGCAAAAGGACGCTCGTGAAAGCGCGCTGCATCTGCCAGAGATCAGCGAAGTCGATCTCGGCCGTCATTACACCGAACTGGCGAAAAAATGCCACGGCGTCAACGATGGCTTCTATCCACTCGGCAGCTGCACCATGAAATATAACCCTCGCATCAACGAAGAAATGTCCAATCTTCCAGGTTTTGCAGCCATCCATCCACTGCAGCCTGAAAGCACCGCTCAGGGCGCGCTGGAAGTGATCCAGACCCTGGAAAAAGATCTCTGCGAGATCACCGGCATGGACCGTCTCACCCTGCAGCCTGCAGCTGGCGCCCATGGTGAATTCACCGGGCTTCTGCTGATCAAGGCTTATCACACCGCCCGCGGCGACAGCAAGCGCACGAAGGTCATCGTTCCTGACAGCGCCCACGGCACCAACCCTGCCAGCGCCAACATGTGCGGCTACGAGATCATCAACGTCGAATCCGGTCCGGATGGCTGCGTCGATCTCGACAAGCTCAAAGAAGTCTGCACCGACGAGGTTGCCGGCCTCATGCTGACCAATCCAAATACCGTCGGTCTCTTCGATCCAAACATCAAAGCCATCACCGATATGGTGCATGAATGCGGCGGTCTCTGCTACTACGATGGTGCAAACCTCAACGCCGTCATGGGCTGGGCACGTCCTGGCGATATGGGCTTTGACGTTGTGCATCTGAACCTGCACAAAACCTTCTCCACCCCTCACGGCGGCGGCGGCCCTGGCTCCGGTCCTGTCGGCTGCAAAGCGATCCTCGCAGATTATCTGCCAGGTCTGCTCGTTGAAGGCGAAGAAGGCAGTCGCCATTTCGTCAAGCCAGCACATTCCATCGGCGATGTCAAAGCCTTCTACGGCAACTTCCTCGTCTATGTCCGCGCCCTCACCTATATCACGACCCTCGGCCGTGATGGTATTCCAGAAGCCAGCGCCAACGCTGTGCTCAATGCCAACTACATGCGCGTCGGTCTGCACGATCTCTATGACATGGCTTACGACGTCACCTGCATGCATGAGTTCGTCATGGATCTCTCCCGCATGAAGAAGGAAACCGGTTGCGTCGCCACCGACGTTGCCAAAGGGCTCCTGGACAACCACATCCATCCACCAACAATGTACTTCCCGCTCATCGTTCACGAAGCGCTCATGGTCGAACCAACCGAAACCGAATCTCGCGAAACCCTCGACCACGCCATCAGCGTTTTCCGCGAACTCTACAAGATGGCTTACGAAGCGCCTGACGCCCTGCACGCCGCTCCAGTTACCACGCCGGTCGGCCGTCTCGACGAAGTCGAAGCAGCGCGTCATCCAGTTGTGAAGTACGATTTCGAAGGGTAAACAACGCACATGACAGAACGGTTAACTGTAGTAACAGGCGACAGCACCGATCCATACAAAAATCTTGCCCTGGAAAACTGGCTGCTCGATCATGTCGCAGCAGATGAGGTCATCCTCTATCTCTGGCAGAATCAGCACACAGTCGTCATCGGCAAGAACCAGAATGCCTGGAAAGAATGTAACATCTCTACCCTGGAAGCCGACGGCGGGCGCCTTGCTCGCCGTCTTTCCGGCGGTGGCGCTGTCTACCACGATCTCGGCAATCTGAATTTCACCTTTGTCGCCCAGAAGGACCACTACGACGTGGTCAAACAGCATGACGTGATCCTGAAAGCATTGCTTTCGCTGGGGATCCAGGCAGAAAAAAGCGGCCGCAACGACATCCTTGTCGATGGGCGCAAAGTCAGCGGCAATGCGTTTTACGAACACATGGGACGCTGCTACCATCACGGTACCTTGCTGATGCAGGTCGACGGAGAAAAAATGGCACGCTATCTTAATGTCGCCAAGGACAAGCTCGCCAGCAAAGGCGTCGCTTCCGTGAAATCGCGGGTGCTGAACCTCGTCGAGGTTTTGCCGACGCTCGACGCCGACACGCTGAAAGCTGCTCTCGTGCAAGCCTTCGCCGAAGTATACGGCGGCACACCGGAAGAACTTCCTCTGGCGGCCGTGGACAGCGACGAATGGCAGACGCTCGAAGCGCGCTACAGCGCCTGGGATTGGAATTTCGGGCGCAGATTTCGCTTTGATCGCGCCATCGGCGAACGTTTCCCGTGGGGGCGCGTGGACATTCAGATGCAGATCGATCGCGGACACATCAGCGACGTGCAGGTTTATTCCGATGCGCTTTTGCCTGATTTTATCGATGCCCTCGGGCCAGCGCTTTTGGGCGCGCGCTATGAGCGGCAGTCGATCGTCGCAAGAGTGGAGTCGGTGCCAGTAGAATCAGCAGCGGCAGAAACGCCGAAGCAGGAACTGGCAGCCTGGCTCGGAACGTTGGATTATTAATACGCTTCTCTTTACATTGTGAAGGAGGTATGAGAATTGGAAAATCATTTTGAACTGATCGTTGTCGGGGCCGGTCCCGGCGGATACGTGGCAGCGATCAAAGCAGCGAAACTCGGACTTTCCGTCGCCGTCGTTGAAGAACGCGAAGTCGGCGGTACCTGCCTCAATCGCGGCTGCATCCCAGCCAAGGCCATGATCCATGCGGCGACCCTTTACGAAGAAATGAAAGATGCTGAGCAATTCGGCATCATCGCAGAAAACGTGCATTTTGATTACGAAAAGATCATCGACTACAAGCAGGAGACCATCAACCAGCTCGTCGGCGGCGTCGAACAGCTCTTCAAGGGCAACGGGGTCACCCTCATCAACGGGCGCGGCGTGCTCCATGCGAACAAGACCGTGCAGGTCACCGCTGCCGATGGTACAGTGACCGACTACACCGCCGACAACATCATCCTCGCCGCTGGCTCCAAGCCAGTCGTGCTGAACATTCCAGGCATGAAGCTGCCAGGCGTTATCTCCAGCGATGAGCTCTTCAAGCTGCGCGAGCGTCCAGATTCCATCGCCATCATCGGCGGCGGCGTCATCGGCGTTGAATTCGCCAACGCATTCTCCTATTTTGGCACCCAAGTCACCATCATCGAAGGGATGGACCGCATCCTGCCAAATATGGACCGCGAGATCAGCCAGAATCTCAAGATGATCATGAAAAAACGCGGCGTCGAGATCTACAACAACGCCATGGTGCAAGGATTGGAAGAAGACGGTGAACTCACTGCTGTTCATTTCAAGCAGAAGGACGAAGACAAGACCATCTCCGCCCAGTATGTGCTCTGTTCCGTCGGTCGCGGACCAAATACTCAGGGACTCTTCGGCGACGACGCCACACCAGATATGGAACGTGGACGCATCCTCGTGGATGAGCATTTCCAAAGCTCCATCCCAGGCGTTTACGCCATCGGCGACTGCGTCATCGGTATGCAGCTTGCACACACCGCCAGCGCTCAGGGCATCGTCACTGCAGAATATCTCGCCGGTCACGAACCATCCATCGATCTTGCCGTCGTTCCAGCCTGCGTCTACACCGATCCGGAGATCGCCTCCGTCGGCATCACCGAAGACGAAGCAAAGACCACCGGTCTCGATGTCGTCGTTGGTAAGTACATCATGGGCGGCAACGGCAAGAGCTTGATCACCAAGGAAGACCGCGGTTTCATCAAAATCGTCGCTCGCGCAGACGATCACAAGATCGTCGGGGCACAGATGATGTGCGCCCGCGCCACCGATATGATCAGCGAAATGGGCGTCGCCATCGCCAATGGCATGACCGCCGAAGAAGTGACGAAAGCCATTCGCCCTCATCCAACTTACAACGAAGGCGTCGGCGAAGCTGTGGAAGAGATCTTTGGTGAAGCCATCCACGTCATGCCGAAAAAGAAGAAAAAGAAAAGCAAATAAGCGTGCAGACATTGGCAGCTGCGCGCTTGCAGCTGCCGATGTTTTGTTGCTTGCAGAAAATGTCCGCGCACAATAAATGAGAGCTTATAAGTGTAACAAACAGAATTGATGAGTAAAGAATCGCTGAATCATGTAAAGTTGAGGGTGGAGCCAAGACTCCACGACCGTTATCCACTGTTTTTATCAAAAGGAGCGTGTATCAATGGGATTCAAATCTGATATTGAAATTGCACAGGAAGCGACCATGCAGCCGATCAACGACATCGCCGCAAAGCTCGACATTCCGGATGAATACATCGAAAACTATGGCAAATACAAAGCCAAGATCGATTTCCGCTACTACAACGACGTGCTCAAAGATCGTCCAAATGCGAAAGTCGTTCTCGTTACTGCCATCAACCCAACGCCAGCCGGCGAAGGCAAGACCACCACGACCATCGGCGTTGCCGACGCGCTCAACCGCCTCGGTAAAAAGACCATGGTCGCGCTGCGCGAACCATCCCTTGGCCCTGTCTTCGGCGTTAAGGGCGGCGCAGCCGGCGGCGGCTATGCGCAGGTTGTACCAATGGAAGACATCAATCTCCATTTCACCGGCGACCTGCACGCCATCGGCGCAGCCAACAACCTGCTCGCAGCCATGCTTGACAACCACATCTATCAGGGCAACGCGCTGAACATCAACCCTAAGCGTGTCGTATGGCGTCGCTGCCTCGACATGAACGATCGTCAGCTGCGCAATGTTATCGACGGCATCGGTCGTCCGGTCGATGGCGTCACCCGCTCCGACGGATTTGACATCACCGTTGCGTCTGAGATCATGGCGATCTTCTGCCTGGCGACCGACATCAACGACCTCAAGGAACGTCTTGCACGCATCATCGTTGCCTACACCTACGACGGCCAGCCAGTCACCTGCGGCGATCTCAAGGCTCAGGGCGCACTCGCAGCGCTGCTCAAGGATGCGCTGAAGCCAAACCTCGTCCAGACCCTCGAAGGAACGCCAGCGTTCATCCACGGCGGCCCATTCGCGAACATCGCCCATGGCTGCAACAGCGTCATCGCTACCCAGATGGGGATGAAGATGGCCGACTATCTCATCACCGAAGCAGGTTTCGGTGCCGACCTCGGAGCTGAAAAATTCATCGACATCAAGTGCCGCATGACCGGCATCCGCCCAAGCGCCGTTGTGCTCGTCGCCACCATCAAAGCCCTCAAGTACAATGGCGGCGTCGCCAAGAGCGATCTCGCAGCAGAAAACCTCGCTGCTCTTGAAGCCGGTCTGCCAAACCTCTTGAAGCACATCGAAAACATCACCACCGTTTACGGCCTGCCAGTTGTTGTAGCGATCAACCGCTTCCCAACCGACACCGAAGCAGAGCTGGAACTCGTGCGCACGAAATGCGCTGAGCTCGGCGTCAATGTTGCCCTCTCCGAAGTTTGGGGCAAAGGCGGCGCCGGCGGTGAAGAACTTGCCAAGGAAGTCGTCCGTCTCTGCGACGAAGCGAGCGAAATGAAATTCGTCTACGACGAAAACACCACCATCAAGGAAAAGATCGAAGCCATCGCTACCAAGGTGTACGGCGCTGACGGCGTGGATTACACCGCCAAGGCTGAAACCGAGATCGCGACCTTCGAAAAACTCGGCTTCGGCAATCTGCCAATCTGCATGGCCAAGAACCAGTATTCCCTCACCGACGATCAGACCAAGCTCGGTCGTCCAACTGGTTTCCGCATCACCATCAGCGACATGACCGCATCCATCGGCGCAGGTTTCCTCGTTGCTCTCACCGGCAGCATCATGAAGATGCCTGGTCTGCCGAAGGTTCCAGCCGCTGAAAAGATCGACGTTGACAACGACGGCATCATCTCCGGTCTGTTCTAAGAGGTGAGCCTCATGAAAATGCTAGAAAAACCGGCAACTCAGTTTCTTTCTGAGCTGTCCTCCAATGCGCCGGTTCCCGGCGGCGGCGGCGCGTCCGCTGCCGTTGGGGCATTTGCCGCAGCCCTCGGCATGATGGTGACCAATCTCACCATCGGCAAGAAAAAATATGCCGACTACGAAGAAGAAGTGAAAGCCGTGCGCGACCGTCTGGAAGGTCTGCGCGACCAGCTCATCGATCTCGTCGACGGCGACGCTGTCGCTTTTGAGCCGCTCTCCAAAGCCTACAGCATTCCCAAGGACGATCCTGAGCGCGACACCATCATGGAAAACGCTCTCTACGAGGCCAGCGTTGTGCCAATGAGCATCATGGAAACCGTGCTCGCTGCTGCAAAAGAGCTTGAAGTCCTCGTTGAAAAAGGCAGCAAGCTCGCCGTCAGCGACGTTGGCGTCGGTATCCTCTTTGCTCAGGCTGCCATTGAAGGCGCATCTCTGAACGTCTACATCAATACCAAGTCCATGAAAGACCGCGATCGCGCTGCCGCGCTTGACGCCAAAGCCGATGCCATCATCGCCGAAGGCGCAGCGCTCAAGGAACGCATCTACAGCGGCGTGCTCGCAGCCATCAAATAAGGAGGTTTTGCCAATGGCTCAACAAATGCTCGGCAAAGAAGTCGTCGCCAAAATGGAAGCACAGCTCACCCCGCTCACCGAAGATCTGCGCGCCAAGGGCATCGATCCATGTCTGGCCATCGTGCGTGTTGGCGAGCGTCCGGATGATCTGTCTTACGAACGCGGCGCCATGAAACGCATGGCCAACATGAACGTCAGCGTGAAAAACGTCGTCATGCCGGAAGACGTCGATCAGGCGGAGCTGGAAAAAACTTTCGCCGCCGTCAACGACGATCCAGCCGTGCACGGCATCCTGCTCTTCCAGCCGCTGCCAAAGCATCTCGACGTCGAACCGCTGAAAGCCATGATCAATCCGCTCAAAGACGTGGACAGCATGAGCCCAGCCAATGCAGCAAAAGTGTTCGCCGGCGACAAGACCGGTTTTGCCCCATGCACGCCGTCTGCCGTGATGGAGATCCTTGCTCAGTGCGGCGTTGAGCTGCGCGGCAAGCGCGTCACCATCGTTGGCCGCAGTATGGTCGTCGGCAAACCCCTGGCCATGCTCATGCTCGGCAAAAACGCCACGCCAACCATTTGCCACACCAAGACCGTCGATCTCCCAACGCGCTGCCGCGAAGCCGACGTCCTCGTCGCTTGTGCCGGCAAGGCAAAAATGATCACCGGCGACATGGTCGCCGACGGACAGATCGTCGTCGATGTTGGCATCAACATGGATGAAAATGGCAAGCTCTGCGGCGACGTCGACTACGATGCTGCAGAATCCCACGCATCCATGATCACCCCAGTGCCAGGCGGCGTTGGCACCGTCACCACCGCCATCCTCGGCAAGCACACCATCCAGGCAGCGTATCTCCTGAACGGCCTGGAGATGCCTGAATAATTGATGCGAACAACAAACACCCCATAGCAACAACAGCCCCTCGTGGATTTTCACGAGGGGCTGCTTGCATGTTGGCGGCGTTGGCTTTACAATAGAGAAACAGGATACACTGGAACAACAGGAGGAGAATATGGTGTCGAGCAACGGAAATGAGAGAATGGCTGACTATCAGATCAGCTTGGTGCGGCCGGAGGAGTATCGCGCCGTGGAGACATTGGTGCGCGATGTGTTTTGGAACGTTTATCGGCCAGGCGCGATAGAGCACTATCTGATCCATGTGCTGCGCGGAGCAGAGGGCTACGAGCCAGCGCTTGATTTGGTGATGGAGCGGGATGGCGTGCTCATCGGGCAGAGTCTGTGTATGCCTGCGGAGATTCTGCTGGACGCTGGCGGCGTGTTGCCAGTGCTTTGCCTGGGCCCAATCGGCATTGCTCCAGCATGGCAGCGGCAGGGATTCGGCAAGCGACTTCTCGACGAGACGATTGCGCGAGCAGCAGCGCTTGGCTATGGTGCGATCTGCCTTGAAGGAAACAGTGCTTTTTACGAAAAGAGCGGCTTCGTCCGTGGAGACAGCCTGGGCTTGCGCTATCGCGACGACGATGGATCGATGGCGCCGTATTTTCTCGTGCGTGAGCTGTGTGCAGGTTATCTCGATGGTGTACGCGGCGTCTATGGGCCCCCAGCAGCATATTTTGTTGATGAAGCGGAGGCGGAGTTTTTCGACGCGCAGTTTCCGGAGAAGGAGAAGATGCGTTTACCGGGGAAACTGGCATAAACAAAAACACCCTCAGACGAAGAAAAGACACTTTGTCTGAGGGTGTTCTCATTTACTCCACAGCTTTCTCCAGCAGTACGAGCTCGACGCCATCGATGCCGTTGAATTGGCAGGGCACGATGGTGACTTCGCGGTAGCCGAGTTTGTTATAGAGGGTGCGGGCGGGGATATTGCGCGCATTGGTATCGATGCGCAGGGCGGTGCAGCCCCGTTCGCGTGCGATGCGCTCGTAAAATTGCGCGAAGGCGGTGCCGAGACCGCGGCCTTTGGCGGCGGGGTCGATGACGAGGGTGTGCATGACAAGAACGTGGTCGTCGTCGGCAGTGATCTGCCATGGCGCGCCGATGTATTCGTCACCCTGCAGATGATTGAGGATGGCGGTGCCGACGACGGCACCGTTCTGCTCCTCCACGAAAAGATCGTCGCGGGCGAGCGCGGCTTCGGCGGTGGCGCGGGTTGGGTAGATATCGCGCACCCAGCCGATGGTGGTGCGGCCAGCTTCCTCTTCGGTATGGATGTGGTCGTAAATGGCGCTCACAGCGTCAAGATCGGCGGCTGTGGCTTTGCGAAAGGTGACGGTCATGGCAGAATGCTCCTTTGTTGGTTGGGATGCGAGCACTTTTTCGAGAAGCTGCAGGCGAATTTCCGGCAGCCCTTCGAAGCAGTGCGGATGGATCGTGATGCGCTGGAAGCCGAAGCTTGCGTAAAGCGCGAGGGCGCCGCTGTTGCGTTCGTTGGTGTCGATGCGCAGCGCGCGGCAGCCTTCTTCGCGGGCGTGGCGTTCGTAAAAATCCAGCATGGCGCGGGCGTAGCCCTGGCGGCGAAACGTGGGATCAATGGCGAAGGTGTGCATGACCATGACTTCGTCGGGGCGCGCATCGATCTGCCAGGGCGCTGGCGCGTAATAATCGCTCTGTAGTTTGTTGAACACCGCCGCGCCAACGAGCGCGCCGTTGGCTTCCTCGAGAAAAAGATCGTCGCGCGCAAGGGCATCCTCGAGGGTCTGGCGCGTTGGATAGATGCCGCGCACCCAGCCGACGCTGGTGCGCCCTGCTTCTTCGGCGGTGAACACGCGGTCGTAGAGCGCCAGGAGCGCGTCGAGATCGCCCGGCGTGGCTTTGCGGAATGTGATCATGGAATGGCTCCTTTCTGAGAAATAATAATACAATTATACGCGCAAAACGTGCCGCGTTCAACTCCGGACGCGAAAACACAAACGCGACGATCCTGAGCAGAGCGTCGCGTTATGTTTAAGCGCCTTCGGAATGATAAGCAAAGGGCAGCAATTCGCGCGCTGGCAGTTTCACGAGCGTACCGTCGGCGTCTATAATGACGGCGCAGTCCGGTGCGTAGTCGGAGAGGATCTGGCGGCAGTTGCCGCAGGGCGGGATGATCTCTTCGCCGTTTTCGCCGCGCACGGCAACGATGGTGGTGAAATCGCGCTGGCCAGCGGTGATGGCGGTACCGAGGGCGACCTGCTCGGCGCAGGCGCCGTGGATGGCGTAGACGTTGACACCGCAGAAAATGCTGCCGTCGGCACAGCGCACAGCGGCGCCGACGGTGTGGTTTTCGTGGACGCCGTCATAATTGCGGCGAATGGCGTCGCGCGCTTGAGCGATGAGGGCGTGGTCGTCAGGGGTGAGTGGAAGCATGGCGTGCTCCTTTCTTACACCCGCTGGCAAAGCAGACGGTTGTCGGTGAACGTCGCAGACAGGCGCTCGCTGTCGAGCAGCCAGGAGAGATAATTGCGCACGGTGCTGCCGACAAGGGCGTATTGTTCGAAGGTCATGGCGAGGTCGTAGCTGGTGAAAAGATGCTGCAGAACTTCCTCGAAGGTGTGCGGCGCGGCGCAGAAATCCAGAATGTGACCGGCAATCTCGTTCACCTTGTCGATGTTGTATTGTGCCAGCGGCGCGATGTCCTCGGTGGCGTCGGCATGAGCGGGCACGAAAAGTGCAGCGTGCATTTCTTTAACGCGCTCGAGGGTGTCGAGATAAGCGGCGACGTCGTAAACATAGCTGATCTGGTATTTGTCGAGGGTCGCCTGGCTGGATAGGCAGTCGGCGAGAAAGACGACGTCGTCTGGCGTGCGCAGGCCGACCATGTCGAAGAAATGGCCTGGCAGCGGGATCAGCTCAAAGCCAGCAGGAAGATGTTCTGGCGTCAGCGGCTGGGCGTTGCTTTCCTGGGCGAGAAGAAACTTGTGGCGCAGCGCCTTCATCGGATAGCCGCCGTAGAGCAGCGCCGGTTCGAGGATCGGGTGTTGAGTAAATGCGGCCTCGATGCCTGGCGCGTAGAGGGCGCAGTCGGTCTGTTTGGCGAGATAAGCGTTGCCGCCGATGTGGTCGGCGTTGGAGTGGGTGTTGTAAATAGCGTCAAGCGTCCAGCCCTGGCGGTCGAGATGCTGGCGCACCTTGCGGCCAGCTTCCTTGTCGTTGCCGCTGTCGATGAGCACGACATGGCCGTCGCTGGTCTCAACGACGCCGATCTTTGCCGGACTTTGGATGTAATAGGTGTGCGGCGCGACCGGGATGAGTTCGTACATGGAGAATCCTCCTTCTTTCATTTTCTATCAGTATAGCACAAAGATGCCTGCGAATGGATGGGAATGAGCGGAGAAAGTGTCCCTTCGCAGAAAATGCTGAGACGATGCAGGGCGCGGGTGGCTGTGATATAGAGCAGGTTGCGATCGGCGTCGTCGTGGTAAGTGTTTGCGTCGGCGTCGGCAAGGATCACAGCATCGAACTCGAGGCCTTTCGTGAGCGCCACGGGGACGATCAGCGTGCCTTGAAGATCTTCGTTCTGCAGACGCAGCTGATGTACGTTAGTGCGGGTTTTGAGCTCGCTGTAGAGCGATTGGGCAGCGGACTCGGTTTTGGTGATCAGGCAGATGCTGCCGTAATTTTTCGAGCGACAGCTGTCGATCTCCTGCACGAGACCGGAAAGCCAAGCGCTGTGATCGCTGAAAGCCTGACAACGCACAGCGTCGCCGTGACGGTTGAAGGCTTCGACTTGCGGCGCTTCGTCAAGAAAGTTCAGGGCGAATGCGAGGATCTCGCTGGAGCAGCGGAAGCTTTTCGTGAGCGTGTAGCGCAGGCTGTTTTCTTTGTCGAAAATGGCGGCGATGTGGTCGTAGAGCGCAGCGTCGGCGCTTTGCGTTAGACGCTGGTTGATATCGCCGAGGATGGTGAGTTTGGCATTTGGAAAAAGCTGGTGAAAAATCTCGAATTGCAGCGGCGTGTAATCCTGCGCTTCGTCGATGATCACCTGGCGGATGCGGCGCCAGGCGCGGTTGCCATAGAGCTTGAGATGGAGATAGAGCAGACAGATGGCGTCGTCAAATCCAATGCGGCCGTTATCGAGAGCGGACAGGGTGCGGCGACGGATCGCGGCGAAATTGTCCGGCAGCCCGGCTGGATCAAAATAGCGATCTTCCTGCCAGAGACGGCTGTAGAGCGCAGGCAAATTGAGATGGGTGAAGTGGGCGAGCTTTTCCTGGGCGGCGGCGCGTTTTTCTTTTGATAGTCCGCTGAGCCCATCAAGTACACGACTTTCCACATGATCGAGCCGCGTACCAAGCAACAGGTCGTCGCGGTCGCGCACACGCTCTTCCAGCTCACGCTTGCTCACAAGCAGACGTCCGGCAAAGCGGATGTCGTGGTAATTGATGTAATGCTGTGGAATGTCCTCTGCAAAACGATCGAGGGTCTGGCGAAAGGCCTCGCTCGTTTTGAACGTCAGGCATTGATTGACGAACACTTTCTGGCTCGAACCAATGGCGCGCTCCAGAAAACTGTGCTGCGCTTCGATGCGCATATCGTCGCCGAGGATATCGTGCAGAAGCTCGTCGAAAGTCAGCGTGCGCACATTATCCTCGCCCAGCTCTGGCAAGACACCTGCGATGTAGCTCGAGAAGGTACAGTTTGGTGAGAGGATGAGGATGTCCGTCGAGGCCAGCTTGTTCGCCAGCCCTTCGTACATAAGAAAAGCTGCGCGGTGCAGGGCGATCGCGGTTTTTCCACTGCCTGCAACGCCCTGGATCATCAGAAGATCCGCGTCGAGATTGCGAATGATCAGATCCTGATCGCGCTGGATCGTTTCCACAATGGCGCGCATTTGTGGCGTTGTGTTTTGCGAGAGCAGCGCCTTGAGGATGCCGTCGCTCACCGTCATGTCTGTATCGAAGAAATATTGGAGCTGACTTTCGGTGATCTCGTACTGACGCTTGCGCGTAACCTTTCCCTTGATGCGTCCGGCAGGCGCGTCGTAGTACGCGTCGCCAAGCAAAAATCGGTAGAATACGCTGGCGATCGGCGAACGCCAGTCGATGATCAGATTTTCTGCCGTGCCTTCTTCTAAAAGAGCCGTGCGGCCAATGTAGAGCGGCTCGGGATTTTTTTCGCCCTCAAAGAGAAAATCGATGCGGCCAAAATACGGAGATGGACGCAGCGCCTTCAGTCGCGCAACTTTTTTTGCGAGATTATCCTGCGTGACCGCCATATTTGTCAGCGCCACCATGCTCTGATTCAGCTCGACAAGCGATTCAAATCCGTCGGCGCTGGAAAGACTCCCGCCGCTGCGTGCGCCGTCTTCAAAAACATCGCGCTGAACGCTCACCATTTCCGCTTCGCGGCGCGCCAGCTGATCCTCCGCCTGGGCGATCTGGCGATCCGTTTCTGCCAACACCTGCGCAAGATATGCTTCTTCTTTCATTCGTTCCTGTTCCTGATCGTTCTCGTTCATCGTCTGCGCCTCCTTGTAGATTTCTTGCCTCAGTGTACCGCATTTTTCCGCAGGTGACCAGTCTTGTTCGCAGCGGACAGAGTGTGGTATAATAGATGTGCAAAAGGCGCTCGGGAAACCGAAGCGCCTTTTGCATTGTCAGCAGGAACATGTTATACTGAGAACACGTAAGTTAACGTGTATGTTAGCACACAAGTAAACGAGTAAGTGGAAACGCTCAGCAGCCGATTGGTTGCTGAGCGTTTTTTGCTCACAAGGCTGTGCCTTTCTTTGGCACGAAGAAACGGGACATTTCCACGCCTTCCAGTTTTAGCAGGGCGATCTTTTTATCGAGGCCGCCGGCGTAGCCGGTGAGACTGCCGCTAGCGCCGACGACGCGGTGGCAGGGCACGATGATGCCGATGGGATTGTGGCCGACGGCGCCGCCGACAGCCTGCGCAGACATGCGAGGGCGCTGTTGCAGACGCGCGATTTCCTGAGCGATGGCGCCATAGGTTGTCGTTTCGCCGTAGGGAATGGCGAGGAGCAGTTGCCAGACAGCGCGCTGAAAATCGCTGCCGCTGGCGTGGAGCGGCGGTGTGAGCTCTGGATTTTCACCAGCGAAATAGCTGTCAAGCCAGCGCTGCGCGCTGATGAGAATGGGATGCGACGGCATTTTCTGCGCGTTCGTCAGCGCTGGAAAATATTTCTGCCCGTCGAAAGCGAGATGCGTCAATCCTTCGTCGTCGCTGGCGAGCAGGATCTTGCCGAGTGGGGAGGTGTAGGTCGTGAAATAATGCATGATGCGCCCTCCTTTGAAAAATTTGATATCAATATTGTAGCACAGCACGAGTACCAGCGGACAGCAGAAAGCGCGCTCGCTGAGAAAATGGTGTCGTTGACACAATGGAACGGTCGGATAACGAGCAGCAAAAGATATAATATCGAAAAACACAATATCATGATGTGGTAATTAAAAAATGAAAGTGGATCACACAGAAGAGCGGGAAAAGATGAAGATACGCGTAAAAGGCGATGAAAAGCGACGCGAAAGTTCAGAATACGATCACGCATCGTCCGCTACATGGAAACAAAAGCCCTGTTGCAGTGCACGCCTGTAACCTCGGTTGCGTTTCAGGTATTGGGATTTTTGATCGAAAAAAGATGACAAACTGGCAACGATGTGGTAATATCATTATGACAACAGGAGTTTTCTTTTAATCTCTATACCCCCAGATTTTTTAGGAGGCATTCATGAAAAAAATCAAAACCACCATTGTTATCGTTGCTGCCATCGCTGCGATGGCCGTCAGTGTTTGGGGCGACCGTCAGCTCGACGCGCGCTACAGCGATGCTGGAACCACTCCGGTAGCCGTTGTTGAAACCATAGCTGAATAAGGAATTTACAAAAGCAAAGAGCCGTTTGCCGATCCCAGCAAACGGCTCTTTGCTTTTTACGCGCTGGCGTGGCGGAAGAAAGCGGCTTCGAGGGCAGAGAGATCGTGGGGATTGGGCTGCGTGATCAGCCGGTGGGAGCGATCGATAAATAGAATGGTATCGCAAAAATTGCTAACAAAGTCGAGGTTATGGGTGGAAAGCAGAATGAGACCGCCGGCGTCGCGGTGTGCGCGCAGCTGATTTTTGAGCGCGATGGCGCTCGCTGGATCGAGCCCGTTGAACGGCTCATCGAGGATGAGGTTGTTCGCGCCGGAGAGGAAGGCCGCTGCGAGCACGAGTTTTTGCTGCATGCCCAGCGAACAGTCGCCGATGAAGGTGGAAAGCGCAGCGTGCAGCGCGAAGGCGTCGCAGAGGGCGTCAAGGGCGGGGTCCAGCGGCTGCTGATAGAGTCCGCCGATGAGCTGGAGATATTCGCGGCCGGTGAGTGTGGGAAACATCTGCGGATCGTCGGGAACAAAGAAAAAATGGCGACGCGCCGCGAACGAGCGGCTGTCGAAGCCGTCGATGAAAATGCTGCCGCCATCGATCGCCTTTGGCTGAGTGATCGCCTTCAAGAGCGTGGTTTTGCCGATGCCATTTCGGCCCACGAGGGCGATGATGTGGCCGTCGTGCAGCGTCAGCGAGAGCTGCGAGAAAAGCGGCGTCTCACCATAGGATTTGCAGAGATCGTGGATCTCGATCATGCGTGGTCCTCCTTTCTGAGAAAAAATCGCGCAGCGCTGAAAAGGACAAGGACGAGATTGAGCGTGACTGCCGCGATCAGCGCGTGGCTCTCGGCGACGCGACACAGCGAGATCTAGAGCGTCAGCGCCGCGGCAAGCACGCAGACTTTGCTGAGATTGCCGTGCAAAAGCTCGTTTGTGCTCTGCGGACTGCGCGGCATGCGCTGATCCAGCCAGACGCCGAGCGCAGCACAGAGCAGGGCGCTTGTGAGCGCGTAAAGCAGCAGCAATAAACTTTCCGCAAATGCAGGACGCACCACGCACACGCTCACCAGCCAAACGAGGACAACCAGCGGCAGCCCCCAAAACGCAGAGACGAGCACTTTCCACAAGAAAAGCCGCGCGCCGTCGATGGGCAGGAATGCATAGCATCGTCTGCTTGCATCGCTTGAATAGGCGGTGCTGGCGATCGTGTTGATGGCACAGCTGGCGGATAAGAGCACGAGGATCAGCGCGTCGGGATCGGGCAGAAGCTGCTGCACGCGCTGGTGGAAAAGTCCGACGAGCAGCGCGATCGTGACGAGGTTTTTGACCGTCGTGTAGAAAACGAGCTCCTTATTGCGCAGCACGCGCTTCCACTCCAGCAGCAGATAGGGATGGCGAATGCTCGACGGTGCGGCGGTGTGCAGCCGGTGTTGGCGTTGAAATTGCTGAGCTTTGGCGACACCGCGCTCGTACCAGCGCGCTGTCGCCACATGGCTGAGCGCAGCGCAGAGCAGGAGCAGTGCGCCGAAAGCTATCAGCGCGGCAGCGCAACTGAGATTGGAAAAATCGGGCAGGCGCAAAACAGTCCGCGCGCTGAGCAGTGCCAGCAGGAAAAATCCGCCGTATTGCAGCACAATGAATCCGTAGCCAAGCGTGCGCGCCGAAAGCACGCGGCTGGCGAGCAGCGCCAGCAAATAGATCCCCAGATCAGCGAGCGCAGCGCAGAGCAGGCAAGCGAGCATCAGACGGAGCAGTGACGCGTGGCCGCCCTCCGCATGCAGGAAAAATCCCCAGAAAACGAGCGCGATGATCCCACCTTGCAGAAGCAGCAGGTGACCCAGCGTGAGACGGACTAAGAGCGTGCCAGGGACCGGCAGCCAGCGCACAGCGCACAGCCGGCGATTGGTGAAGAGCGCATCGGGAATGCGCCCCAGCGCGAGAAAACTGCAGAGCATCCAGCCGATCAAAAAAGCCAGATGCCACGCGGCGGCGTCTGGCCCAGGCAGATAGCGCTGGCAGATGAACCAGAGCAGATAACCGCCATAGAGTCCGCAGATCGCAAGCGTCACTCCGACAATGGGCGCATATCGTCTGCCGAAAAACGCCTTGTAAAGCAGCCGCGTGCTCATAACGCCGAAAGATAGGTGCCCAGCATGGCGAAAAATAAGAGCACAAACACCAGCGTGTTCATTGGCGAAAGCCGCTTTTGCAGAATGAAACCGACATTGAGAACGAGCGCCACCAGCGGCAGCAGCCAGACAGCGAGGGCGCTTGGCAGCGGGTATTGCGTGTCGCCGTTGTGCAGGATGGAAAGTTCTGGCGGCAAAAACGGCAGCAGAATCGCCGAGCAGAGAAACATCAGCACAATGATGCCGAAATTGACCGCAGCGAGCCGGCCGTTGTGGCTGGTCAACTGCTCACCGAAGAGCTTGCGGGTGAGGGAACGGATCATGGATAAAACCTCCTTTGAAACTGGGCGCTAGAGACGCCCGTGATATTTCTTCCAATAATAGATGTAGGAAAGCACGCCGGGAAGTCCGACCCAGAGAGCGATGGTGACGATGCTGACGGTCTCGAAATCGTCGAGGGTGAGGCTGGCAGCGACGTACAGCAGCGCCAGTGGCAGCGAAATGATGCCGAGGATGCGGTGGGCGACGTTCCAGGTGTCTTCATCGCGTACGGTCCAGGGCAGACGCAGGCCGGTGTGGCGTTGGAAAGGCAGACGTGGCGAGACGAGGCCAAAAAAGATCATTAGGACGGTGATGAAGCACATGGCCGTGAGCCGTTCTGAGCGCTCGGAAAATACGAGCACTCCGGTGGCGGATAAGAGCCCGATCACCATGGCCACGAGAATGATGCCGATGTTGACGAGCGTTGTCAATCGCAGCACGCCGAGCCGCAGATCGTCGGTGGAAACGCTGGTGAGGAGCGCCAGATTGCGATAGAGAATGATCACTGCTGCGAGCGCACAGCCGCCGACGAGCACGAGGGAAATGATCGGCTGCTGCACGGCGAGGGTGATAAAGAGCGCCGCGAAACAGAGAAAGAGGATGAGATTGCGCTTGTTCGCTGCTTCTTTTAAGAGCGCGTTGTGGCGCTTGCGGCTGGCGAGCTCGGCGTTGAGTGCAGCGAGCTCTTCTGCCAGCGCGTCGGCGCGCCAGTTTTTTTCTTCGATGCCCAAGAGCGTGCTCACGGAAACGCCGAGCAGATCGGAAAGCTGGATCAGCATATCCGCATCGGGCACTGAGGTGCCGCGCTCCCATTTCGAGATCGTCTGGCGCACGACGTTCAGCCGCACAGCGAGCTCTTCCTGGCTCCAGCCTTTTTGCTTGCGGTATTTTTGGATGTTGTCACTGAGCAATGGGATTCAACTCCTTGCGAATATTTGTGCTCCGGAACTGTGTTCAGTATACGAAAAGCCGGTGCGAATGGCAAGCAACGTAAAATAACATCGACAGAAATGGCGGCGCAGCGCGGCTTTGCGGGCAGAAGAAAACGCTGGCGAATGGTTCGCCAGCGTTTGGGATTTATTGTATGGAAGTTAGCGGCAGAGCGGAAATGTGCGCCAGGATCTCCTGCACGACAGCTGTCTTGGCGTCGGCGTAATCCTGAACGTACGTCCATTTCTGCGCGGCGAGCCGGCGCTTTTCTGCGGCGTAGCGTTCGCGGTCAGCGGCATGGCTGCGCAGATGGTCGCGGAAGGCCAGCATGCGCTGTGCTTCGTCGCAGCCCTGACTGAACACGTGGAGATTGACAGTGGGCGACTGGCCTTTGAACATGCGGTGCTCATACCAATCCGGTTCGCGCACGCGCAGCGTGTAACCAGCTGCTTCGAGCGCTGGCGCGTAGCGCTCTTCGCTCGCGGCGTCATCGACGAGCAGGAGGATATCGATGATCGGCTTGGCGCAGAGCTCAGGCACAGAGGTGGAGCCGACATGTTCAATACGCACCGACTGTCCCGCGAGGGCGCGAGCGATCTTGACGTGTTCCTGCGCGTAAAGCGCGGGCCAGTGTGGATCATAACCGCAGAGGACGATTGTGTCTTTTGGCGTTTCCGGCGCTCCAATGGTGACGGTTTTGAGATAATCATGATCGGGCATAAGAGCACTTCCTTTTATAAAAGTGCTCTTATTATAGCAGAAAATGCTCAAAGCTGGTAGTCGTAGATGAAAAAGGTCATTTCGACGTGATCGCTGTCGACGTTCAGCGTTTGTGAGCGCTCGGCGCGGCGGGTGAGGCCGAGGTGCTCATAAAATTGCCAGTTGCAGCTGGTACGGACGCAAAATGTGAGGCGGCTGTACGACGCATTTTACGGCGCGATGCTGCCGGTCGCGGCGCTTTACGAGGGACGCTTCGACGATTACACAGCGGTGACGGTGGCGCTACCAGTGGTCCATCAGCAGGAGGGATTGCACGCACAGCCGGCAGGCACTTATCTCCGCGCGTATCACCAGGGAGATTGGTCAGAGCTGCCTGCGCGTTATCAGGAAATTCTCGCCTTTGCCGCGCGGGAAAACCTGGAATTATACGGCTACGCTTACGAAACAGGGCTCAATGATGCTGTCGCGAAATCCATGGCAGACAGCATCACCGAGATCCTGATCCCGGTACGGCGCAAATAAAAAGCAGCCCCGATTTTTCGGGGCTGTTCGTCATTGTGGTGAGAAAAGAACGTCGACGGTTGTCGCTAGCTCGCGCGCAAGGGCGAAGGCGAGCGCCAGCGTGGGATCGTATTTGTTGTTTTCGATGGCGTTGATCGTCTGGCGTGAGACGCCACAGCGCTTCGCCAATTCCTGCTGCGAAAATCCGAGGGCTTTGCGTCTGTCGTGGATGCTGTTTTCCATTTCAGCCGCCCAGCTTTCGTTTGTAGTAGAAGAGGCAGCAGAAATAAATGATCGCCGTTGCGCCGAGCTGAGAAAATGGCGCGGAAATCTCCTCTGGCGCGATAAACATTTTGACGACGTTCAAGATCATCACGCCGACGGTGCCGATGAGGGTAAATGTGCTCGCTTTCCAGACCATCAGCTGCCGCCGTTCGTCGCCACTTTTCACCAACGAAACGACCATCGCGATGTCGAGCACGATGAGCAGCACAACAAAACCGAGAAACAAGGCGATAATAATGTTGTCCATCATGAGAGGCACCCCTTTCTGAGGATGAGTGTCAAATTCTTTTTACATGTTTAGCATAGCATCGCACGCGCCATGTGTCAAGAACTTTTGACATCCTGTGCAAAAAAAACAGACGCCGCAGCGTCTGTTATATATGAAGGAAACTACTCCGCCAGCGCCTGCAGCACGTCGTTGATATCGGCACTGATGCAGATGGACTGGTCGGCGATGGATGGCGGGCAGACGGCGTCGTTCAGCGTGACGCAGGCGTAGATGAAGGCGGGATCCTGTGCGGTGAGCTGCCAGAACGGAAATTTGATGATGCCCGGCGTATTGCCGCCGACGCCGAGCTCGAGCAAGAGCAGATTTGTATCGCGATGCTGACGGATAAATTCCTGGTAACGATTCATGGCGCGGCGCCAGCCTTCGTCCTCGACGAAGGTGTCGTCAAAACGCATGTTCTGCGTCATTGGTGCGCCGCAGACGGGGCAGCGCGGCACGAGCGCGCTTGGGATGCGCATGTTTTTTTGCTCGGCAGCCATGCGGCGGACGATCGCTTCATTGTCGTAGGTTTTTTTGCAGCAGGGAACGCTGCACTGGAACAGGCCGAAATCGCCCTGGGTGTAGAAGAGCCGCGTTTTGTCAAAACCTGTGCGCTGAAAGCAGTGGTCCACATTGGTGGTGATGATGAAATAATCCTTGTCGGCGACGAGATTTTTCAGCACGTCGTAGGTGGCGTTCGGGATGTCACCGTAGCGATCGAGCATGAAGTGACGGCTCCAGAACGCCCATTTTTCTTCGAGGCTGTCGAACTGGTGGAAGCCGGCGCTGTAGAGATCGGTGAAGCCATATTTGGCGATGAAATCCGCGAAATTCTCAGTGAAGCGCGGTCCGATCATGATGAGCCCGGCTGCAGCGGAAAGTCCGGCGCCGGCACCGATGAGCACGGCGTCGGCGTCGTCGAGGGCTTTGCGCAGCTGGGCGATCTTGTCGGTGAGTGATGTCATGTGTGGTCTTCCTTTCCTGTGAAAGCGGCGCCGCTGTACGGACAATCAGCGAGACGGTCGTCGGGCAGATGGCAGGCGTGGCGCTCGCCGGCGGCGAGCTGGCGCACAAAATCTGTGGCTGGCGCGCGCAGGATCTCTTCCGGCATGGCGTATTGCTGGATCTCGCCGTTCGCCATGACGAGGACGCGCGTGCCCAGGCGCAGCGCTTCGCCGATGTCGTGGGTGACAAAGAGCACGGTAATGCCGGTTTCGCGGTGGATGCGGGCGATCTCCTGCTGCAAACTGGCGCGGGTGATCTCGTCGACGGCGCCGAAGGGCTCGTCCATGAGCAGGATCTCTGGCGACGCGGCGAGCGCCCGCGCGATGCCGACGCGCTGCTGCTGACCGCCGGAAAGCTCGGCGGGATAGCGTTGGAGCAATTCCTCGTCGAGCCCGACGATCGCGAGCCATTTGGCGACGGCGGCTTTGGTGCGGGCTTTGTCTTTTTTATTGAGCAGATTCGGCACGTAGGCGATGTTTTCTGCGACGGTCATGTGCGGAAAGAGCACGCTGCCCTGGATGGCGTAGCCAATGTTGCGGCGCAGCTGGATGAGATCCATTTCGCGAATGTCGCGCCCCATCACGCGGATCGTGCCGGCGTCTGGCGTGAGCAGGCCGTTGACCATTTTCAGCACCGTGGTCTTGCCGCCGCCAGAGGCGCCGACGATGGTCACAAAATCGCCCGGCGCGACGGTGAGAGAAAAATCGCCAAGCACGGTTTTTTCGCCGTAGGATTTGCGCACGTGTTCAAATTCAATGATCGGTTTCATGAGATCCTCCTTATTATATCAGATCGCGGTCGCGCAGAAAATCCTCGGCGACTTCGCGCGGTTCCTGGCCGTCGGTTTCAACGGCGTGGTTCATTTCTGCCATATCTTGATCGCTGATCGTGCCGGCGAGTTTTTCCAGCTCGTCACGGAGCTCGGGATGCACATCCAGCACATCATTGCGCACAACGTTGCCGCAGAGATAGGATGGGAAGAAGCCGAGATCGTCTTCCAGCACGACCACATCTGGCGACGAAAGCTGGCCGTCGGTGGTGAAAACGACTGTGGCGTCGATCTGTCCCTGCGAAAGCGCCTGATATTTGAGCCCGATATCGAGATCCATCGTCTGTCCGAAGTGCATGTTGTAGGCCTGACAGACGGCGTTGTAGCCGTCTTCGCGCTCAAAATAATCGTACTCAGCGCCGAAAGTGAGGGCCTCTGCAACCGCTGCAAGGTCAGAGGTGGTGGCGAGATCGTATTGCTCAGCGATGCTGCGGTTTACAGCGAGGCGATAGGTGTTGTTGAAACCGTACATGCCGATCCAGCGCATGTCGTAATCGTCGGCGTATGCCTGCTCTAGATCGCTGAACCTGTCTTCGCTATAAACGCTCGTTTCTTTGAGCACAGTGTTCCAACCGGTGCCAGTGTATTCCGGATAAAGATCAAAGTCGCCATTTTCCATGCCGGGCATGATGTTCGATGTGCCGCCGCCCACGCCTTGGGTGAGCTCGACGTTGAGATCGGTGTCCTGCTCAATGAGGATGTCGAGCATTTCGCCGAGGATATATTGCTCCGTCATCGGCTTGGTGGCGATGTGGATGGTGTCGCTGCGCTGGCCGGAGTAGAGCGCTGTGCCACCGACAGCGACGATCAGCACCACGAGGGCGATGAGCGCGTACATGCGTTTTCTGCGGCGCTGTGCGCGACGCTTTTGCAGTCGGCGCTCAAGCAGACCGAGCAGCCCGTCGACGACGAGCGCCAGGACAGCGATGAGCAAGCTGCCGCAGAGTGTCATGGCGGCGTTGTTCGTGGTGATGCCGCGATAGATCGCGACGCCGAGTCCCCCTGCGCCGATGAACGATGCGATACCGGCGAGGGCGATCGTCATCGTCACCATGCTGCGAATGCCGGAAAGGATCACCGGCATTGCCAACGGCAGCTTGATCTTGACGAGCACCTGCGCCGGTGTGCTGCCCATGCCGGTGGCTGCTTCCAGGATCGCCGGATCGACGCCGGTGATGCCTGTGTGCGTGTTGCGCACCATCGGCAGGAGGGCGTAGATCGTCAGCGCGATCACCGCTGTGATGTTGCCGACGCCGGAGAAGGGAATGAGAAAACCAAGCATCGAGATCGACGGGATCGTGTAGAGAAAATTGATCACCGCCATCGTTGGCTTGGCAGCGCGCTGAAATTCGCTGATGAGGATACCGGCAGCGCCACCGATGATGATGGCGATGAGGATCGCCGCCAGGGAGATCGCGATGTGTTCAGCGAGGAGCTCTGCGAAAAAATCCCAGCGGCTTGTGAAAAGCTGCAGCATTTCTCTGATCATGGCTGTTCTCCTAAGCGTTCAATGGCGCCGACTGGGCAGGTTTCTGCGCAGAGTCCGCAATGCAGACAGTGCTCCGGCGCGATGACGTATGGCGTGCCTGGCGCGATGCAGCTCTGTGGGCAGGCGCTGGCGCATTTTCCGCAAGCTACGCAGGCGTCGGTGATGTGAAAGCCTTTCGGCGAAATCTCAGCGCTGCCGAGATGGAAACGCTCGCGATTGATCGGCTCCTGGCCGAGATCGAAAAATTCCACGTCGGCGCTGTCGAGACAAAACGCTTCGAGAATGTAGCGGCGCTCGCCCTTGTAGAGATTGGCGATCGCTGCGTTGGCGTCGAAAATGCGGTCGATCCAGTATTTCTGGTCGTCGAGACGTTTCACTGTGCCGGAAATGCGGATCATCTGCCAGTTGTCGTTCATCCCGGTCATCGCGACGCGGCCAGTGGCGCGCAGCTCGCGGTAGAAATCCTTGCCGCGGGCGGTGCAGAAATAGAGCGTGCCGTTTTCGCAGAGCATGAGGTCGATGATGCGCACCTGTGGCGCGCCGTTTTCGTCCACCGTCGCCATGGACGCGCTTTTTACGTCGAAAAGAATGTTCAGGCAATCTTGTAAAGTCATGAAAAATTCCTCCTGCTTTCTTAGCCGCCTTGACGGCCCGTCGTTATACTGATACTATAAGGGAGCAACGATCATTTGTGAAGTAAGCACGATAAAGTGCTGTAGGTACCAAAAAGTAACCATTGGGAGATGAAGCCTTATGCCAGATAAAGAACCCCTGCCTCCATGTCCAGTGGAGACCACACTCCTGCTCATCGGCAACAAATGGAAGGTGCTCATTTTGCGCGATCTGCTGGATGGCACGAAACGTTTCGGCGAGCTCAAGCGCTCCATCGGCAGCGTTTCGCAGAAAGTGCTGACGCAGCAGCTGCGCGCCATGGAGAGCGACGGCCTCGTGCACCGCGAAGTGTATGCCGAAGTGCCGCCGCGCGTCGAGTACAGCCTCACCGAGCTGGGCGAAAGTCTCAAGCCCATTCTCGACGCAATGCTGAACTGGGGCATGGATTATAAGGAAAAGAGGACTACAGAATAAATAAACGCCGAAGGGCGACGCTTTCAACAGTAAAGCGTCGCCCTTCGGCATTGTTGTGCGTAAAGATTTTTATTCAGCTTTGTTTTCGTAGATGACGCAGGCCAGCATCACCAGATCGCCGTCGCCAGCGTCGCGAATACTGTGGGATGCGCCGTCAGCCGTGTAGACCACATCGCCAGTGGTCACAGCAACTTCTTTGCCGTCGTCGACAGCGATGCCGTGGCCGCCGAGAATATAGTAGACTTCAAAATTGTCCACGTGAGCGTGTTCGCCGAGACCAGCGCCTGGCTGGAAGCGGATGACCTTGAAGAGTTTGGCTTCATCTTTGAGAAGCTCCGTTGGCACGAGCGTGGTGAATTCCAGCACGCCCTGACCGCCGGCGTAGCCTTCGATGTCTTCGCGTGGCAGGTCGTTGTTACGAATGATCATTGGTATACACCTCCTGAAAATCTTTCTTTAGTATACCACGTTTGTCGCGTGCGTGCATTCATTTTGCGGCACGATTTTCCAACAGCACACAGCCGAGCACAACGAGATCGCCCGCTCCCGCGTCGCGGATGCCGTGCGTGCCGCCGTCGGTCGTGTAGAGCACATCGCCGGCTGAAACCGGATGCTCAACGCCGTCGTCCGTAGCGAATCCGTTTCCGGCGAGCACAACATAGAGCGCAATGTTGCCGTCGTGCGTGTGTTCGCCGATGCTCGCGCCTGGCGCAAATGCCATCGTTTTGAAAAAGCGTCCCTCGTTTTTTAAGAGCGCCTCGTCTGGCAGAAGCGCCGTGAATGTGATGCGCCCGCTGCCGCCGCTGTAATTTTCGTGCGTTTCCTGCGGCCGTTCGTTTTTGTGGATGATCATGGTTGCGCGCCTCCTTTAATGCATTCAGTATAGCATATTTGTGGACATTTTTGTCCCCGCGTCGTCATCTCTCTCTTGAAAAATTAACAGCTGGGCCAGTCGCCAGCGATTTTAAGGTTGCGTTAAGTGCGAGCGCCTAAGATAGGGACCGTAACAAGAACCCTGCATACAAGAAAGAGGTGCATAGATTTGAATTTCCCTTCATCTAAGAAATTAACTGCCGCTGTGCTGTTGGCGGCGCTGACCGCGACATCGATCGCGCCAGGCGCTGTGCTCGCAGCTGACAGCAGCGATAATGTAGCAACTGTGCAGCCCGGCGGCGACCAGCCACCGGAAAAACCACCAGGCGACCAGCAGCCAACGCCGCCAGATGGCGGAAAACCTGGCGAACAGCCACCAGCCAAGCCAGGCGGCGCAGACACCATGGAATACGACTACACCGGCGAGCTTTCAGGTGCAGTCACTGCTGACGGCGAAGAGGTGACGCGCGATGGCGAGACCATTTCTACAGAAACCGTTGACCAAAACGTCGGACTGGCACAAAATGGCGGCAGCCTGACACTCACCGACGCTACCTTCGACAAGAGCGGCAGCGACACCAATGGCGACAACTGCAATTTCTACGGCATCAACTCGATCCTGCTTTCTGTGAACGATGATTCTGTGATCAAAGTCGCCGATTCCAAGCTCACCGCCGACAGCACCGGTTCCAACGCCATTTTCGCCACCGATGGCGGTACCGTTTATGCGAACAACAACACCATTGTCACCTCCGCCAGCAATTCCCGCGGGCTTGACGCGACCTATGGCGGCACCGTGATCGGCAATCTGCTCGCGATCTCCACCGCCGGCGACCATTCCGCAGCGCTTGCGACCGACCGCGGCGGCGGCAATATCTCGCTGACGAATTCCAGCCTTTTCACCGCTGGCAGCGGCTCGCCGCTCCTGTATTCCACCGGCAATGTGCAGGTGGACAATGTGAAAGGCACCGCCACCGGCAGCCAGATCGCCGGTATGGAAGGGCTCAACACCATTCTCATTAAAAATTCTCAGCTCACCAGTGAAGTCACCGGCAAAACCGCCAGTGATCCTGTCGCAAATGGCGTGATCATTTATCAGTCCACGTCCGGCGATGCCGAGGCTGCCACTGGCGAGACCGCAGAATTTGAAGCAGAAAATTCCACCCTCGCAAGCGACATTCAAGAAGGCAGCATGTTCTATCTGACGAACACCACCGCCAACGTTGTGCTCAAAAATACCACCCTTGATTTTGACAGCGAGGCAGCAAATCTGCTCACCATCGGCGGGAACGATGCGAACAACTGGGGCACGCCAGGGAAAAATGGCGCCGATGTCACCTTCACCGGGCTGGATCAGGAGCTCGCCGGAAATATCGACGTCGATACCATCTCCAGCCTTGACCTCTATCTGCTGGACGGCACCACTTACACCGGTGCCACCACCATCAGTGAAAATGCCGCTGTTTCTGAACAGAGCGACGCACCGATCAGCGTCAGCATTGATGGCGACGCTTCGTGGATCGTGACAGCAGATTCTAGCGTCACAAATCTCCACATCGCCGACGGCGGCAAGCTCGTCGACCAGGATGGAAAGAGCGTGAGCGTCAAGGATGCCAGCGGCAATATCCTCGCCAGCGGAGAAAGCGATGTGACCGTCACCGTCAGCGGCAGCTATGACACCACCGTCACCACCAGCGACGACAATTCGCTGAACGCCACCGTCATCGATCGCGACGATTTTGACGTCACCTATACCACCAACACAGAATTTGGCACGAACGCCGGCGCTGATCGCAACGACGACATCACCATCCAGGAACCAACTGGCGGTGACGACGTCATGGGCGGCGACCAGCCAGTTGGCGACAAACCACCAGCAAAACCGGGCGACGAAACCTCTCTGCCATTCACCGATGTAGCGAATGACCACTGGGCTTATCAAGATATCGCAGATATCTATAGCGCCGGCCTTATGACCGGCACCTCCAGCGATACCTTTTCGCCAGAACTCAGCGTCAACCGCGCCATGCTCGTCTCCATCCTCTATCGTCTTGAAGATGCGAGCAGCAAACCTGCCGACGCCGGCTTCACAGACGTTGCTGCGGATGCCTGGTACGCCGACGCTGTAAACTGGGCAAAAGAAAATAATATCGTCAGCGGCTACAGCGACACCCTCTTTGGACCAGAGGACACCCTCACCCGCGAGCAGTTTGCCGCCATTCTTTATCGCTACGCAGCGTATAAAGGCTACGACACCACCACCAGCGACAATGCCACCCTCGACAATTTCACCGATGCATCAAGCATCAGCAGTGGTTTTGACAACGTCCTCCTTTGGGCCAACGACAAAGGCTATATCGGCGGCATGACAGAAACCACCCTCGCTCCACAGGGCAGCACCACCCGCGCCCAGGCCTCCGCCATCCTCCTGCGCTTCCTGCGCGCAGAAAATGCTCTGCCAGATAACAACTCAAACGGTCAGTTGGACGATAACGGCGAACCAGCCAAACCAGAAGGCGACCTCCAGCCAGGGAAACCAGAAGGAGAAGCGTGAGTAGCGATAGAATTGCATAAAAAGAACGCATGGAGTATTTCAGTAAAGAAATGCTTCATGCGTTCTTTTTATTCGAGTCCCAACAAATAAGAGACAGGAATATCCAATGCCTTGGAAAGATAGATTAATTCATAATCAGGAACAACACGATTGCCAGTTTCAATACGGCTGACAGCACGTTGTGTAATATCCAGGCCAGCGATTTGTATCTGTGCAGCGAGCTGTTCCTGTGAAAGCCCTAGATGTAAGCGCTTTTCTCTGACTTGAGTTCCACAAATATTGCTGCGTCCATTGTGATAGTAAATATTCATGATAAGGCATCCTCTCTTGTTTTATTACTAAGATGACTAATATGAGTTGACAATATCATGAATTGCGTGATATTTTATTTCTAAGTAGACTAAACAGAAGAATTTAAAGTATCTCAAGAAGAAAAATAAATTCATTTTTCCGAATCTTACTCGTAAGAACATCAATTTTCGCTATTTTACATTAGCATAGGCTTGATGGCACAATGGTGATAAAGGAGTGATGGGTGTGTTAAAATTGGAATCTTTATTGTATTTGAACCAAGTGTATAGATTTAATTCGATTAAACTTGCGGCAGAATCCATACCTGTCTCACCATCGACAATTAGTGCCGCTTTGCATAAATTGGAAAAGGAGTGGGATGTTCCTCTGTTAATTAGAACTTATCAGGGCGTAGAATTGACAGATTCTGCCAAAAGAATTGCTGTAGCATCTAAGAATCTTTTTACTGAGGTGGAAAATGTAGAAAACTTGATCAGAATGGAACAACGGCAACAGTATTCTTTAAAAGACCAAGATAAGACACTAATTGTTTTGCTTTCTCGTGGGCTGTGGCAGGGCAGCACTGGGAAATTGCTGGCATATTTTTTGGAATATAATATTAATGTAGATTTTCCGGATCTATCTTATAATAATGAACGGTATTTGGAAATGGTGGATAAAAATCAAATGGCGATATTAATCAATTGGTTTGCAGAGCCAGCGGAGGATTTATTAGTCAATTATCCTCATGTGAAATATATTAAGCACAGCGTGGGAAAACCATGTGTTATCATGGCTCCAAATTCCAAATTTGTATCGCCGGATAAAAAAGAACTAACACCGAAGGAAGCTTTGAAACTACCTTACTTTCGGTTTACTGAAGGGTACGATCATGCCTTTACGATCTTTGAGATGCTAGCAGAATATGGGGAGGTTAATATCATAGCAAACATTTCTAATGTTCAGGTGTTGCAGACAATGATGGAATGTGATCGGGGAGTGAGCGTAGGGAGTAGTTATAGATTTAAAGAAGAAAAAGCCCTTCGCTATGTGCCAATTCGTTCAGATCTGAGGTTCTCGTTCGTATTATGCTATAATGAAGAATTACCAGAAGGATATGTGGTGCTGTTAAAACACTTGTTAGATAAATTTTAATCATAAAAAGAAAAAGCTGAAAGCCTTGATTAGAGGGCTTTCAGCTTTTTCTTTTAGAAAACATTAGTAAATTTAATGAAATTGGCTTTGCTAGAGATAAGATTAAAATCATTAGTTTGATTTATAGAATGATGTGCCCTACACTAATATCAGAAAAAGAAATTCGCGAATTATTCTTTATTAAGTCATCATAAATCATTTGTTATTTAGAAAGGATGGAGAAACATGGGAAAGAAACGTGTAATGATGATTGGCTTAGACGCTGCCGATCCTGTACAGGTTAGAAGATTGATGGACACTGGCAAGATGCCTAATCTGAAAAGACTGTTGGAAGAAGAAGGCGTTGCAAATCCATCTCTGGCAATGATCGGTGCACTGCCTAGCGTTACCCCTCCAAACTGGTGCTCTATTGCAACAGGTTGCTGGCCAAGAACCCATGGTGTAACCTGCTATAACAACAATACGTTGGGGCAGAGCCTGACTCTTGAAGAAGTTAACTGGACAAGTGCAAACGTTAATGCAGATTATATTTGGGAACAATTTGATAAAGAAGGTAAACGCAGCATTGTATTGAGTTATTGTGGCGCATGGCCTCCACGTGAAGGACGCAGCGAAAATTCTGTTATTATTGATGGTTCCGGTGTTGTTCCATTCCTGCGTTGTTCGCTGGACTATCAGAAGGTTGTGACGATGGAAGAAGGCGACTTCCCTATGGAATATACGCCACACACCGTCAAGAGTGATAACACGGACTGTATCATCATGGGTGATCAGTATGAAGAAATGCAGAAACAGTCTATGAAGACGGAAGCGGGCGACAGAATTCCTTGGGCTATGCCGGAAGGTGTACTTGCCTATCCTGCTGGTATCGAAGATCTGGATTCTGCACATCATAACGAAGACCATCAGGAAGCGTACAAACCAACTAAGGCGGATAAATTAAGAACACCGCTCAAAGAGCCTAGAAACTGGAAATTTGATCTTCCGGAAGGCGCGAAGGAAGCAACTGTTCTTTTGGCAAAGAGTACCGTTCGTCGTTATGCAGTCATTACTGCATCCGATGGTGTTCATTATGACACTGTGACTATTTACAAAAATAAAAAATCTGAAAAACCATTGGGTACAGTAACTGGTATTGGCAACTGGTCCGAATTTATTTATGACGTATATATTAAAGATGATGTAGAACGCAACGTTGCTTATAAAATCAACCTTTGCGATCTGGCAGAAGACGGCAGCAAGGCAATCGTATACTTCTCATATGCGACAGATCTCGATAATGATGATTATTTTTATCCTAGAGAAGTGGGTAAGAAGCTTTATGACGAAGTTGGGCCAATGATTCAGTTTGCTTCTGTTGATGTTCGTGGCGATCACAAGGAAAATGATAAACTGGTGTTTGACACTTATGCCAAAGAAGGTTGCGAATGGTTTGCTAACGCCGCGCATTGGCTGTTCAAAGAATATCCGGACTGGGATCTCTTCTATGTTCACATTCACTCTATTGATAACTTTGAACACTGGTTCATCAATGAAACTGTTCCTGAACGCAATCCAGAAGAACATCAGTATTATCAGGATCTGATTGATGCTGTCTACACGGAAAACGACAAGTTCATTGGAGAAATGATGAAGTATCTTGATGGCGATACCTCCATCATCGTTACCTCTGACCATGGTCAGTGTCCTAAGAGTGCTGGTGATGAATATGAAATTGGATCTATTGGCGGAACGTCGACCAAGGTTATGTCTGAGCTCGGCTATACGGTTACTTATCGCGATGAAAACGGCAAACTGCAGATTGACTGGAGCAAAACCAGAGCGGTTGCAAAACGTTCTTCTTACATCTATGTTAACCTGAAGGGCCGTGATCCAGAAGGTATCGTTGAACCAGAAGATTATCATCAGTTGGTACTCGACATCATCAGTGATCTGTACAACTATCGTAACAAAGATGGCAAACGTGTTATTGCACATGCGTTCACCAGAGATGAAATGGAATATCTGGGAATGGGTGGTATCCATTGCGGTGATATTCTCTATCAGCTGGTTCCGACATTCAATAATGAACATGCTAATGTTGTTTCGACTGTTCATCACGAAGGATGGTCCATGCAGAATCTTTGCGTCATGGGTGGTGCCGGATTCAAACATGGTGAATTCATTGATAGACCAGTTCGTATCACCGATATCGTACCGACCATTTGCCATTTGACCAATACGGGCATGCCTGGTAGCGTTGAAGGTGGCGTTATCTATCAGGCTTTGGAAGGTTTCGAAGAAACAAAATACGATCGCGGTGATGAATGGGCACTGCCAATTGGTAAACGCTTAATCAAATAATTTGAAAGAAATCATAGGCTTTTTGATAGGACCGGATATTTAAAGAGTATCTCTTAATAATGATCTGGTCCTATCAAAAAATAGGTTAATGATAGTTGGTTGCAAAGGATGATTTTGCATGAAAGTAATAGAAACAATAGATCTTTCTCACAAGCAGGGTAGCAAATTTCTTGTGCAAGACATCAATTGGTCTGTTAATGAAAAAGAACATTGGATTGTATTTGGTGCGAATGGCTGTGGGAAAACTACTTTGTTGAGCATTGTTGCTGGATATCGCTCATACAGCAATGGTCAAGTGAATTTGTTCGGGCAACCAGTAAATTCAAAAACCGTTCTGGACTTACGTAAAGATGTAGGTTTTGTAAGCTCATCTTATCTTGACCACTGTTTCTACAAGGAAAGTGGATTGGATATTATTTTGAGTGCGAAATTTGGCGGTTTTGGTAGACGTACGAACATTGAAGATTCAGATGTACGAAAAGCAAGACAGCTTTTAAAAGCTTTTGGCATTGCTGATAAAGGTGACTATCCGTATTTCATGCTCTCTCAAGGACAACGTCAACGTGTGTTGTTGTCAAGAGCGTTAATGGTTCCGCCGAAATTGTTACTCCTGGATGAACCACTGACAGGCTTGGATATTGTTGCAAGAGATTTTTTCCTCAATACGCTACAGGAAATTGTTGAGACAACTGATGTGACAGTGGTTTATGTAACACATCATGTAGAAGAAATTTTGCCATTTTACTCTAAAGCGCTTTTGCTGAAGAATGGTTCAGCATATGCGCAAGGAGACTTGCATGAAATGTTCTCTGCACCGACTCTGAGCGGATTTTTCGGTCATCCGACAAAGGTGAACTGGCAAGGCGATGAATTGCATGTTGCAATAGGTGAAGAATTGCGTATGCCAAGTTCAGTTTGGCAATCGTAGGGAGGGACTAATATGAGCATCATTAGAAATCCTGCTGGCTCGGACGGGGCAAAATCAGCGAGTGAGTTAGATGCATTAAAAGAGCGCGCTAAACGATGCGTGTGCAAAAAATGTGGTGGACCGCTTCAAACCAGCTTAGTAATCTATGACATTTACGGCGGTGTTGGCACAGAGCTCTATTGTCCAAACTGTCAGCAAAATGAGTTTGGAACTGAACCAGAAATATATAAACTTGCAGAATATTACGTAGAAAATTTTCAGTTTAATTATTTCTATGATATGGAAGAAAACGATCTTAATGAACAATTAAACGTTTCTAAAGTGGCCGATATGATTAGTTGGCTATTGAAGAATATTGGCTTATTAGACGATGATGGCTTAAAGACGTGTTCTCCAGATTACCATCATAATAAACATGTTTATGATGAATGAATTTAAATGACTTAAAAATTTGAAAGGGGGCTTTAATATGTCAACCGCTGCTTCTGAACAAAAAAGCATGTTTAAAACATATGTGCATCCTGTTATAGTTATTATTCTCATGTTAATTGGTAATTTTGTACCAGTCATCGAACCTCTGACACGTATGGGCATGCAGGTCATCTTCATATTTATAGGAATGATCTGGGGCTGGAGCACTTGTGGAATGCTTTGGCCAAGTCTTTTGGGTGTCATTATGTTGGGCTTTACAGAATATGCTGAAACACCTGAAGCTGCTTTAGGACTGATGTTAACGAATACGACGTTTGTTGCATCTTTGGTAGCCTTTGTTCTGTTTGCCTATATTTCTGACAGTGGTTTAATGGATGTTATGGCACGTTGGGTTGTTACGCGAAAGTTTGCAGCTGGGAAACCATGGACCTTTATGATTTTTCTCTTCTTTGCTTTAGCAGTGTTATCGCCATTTGTTGGTAATCCTATAGTGCTGATTCTCATTGGCTTTAGCTTTGTATCACCAATTTTAAAGCAGATGGGTTATACAAAGGATGAGGCGTTTCCAACCTACATGATGTTAGGAATTTCTCTGTGCGGTCTGTTTTCTGTATGGGCATCTTTTATGCCAGGGTCCATTTATACAAGAGGTATTTTATCTACAGCCGTAGGTCAGCCTGTTACTTCTTTGCAGTATACAATGTGCATCACAGTTCCTCTTGTTCTATCTTTGATCTTGTTCATTTTAACCGGAAAATTTATTGCTCGTATTGATACCAAGAAATTTATCGAGGGTTCCAAAGTTCTTCAGGAACAGGGTTCAGAAAAGATGAGCCTTAATATTGAACAAAAACGTGGTGCTGTTGTCCTGCTGGTGTTCATCATTGGTATGGTTCTGCCTTCAGTTCTGCCTCAAACTTGGGCAATCACAGCTTTATTGAATAGAGCCGGTATTGTTGGTGTTTGCGTTATTACGACTGTTGCCTTGCTTATTTTGACTAAAAAAGATGGTAAAACATTAGGTGATTTTAAACAGATGATGCAGGGCATGAGTTGGGATATGCTGATGTTGATGGGCGGTATTATGGTCATTGCAACGGCTCTGATTTCTGAAGGTACCGGCATGGTAGCTTTCTGCTCGGGATTTATGATTCCAATTCTAAGTAAAACTTCCCTCTTGGGCTTTGTCGTGATTGTTTGTGTACTGATGTGTACGATAAGCCAGTTCTCGATGAATATGGTGTTACAGATGGTATTTGCACCAATCCTTGCTCCAGTGCTGATGCAGGCTGGTTACAATCCGATGATTGCTGTTATGGCGGTGTATTTCGGGACGCAGTGGGCGTATTTGGCACCATCCGGTTCGATGATGGCCGCTTTAGTATTTGGGAATACTGAATGGGTAAGTAAAAAACAGTTGTATAAGGTCTGTGTACCTTGGATCATATTATCGCTTATTATGTCGGTTATCGTGTCATACACCTTCCCGGATATTTTCTGCAGTAATCTTACACCAAATTAATTGATTGATTGAATTATAAGCCCGTCGATAAGATGGGCTTTTCTTGTAAGCGTACATAAAGGAGCTGAAACGTCATGGAATATTATGCTGATTTACAGGGAAAGATTGCTATTGTTACAGGAGCAAGTGCTGGTATGGGCAAAGCAATCTCAGAAAAGTATTTACAGGCTGGTATGAAGGTAATTGGTACTGGCAGACGGAAAGAAAAACTGGAGAGTTCCGTCAAGGAACTGCCGATAGAATTGCAGCAGAATTTTGTTCCGTTCTGCGGAGATGTCGGAAGATCTGAAGACAATGCAGCATTATTGGCCATGGTTAAAGATGAGTTTGGTCGGTTGGATGTATTGGTTAATAACGCTGGCGTGATGGATCGCATGACGCCGGTGGGAGATGTCAGTGATGAACTTTGGCATCATGTGATGGATGTGAATATCAACGGGCCGTTTGAACTTTGCCGCGGTGCAGTAAATATGATGTTGGAGAAAGAAAAAGGCAACATTATTAATATTGCATCTGGTGGCGGTATAGGTGGTGGACGTTCTGGAGCCGCTTATGTGGCTTCTAAGTTTGCACTTGTTGGACTCAGCAAAAATATTGCCTATATGTACGCTATGAAGGGAATTCGTTGTAATTGTATCTGTCCGGGTGGCGTAGCGACAGAGATTGGCAGTGACGCTGGGGAGTATCATCCACTTGGCGTTGAGCGTGTGATGATGGCAGGGACAAAAATGATTCGTATGGGAGAAGCACCAGAAATTGGTGAGATTGCCCTATTCTTGGCCTCTGACAGATCGTCGCTTTTGAATGGTATTGCTTTACCTGCAGATGCTGGGAGATCTGCTTGGTGAGTGATATTTTGCAGAACCAGGAGTGGTTGTCACTACTGCTTTCTTCTGTGAAATAATTTTCAAAAAAACTCATCATTTTGCTTTAGATGATTGTACTTTGGGCTGTGGTGCGATATACTATATGCATAACGACTTGTAGCGTCATCATAATGATGGGAGGAATTAAAAATGATAGAACAGAACGCTATGGTGGATGCGCTGAAACGTTTGGCACGTCTGAAAAACTGGAGCATTGCAAATGCTCAGAACACCTTTGAAGAGCTCACGGCTGCCAGAGAGCTGAAGGCAGTGGACACGTTCCTGCAGGAGACGGGCGTGGATGTGAAGATGTTCTACGAAACGGATGGCCGTGTTTTTGAGATCCGCCTGAACGGAGAAAAAATCTTTGACAACAGAGACAAATCGACCTGGCCTGCTGTTGAAATCGAAAATCGCTGGATGAAGGAATTCCTGGATGCGTACTGTGCAAATGGCAAGTGGGGCCACAGCTCTCAGTTTGATAAATACATCACTGGCTGGCGTGAAAAGGGTTCTGTTGCTGGGCGTCCTTTCGCATATTCGGTCGAAATCTGGGAAGCTGACGGTAAATACACCTGCACTGTCGAAGGCTACGACGAAAAGGTCGGCGGTTACAGATTGATTTACGATGTCACGAATCCAGACGCAGCCATTGCTGCGATCCATGACAAGAACGCCGAAGAAGAATAATTTTCCAAGCGTACGAAAAAAGCTGCTCGAATGATCGGGCAGCTTTTTTATGCTCAGTTTTCGCTCATATATTTTTCGCGCAGTTCGAGCAGATGGTGGACGCATGGCGCGACGATCTTATCATGGCAGGTACCATCCGGTTGTTTTCCCCACCCTAGTAGGTCGCCACAGAGGGTGTGGTGGAAGGTGTCGGTGAACCATTTTGTGTATTCCTGGATGGCTTTGATCATTTTTTCCTTGTCGTCGATGTAGAGGGCGAGGACCATCGCGCCGCCAGTAATTGCGCCGCAGGTGAGCTGGGTGCGCGCGCCCCAGCCGAGGCCGCGCAGGGCTTTCTGTGCGACGGGATCGTCGAGATTCAGCGCATCCAAGCCGGCGAGCTGGTACATGATCTGTGTGCAGCAATAATCTTTTTCCTTCTTTAAATCCTTGACCTGTTGTTCAATGGTGGCCATTGTCGATCACTCCTTGTTGTTCCTTTGTTTTATTGTAGCACAGAATGGGCGAAATGGTGTAAATGAAAAAGCAAGCCGGAGGATGTGGCTTGCTTTTTCATTTGGAAAGAATGGTTTATAGAGCAACAGCGGCGTTGGCTTTGGAGACGTGAATGAAGCAGGGGGACGCGCCGCTGCGGGGTTCAAATGTTGGTGTCGTCGGCGAGCAGGGCGCGAGCGACGATTTCCATGGGGACGCCGCTCTGCATGCTGCGCTGCTGCAGATAATGATGCGCTTCTGGCTCGCTCATGCCGCGGTTGGCGATGAGCTGGGCTTTGGCTTCGGCGATGGCGCTCTGAGCGTCGTCGCTGCGTTTGGGAATGGTGCGTGCGGCGCGCATGGCGTCCATCTGCAAAAGCATGGTGACGGCACCGATGAGTTCGGAGGAGCGTACGGGGACGTTCATGGTGAAGAGATCTTCCCGGTCGCAGAGTGCGCGTTGGCTGCTTTTTACGAGAACGAGCAGCAGCGCCTGACCGTTCAGCCGGTCGGCGAGTTCGACGGCGGTGATATCGCGCAGTTTTGCTGCGCAGATGACGACGCCGCCGTCCATCTCGCGGACTGCGCGCAGCACTTCGGCGCCGGTGTGGCAGCGATAGCGCACCGCGATGCCGCGGTGCACGAGCGCCTGCGAGATGTTTTCTGCGAGGGCGTCGTCGTTTAGGGCAACGATGGTGCGGATCATTTTTCGCTCACTCCCTTTTTTGAAGATGATCGATGATTAAAAGAGGACCATGTACTGTTCAATTTCCCATTCGGTGACCTGGGTGCGGTAGGTATCCCACTCGTGGTATTTTCCGGCGAGGAAGCTTTCATAAGCGTGTGGACCGAGGGTGTCGGCCATGAGGGGATCGCGCTTCATGAGCTCCAGCGCTTCGAAGAGGGTGCCAGGGAGATTGTCGATACCATTGTCGGCGCGGGTTCTGGCGTCCATGGAGAAAATATTTTCGGTGACTTCTTCTGGTGGTACGAGTCCGCGTTCGATGCCGTCAAGTCCGGCTGCCAGGCAGACGGCGAGCGCCAGATATGGGTTGCAGGATGGATCTGGACAGCGGAGCTCGACGCGGGTGCTCTGACCACGCGCTGCTGGGATGCGAATGAGCGCGGAGCGGTTGGACGCTGACCAGGCGAGATACACTGGCGCTTCATAACCAGGCACGAGTCGCTTATAGGAATTGACGAGGGGATTGGTCACGGCGACGAGAGATTTTGCGTGCTCGAGCAATCCGGCGATGAAGCTGTAGGCTTCGCGGGAGAGTTTGCGCTCGCCGTTTTCGTCGAAGAAAATATTTTTTCCATCCTTAAAGAGGGACATATTCGTGTGCATGCCGGACCCGTTCATCCCGAAGATCGGCTTTGGCATGAAGGTGGCGTGCAGGCCGTTGCGCTGGGCGATGGTTTTGACGGCGAGCTTGAAGGTCATGATGTTGTCGGCGGCGGTGAGGGCGTCGGCATATTTGAAATCAATCTCGTGCTGACCGGCGGCGACTTCATGGTGGCTGGCTTCGATCTCGAAGCCCATGGCTTCCAGCGCGATGCAGATCTCGCGGCGCGTTCCTTCGCCGTGGTCGAGGGGGCCGAGATCAAAATAGCCGGCTTCGTCGCTGGTCTGGGTGGTTGGGCGTCCGTGTTCGTCGGTGTCGAAGAGGAAAAATTCGCATTCGGGCCCGACGTTGAAGGTGTAGCCGAGTTTGGCGGCTTTGTCGAGAACGTTTTTCAGCACGTGGCGAGGATCGCCGACGAATGGGGTGCCGTCGGGATTGTAGACGTCGCAGATGAGTCGGGCAACGCGCTCGTGCTGTGGTCGCCATGGTAGGATGACGAAGGTGTCGAGATCTGGGTGCAGATACTGGTCGGATTCGTGGATGCGGGTGAAGCCTTCGATGGAGCTGCCGTCGATCATGATCTGATTGTTCAGCGCTTTTTCCAGCTGTGCGCGGGTGATGGCAACGTTTTTCATCTGGCCAAAAATATCGGTGAACTGCATGCGGATAAATTCGACGTCGTTTTCGTCGGCGAGACGGATGATGTCTTCTTTGGAATATTTATTCATGGTGAGACTCCTTTACTGCGATCGATGAGCGGGAACAAAAGAAAAAAGAGCAAGAGGGTTCGCGTTTTTCGGAACACCCTTGCTCTCGATGATCATATTATGCGCCGAATATTCATGAATGTCAATGCATAATAAAAATGTCGCAATATTAAATTTCATCGCACGCCTGCGGTGGATATGCTATAATGGGCCTACTGTATTGTCTGAAAGGAGAAGCTTATGCATATCATTGTCTGTCTTGACGACCAGAACGGCATGGCGTTCAATCACCGGCGCCAAAGTCGCGATCGTGTGGTGACTGAAGATATTTGTATATTAGCGGACGGTCGTCCGCTGTGGATGAACAAAAAATCTGCTGCGCTTTTTTCTAAGGCGTCGTGCGCGGCGACGCTTCGCGTTGACGAAGATTTTCTCGCGGCAGCGCCGGATGACGCGCTCTGTTTTGTGGAGGATGTGCCGCTGGCGCAGCTGCTTGCGCGCATCGATCGTCTGACGATCTATCGTTGGAACCGACGCTATCCTGCGGATCTGTATTTTGATCTGTCGCTCGATGGCTGGCGGCTTACTGGCGGTGGAGAGTTTCAGGGATATTCCCACGACAAGATCACCCGGGAGGACTACGCGCGATGAAAAAACAAGCGAAACTTCTGGCGCTGATCCTGGCGTTTTGTCTGAGCACCGCGGGGCTCACAGCCTGTGACAGCAGCACGACGACAAGCGACGGCGCCGAGATCAGTGCGCAAACGGAAGCGTCGGCGTCGGGCGCTGAGGCTGCAGCGACGAGTGGCGAAGCGGAAAATCTCCCTGCGCAGACGCTGGATGTTTTTGATCCGGCGCAGGTGCCGAGCTACACGGGCTCAGCGTTCACGATCGTTCACGACAATGTGCCGTATTTCACCCAGGATGATCTGACGACGAATGATTTTGAAAGCTACAGCCCGCTGGATGGTTACGGGCGCTGCGGCGTGGCGTTTGCCTGCGTAGGGCAGAGTCTGATGCCGACGGAGGAGCGCGGCTCGATCGGTCAGGTGCAGCCGAGCGGCTGGCATACTGTGCGCTACGACAATGTCGACGGCAAATATCTCTACAACCGCTGCCATCTTATCGGCTATCAGCTCAGCGGCGAAAATGCCAACGCGCAGAATCTCATCACGGGCACGCGGTATCTCAATATGGAAGGGATGCTGCCATTTGAAAATATGGTCGCCGACTATGTGAAGGAAACGGCGGGCCACGTGCTTTATCGTGTCACGCCGGTTTTTAATGGCGCAGACCTTGTGGCAAATGGCGTGCTCATGGAAGGGTATTCTGTTGAGGACGCAGGCGCTGGGATTTGTTTCTGCGTCTACGCCTACAACGTGCAGCCGGGGATCACGATCGATTACGCCAGCGGTGAAAGCTGGGAGACAACGGCTGCTGAACATGCAGCGTCAAGTGCGCAGCCGGTTGCCGAGGAAACGCCGCAGACCTACGTGCTCAACAACAATTCGAAGAAATTTCACGATCCGTCCTGCAGCAGCGTTACTAGTATGAAAACGCCGGAAGAGGTTACGACGACGCGCCAGGCGCTCATCGATCAGGGCTACAGCCCTTGCGGAAATTGTAAGCCATAATGAAAAATGCTCAGCTTCTCATAGCGAGAGGCTGAGCATTTTTTAGCTTTTGATGCGCACTGTCACGCGGAAGAAAACCATGCCGACGATGAAGAGGATGGCGATCATGCCGACACCGGTGTTGATGTCGCCAGTGATCTGGCTGACGACGCTGACGAGGGTCGTGCCCATAAAGGATGCGCCCTTGCCGCAGATATCCAGAAGCCCGAAATATTCGCCGGACTGCTGCGGCGGGATAATGCGTGTGAAATAGGAACGCGAGAGCGCCTGGATGCCGCCCTGGAACATGCCGACCATGACTGCCAGGAGCCAGAACTGCCACTGATGCTCGAGAAAGATTGCGAAAACAGCGATGCCGAAATACGCGAGAATGCAGATGGTGATCAGCTTTGCAGTTGCGTAGCGCGCTGCCAGCCGGCCGAAAAGGATCGCGAACGGAAAAGCGACGATCTGCGTCACCAACAGCGCCAGGAGCAGGCCGGTGGTGTCGAGCCCGAGCGCGGTGCCGTAGGCTGTCGCCATGTCGATGATCGTGTAGACGCCGTCGATGTAGAAAAAGAAGGCCAGGAGGAAAAAGAACACCTTTTTCTCAGCTTTGACGTTTTTGAACGTGCGGCCAAGCCGCGCAAAGCTTTCGCGCACAGCGTGCTTCGGACGCTCGACGTAATGCTTCTGCTCGTAGCTTTTCAGGAGCGGCAGCGTGAAAATCAGCCACCACGCAGCCGTGATACAAAATGCCAGCTGCATCGCCAGCGTCATCGAGATGCCGATGGCTCCGCCGCCGAGCACCAGCGCCAGCGAGAGGATGAATGGCGCGCAGCTGCCGATATAGCCCCAGGCGTAGCCGCAGGACGAGACCATGTCCATACGTTCGTGGGTGGTGACGTCTGAAAGCATGGAATCGTAGAAGATCAGGCTCGCCTGATAACCGATCTTTGCGACGACGAAGATCACGAGGAAGATCAGCCAGTTGCTGGATGCGCCCAAAAGCACACAGCCAGCCAGCCCGATCACCAGAAACAGCAGAAAGATCGGTCGCTTGAAGCCGCGCGTGTCTGCCAATGTGCCGAAGGTCGGTCCCATGAACGCCACCACCAGCGTGACGATCGATGCGGCATAGCCCCAGTAAGCCAGATAATCGACGCTCGACAGTCCGGCGCTCTCTGCCAAGCTGTTGAAATAGATCGGCATGATCGTCGTGATCAGCAGCGTGAATGCTGAGTTGCCCACGTCGTAGAAGATCCAGTTGCGTTCCAGTTTTGTGAGTTTAAATGATGCCATAATGAACTCCTTTGCGGAAAAATACCATCTACCAGTGTAGTGGAATCGCACAAAAAATGCTATAGCAAAGACGTTAAATCTGCGAAAAATATGCGCGAAAAAAGCTGCTGCTCCACGCGGAGCGGCAGCCTTTGCTGTGCGGAAAACTCAGATCTCGATCTTGGCGCCAAGAAGTTTGGCAAATTCGCGGCAGATCGCCGTGTTGCCAGGCCATGCCGGAGAGGTGACGAGGTTTTTGTCGACGACCGCCTGATCGGCAGGAACGTTCACATATTCGCCGCCAGCGAGGGTGATGTCCGGACCGACAGCCTCGTAGCAGGTGGCTTTGTAGCCTTTCAGCACGCCAGCAGCAGTCAGCACCTGAGGGCCATGGCAGATCGCAGCGACAGGTTTTTCAGCCTGGAAAAATTCCTGCACGACCTCGATCACGCGAGGATTCAGACGGATGTATTCTGGTGCGCGGCCGCCGGTGATGAAAAGTCCGGCGTAGTCGGCAGTGTTGACAGCGTCGAAATCAGCGGTCAGGGCAAAATTGTGGCCAGTCAGTTCGGTGTAGGTCTGTTTCCCGAGAAAATCGTGGATGGCGGTGGCCACCGTGTCGCCAGCTTTCTTTCCCGGGCAGACGGCGTCCACCTGATAGCCGAGCATCGAAAGTGCCTGGAATGGGACCATGGTTTCGTAATCTTCGGTGTAGTCACCGCAAAGCAGTAAGATTTTTTTGCTCATAGAAAGGCCTCCTGTTCATTATCCTGCGGCGATTCGCCGCGACATTGTTATTGCTATTATTTTACCACGTTTTTGTGAATCCTGACGTGGGAAAATGGTAAAGAATGCACAAACTCAGCGCATGACCATGCCCATCTTGCGCTCGTTCCAGCAGGATTCAAAGCTTTGAGCGCTGACCCAATACTGGTAGATCTGGCCGCGGTTTTGCAGATTGTAGGGATCGCTGACGAAATAGCCGCGCGCAGGATCGTAGCCGCAGATCAGCCGCACGTGGTTGTTGGCGACGCGTGCCTGGTAGGTACCATTGATGAGGAAATTGCCGTAGCGCACCGGCGCCCAGGAAAACGTCTGCCAGGCGACGATCATATTGCCGGCGAGCAGTTCGCGCTGCACGTCGGTCACGGATTTTCCGTTGAACACTTCGCAAACGTCAGCGCCGTTTGTGTAGCGGTTGCAGAAATCAGCGAGCGGCGCTGGATCGATGGAGCTGTAGCGTCCGTCGCTGTGATACGGCGAGCCGACGAATCCTTTCGCAGGATCGGAGCTGGTGATCGGCAGTGCGTTCAGAAATGCAGTCGGCGTCACATTTTGCGCGTAGCCGAGGGCTTTCAGTCCCATGAGCGCGCTGATCGGCTCGCAGCCCATCCAGGCGTAGATCTCGTCGATCTGGCTGATGTATGGCACATAGCTCTGCTGGTAAGAGGACGCCGTCTGTGTGAGCACGCCGTTTGCATCTGCCCAATAAGCACCGACATTTTTGTTGAGTGCCAACTTTCCGTAGCGATCGACGCTGTAAAGCTGGCCGGAGATGTCGTGGACGCCAGGCGTGAATGTGTAGCTTCCGAGCGCGACACCGCTCCAGATTTCTGCAGCGCCGCTACCAACATTTTCGTGAGCGACCGACGCTTCAGCGACCGTGATGGCAGCCCAGTGATTTTCAGTGATATCTGTGTAAAGCCCGAGTCCCATGAGCTTCTGCGCCTGCGCCGTATCGCCGTAGCGGCCAGTGACGCGGTTGATGATCGAGCAGGCTTCGGCGCGCGTGAGCCCATTTTCCGGACGGAACGTGCCGTCTTCATAACCGCCGACCCAACCAAGGGACGCAGCGATACCGATCTGCTCAGCCGCCCAGTAATCCGCCGGCACATCGCTGAAGGAAACCGTCACAGCAGTTTCCGGCGCTAAGCGTGTCAAGAGATCTACCATTTCAGCACGGGTGATCGGTTCGTTTGGACGGAACGCAATGCCGTCGTCAAAAAGCCCGAGCCGACAGAGCGCGCGCACGTTGATCGCAAACCAGTCACTGTCGTTGACATCGCCGTAGGAGCAGGATCCTGTGCCAGCCTCCGGATCTTCGAGCAGACGGTAAACGATCGCCGCCGCTTCCGCGCGGGTGACCTGACGCTCAGGGCGCACGCTGCGATCCTCATAGCCGCCGAGGTAGCGCACATGGGCGCTGGTCCAGGTGGTGGCGATCACGCTGGGATCGGTTGCGGGTGGTTCTGGTGATTCACCAGGATCTTCCACTGGCTGTTCAGGTTCGGTGATGGGCTCCTGTTCTGGCGGCGTTTGTTCGCCAGCAGGATCTTCTTCCAGCGGAGGTTCGGTGTTTTCGCCGACGACTGCAGCATTTTCGCCGCTGCCGTTGGCAGCAATTTCCGGCGTGCACGCGTCGGTTGCTGCAGCATATTCTGTTGGCGCGCTTTCTTCGGCAAAGGCTGGCGCCGCTACAGTCGACAGCGAGAGCGCGAGCAAAAGCGCCCAGCTGATAAAACGTCGCAAATGATGGCCCATAATGATCTCCTCCTTGTTTTGTTTATACTTATATTTTACCTCCGAATGCGCAGCGAAGCAATGCGCTGGCAAAGAAAAACGCACCTTCCGAAGAAGGTGCGCAGGTGCTCAGCGCATGACCATGCCGACCTTGCGCTGGTTCCAGATATTGTCAAAGGTGGCGGCGTTTTCCCAGTATTGGTAGGTTTGGCCGCGGTTGTAATAATTGTACGGATCGCTCACCAGATAGCCGCGCGCAGGATCGTAGCCGTAGACGAGGATGGCGTGGTTGTTGTAGACGAGGCTCTGCAACTGTCCGTCGATCCAGTAGTTGCGATAGCGTGGCTGCTCCCACCAGAGCGTCTCGTACGCCACGACCATATTCCCGGCGAGCAGTTCCTGGCGCAATTCTTCCACAGAAGCGCCGCGGAAATCTGCGCAAACTTCTGCGCCGTCGCAATAGCTGTTGCAGTATTCAGCGAGGGCGGCGGGATAGATTGTTGTGCGCAGGGAATTGTCAACAACATACGGCGAGCCGACAAATCCCCACTCAGGATTGGAGGAGGAAAACGGCAGGTTATTAAGGAAGGTTGTGACGTGGACATCCTGTGCATAGCCGTAGGTTTTGAGCCCCATGAGCGCGCTCACTGGTTCGCAGCCGACCCAGGCGTAGATATTATCGATCTGGCTGATGTATGGCACATAGCTCTGCTGGTAAGAGGACGCCGTCTGTGTGAGCACGCCGTTTGCATCTGCCCAATAAGCACCGACATTTTTGTTGAGTGCCAACTTTCCGTAGCGATCGACGCTGTAAAGCTGGCCGGAGATGTCGTGGACGCCAGGCGTGAATGTGTAGCTTCCGAGCGCGACACCGCTCCAGGTTTCAGCAGCGCCGCTGCCGCTGTGCTGGTGGTCGATCGACGCTTCAGCGACCGTGATGGCAGCCCAGTGAGACGCCGTCATGTCTGTGTAGAGCCCCAGACCCATGAGCTTCTGTGCCTGGGCATTGTCGCCATAGCGACCAGTGACGCGGTTGATGATCGAGCAGGCTTCGGCGCGCGTGAGGCCGTTTTCCGGACGGAACGTGCCGTCTTCATAGCCGCCGACCCAGCCAAGGGATGCAGCGATACCGATCTGCTCCGCCGCCCAGTAATCCGCCGGCACATCGCTAAACGAGATGCGGGCGTCGGTTTCCGGTGCCAGACGTGTCAAGAGATCGACCATTTCAGCGCGGGTGATCGGATCGTTTGGACGGAACGCAGCACCGTCGTCAAAAAGCCCAAGCCGACAGAGCGCGCGCACGTTGATCGCAAACCAGTCGCTGTCCTTGACATCAGCGTAAGAGCAGGAGCCTGTGCCAGCTTCCGGATCTTCGAGCAGACGGTAAACGATCGCCGCTGCTTCCGCGCGGGTGACCTGGCGCTCAGGGCGCACGCTGCGATCCTCGTAGCCGCCGAGATAGCGCACATGGGCGCTGGTCCAGGTGGTGGCGATCGTCTGCGGCGTGTCAGGCTCCTCACTCGGTTCTTCTGTTGGCTGTTCCGGTTCGCTGCCAGGATCTTCTGGCGGCAGGACCTCGGTGTTATCACCAGAGACTGGCGTCGCTTCCGCTGTCGTCACGGATGCGTCCGGCGCTGCTGCATCGTCGGCCAGCGCCGGTAGCGTCGTGAGCGAGAGCGCAAAGCAGAGCGCGAGCCCGCCGGCGGTGAGACGTCGTAGAGATTGTTTCATGGTTGGTCGCTCCTTTGTTGTTTTTCCTTGATAATATTGTAGCGGAAAGGTGCTGTGCTGACAATAAAAAAACACGCTTCTCTAATGAAAGAAAAGCGTGCACTGATTGAGACTCAGCGGATGACCATGCCCATCTGGCGCTGATTCCAGCAGTAGTCGAAGAATCCGCTGGCGACCCAATACTGGTCGGTGCGCCAGGCGTTATAATAATTGTAGGGATCGCTCACAAGATAGCCGCGCTCAGGATCGTAGCCGCAGATGAGACGCACGTGGTTGTTGGCGACCATCGGCGTGAGAGTGCCATCGACGTTGAAATCGGCGTAGCTCACCGGTTTCCACCAGAATGTCTGATAAGCGACGATGTAATTGCCGGCAAGCAGCTCGCGCCGCACATCCTCGACGGAACAGCCGCTGATGTCGGCGCAGAGCAGGGTGCCGCAGAGCGCGTTGCAGTAGTCGGCCAGCGGCGCAGGATCGATGGAGCTGTAGCGACCGTCGCTGTAGTACGGTGAGCCGACGAAGCCATCCGCTGGATCGGATTCGGCATAAGGTAGGTCGTCGAGAAATTCCTGCGGCGTCACGTCCTCGGCAAAGCCTTTTCCCTTGAGCCCCATGAGCGCGCTGATCGGTTCACAGCCCATTTCTGCATCCAGCCCGTCGAGCTGGCTGATGTATGGAACCGCCGACGCAAAGCTGCGGGAGGTTTGCGCGAGGATGCCGTTGGCGCCAGCTGTGTAAGCGCCAATCGTTTGCTCTGTCAGAAGCAGGCCGTCGCGGTCGACGGCGTAACGCACGCCGTTTACCTCGTGGATGCCGGGCGTGAAATGGTGGGAGCCTGTGTCGATCGCATCCCAGTGTTCGCTGAGCAGCGTTTGGCCAGGCGTGTGGGAAATGGAGGCCTCAACGATGTCGGTGCCGGCCCAGTGATCCGCTGTTACGTCGCTGTACAGTCCGAGGGTGAGCAGCGCAGTCGCCTGCTCGTTGTCGCCGCTGCGCGCGGTGACGCGGTTAAAGATCGCGCAGGCTTCAGCACGGGTGAGGGTTTTATCTGGCTGGAACGTACCGTCTTTGTAGCCGAGCACCCAGCCCAGCGTGGCAGCCTTGGCGATCACATCGGCAGCCCAGTGCTCCTCTGGCACATCGCTGAAGTGCGCATCGCTGGTGACATCACCAGCGAGCTTTACGAGAATGGCCACAAATTCTGCGCGGGTGATGGCATCATCTGGGCGAAAATCCGTGCCGTTTGCGATCAGTCCCAGCCGACAGACAGCGCGTACCGGCTCAGCGAACCAGTCGTCGTCTGTGACGTCAGTATATTCGCAGGGCGCTGTGCCGCTGTCGGGATCTGCCAGCAAACGATAGAGAAAGGTGACCGCTTCCGCGCGGGTGACGGTGTCGTTTGGCGTCATCGTCCCGTCGGGATAGCCGGCGATGTAGGCGATGTGCTCGCTTGTGAGCGCCGGTGTCGCCGCGTGGACAGGCTGCACAATGCTTTCGGCCAGCGCTTCGCGATCGAGGCTGAGGCCGCAGGGCAGCGTCAGCACACCAAGCGCCAGCAGTGCCGACAGCGCGCGCTTGAACGTTTTATTCATGAGAACCTCCTTTCCTTATATAATATAATGATCGTTGGCTTTCAGTGTAACAGAGATATTGTACAATATTTCCGGCGCCGCGTCTAAAAAAATCTCGTAAAACTTGAGAAAAATAACAGCCATTTTTCGCGAAAAATTTTCGCCGAAAATCCGCACTCCTTTCTTGACAAGAAAAATACGCGCGCTTATAATTGTTTAGGTTGAAGTGTATCATGCACAAGGAGATAAAACATGGCTTTGATCGTAGATTTATCCAGCCTGCGGCAAAATCCCGGCAGGCGGATGTCGGTTTCTCTCGACAGCGACAAACTTGACGGACTGACAAATGGCCTGGCGCTGAATGGTCCGGTGCAAATCGACGCCGAGCTCGTTGGTGGCGAGCGGCGCGTGACGTTGCATGCACGCGTGCAGGCGACCATCGAAACAGTGTGCGATATGTGCCTGGCGCCGGTGGTTTATCCGCTGGATTTCGAGATCGACGAGATTCTCATGAGCAACCACGACGTGGATGTGCTCGCAGAACACGGCGGCGATCGCGAACAGCTCGAAACAGAAAATTGGATCTACGATGATGTACATTTGGACTTGAATTATCTCGTGCTTAATGCTATACTGACACAGTTACCACTTCGGCATTTATGTCGGCCTGACTGCAAGGGCCTGTGTCCACACTGTGGCGCGAACCTTAACGACGGTCCTTGCGATTGTGAAAATACAGAAATAGATCCACGCTGGGCGATCCTCGCGCAGCTTCAGGATGAATGATTGGGGAGGTGTAATAGATGGGATTACAGAAAAGTAAGAGAGGCAAATCCAGAACTCACAGAAAACGCAGCGCATGGTCCAAGCTCGACTCCGTTCAGTCTATGACCTGCCCTAACTGCCACGAACCAAAGCTTCCACACCGTGTATGCCCTGCTTGCGGCTATTATGACGGCCGTAAAGTCGGCACCAAGGCTGAAGCTCCAGTAGCAGCTGAAAACTAATATCAACAAGCGACCGGTCAAGATTTTCTTGACCGGTTGTTGTATTTTCAGGAATTTTTTTCAATCTTTCGCTATTTAATTAGGAGGAAACGATGCTCAACCAATCGAAAATTCGCAATATCGCCATCATTGCGCATGTCGACCATGGCAAGACGACCCTCGTAGACCAGATGCTGCGCCAAAGCGGAACCTTCCGCGCCAACGAGACCGTTGTCGAGCGCGTCATGGACTCGAACGACCTGGAACGTGAAAAGGGGATCACCATCCTCGCTAAAAATACATCCATCGATTACGACGATTGCCGCATCAATATCGTCGACACCCCAGGGCACGCCGATTTTGGCGGCGAGGTCGAACGCATCATGAAGATGGTCGACGGCGTACTGCTCGTTGTCGATGCTTATGAAGGCTGCATGCCGCAGACCCGCTTTGTATTAAAGAAAGCGCTGGCAGCAAATCTGACGCCGATCGTCGTCATCAATAAAATGGACAAACCATTCGTGCGTCCAAGCGAAGTTGTTGATGAAGTCATCGACCTCTTTATCGACCTCGATGCTTCAGAAGATCAGCTCGACTTCCCAGTCCTTTACGCCAGCGGTGTCAAAGGCATCGCCAGTGAAGATCCGGATGATCTCGGCGATAACCTCAAGCCACTTCTCGATGCCATCATCAAATACATCCCATCGCCAAAGGGTGATCCGGAAGGGCCGCTGCAGGCGCAGATCACCCTCATGGATTACAACGAATTTGTCGGCAAGATCGCCATCGCCACCATCAACCGCGGCACCATCCATACCAATGATATGGTTTCCATCATGAACCGCGACGGTAAGGTGCGCAACGTGCGCGTCACCAAACTTTTTGGCTTCAAAGGTCTCAAGCACACACCGATCGATGAAGCCTCCGTCGGTGAGATCGTCGCCGTCAGCGGTCTCGGTGAGATCAACGTCGGCGAAACCATTTGCGCCCAGAACCAGCTTGACCCAATGCCGTTCATCAAGATCGAAGAACCAACCCTGGAAATGATGTTCCTCATCAACAATTCTCCGTTCGCCGGCAAAGATGGCGATCCGATCACCAGCCGCAAGCTCTGGGCACGTCTCCAGAAGGAAGCGGAGAGCGACATCGCCCTGCACATTTCCGAAACAGACAGCGCCGATATGTTCCGCGTCGCTGGCCGCGGCGAGCTGCATCTCTCCATCCTCATCGAAAAAATGCGCCGCGAAGGCCTCGAATTCCAGGTTTCTATGCCGCAGGTCATCATCCATGAGGAAGATGGCGTGAAGATGGAGCCGTACGAATACGTCACCCTCGATGTGCCGGAAGAATACATGGGCACCGTTATGGAAAAAATGAGCACCCGCAAAGGCGAGATGCGCAACATGCAAAACCGTAATGGCGAAGTGCGCCTCGAATACATCATCCCATCTCGCGGCCTCGTCGGCTTCCGCACCCAGTTCCTCACTGACACCCACGGTTACGGCATCATGAATGCCACCTTCGAAGATTATCGCCGCTACAGCGGTTACATCGAAGGGCGTCGCAGCGGTGCGCTCATCGTTTTTGAAACCGGTACTACCACCGCCTATGGCCTGTCCAGTGCCGAAGAGCGTGGCACCCTCTTTGTCGGACCAGGCGTAAACGTTTACGAAGGAATGATCATCGGGGAATCCAACCGCGATCAGGACATCGCCGTCAACGTCTGCAAGGGCAAAAAGCTCACCAATACCCGCGCCGCCGGTAAGGACGACGCCGTCCAGCTCAAAGGCGCCCGCGATATGTCTCTCGAACAGTGTATCGCGTTCCTGAACGACGATGAATATCTCGAAGTCACACCGAAAGAACTGCGTCTTCGCAAGCGCTTCCTCAAAGCCGACGATCGCGCAAAATATAATAAGAATAAAAAACTCAGCCGCCAGCAGGAGGGCTGAACGTGAACCGCGCCGCGTGCTCATCAAAAACGATGGGCACGCGGCGAATTTTTGCTTTGGAAATTCAAAATAGATGGCAGAAGATCAGTAAAGGTCAGAAATTGGTACAGCGCTTTTTTCTGAAAATTTTTGGCCGCGCGTTGAGAGTTTTCAGACGACTTTTTGACAGAAAATTTTACAGTAAAAAATCGCTGAAACCCGCGAAAAATAAACAAAAATCCCTTGCAAAAGCCAGACCTGTGTGTTAAACTTGAGCGGTGCCTGAAATTAAGCAATGATGCGGGAGATTGCTAGGCGAATGGACACACCTGAGGCCGTGTTCTAGGGAACTCCCGCGGAGCAGCCCGTCAATCGGGCGAAATCAAGGAGGAAAAATAATGGCAAGAAGTAAAATCAGAATCCGCTTGAAAGCTTTTGATCACAAAGTGCTTGATCAGAGCGCAAGCAAGATCGTGGAAACTGCCAAGAAGACTGGCGCCACCGTTTCCGGCCCAGTTCCACTGCCAACTGAAAAAGCAGTTTACACCGTTCTCCGTTCTCCACACGTCAACAAAGATAGTAGAGAACAGTTCGAAACCAGAACCCACAAACGTCTCATTGACATCACCGAACACACCAACAAGACTGTAGAAGCCTTGATGCGTTTGGATCTGCCAAGCGGCGTTGAAATCGAAATCAAATTATAATAGAAAAAGGAGGTGGCAGTTCGAATGAAAGCCATTTTGGGTAAGAAAATCGGGATGACTCAGATCTTCACTCCAGAAGGTGTGCTGGTTCCTGTAACGGTTGTTGCTGCAGGCCCATGCGTAGTCACCCAGGTAAAAACAATTGATACTGACGGTTATAATGCTGTTCAGGTCGGCTTTGGCGATATCAAGCCTGTACAGGTTAAGAAACCTATCAAGGGACATTTCGACAAGGCCGGTGTAGCCGCTAGAAAGTATCTCCGCGAAATCCGCGTAGACGATCCATCTAGCTACAACAATGGTGACGAGATCAAAGCTGATGTCTTCGCTGAAGGTGAAGCGATCGACGTTTCTGGCGTAAGCAAGGGCAAAGGTTTTGCTGGTACCATTAAGCGCTACGGCCGCCATCGTGGGCCTATGACACACGGTTCCAAGCACAAGAGAAAAACCGGGTCTGTTGGCGCTGCCGGTCCTCATCACGTATTCAAAGGCCATTTGATGCCTGGGCGTGCTGGGAATAAGAACGTAACCGTTCAGAACCTTAAAGTCGTTAAGGTCGACGTTGAAAATAATCTGCTCTTGATCAAGGGCTCCGTTCCAGGGGCTAAGAACAGCCTTGTGGTTGTTAAAGAAAGCGTTAAGAGCCATAAGTAAGGAAAGGAGGAGAATACATGCCAGTAATCAAAGTAAAAAATATGCAGGGCGCTGAAGTTGAAGAACTGACTCTGAACGAAGAGATCTTCGGCATCGAACCAAACAAAGCAGTCATGCATGAAGTCGTTGTTAACTATTTGGCTGGTCTGCGCAAGGGTACTCACAGCACCAAGTCCCGCGGCGAAGTCAGAGGCGGTGGCCGTAAGCCATGGCGCCAGAAAGGTACTGGTCGTGCCCGTGCCGGTACGTCCCGTTCTCCACTGTGGCGCGGCGGTTCCATCATCTTTGGGCCAAAGCCAAGAGATTATTCCTACCGCGTAAACAAGAAGAAAGTTTCTTTGGCTATGCGTTCTGCACTTTCCGATAAGGTGAGCGAAGAAGCAATGGTTGTTGTCGATGCACTGAGCTTCGAAGCACCAAAGACCAAAGAAATGATCAAAGTGCTGGAAGCACTTGGCACTGAAAAGAAGACGCTGCTCGTTCTTCCTGAGATCGATGAAGTTGTTATCAAGAGCGCGCGCAACATCGCCGGTGTAACCCCTGTGACCGTTGCAGAGCTGAACACCTACGAAATCTTGAACAACAACAGCCTCGTTCTCACCAAGGATGCTGTTGCAAAGGTTGAGGAGGTGTTGGCGTAATGAAATTGGCAAGAGAAATCATCATCAAACCAGTTGTCACCGAAAAAAGCGTTGACCTGATGCAGGAAAACAAATACTGCTTCAAGGTTGCAAAGGATGCCAACAAAATCGAAATCAAAAACGCAATCGAAGAAATCTTCAAAGTTACCGTCGTTAATGTAAATACCGTTAACGTTCACGGCAAGATGAAACGTATGGGCCGCACCCAGGGCATGACTGCCAGCTGGAAGAAAGCCGTCGTTACTCTGCGTGAAGGCGACAGCATTGAAGTATTTGAAGGTCTTTAATAACTAAAGGAGGAACAAAATGGCACTGAGATCATTTAAACCGACTTCTCCTGGTGTGCGTCAAATGACTGTTTCTTCTTTTGAAGAAATCACCACGAACAAGCCTGAGAAATCCCTGCTTGTACCGCTGAAGAAACACGCCGGCCGCAACAGCTATGGCCGCATCACTGTTCGTCATCATGGCGGCGGTCACAAGAGAAAATATCGTATCATTGACTTTAAGCGTTTGAAAGATGGTATTCCAGCTCGCGTAGCTACCATTGAATACGATCCAAACCGCTCCAGCCGCATCGCTCTGCTCCACTATGTAGACGGTGAAAAGCGTTACATCATCGCTCCTGCCGGTCTGCAGGTTGGGGATGTCATCTACTCCGGTCCAGATGCGGATATCAAAACCGGTAATGCACTGCCACTGGCCAACATCCCAGTTGGTACCTTGGTCCACAACATTGAGCTGCATCCAGGCCGCGGCGGCCAGATCTGCCGTAGCGCCGGTGTGAGCGCACAGTTGATGGCTAAGGAAGGCAAATACGCAATGCTCCGTCTTCCTTCCGGTGAAGTTCGCAAGATTCTTCTTACTTGCCGCGCTACCATCGGTGTTGTTGGTAACGGCGAACACGCCAACATCAACATCGGTAAGGCAGGCCGCAGCCGTTGGATGGGCGTTCGTCCTACCGTTCGTGGTTCTGTAATGAACCCTAACGATCACCCACATGGTGGTGGTGAAGGTCGCGCACCAGTCGGCCGTAAATCCCCTGTCAGCCCTTGGGGTAAGGTTGCTCATGGCGGTAAGACCCGCAAGAAGAAAAACCTTAGCAACAAGTTCATCGTGACACCTAGAAAAGGCAAATAATAGCCGGACGTAATCGAAAGGAGGCAATTCATTCATGAGCAGATCTCTCAAAAAAGGACCTTTTGTCGATGAAAAGCTCTACAAAAAGGTCGTAGCAATGAATGAAAGCAATGAAAAATCTGTGATCAAGACCTGGTCACGTTCTTCCACCATCTTCCCTGAATTCATTGGTCATACTTTTGCCGTGCACGATGGCAGAAAGCACATTCCAGTGTATGTCACCGAAGATATGGTCGGTCATAAACTTGGCGAATTCGCACCTACCCGCACCTACAAAGGTCATGCAGGTGACGAAAAATCCAGTCGTTCTCGATAAGCAGAAAGGAGTACAATAAGTGGAAGCAAAAGCATGTGCAAAACACATTAGAATTTCCCCACGCAAAGCCCGCCAGGTCGTTGACCTGATCCGTGGCAAAAGCGTTCAGGAAGCTTACAGTATCTTAAAATTCACTCCACATAAAGGTTCTGCGATCGTAACGAAGGTACTCAAATCCGCTGTTGCAAACGCAGAGCACAACTATGATATGGACGCTGAAAACCTCTACGTCAGCACCGCATATGTTGACCAGGGCCCAAGCATCAAGCGCTACAAACCACGCGCAATGGGCCGTGCCGACGGTATCAAAAAGAGAACCAGCCATATCACCATCATGGTAAGTGAAAGATAAGGAGGAAAACTGTGGGACAGAAAGTAAATCCAATTGGCATTCGTGTTGGCATCATCCGCGATTGGGATGCTAGATGGTATGCTGACGATAAAAACTATGTCGATCTCCTCCATGAAGATTTCAAAGTTCGTAAATTCGTAAAGGACAAACTTTTCGACAGCGGTATCGCAAGAATCGTCATTGAACGTACCGGTAACACCAAGATCAAAGTCACCATCCATACCGCAAAACCTGGTATCGTTATCGGCCGCAACGGTTCCGCAATCGAAGTTCTTCGTGGAGAACTCGAAAAACTCACCGGCAAGTCTGTTTCTATCAGCGTTGTCGAAGTGAAACACCCAGAAGCAAATGCTCAGCTCATCGCTGAATCCATTGCTCAGGCACTTGAAAACCGTGTCGCTTACCGCCGTGCTATGAAACAGCACATCCAGAGAGCGGTCAAAGCCGGCGCTCAGGGTATCAAGGTTAGCTGCGCAGGCCGTCTGGCTGGCGCTGATATCGCGCGCACCGAATGGGTCACCGAAGGCAAGGTTCCTCTGCACACCCTTCGCGCAGATATCGATTACGGTTTCTATGAAGCAGATACCACCTATGGTAAGATTGGTATCAAAGTATGGATTTACAATGGTGAAATCCTCGACGACAGCAAAGAAGGAGGACGCTAATTATGTTGATGCCTAAGAGAACTAAATGGCGTCGCCCACATCGTAGAAAACTCGGTGGGGAAGCTCATAAGGGCACGAAGGTCACCTACGGTGAATTTGGTCTCCAGGCTACCACCGGTGCTTGGGTCACCAGCCGTCAGATCGAAGCTGCCCGTATCGCTATGACCCGTTATATCAAACGTGGTGGTAAGGTTTGGATCAAAATTTTCCCAGACCAGCCAGTTACCGCTAAGCCAGCAGAAGTCCGCATGGGTTCCGGGAAAGGTGCTCCGGACTACTGGGTAGCAATCGTTAAGCCAGGTCGTGTGATGTTCGAAGTCAGCGGCGTGCCAGAAGAAACTGCACGTGAAGCACTTCGTCTGGCCATGCACAAACTGCCTTGCAAGTGCAAGATCGTGAAAAGGGAAGAAATGGAGGCTGTTGCTAATGAAGGCTGAAACCTTAAGAGAACTCTCCACTGAAGAGTTGAATAAGAAGGTTGTAGAACTTAAAGAAGAACTCTTTAACCTGCGTTTTCAGATGGCTACCGGCCAACTTGAAAACCCTATGCAGCTGAAGCAGGTTAGAAAAGATATCGCTAGAGCTAAGACAGTGATCCGCGAACGCGAGATCGCTGCCCAGGCGTGAATATAAGGAGGAAATAAAGTGGCAGAACGTAACCACAGAAAAGTACGTATTGGCATTGTTAGTTCCGACAAAATGGACAAGACAATTGTAGTTGATGTTGATAGTCCTCGCCGCCATCCTCTCTATGGAAAGCTTGCGAAGAACACCAATCACTTCAAAGCCCATGACGAGCTCAACGAGGCTAAAGTCGGGGACCGCGTAAAGATCATGGAAACCCGTCCTTTATCCAAGACCAAAAGATGGCGCCTCGTCGAAATCCTTGAAAAGGCACCGATCGTATAAGGCATCGTAAGCTCGAAAGGAGGAAAGCTCGCAATGATTCAACAAGAAACCAGACTTAAAGTCGGTGATAACACTGGCGCGAAGGAACTCCTTTGTATCCGCGTGCTTGGCGGTACAAAGCGTCGCTATGCTTCCGTAGGTGACATCATCGTTTGTGCAGTTAAAGAAGCAACACCCGGTGGCGTTGTCAAGAAGGGTGATGTTGTAAAGGCGGTCGTTGTTCGTACCACCCGCCCTGTAAAACGTCCAGACGGCTCTTATATTCGCTTTAGCGAAAATGCAGCTGTTATCATCAAAGAAGATAAGAGCCCAAGAGGAACCCGTATCTTTGGGCCTGTTGCCAGAGAGCTTCGTGAAAAGGACTTCATGAAGATCGTCAGCTTGGCACCTGAAGTACTTTAATTCCCCGGAGGTGAATACAGTGCCTAAAATGAAAATCCGCAAAGGTGACGAAGTTATCGTCATTTCTGGTAAAGATAAAGGTAAAGTCGGCAAGGTTATTAAGGCTCTGCCAGATGAACAGCGCGTTATCGTTGACGGCGTAGCTGTTGCAAAGCGCCACACCAAACCTTCCCAAGCCAATCCTCAGGGTGGGATCATTGACAAGCCAATGCCAATCCACGTATCCAACGTTATGGCATACGATGCATCTGCTAAGAAAGGCTCCCGCATCGGATACAAGTTTGTTGATGGCAAAAAGGTTCGCATCTTGAAGTCGAGCGGCAAAGAATATTAATAGGGAGGAGGTCTACAAGTGGCTAGATTAAAAGATAAGTACGTTGCAGAAATCGCTCCTGCGCTGCAGGAAAAATTCGGCATTACCAACGTCATGGCTATTCCAAAGCTTGACAAGGTTACCATCAACATCGGCTTAGGCGAAGCAGTAGACAACCCTAAAGCTCTCGATGGTGCTGTTGATGATATCACTCGCATTGCTGGTCAGAAGCCAGTCGTAACCCGCGCTAAGAAATCCATCGCTGGGTTTAAGATTCGTGAAGGCATGCCAATCGGCGTTAAAGTAACCCTTCGCGGTGACCGCATGTATGAATTCGTTGACCGTTTGTTCAACGTCGCATTGCCTCGCGTTAGAGACTTTCATGGTGTTTCTGGCAAAAGCTTCGATGGTCGCGGCAACTACAGCCTCGGCCTGACCGAACAGCTGATTTTCCCAGAAATCGATTACGATAAAATTGATAAGATCAGAGGTATGCAGATCGTATTTACCACGACCGCTAAGTCGGACGAAGAAGGTAAAGAGCTCCTGAAGATGCTCGGCATGCCTTTCGCAGGTTAACAGGAGGTAAGAAAATTGGCCAAGACATCCAAGATTGTCCATAAGAAACCTAAATACAAAGTACGTGAACACAACAGATGCAAAGTCTGCGGACGTCCACACGGGTACATGAGAAAGTTCGGCCTTTGCCGTGTATGCTTCCGCGAATTGGCTAGCAAAGGTGAACTGCCAGGCGTAACCAAGTCTAGCTGGTAAGCATCACATTCGGAAGGAGGTCATCATTTAATGGTAATGTCAGATCCAATCGCGGATTTCTTAACTCGTATCCGCAATGCAAACATGCAGATGCATGAAAAAGTAGAAATTCCTGCTTCTAAGACCAAAGTTCACCTTGCTGAAATTCTCAAGAATGAAGGTTTCATCAAGGACTTCGAAGTAGTTGATGATAATGTTCAGGGCAAGATCGTTGTAACCCTGAAATATGGTCCAAATCGCGAACGCGTCATCACCGGGCTGAAGAGAATCTCCAAGCCAGGTCTCCGTCGTTATTGCAAGAGCGATAATGTGCCAAAGGTCCTTGGTGGTCTCGGTATCGCCATCATCTCCACCTCTAAGGGGATCATGACCGATAAGGAAGCACGCAAGGCCGGCTTGGGCGGCGAAGTTATCTGCTACATTTGGTAATTTGTCTTAGGAGGGTAAAACATGTCTCGTATTGGTAAACTTCCAGTCGCCATTCCAGATGGTGTTACTGTAGAAATCTCCGAAGACAACGTTGTCACTGTAAAAGGTCCTAAGGGCGAACTTACAAAGGCGCTCCATCCTGATATGGTGATCAAAGCTGAAAACGGAGAAGTTACTGTCGCTTGCCCAAATGGCGACGTTAAAAATTACAATGCACTTTGGGGCTTAACCCGCAGCCTGATCAACAACATGGTCATCGGTGTTACCAACGGTTATTCCAAGACCCTGACCATGAAGGGTGTCGGCTACAGAGCTGCCCTGCAGGGCAACAAGCTCGTCATCAGCGCCGGCTACTCTCATCCAGTAGAAATGGAACCTGTTGACGGTATTACTTTCGAAGTTCCAGAACAGACCAAGATCGTTGTCAAGGGTATTGACAAGCAGCTCGTCGGTGCAATCGCAGCTGACGTTCGCAACGTACGTCCACCAGAACCTTACAAAGGTAAAGGTATTCGTTACGAAGGCGAAGTTGTTAAGATTAAGGCTGGTAAGACTGGTTCTAAGTAATAGGCGGGAAAGGAGTGAACCGTTTTGAAAAAAGAATATCCTAGAAAGAAAATCCGCACGCATAAGCATAAAAGAATGCGTTTCCGCATTACGGGTACACCTGAACGTCCTCGCCTCGCGGTTTTCCGCAGCGCAAAGCACATCTATGCGCAGATCATCGATGATGTGAAGGGTGTAACGCTCGTCAGCGCTTCCACCTTGAATGTCAATGCAGAAGGCACGAAGACCGATGCTGCTAAGGCTGTCGGTGAAGCTGTTGCAAAGAAAGCGCTTGATGCCGGTATCACCAAGGTCGTATTTGACCGTGGCGGTAACATTTATCATGGCCGCATCAAAGCTTTGGCTGAAGGTGCCAGAGAAGCTGGCTTAGACTTCTAATAAACGCTGAAGGAGGGAAAAACGTGACAAGAGAAATTATCGATGCAAGTGTACTTGACTTAGAGGAACGTGTAGTAACCATCAACCGCGTTGCAAAGGTTGTTAAAGGTGGTCGTCGTTTTAGCTTCAGCGCGCTCGTTGTCGTAGGTAACGGTGACGGGATCGTCGGTGTTGGTATGGGTAAAGCAGGTGAAGTTCCTGAAGCCATCCGCAAGGGTGTTGAGGACGCTAAGAAAAACCTCATCCGCGTACCAGTCGTTGAAGGTGGCACCATTCCTCATGAAACAATCGGTCGTTTCGGTGCAGCTCGCGTAATGCTGAAGCCTGCTTCCGAAGGTACCGGGGTTATCGCAGGCGGCGCTGTCCGTGCCGTAGCAGAATTGGCAGGTATCTCCAATATCCTCACCAAGTCCCTGCGTTCCGACAACCAGATCAACATCGTTCGTGCAACGATCGCCGGTCTTCAGAGCATGAAGAGTGCTGAACAGGTTGCCAAATTGCGTGGCAAAACTGTTGAAGAGATCTTAGGCTAAGGAGGTCTATGATGGCAGAATTGAAAATCACTTTAACCCGCAGTGTGATCGGTGCCAGTGAAGCTCAAAGAAAAGTCGTTAAGGCACTTGGCTTAGGTAAGACCAATAGCACTGTAGTACGTCCTGATAATGCTTCTATCCGTGGCATGGTGACCAAGATCAACCACCTCGTCACTGTAGAAGAGATCAACTAATTAGGAGGTGACGTTACATTGAAACTGCATGAATTACAACCAGCTGAAGGCTCCAAGCACAGCCTCAAGCGTAAAGGCCGCGGTATCGGTTCCGGCCTCGGTAAGACTGCCGGCAAGGGCCATAAGGGTCAGAAAGCACGTTCCGGTGGCGGTAAGGGCCCAGCATTTGAAGGTGGCCAGACCCCAATCCAGCGTCGTCTCCCAAAACGTGGTTTCAGCAACGCAAAGTTCAAAACCACTTTCTCCACCATCAATGTTTCTACCTTGGATGCATTTGAAGCAGGCACTGTTGTTACTCCAGAAAGCCTCGTAGAATGCGGCAAAGTAAAACAGATGAAAAATGGCGGTGTCAAAGTCCTCGGCAATGGTGAGATCACCAAAGCTCTGACTGTTAAAGCACATGCTTTCAGCGCTTCTGCAAAAGAAAAAATCGAAGCAGCTGGTGGCACCGTAGAGGTTATTGACTAATGTTAGAGACCTTGCGTGACGCCCTTAAAACTCAAGAGATGCGCAAGAAGATCCTCTTTACTTTAATGATGTTCTTGATTTTCCGCATTGGGAGTCACATTCCAGTTCCGGGCATTGATAAAACGCAGATTGCAGCACTGATTGAACAGATCAAGCTCCTTGGTTTCTTTGATACGATCTCCGGGAGCGCACTGAAAAACGTTTCCATCTTTGCGATGAGCATCACGCCATATATTAACGCGTCGATCATCATTCAGCTTCTGACCGTTATTTTCCCACGTTTGGAAGCGATCGCAAAAGATGACCGCAAGAAGATTGTTGAGTATACGAGATATTTGACCGTTGGTCTTGGTTTCATCCAGGCACTTGGGATGGCGTTCTACTTCCGCAACAGTGGCGCGATGGCCGACGCCTCGGTTATGAGCATGATCATCGTCATTCTCTCTCTCACCGCTGGTACTGCTTGCTTGATGTGGATCGGTGAGCTCATCACCGAAAAAGGGATTGGCAATGGGATCAGCTTGATCATTTTCGCGGGGATCGTTTCCCGTATCCCTGGTGGGATCGCATATTTGATTGAGTATGCGCAGCAAGGCGTAATGAATATCGTGTTTATCCTGATCTTCCTGATTGTCGCTCTCGCAGCAATCATCTGCGTCATCATCGTCAATCAGGGCGAACGTCGTGTGCCTGTCCAATATGCTAAGCGCGTCGTCGGACGCAAGATGTATGGTGGTCAGTCCACGCATATCCCTATCAAAGTCAACTCCGCCGGGGTTATTCCAGTCATCTTCGCAATGAGCTTGATGTTCTTCCCTGGCACCATCGCAAGCTTCTTCCCAGACAATGCTGTGGCAAGTTGGATCAGTCAGAATTTCAGCTTTGATAATGTAGCATACAACCTGATCTACGCTGTACTGATCATCTTCTTCACCTACTTCTATTCTTCAATTACCTTCAACCCAATCGATGTGGCTGATAATATCCGCAAAAACGGTGGGTTCATCCCTGGTATCCGTCCAGGCCGCCCAACCAGCGAATATATCATGAAAGTCATGAGTCGTATCACCTTCTTTGGCGGTCTGTTCCTGGCCTGCATCGCTGTACTTCCAGCCGTCCTCATGGGCGTGGCCAACATGGATCTGTACTTCGGCGGTACCTCTCTCTTGATTGTTGTTGGTGTAGCAATTGACACAATGAAGCAGATTGAGTCCAACATGATGATGAGAAACTACGAAGGCTTTATGAAATAAAAATAGAGGGTGAGAAAATGCATATTTTACTAATGGGCCCTCCGGGCGCCGGTAAAGGCACCCAGGCTGACGAATTGAAAAAGATCCTTGACATCCCACATATCTCCACTGGCGATATGTTCAGAAAAGCTCAGGCGGATCAAACTCCTCTCGGCTTGGAAGCAAAGGGATATATGGATCGTGGTGAGCTCGTTCCGGATGAAGTCACAATTGGTATTGTCCGTGAACGTCTCGCTGAGGACGACTGCAAGAAGGGGTGCATCTTGGATGGTTTCCCTCGCACAGTCGCTCAGGCAGATGCTCTTGATCAGATCATGAAAGATCTCGGCTATAAGCTCGACGGTGCTGTCGATATCGAAGTACCACTCGACAAGCTCGTTGCCAGACTGACTGGTCGTCGTATCTGCCCAACATGCAAAGCATCCTATCATACGCTGTTCAACCCACCAAAGGTTGAAGGAATTTGCGATAATGATGGCAGCGCCTTGTATCAACGTGATGATGACACTGAAGAAACTGCCCACAATAGACTTTCTGTCTATGAAAAGAACACAGCGCCACTCATTGCTTATTACAAGGAAAAAGGCGATTTGATCCCTATCAACGGGGATCAAGACATGGCTCTCGTCACAAAGGAAATCATGCAGAAGTTGGGGCATGAGGCATGATTACGATTAAATCTTCACACGAAATAGATTTAATGCGTGAAGCGGGCCGCATCGTTGCCGAGACTCATCAATTATTGGCAGAGTCTTTACGCCCAGGTATGAGTACGCTCGAACTCGATGAGATTGCTGAGCGTTATATTCGGAGTCGAGGAGCGATCCCTTCCTTTAAGAACTATTGCGGGTTCCCAGGATCTATCTGCGCCTCGATCAATGAAGTAGTTGTACATGGTATCCCTTCTGCGGACATTATTGTTCGCGAAGGGGATATCATCAGCTTCGATGTTGGTGCCATTCTGGATGGCTACCACGGTGACGCAGCGAGAACGGTCGCCTGTGGGAAAATCAGCGACGAAGCGCAAAAGCTGATCGACGATACACGTCAGAGTTTCTTCTGTGGTATGGAAGAAGCCCATGAAGGCAATCGTCTTTCGGATATCGGTCATGCGATTCAGGTCTATGCTGAAGATCGCGGATACGGCGTTGTCCGTGATTTCTGCGGTCATGGCATTGGCACGAAGATGCATGAAGATCCGCAAATACCAAATTATGGGAAGCCGGGACACGGTCCTCGCCTGAAAGTCGGTATGTGTCTGGCTGTAGAACCAATGATCAACCTGGGTACCTACGAGGTTGAGGTTCTGCAGGACAACTGGACAACGGTGACTTTGGATGGAAAGCTTTCCTGTCACTATGAAAATACCATCGCTATCACTGAGGATGGACCAGTCATTTTAACCGCTCTATAATAAAAGGAGAAAAACATGAGTAAAGACGTTATTGAGCTTCAAGGCACAGTTGTTGAATCTCTACCGAATGCCATGTTTAAGGTCGAACTGGAAAACGGTTATACCATATTGGCTCATATCAGCGGAAAGATTCGTATGAACTTTATTAAGATCCTGCCGGGGGATCGTGTCACGGTTGAACTTTCTCCGTACGATCTGACACGTGGCAGAATCACCTATAGATTTAAGTAAAATTTCGAGTTTCTCACAAGGAGGCTTCATAATATGAAAGTTAGAGCATCCGTAAAACCGATGTGTGAAAAGTGCAAGGTCATCAAGCGCAAAGGTCGCGTCATGGTGATCTGTGAAAACCCAAAGCATAAGCAAGTACAAGGCTAAACCCAGGAGGTGCATTAAATGGCAAGAATTGCTGGTATCGACCTGCCAAGAGATAAACGTATCGTTATCGGTCTTACCTATATATATGGCATCGGCGGCCCTACCGCTGAAAAACTCGTTGCAGAAGCAGGGATCAACCCTGACACCCGCGTACGCGATCTGACGGATGAAGAAGAAGAAAAGCTTCGTCGTCTTATCGACGACTACACCGTTGAAGGTGACCTTCGCCGTGAAGTAAGCCTCAACATCAAGCGCCTGACTGAAATCGGCTGCTATCGTGGCATCCGTCACAGAAAAGGGCTGCCTGTTCGTGGTCAGAACACCAAGACCAACGCTAGAACCCGCAAGGGCAAAAAGTCTGCATCTGGTAAGCGTAAAAAGTAATAGGGGTGAGACAAAGTGGCAAAACCAAGAAAAACGACTCGCGTTCGTCGTAAAGAACGTAAGAACATTGAAAAAGGCGTTGCTCATATCAAGAGCAGCTTCAACAATACTCTGGTCACCATCACTGACGTGAATGGTAACGCCATCAGCTGGGCAAGTGCCGGTGGCATGGGCTTCCGTGGCTCCCGTAAGAGCACCCCATACGCTGCGCAGGTCGCTGCTGAAACGGCTGCAAAGGCTGCTATGGAACACGGTCTCAAAGAGATCGAATGCCTTGTTAAGGGCCCAGGCGCTGGTCGTGAAGCCGCTATTCGTGCTTTGCAGGCAGCCGGTCTTGAAGTCAGCATGATCAAGGACGTTACGCCAATCCCACACAATGGCTGCCGTCCACCAAAACGCAGAAGAGTATAAGGAGGGTTCAATCAGATGGCAAGAAACAGAGAACCAATCGTTAAAAGATGCCGTGCATTGGGCATTTCTCCTGCTGAACTCGGTTACAGCAAAGAATCCAACCGCGAACCAAAGAGAATGCGCAAAAAACAGAGCGAATACGGCATGCAGTTACAGGAAAAGCAGAAAGCCAAATTCATCTACGGCGTAATGGAAAAGCCTTTTAGAAACTACTTCGAAAAAGCGAAGAAGCTCGAAGGCCCTGCTGGTGAAAACCTCATCATCATGCTCGAACAGCGTTTTGACAATGTTGTTTTCCGCGCCGGCTTTGGTAAGACCCGCCGTGAATGCCGTCAGATGGTTGTTCACAACCACTTCACCATCAACGGCAAGAAGGCCAACATTCCTTCCATGCAGGTGAAGGTTGGCGACGTGATCCAGATGAAGGAAAAGAGCGCCAACTCTCCACACTTCAAAGAATTCCTGGCTAACCAGGATCTTGCTCACATCCCATCCTGGATGGAACTCGATGCTGCGAACCACAGCGTAAAGATCGTTGCTGTTCCTAAGCGCGAAGAAATCGACATCCCTGTCAACGAACAGATGATCGTCGAATTGTACAACAAGTAATCCTTTAGCATCGTAACAATCTGCAGAGCCTATCATATGGGAGGATTATGAATGATTGAAATAGAAAAGCCACGCATTGAATGTGTTGAGCAGAGTGATGACAATACCTATGGCAAATTCGTTGTCGAACCACTTGAACGAGGCTATGGCGTAACGCTGGGGAATTCCCTGCGCCGTATTCTCTTATCCTCTATTCCAGGGGCAGCAGTCACATCCATTAAAATTGATGGTGTTTTGCATGAGTTTTCTACCGTTCCTGGTGTCAAGGAAGACGTTGCTGAGATCATTCTCAACATCAAATCCCTGGCGCTGAAGAGCAGCTCTGATGAACCACAGATCATCATCATCGATGCTACTGAAGAAGGCGAAGTCACTGCTGGTGATATCATCACCACAGACGCCGTTGAAGTGTTGAACAAAGATTTACACATCGCCACTTTGGATACAAACAGTCGTTTGTATATCGAAATGGTCGTTGAAACTGGACGTGGCTATGTGTCAGCGGATAAGAATAAGAAGGATGGTCTGCCAATTGGCACCATTCCTGTCGATTCGATCTACACGCCTGTACATAAGGTCAACTTCTCCATTGAAGATACCCGTGTTGGCAACAATACTGAGTACGATAAGATCATCATGGACATTTCCTGCAACGGCAACATCAAGCCTGCCGATGCATTGTCCCTGGCAGCGCGCATCCTCGTCGATCATCTGCAGCTCTTCATCGGGCTCAATGACAACATGCGCGACATGCAGGTTATGATCGAGAAGGAGGAGGAAGAGAAGGATAAGGTTCTCGATATGACGATCGAAGAACTCGATCTTTCTGTCCGTTCCTACAACTGCCTCAAACGTGCCGGTATCAACACGGTTCTTGAGCTGACGCAGAAGAGCAAGGACGACATGATGAAAGTCCGCAATCTTGGGAAGAAATCTCTCGAAGAGGTTCAGAAAAAGATGGCGGCTCTCGGCTTGTCATTAAAATCTAACGAGGAATAATAAGGAGGTTCAGGGATGAATCATCGTAAAATCGGGACTGATAGCGCACACCGTCGTGCGATTCTCCGTAATATGACCACCTCCGTGCTCATGCACGGTAAGGTTGAAACCACCGAAGTAAAGGCGAAGGAAGTTCGCCGCATGGTGGATAAAATGATCACCTTAGGCAAAAAGGGTGACCTGGCTGCTTATCGTCAGGCAGTCGGCTATCTCATGGACGAAGACGTTGCTTACAAACTCTTCCACGAAATCGCCCCATCCTACAAGGATCGCAATGGCGGCTATACCCGCGTACTGAAGACCGGCTTCCGTCGCGGCGACGCTGCACCAATGGCTATTCTTGAGCTGGTGTAAGCTGGTGAAATGACATCTCCGCCGATGTTCAGCAAAATGCTGGATGTCGGCGGAGAATTTTTGCGCATTTTGGCCGTTGGAGGCGTAGTTTTTTGTTTTTTTATCGCGTGAAAACCGCTATAATAGTATAGTTAGAGAAATTATCAAGAAAGAAGGTCTGGGCGTGATCGAGATCAACAACCTGACACATATCTACCATCCAGGTTCGGACTACGAAGTGCGCGCGCTGAACAAGATCAACCTGCGCATCAACGATGGCGAGCACGTCGCCGTGCTCGGCCGCAACGGCTGTGGAAAATCGACGCTGGCCAAGCATCTGAACGGACTCCTGCTGCCAACGGAGGGCAGCGTCCTCGTCGACGGGCTGGACACCAGCGACGAAGACCACGCGCTGGATATTCTGCAGCGTGTGGGGATGGTTTTCCAGAATCCCGACAACCAGCTCGTGGCGACAACCGTGCTCGAGGAGATCGCGTTTGGGCCGGAAAATCTCGGCCTTCCGCGCGAGACGATCTTTGAGCGCGTCGACGAAGCGTTGCGCCTGGTGCAGATGGAAGAATTCCGCGACGCCATGCCACACCACTTGAGCGGCGGGCAAAAGCAGCGCATCGCCATCGCCGGCATCATCGCCATGCGCCCACAGACGATCGTTTTCGACGAGCCGACAGCCATGCTCGATCCCGACGGCCGTGCTGAAGTCACAGGCACCATGCTGCGCCTGAACAAGGAAGAAGGGCTGACCGTCGTCAATATCACTCACTTCATGGAGGAAGCTGTGCTGGCGGATCGTGTCGTCGTCATGGACGATGGCGACATTGTCATGGAAGGCACGCCGCGGGAAATCTTCACCCATGTGGATGAGCTGCGCGCGCTCCATCTTGATGTGCCGCAGGTCACGGAGATTGCTGTGCGACTGCACGAAAAATATCCGTTCATCCCTCGGGATGTTCTGACGATCGATGAAATGGTGGATGTACTATGTCATTAGTCTTAGAAAATGTAACCTATATATATGGTGAAGGCGGGCTGGAAGAAACGAAGGCGCTCCACGATGTCTCGCTGACTGTGCCCGACCACAGCTTTGTCGGCCTCGTCGGCCACACCGGCAGCGGCAAATCGACGCTGGTGCAGCTGATGAACGGCCTTCTGCGTCCGTCCCAGGGGCGCGTGCTCGTCGATGGCTATGACCTGGCGGATAAATCCAAGGAAGTGCGCGAGCGTCGCAAGCAGGTGGGGCTCGTGTTCCAGTATCCGGAGTACCAACTTTTCGAGGAGACCATCGCCAAGGACATCGCGTTTGGTCCCAAGAACCAGGGCCTGAGCGAGGACGAGCAGATCGAGCGCGTCAAGGAAGCGATGGCGCTCGTCGATCTCGACTACGATACCTGGAAGGATCGCTCGCCCTTCGAGCTTTCCGGCGGGCAAAAACGCCGCGTCGCCATCGCTGGCATTGTCGCCATGCGTCCGCGCTACCTCATCCTCGACGAGCCGACAGCCGGGCTCGATCCCCTCGGGCGCGACCGCATCCTCGAAGCGATCCACCGGCTCTACGAAAAGAGCGATATGAGCATCATCCTCGTCAGCCACAGCATGGACGATGTTGCGCGCTTTGCCAATTATATGATCGTGATGAACAAAGGCACAAAGGTCACCGAAGGCGCCACCGAGGAGGTTTTCGCGCAGGCCGATCTGCTCGAAAGCATTCACCTCGGCATTCCTTCTGTGATGGCGCTTCTGCGCGCGCTCAAACGCGCCGGCCTGGATGTGCCGACGAACGCGCTCAACGTTGACGAAGCCTGTCGCATTCTCGACGCAGCGCTGGCCAAGCGAAAGGAGGGCGGCGTATGCTGAAGGATATCACCATCGGCCAATATGTAAAAGGCGATTCCATCCTGCACCGTCTCGATCCGCGCACGAAAATTTTCGGCATGCTCGCGATCATGGTGGCGTTGTTTTTCGTCAACAACTGGATCGGCCTCGTCTATGCCGCCGTCGTCGTGTTCGCCGTGCTGTTTGCCAGCCAGGTGCCGCTGAAATTTTACATCCGCGGCGTCAAACCGCTGCGCTGGATCCTGCTCTTCACCGCTGCCATCCAGATCTTTCTGACGCCAGGCGAGATCATCTGGCAGTGGGGCATTCTCCACATCACCGCCGAAGGTGTGCGGCTGGCGATCTTCATGTGTGTGCGTCTCGTGCTCCTGGTGATGACAACGAGCGTGCTCACCCTCACGACCACGCCGATCGTTCTCACCGACGCCGTGGAAAATCTGCTCTCGCCGTTCAAGCGCATCGGCGTGCCAGCGCATGAACTGGCGATGATGATGACCATCGCGCTGCGGTTTATCCCGCTCCTCGCCGATGAGACAGAAAAGATCATGGCTGCGCAGAAAGCGCGCGGCGCTGCTTTTGACGAAGGCGGACTCATGGATCGCGCGCGGGCGCTTCTGCCGATCCTCGTGCCGCTCTTTCTTTCGGCGATCAATCGTGCCAGCGAGCTGGCGATGGCAATGGAAGCGCGCTGCTACCACGGCGGCGAAGGGCGCACGCGTCTGCACGAGCTGCATTATGAAAACCGCGACCGTGTCGCAGGCATTCTTGTTGCGCTGATCCTCGCCCTTGCCGTCGCCTCAAGGTGGGTGATCCTGTGACCACCTACAAACTGACCATGAGCTACGACGGCGCCAGTTTTGCAGGCTTCCAGCGCCAGAGCGATGAAACGCTTGTCACTGTGCAGGGCTTGCTCGAGCAGACCATCGCCGAGCTTTTCGGCGCTCCGGTGCACATTCACGGCGCCGGACGCACAGACGCTGGCGTGCACGCGCGCGCCCAGGTGGCGCATTTCAGCTTTGACCGCAGCATTCCCGCAGAGCGGCTGCGCTACGCGCTGAATCGCGCCCTGCCGCCGAGCCTTGTGGTGAACGACGCTGAGGTTGTGGATGCAGCTTTTCACGCGCGCAAGAGCGCCATCGGAAAATGGTACAGCTATCGCATCTACAACGGGCAAACGCCGCCGGCGCTCGGCCACGGCTATTTCACCCACATTCCCCAGCCAATGGATCGCGCGCATTTCGCAGCGGCGCTGGCGCAGATGGCCGGTGCGCATAATTTCGAAGGCTTCTGCGGGCGCGGCGCGACTGTCAAAACCTTCGACCGCACCCTCTATCTCGCCAAGCTCTGCATCGACGCGCGCCATCCCGAATGGTGGCAGATCCACTTCGTTGGTGACGGATTTCTGCGTAAAATGGTGCGCAATCTCGTCGGCACAGCGGCAGACATCGCCCTCGGGCGCAGACCGCTCAGCTGTGTCGATGACGCGTTGGCGACGCGCGACCGCAGCAAAGCCGGACCAACAGCGCCAGCCGCCGGTCTCACCATGGAGGCTGTGTTCTACGATGAGAGCGCGCTCAAAACGCAGCTCGAGATCCTGCGCGCGCTGCCTGACGACCGCGTGGCGCCGCTGTTCGACTGCTTCTAAAGAATTCACGGATAGTGCTGGATAGCCCTTGACATCTGCAGGTCTATCCAGCATAATTTTTATAGCTTTACTTTACACTGAGAGGAGCGAACAATTTTGGCGATTTTACGATCCTTGCGACTGGCAGGCACCGCGCTGCTGGTTTTGACGGTCCTTTGTATATTCGTGCTGCCTGATGGCATTGTACCGATGATGGTCGGTATCGCGCTCGCCGGACTCACTGCGCTCGATCTGCTCGTCGTGTTCGTATTGACACTCATGCGCGACCACAGTTTTCGCGGATTGGTGCAGGCGCTGGTGGCGCTGTCGCTTGTCCTCATGTTGGGCGGCGGAATCGGTTCTATGGCGCAGGCTGGCAGCTACTACATTCAGCTGGAAGAAGGCGAAACAGCGATGCTCGCGGGCCGCGGTATGGACGGCTATGCGCTGACACTGGAAAGCGGCGTGCATGACAACAGCCTCGACGTCGCGCTGACGCGGCCGGATCAGGTGACCGTGCACGAAACGATTTCTCCGACAGCGCCAATGACCTACGACGGCATCGAGGTGCACCCAAGCCTTGGCGCTGGTTCTGACGCCGTGCTGCTCGTGCGCTACGACTGGTTCCGTCATCTCATCTGGGCCGGCGGGCTCCTCTTTGTGATCGGGCTCGGGCTCAGCGTTGTGCCATCTGTGAGAAAGCGAGGTGAAGACTGATGCTCATGACCATTCTTTTCGACGTCATCGTCGTTTGTTTTGCCCTCGCGCTCATTTGCTGGTCCGCCAGCGAGCTTTTGCACATCTGGCAGGCAGGCGTCATCATGAGCCTGATCTTCCTCGTTGGCACCTTGGCGCTCCTCGTGCGACTCGTTGTCGTTTGCGTGAGCGGAAATGTGCTCGTGGATGACAATATCTGGACGATTTTCACCTTCACCTTCGCCGTCATGGCGCTCTATCTGCATTTTCGCCTCTTCGGCACCATGATCATGCCTGCCGCGTCGGTGCTGCTCGTCGTGGTCGAAATGCTGCAGCACGTTGGCTTCTGGCCACAGCTTGGCTTCGCCTTCGATATCAGCGGCGAGCCATGGCTCGGCAGCGCCGTTGTGCTGGCGATGGTCGGCCTCGGCCTCACGCTCGCCTGTGTACTCCTCGGTGCGAGCACCCTCAGCCGTCGCGGACGCCTGGCTGAAGCAGAGCGCATCGAAGCCGAGCTTGAAGAGATCACCGACGAAGCCGCATTTCGTGCGCACAGCCTGCGCCTGCAGTTTATCGACGTTTCCCGCAAAATGCCGTGTATGCTCTCGCATCTCGGCTGGTGGGCGCTGGCCATTCTCAGCTTCGCCATCGGCGGATTTGTGCTCTGGTGCTACACCCGCTACGGCATTTACTGGGCCTGGCAGCCGCTTTTCGCGCTGAGTGCCCTCGTCTGGGCCCTGCTCTTTGTCGGCAAGGACATGCTCTTTGTCCGCAGCAAATAAATCTGATCGCAACAGCTCCTTCTGGGGCTGTTTTTTTATGTCAAGGCGCTTTGACGGTGCTTCCCAAGGCTTTTGATGGACGGTGCGCAGCAGTTGTGGCATACTGGACGCAGAAAAAACAAAGGAGGTTTTACTCATGTTAGAAGGAAAGAGCATTCGCAGCCTGATTTTCGTGGGCGCACTGATTTGGACAGCGTGGATCGTTTGGACAATCCTGAGGGATCCGCTGCACGTAGATCCGGAGATTATTTTGCCAGCGCTCTGCTGCGCAGGGATATTTGTCGGATTGGCACGCACGCGGAAAACGCACAGACATAAATAATGAAGAAATGCTAAATAAATTCTTAATTTCACCTTCATTTTCGAGACAGCGCGCGCTCACTGTGGTACGCTGAGTACAAGAAAACGCGACACAGCGAAAGGAGCGATCGTTTATGAAAAGAAAAAATCTCATCGCCGGGCTGCTCTGCCTGGCGATGCTCGCCGCCGGTTGTGGCAATGGCAGCACAGCGGCGGAGGGTTCGTTGACAGAAAGCGACGTAACAACTGTGAAAACCGACGACGGCAGCTACACCGTGGATAAGAGCGCTGTATTAGCCGAGGGTAAGATTGATGGCGACAAGAAAAAGATCATGGACGCCGTCGAAAGCTATGTGCTCTTATTTTCTCGCGCCTACAATGGTCACGGCGGCGTCGTCGACGGCGACCGCATCGCAGATTCAGAGTCGGCGCTCGAGCACGAATGCGATTCTCGCGTGCTTGTGCTTCTTGCTCAGGGAGAACAAGACGACACGCGGCACGATGGCGTTCGGCCACACGCCATCACCTACGAGCTGCTCGATATCCAGGACGGCGCTGCCCGCGTCATTGTGAATTATGAGCCGCGCAAGGGTATGGAGCCGTGGCGAGAAGGATATATTTTCACGCAGGAAGGCCGCGACTGGCAGCTCGTTAACGCCATCGTGAATAACAATGGCGGCGGAGATGCCGTGCTCGACAATCTTGCCGCCAGTGACGATCCGGCAGAATGGACCACCACCTATTCCTACAGCCAGCTGCCGCGCAGCGCCTACGACGGACTCCACGAGTACAGCGACTACATCGTTGACGACCAGAGCGGCATCGGCACAGCGATCGAAGGCAGCGGCAAGGCCGTCGATCTTGAATCTCTGAAATACGAGGACGCCATCGCCGAATACAACCGCACAGAAAATAAATGAAAGAAACCCACGACGCAAGCGTTGTCAAATTTGACAGCGTTTGCGTCGATCTTTTTTTTCGGCGACTGACGACAAATGGTAAACTGAAAAAGAGATAGCGAATGCTGGTTGTACAATTTACAAAATCGTGACGTCCATTTTGTAGAGGGGAATAGACGCTCGCTCAGACTGGTATGATATAATATAGTCATAAATGATAGCATGGATATGAGTCTACATATTTATGTGAAGCATGAAATGCTAAAATAACCAACACCGATTTTTAATATTCAGGAGGTGACCGGCATGAGCGAAACCGTGAAGGAAATCTGCCACCACACAGAAAGCGGTAGTCCGCCTGCAGAGTGGGACAACGACTACAGCTGTCAGGCAGATTCTGAAAACATCCGCTATGCCAATACATTTCAGATCCGTGGGAAAGACAGCGATCAAGCGCCAGCCCAGGATTCAGACTGCCCATCCAGTGGGCGTAAATATCGTAACGGGCGACGTGTCATAAAAGGCGTGAACGATCTCGCTACCTGCTACCCAGCCGTCGCTGCCACCTGGCATCCGACAAAAAATGACGATCTGCAGCCGTCAGACGTGCTGCCTGGCAGCCACCGCTCAGTGTGGTGGATCTGCGAGCACGGCCACGAATGGCAGGCGCAGATAAAATCTCGCGTCAGCGGTTCCGGTTGTCCGGTTTGCGCCAATCGCATGGTGCTCGCTGGCGTGAACGATCTGGCGACGATCAATCCCGAGCTCGCCCGCCAGTGGCATCCGACGAAGAATGGCGATCTGACACCGCGCGATGTGCTCGCCGGCAGTCGTCGCAAAGTGTGGTGGATCTGCGACCAGGGCCACGAATGGCAGGCCGACGTTTCCAGCCGCAACCACGGCACAGGCTGTCCAGTCTGCGCTGGCAAAAAAGTCATCCCCGGCGAAAACGATTTCGCCAGCCAGTATCCCGAGCTCGCCCGTCAGTGGCACCCGACGAAAAATGGCTCTCTGCGGCCAGACCAGGTCACCCCATCTAGCAATAAAAAAGTCTGGTGGATCTGCGACAAAGGCCACGAATATCAGGCCGTCATCGCCAGCCGCACACGACGTCACGGCGGTTGCCCATATTGCCAAAACGTCAAAGTCCTGTCGGGATTCAACGATCTCGCCACAAAATATCCAAAGATCGCTGCCGAATGGCACCCAACAAAAAACGGCGACCTCACACCAGAACAGGTTTTGCCAGGCAGTCGCCGCAGAGTTTGGTGGCAGTGTAAGAACGGCCACAGCTGGGAAGCCGTCGTCTATTCCCGCACAGGCGCGCAGAACAGCGGCTGTCCGGTCTGCACTGGCTATGCCGTTGGCAAGCGCCGCGCGCGCTACGAGAAATATTTTGAAGAGATAGAAAAGCGAGAATGAACAGCTCGCAAACAAAGAGGAGGACACACCATTGCTAAGAACATCTACAGCCAGAGCTCGCCAATGCGCTCTGGTACCATGTCGTTATAATGTGGACGATTATGGCAGCGTACATGATTCCCCGTTGTGCGCGCATCTGGAAAAATGTTTTTACAATAAAGAGGAGAAAGGTGAGAGACATGAATAAACATGTATCAATGAAGAAAAAGGTGCTCAGCTTTTTTCTGGCATTCGTTATCCTGTTTTCATCCATGCCAGCAGAGCTGTTCACCTTCGCATTCGCTGAAGGTGAAGACGGCGCATCGGGCAGCTCAGGCCCGGACGTCAGTGTGAATCTGAGCGTGCAGGATGATAAGAAGGAATTTGCGCCAGGAGAGAACGCGAGGTTGAAGATTGACGTCGGGATAAAAACCGAGACCGTCGAGAAAGCGGATATGACGATCCGGCTCAGCGAAGAAGAAGCGAAGCTGATTGATAGCGATTCGCTGACGGCGAATGGTCAAACGGGACTTTCGCTGGACAATGAACAACATCAGCTCAAGATCAGCGGTTTGCAGAGCGACAAGACATTTTTCGTGATGCTCAAATCGCCATTCACCGCTGATCAAAAAGCAAAAGACGGCGAAACGCTTGAAGCTGTAGAATTTAAGATCGAGCAGAACGAAACCACTGACGATATTTCTGTAAAGGCTACAGCGAAACAGAAGGACGAAGAGCCATCAACGCCGGAAAATCCGTCGGAAGGAACTGATCAGCCAACCACCGAACCAGGTGACGACAATCAGGGAACCACGGAGGGTAATAATCCTGCTGAAGGGAATACCCCATCTGACAACAATGGCGAAACGCAGACCGGTGAGGGCGGCGGTGATGTGTCCGCTGATAACGGCGGCTCTGACACCCAAGAGCAGCCACCAGCAGAAACAACGCCGGAAACACCAGCAACCGAAGGCTCCACCATCGTTGACGATGCAGCCACCATGCTCGGCGCCCTGTTCACCGCCCAGCCAGCCCTCGCTGCGAATGGAACAACCTTCCCAGTGCTCGATATTAAGAGCGAGGTCAACATTATTTTCCTCGCGCCAGAGCAGCCAGCTGAGGAAAACGCTTTCTATGAGCTGGCACTCTCCGACGCAGATCCTGTGCAGGTGAGAGAAGATAATACGCTGAACGATCTCACGTTCACCGCGACAGCAACGCAAAAAGAAGGCGTGACCATTCCTGCCGATGCGAAAGATTTTTCATTCGACATCAGCGTCAAACTGCCGGACGGCATCACGCTGCCGGACGATCTTTCCGGAATCGCCCAAATTTCCGGCGAGAACGATGCAACGATCAGCGACGAAAAATATGACGAAGCAGCGAACACCCTGACCTTCAAAGTCAACCAGTCGCTGACCAATACTAATGAAGAAAACAACGAAAATAATTCCGACGCCAAAGCGCAAGCGTGGAATTACACCATTGCCCTGAGTGGTGACAGATTCACCGTGGATGAACTTACTGAATCTGCCGCGATCACAGTGAGCGCCGATGCTGACGACAATGGCACCGTGAGCGAGAGCGCCGGCAATGTTCAGATCACCGTGACACCGAAGAAAGAAAATGATCCAGACGCAGCTGTCAATCTCAGTGTCAGCGCTAAACCATCTGCGCTGACTGTGAATGAAGAGAATGAACTGGGAAATTTCACATTTAATACGACAGCTGATGTGACTGCGGATAAGATTCCGGAAGGAACGCCAACATTCTCTTTCGCGCTCGACATTGATCTGCCAACAGGCATCAGCCTGCCGGAAGGCGCACTCTCGCTCAGCGACAACACCATCAAAGCAGGCGAGGTTGAAATTGCGACGCTCACTCTGCCAGCTGACGCAACAGCGACGCTTGGCACAACAAGCGATCCGCTGACGCTGACGATCACTCAGTCTATGGGCGCACTGAGCGCAGACCCGCTGAGCTATGCGGTCGTCATGAATGGCACAGCGCTCACTGTCGCCGACACCTATAATGAAGGAACGATCACCACAACCGTTTCCTCCACGGACGACAATGTGAGCGTCACCACAAACTCAGCGACGATCAGCGTTCAGAAAAAAGCTGCGCCGCAGCCATTCTATGAGCTGAGCGTGGAAGGCACAGAGCCGCTCACGCCAGTCGATCGCAAGCTCGATAATTTCACGATCACCGCGAACGCAAATCAGATCGCAGAGACGGACGAAAAAAGTTTCTCCTTTGAGCTCAGCATCGCTTTTCCAGAAGGGATCAGCCTCCCAGCCTATAACATCGGCCACACTGATGACACCGTTGGCATGGGCATATTGAACAGCATCGCGACGATCGAACCCCTTCCAGATAACGCTGCGATCACCGGCGCTCGCGTAGAAGGCAACACGTTGGTCATCACCATCACCCAGAATCTTCCACAGACAGACGAACCAGCGACAGAGGAACAGACAAACGACAGCCTCCCAAGCTGGAGCTATCCTGTCACGATCCTCGGGAACGCGCTCACTCTTGCGGATGACTTTGGCGAAGGAACGATCACTGTGAACGCAACGCCGCAGGATGCAACCCAAGGCACCGCTGCAACAACAGCGACCGTCACGATCAATCCGGAAACAGGCAAGCTGCCGGATGAAACAGAAGCAACCGAGACTGGCGAACTCATGCAGCAGATCATCTGGCGCGACAATAATGATGAAGATAACAAACGACCAACCATAGAGCAATTCGCAGCAAACTTTACCGATCAGCCGCTCTATTTCCGACTCACCGAAGGAAACGGCAGACCGGGTAAATGGCAGCAGCTGACCTACGAAAATCTCGGCAAAGCGGGCATGGAAAATATGCCAACGCCGACGGTTACACAGACAGCATCTGGCGGTTATCAGCTGAAATATGAAAATCTGACCACCGAGATGCAGCGCACAGCGAGCGACGGCACGCTGCTCGGCACCACGACGATCGATTGGTCGCTCGCGCCGGATGGCGACGCCAGCACCGTCACCCCGCCAGCGGTTGACGGCTACGAGGTGCAGCGTCTTGAAGGCGACAACACCTGGTACTATGTGCTGCTCACGAATTTTGAATTTGACGCTGCGCTGCGCTGGGGCACCCTCGGCAGCGCAGAGGGCGTGACGGATGAAACACTGAAGACCTTTGCGCTCTATGGCGTTGACGGAAATCCAACTCTCAAGGCTCTGCAGGAAAATGGCAAGCTGACGTTCACCACCTCGGGCAGCGATCCGCAGAACCCAACCGATGGTCATGTGACCATCAGCAATCTGCCAAAATACGACGTTGAAACCGGCGCGCTCATTGAGTACCGTGTGGACCTCGCTGATCCAGAAGGAGATATGGAGATCCGTCTCGACTCCCTCGAGGAGGGCGACTATTTCGCGGTCGAGTTTGACAACACAACAGTTGACAACCACGGCAGCGATAAAGAGCAGCTGCACAACGGCGGTCTCCTTGTGCTGACGCTGAAAGGCACGACGACTTTCACCGCGTTCAAGGAATGGCTCGACTGGGCAGATTCGAGCAATCGCCCGGATCTCACCTTTGAGCTCTGGCGCTATCGTGAAGGCTCCACTTATAATGAAGCGTCTTTCGTTCCAACCAGCGCCACCGACAGAACCCCGATCGAGATTGAATTGACCACCGAACAGAGTGCGGAGTATGATCCACAGCAGCAGATTAAACTTGAGATCACACAACCGCTCGATAAGTACGACTCCGATGGCTACCGCTACATCTATCTCCTGCGCGAAGAAATGCACGACAGCAACTACGAGCAGGTGTTCGGCAAAGTCGAACGTGATCCTGGCAGCGGAGATGTGACCACCACCGACACCCTGCCGAAAGAGATTTACGGTGAAAAAGGCACGCGCGCAGAGGGCGACGACAGCCTTTACAACGGCGGCACGCTTTCCAACCGTTTGGCTGCGAAGCAGAATGTTTCGCTGACCAAGGAATGGAACGCCGCTGCGTACCAGGGGTATATGAGCGATGTGAAAGTGACATTCGAGCTGGAAGTTCAGTATATTGGTCGAGAAGAAGATAAAGGAAAGTGGTACAAAACCGATCCGCTCGTCACCGCCGAGCAGAATGAGATCACCGAAGAAAACATGGCCCACTGGACCTACACCGCCAGCGTGCCTGGCTACGGTCCGCTCGGTCGCGAAGTGAAATACCGCTGGGTGGAAGCGGAAGTAACGCAGGATGGACAGCCTGTCAAAGTGACTGTCAATGAAGAAACCGGTAACAGTTCGTTCAGCCTCAAGCACAACGGGCAGACGGTCAACTATACGTCAGAAACGGAAGTCGATGAGGAAACGGGCAACACCGTCATCACCAACTCTGTCGCCGACACCATCGACTACAACATCAGAAAGATCTGGGCGATGGAGCCGCGAGAAAATGTGACGTTCAATCTCTATCAGATCCCGAGCGGCAGCTCGCTGACAGATGATACAAAGCCGTATCTGACGTTCACGATGAGCGCTGATGAAGCGACGATCACTACCACGCCAGCGACGAATGATTTTCATGGCACGATCGGCGTGAATGATGAGACCGGTTCTGTTGAAAAGATAACAGCCAACGACGCCAACAGAGGCGAGGACTGGCAGGATGACTGGCAAGAAACCTGGCGCACTGTCATCAGAGATCTCCCGCGTTTCGATGACAACGGGCGCGAGTACGAATATCTGCTGCTGGAACAAAATAACGAAGGCAGCGATTATTTCCCAACCTACGAAACGACCAGGGACGATGCCGGCAATTATTACACCGATGTCATCAACGCACCGGGAACGGGCACGCGCATCATGGTGCGCAAGGAATGGCTGGATGACAGCGACAGCGCCCACCGCGGCGACGTCACCATTCAGGCGTACAAGTACAATGGTGATCGCGACAATCCAGAGGACATTCAAGCCGTCGGTAAACCTGTGACGCTGAAAAACGGTGTCTGGACAGCGCTCGTTGATCTGCCAGATGTGTCAGAAGCAGATGTCACGAATGGCAAGGTGTTCATCCTTGAGACGAAGGTTGGCGACACGCAGGTTCCGCGCGATCCATACACCATTGGTGAAGAAACGGCGAACACTACGAATTTGCCAGCAAAAGCGCCGGAAGCTGGCGACGTCTATCAGTACGAAACCGAGCACCATCGCTACGAAGCTGTGTACAGCGGGCCGCAAACGATCAACGGCGAGCAGACGTTCACCGTCACCAACCGCCGCCTCGGCAACATTGACCTCACCGTCACGAAAACATGGAACGATGGCGACGGAAAACTCCGCGAGGCGCTGAACAATCTGCCGGCTGAATACAAAGTGACGCCGACTATTGAGCTGGAATTCGGCAATGGATTTACGCCGGATGAAAACGACAAGATCGGTGAAGATTTTGTCACCATCGGTGGACAGGACACGCCAATCTTAAATAAGGATGGAAGTGAAGGAAGCTCCAGCCAGGAAATCTCGCTGGATACCGTGAACGGCAACACTCAGGAGATCTATTTCTTCAACCTGCCGAAGTACGACCCGGACGATGGCTCCGTGGCGACCTATCAGGTGCGTGAAGTCTGGAAAACGCCGGAGGGTGATAAATCCACCCGTGAGATGAAAGACTATGTTGCAGCGATCCAAGAAGATTTTGACGGAAAGGCAGAGCTGCTGGCGCTGCTCGGCGAATTTTCCTCGAGCATCAGCTACGGTCAATACCAGGCCAACGATGAAGCGGGCACGGTTGCTGGCAACATCCAGCACGACACCCAGCCGATCAGCGTGACCAACGGCCTCGGCAATACCAAGGACGTTAAGTGGTACAAGCAGTGGAACGATATGTACACCTACGAACAGAATCAGCGCCCGGACCTTTATCTGGACATCTACCGCGTGGTGCACAAGAGCGCAGACGCTGATAACACCGAAGTGGAACTCGTGCGTGCGAACTACCACTGGGATCCGTTGACGATCGAGCAGGAACCAACAGAGGGTGAAGATGATGGCGTTGGAGATCAGGTGATCGATCCTCATAACTGGGTCGTGACACTCTACGACGCGCAGAAATACGACAGCTACGGGTACGAGATCAAGTACTACGCTGTCGAGCGCACGATGGTCAACTTCCCAGTCTACGACTACACCGTTGGTGAGTATTTCGTGAATGGCATCGACATCGGCAGCCGCGATGAGATCAGCGATGGCTACACAGGCGAAGAGTACGTTCTCGCGAAAGAGCGTATGGATGATGTCAACACCAACGCAAGCGCTGGGGATTATCCAAACTACGCCCTCATTGAGAACGGAAAGTTTGTCAACAGCCTCGAAGAAGAGATCGGCGTGCGTGGTCAGAAGATCTGGGCGTCGTTGCCGGAAGGCTATTCCAACACTGACCTTCCGCCTGTCACCTTTGAGCTTTACCAGACGCACGGCGAAAAAGACGCAGATGAAAACTACATCATCCCTGAGGGAAGTCAAATAGTTGCAGAAAAAACCATCAGCGAATGGGCAGATCCAGACGCCACCGGCACCTACAGCTTTACCTTCGATAAAGATCTGAAAGGTGAAAAACTCGTTCTGCCGCGTTACGACGAGCAGGGCAGACTCTACACCTATATAATGAAGGAAAAGAACGACGAGATCGGCGAATCGACGCTGAACGAGGTGTTCAGTCCGATCAGCATCGACTCCAACACCTACGTTGCGACGAACAGCTACAACCCACCAAAGGGCGAGATCTATGTGAAGAAACATCTGGAACTGCCAACGGGCATGACAGAAAATGATTCTTTCCCAGCGATACAGTTCACATTGTCGCGAAGCTATGAAAACAACGCAGGCGCAACGGTGAAGGATGAACGATTCTCCGACACAGTCACCTGGACCTCGGCACAGGTAAAAGCTGCCTGGACGAGTGGAGCGAACAAGAACATGGTGACGAGTGCCGCGTTGGAATTTGATGGAAAAGATGTGAACGGAGACGGCGTCAGTGACGGGCTGGAAATCTACGCACCAAACGGCTCGAAGTACATCTACACTGTGACCGAAACGGTTGACGATTTCCTCTACGGCTACACCACAGTTTCCGGTCAGGGAAATCTGGACGTTAACGGAAAGTACAGCAACGACGACACACCACTGTCTGTTGAAAATCTTGTGCCAACAAAAGAAGTAGCTGCGAGCGCGCCGAACGACTCCTTTGCAACGTTCAAAGACAACTTTGCTCAGGAAGAGATCACGCTCCAGGGTACAAAGGTGTGGAGCGATTACCATAATGCTTTCAATGTCCGTCCGGAAAATCTTGAGATCACCGTCACACGTTCTGCAGCCTCTCAGCCAGGACAGAGTAACGGCATTTCAAATGATGACACTTTCACAGCGGCAAGCTATGAAGTGAGTTGGACAAAGTCAGGCGACACCTGGACTTACACGATCACTGGCGCTGATGGCGGAGAGCTTGACGCTTACGCACCAAACGGGATGCCGTGGACGTACAAGGTCACAGAAACGCTGGACAACGAATTGAGCAAGATTTACAGCAAGAACCCAAGCTCTGGCAGTGTGTCCGTCAACATGACCAGCGACACAAATGCAGCAACGGAGGAGGTTCTCGATTTTCCAGCGCTGACCAATACCATGAGCGCTGGCGTTGGTTTCCAGAAAATCTGGAAAGATCAGGCTGGCAATGAGATCACCGACAACCACCTCGGTGGAACTCTGAGCGTCACCTTCAAGGCGCAGGTTCGGGAAGAAAATAGCGACGCATGGACAGATGCGTCCACGTACTTCAAGGATCAAAGTAATCTGAGTGAGGAGAACTACAACAAGATCTTTGGCTCCGACGCAGACGCTTTTGAAAAAACGATCACCGCCGCCGTCACTTCTACTGACTGGCAAGGCGAGGCTGGACAGTTTGACACGCTGCCAGCGGTGATCAAGAAACCTGACGAAAACACATTCACGCATCTGAACTATCGCGTCGTGGAAACAAAGGTTGTCTTTAATGGGCAAGAACAAACGCTCGCGCTCTCGGCTGATGGCTCGACGTACACCGTCAATCCGGACAACGGGCTCGTGGTCAGCGCAGAACTGAGCGAAAAAGGTCTCACAACGACCAACACGCTGCGTCTTGGCGGCCTGACGGTCACCAAGCAATGGAGCGGTGACAACAATAACCAGTTCAACACCCGTCCATCACCGGGCGGCGATAATTTCAGCTGGGTCGCATACTTTGTGATCGAAAAACATGATGGGTCTGACTGGTCAACGCTCAAAAATTCCAGCGGTGCGACGCAGGTCTTTGCGATCCGCGGCACCGATGAGCAGGATGCACAATCGTTCAAGATCACCGGTCTGCAGCCGGGCACCTACCGTGTGCACGAATTGCAGCCGAACTACGACGCCGACGGCGTGATCAACAGCACAGATTACGTCACGGACAGTTTCTACAACGGCACCTACAGCACCACGTACAGCGCGGAAAGCCTGAACACTGAAATGACGCCGGCGATGGATTTCACCGTGACGAACACGCTGAACACAACGGGCACGAACGTTTCTGTAGAAAAGAAATGGTATCCAGAAGAAATACCAGATGGCGCGTCCATCACAGCGATGCTGCAGTACAAAAACGGTGAAGATGGAAATTGGACAAATCTTTCCACGGTGACGCTGAGTGCAAATAATAACTGGAGCCACAACTGGACCAATCTGCCGAAGTACTACAACGACAGCCGGACTGAAACTCAGTATCAGGTTGTTGAAGGAACGGTCAGTGGCGCTGACGATTTCATCAAGCTGGATCCGGTTGTTAGTGACGATGGCACAGCAATCACGCTCGTGAACGTCGCGGAAACACAGCTCACTGTTGAGAAAAAGTGGGCAGGCGTTCCAGACGATCAGTTTGATCAGCAGCCATCGGTTAAAGTGCAGCTTCACTGTCAGATCGCTGACGGCGAGGCAGAGCCGGTTGGTGAACCTGTCGAGCTGAATGAGGGCAACAACTGGACGTACACGTTCAGCGATCTGCCATCGCACAACAGCAGTGGTGAAAAATACACCTACTTTGCACGCGAAGTAGATACCGGCGATTTCATCGCATCCTACGTGGATGACACGAACGGCAACGGTTTCACGACCACGATCACGAACATTGGCAAGGTTGATATCAGCGGCACGAAGACCTGGGTGGACAACAACAACGCCTATGGTACGCGACCAACGATTGAGTCTTTGACAGACAATAATCCGTCGAACGATGGGCTGACATTGGTTCTGTCGCGGACGACGAATCCTAACGCAGAAAATGTGGAATGGACAGTAGTCACTGATGCAACGCCAACGTGGACGGAATCGGCGACTGATCCAAACAAGTGGGAATACTCCTACAGCGATCTGCCAGCGACGGATGACGAAGGCCAAGCTTATACCTACAAGGTGGAAGAAGAACCTGTGGAAGGCTATGCATCCAAACAGGATGGCAACGATTTCACCAACACGCTGAAGCAGAGCACTTCTGTGGACGGCACGAAGACCTGGCACGACGCTCAGGGAGCTGATCGTCCAGAAAATCTGACGCTGACACTCTATCAGAAGCTTGACGGCAGCGAAGATTGGACAATCGTAGAAAACGCTGAGCCTGTCTGGTCGGGCAAGAAATCTGACTCTGACGTCTGGACGTACACCTACAACGATCTGCCGAAGTACAACAATCAGGGTGTGCTCTATCTTTACAAGGTAGAGGAAACGGTTCCTGACGGTTACGACGGCAAGACGATTGAAGGCACAGCGCTTGAAGGAAATCACGGAGCTGTCTACGAATACAACTTCGAGAACTACAAGCGCGGCGCGCTGGAGGTGACGAAGTCTGTCAGCGGAAACCGCGGCGACAAGACCGAGGAATTCCACTTCACTGTGACGCTCTCTGGTACGTCGAGCAATGGCGCGATTGACGGCGCAACGCTCACGGATAAATTTGGCGACATGACGTTTACGAACGGCGTCGCTGAATTCACGCTGAAGGATGGCGAAAAGAAGACGGCGCTCGATCTGCCTGCTGGTCTGCAGTATAAAGTCGTTGAAGAAGAAGCCAACAAAGACGGCTATACGACGACGAGCAGAAGCGACAGCGGAACGATCAACGCTGGCTACAAAGCGACGGCGTCCTTCAACAATCACCGTCATCACAGCAGTGGCGGCGGAAACGACAAGACCAAGGTCAGCGTGAAAAAGGAATGGGTGACGAACAACGGCGGCACGCCTGCTGCTTCTGTTCAGGTCCAGCTTTACTGCGATGACAAGGCCTATGGCGATCCGGTCACGCTGAACGCTGGCAACGGCTGGTCCTACGACTGGACACAGCTGGATGCGAACCATGTGTGGACGGTCAAGGAGGTTGGCGTAACGGATGGTTTCAATGTCTACATTGATCGCGATGGCAACACGATTGTCCTGGTGAACAACGACATTGGCGGCCCGGATCCGGAGGAGCCACCGGATGAACCGACGGATATTCCGGACCCTGAAAAACCGGAAGAGGAGAATCCACCAACGGATCCTGACGATCCGCCTGACAAACCAACGGATACTCCGGACGATCCAACGGACACGCCTGACGATCCTACGGACGAGCCGGACAAGCCAACAACGGATGTGCCTGACACGGAAAAACCAAACACGCCAAGCAATCCGTCGAACCCATCGAACCCAAGCAATCCATCGAATCCAAGCACGCCAACGTATCCAACGACGTCTACCCCTACAACAACCACAACCACCAAGACGGACAAGGATGCACCAAAAACTGGCGACAACACGCACACACGCGCGTTGTTCGCCCTGTGCCTGGCATCGTTGGCAGGGATGACCGTCATCGGCGTCAGCAGAAAACGCCAGCGCAAAGACGACAGCGACCAAAGCTGATCTCAGCGCAAAATAAAAGAAGGAGCCACGCGCTCCTTCTTTTTTATGTTGGGTAGAAATGGAAAAGGATCATCGCAGAAGCGGTGATCCTTTTTGAATGTAAGAAATGCGGGGATGTTCATTCTTCGACGACGAGCGGTACGAACTGGAAGGTGCGGCAGTCGACGAGACCGCGGTTGGTGAGGCGCAGGTCTGGCAGGCAGGCGAGGGGGACGAGGGCCATGGTCATGAATGGCGATGGCATGCTGCAGCCGATGGTTTTCCAGGCTTCTTCGAGGGTGGAGACGTCTGCTGCCATTTCTTCGGCGGATTCGTCGTTCATAAGGCCGGCGATCGGGAGCTTGGCGAGACCGAGCACTTTTCCGTCGGCGACTGCGACCATGCCGCCGCCGCAATTGATGAGGGTGTTGGCGGCGAGGGCCATGTCGTCGTCGTTTGTGCCGACGACGAGCAGGTTGTGGGCGTCGTGGGCAACGGTGGATGCCATGGCGCCGCGCTTGATGCCGAAGCCTTTGACGAAGCCGACGCCTTTGGTGCCGGTGGCGTGGTGGCGTTCGAGGACGACGGTTTTGAGCACGTCCTGCTGGGTGTCGCTTTCGAGATGGCCGCCCGCGACGGCGAGCTCGACGAAGCGCTCGATGTCGCCGACGCGCGCAGGAATGACTTCGATGGCGCGGATGGTGACGCGGTCGCGGTTTTCCGGCGCGGCGATCTTGAATGTGTCGGCGGTGACGGCGTCTTTCAGATGGACGCTCTCGCGTGCCCAGTCAGGGTAGGTGTATGGGGCGAGTTCGCGGGTCATTTTTCCGTCGATGGCGACGGTTTCGCCGTCGATGATGGTGCGAACGACGTTGAAATGTTCAAGATCCTTCAGCAGGACGATGTCGGCGCATTTTCCCGGAGCGATGGCGCCGAGATCCTGATCCATGCGGTAGCACTGGGCGGTGTTGATGGTGGCCATGCGGATGGCGGTGATCGGATCGATGCCGTTTTCGACGGCGACGCGCAGGATGTAGTCCATGTGGCCGTGGCTGACGAGGGTGTTTGGATGGGTGTCGTCGCTGACGAGGCAGGCGAAGCGACCGCCGATGCCGGTTTCGGTGAGGGCTTTGGCGATCACTGGCAGATCCTGCCAGGCGCTGCCCATGCGCAGCTGAGCGTACATGCCGAGACGCATTTTGGCGATGACGTCTTCGGGACGGGTGGATTCATGGCAGCAGCGGATGCCGCTGGCGGCATAGGCGTTCAGCCCGGCGCCGGTTTCTGGCAGGGAGTAGTGGCCGGTGACGACTTTGTCTGCGGCGAGGGTGGCGTCGACGATGCCGTGGGCGTGGTCATCGCTGGCGAGGATCCCTGGGAAGTTCATCATTTCGCCTAAGCCCACGATCTCGTCCCACTGCATGGTGCGGGCGACGTCTTCTGGTCCGACGAAGCTGCCGGTGTCTTCAAATCCAGGCACGGCTGGCACGCAGGACGGGGTGACGAACATACATTTGAGCGGTGTGCGCTTTGCGTCGTCGATCATGCAGCGTACACCGTCGAGACCGAGCACGTTGCAGATCTCGTGGGGATCGGGATAGATGCCGACGGTGCCGTGGGGCACGACGGCTTTGGCGTATTCGCCGACGGAGAGCATGGAGGATTCGATGTGGATGTGGCCGTCGAGAAAACCTGGCGACATGTAGAGGCCGCTGGCGTCGATGATCTCGGTGTCTGGGCCGATGCAGGCTGTGGCGTCGCCGACGAGGGCGATGCGTCCTTCGGCGATGGCGATGTCGATGTTTTCCTGGAACTCGGCGGTGCAGACGTTGACGAGCGTGGCGCCGCGGATGACGGTGTCAGCGGGTTGGCGGCCCTGGGCGACGGCGGCCCTGGGCGACGGCGGCGAGGGGTTGGGTGACTTCCCAGAGCGGGTGTTTGCAAAAATGATTGTGCATGGTGAAATTCCTTTCTAATGATAGAGTGTGAAGCGGTCAGCTGTTTTTGTCGCTTCGTTTATAGCGGCTACTGCGTCCGTTGCCGATGCGCGCCAAAATACCTTGATCGACTAATTGGCGCAGGAGGTTAATAGCGCTGGATTGAGAGATGCCGAGCGCTGTTTCGACATCTTTACGGGCAATGGTGCGTCCGTTCTGGAGCAGTGCGAGAAGTTGCTGTGTGCGATCTTCGTTAGGGTTTGGTTCTGGCTGGGAATGAGGCTGCCTGGACGCGAAGTTGATGTTCGGCAGGGTGATCTTGAACGCATGATCGGAGATTTCGATCGTAGGTTTTACTGGATGTTCAGCGTAGCATTCGTTGATCTTTAGCATTCCTGTGCCATACGCCTCGATGAGGTGCAGTCGGTAAAAGATATTCGCCAGATGTTGATTGCGTAATGCAGAAACGCCAAGCATGATGTCGTTGTATGAAATGCCGCGCATGAGTCCACCGACGTTCACCATTTCAACGCGGTCATCAAAAATGCTGATGAGTGTGGGTGCGGCCAAAGCGTAATCGCGGTGGATGATGGCGTTGAGCAATGCTTCACGCAGCGCTTCTGGCGGATAATCTCGCTTGTCAATGCGATAGAGGCCGGAAATGACGGCGTGGGTCTTGTTGAAACGATCCAGATAAGCGTAGGCATCTTCTAGTTGTGCGAGCAGCGAGCCGGAGAGCTCTTGACGGTCGCGGAAGATGCTTTTCTTGCTGCCCTCAAATACCGCGAGTTTGATGGTTGGCACACATTGATCAGAGAGCAGCATGCCGAGGTTTGAAAAGGTGCCATCAGCACCGATCATCTTCAGGCTGCGCATCTGTGATTCACCTAAATCGACGTTTCTATTATTAAAATAATGCTCGGTGTAAGAAAAGGTTAGTTGTTGATTGAGAGAACGCGCATCTTCAAAGCAGTCGCCGGCGGTATCACGAATCATGTCAAGGATTGCTGTTTCAGAAGCTGGTACGGAAGAAGCGCCCTGACGGACATAGACCCCCTCTGGCCGAATACCTTTACCTTGTAAATAATAAGGCCGTGCTGTGCCACGTTGGACGGTGAGCGTGATAATAGATTGTCCCGCCATGGTTTCGACGGTGCAGTGGGTGAACATGGTGACGTCAGGACGGATGCTGTCTCGAATCATGTTTGTGAGTCTGAGCATGGTGTCATCGATGTTTGCGATGCCAAGGACGTGTCCGTCGTCTTCCAATCCGATATAGATGGTGCCGCCGTTGGTATTGGCGAAAGCCAGAACGGCATATTTGATATCGTCCTTATATTCGCGCTTGAATTCGGTATACTGGTTTTCGATCATTTTTCTCACCTCTTTCTAACAATTATAATAGAATGTTAGAAAAGAGACAACGATTGTTAGAAAATGTTAGAAAATAAAAAGGATTGGCTGTTGTTGCTAATGATAGAGTGTGAAGCGGTCGCGGTCGAATTCGAGCAGTCCTTCGTCGCGCATTTTCGAGAGCTCGGCGCTCATGGCGCTGCGGTCAACGGAGAGATAGTCGGCGAGCTGCTGGCGATTGAAGGGGATGGTAAAGCTTGCGGACCCGGCGCGCACGCTTTCGGCGGTGAGATAGCTGGTGAGCTTGGCGCGGGTGGTGCGGGTGGCGAGCAGGCTGAGCTTTTGCATGAGGGTGCGATTTTTGTCGGCGAGCACGTAGAACAGATTTTGCACGACGAGGCTGTGGAAGGGGCAGGCGTTGGTGCAGACGGTGAGCATGCGCCGCGCCTGGAAGAGCGCGACGACGCTGTCGCTAATGCAGACGACATCTGCCAGCATTGGCCCGCTGGAGGGCGCAACGTAGGCTTCGCCGAAGAGATCGCCTGGCGCGAGGTCGGCGATGATGGTGTGGTTGCCCCAGTAGTCGTCGCTCTGGATGTGCAGCTTTCCTTCGAGCACGACGGCGATCTGCGAAAGCTGCTCGCCCTGACGGAAAACGGCTTCGCCTTTTTTGTAGGTGCGAGTCTGAGCTTGCAGACAGTCGAGCATACCGGCGATGTTGTCGGCATCGACGCCGCGAAAGAGCGCGGTCTGCTGCAGTTGAAGCAAATGATCTTTTTTCATGGAATTTCCTTCCTTGTTGGAAATACAACAGCAAGTCTCTCTCCATCGTATTATACTGGGACCAGGAAATCAAGAACAGGATCAGAAAATGACAGAGGAGAATGAAAAATGATCAGACGCATCATTAAGATCGATCAGGAAAAATGCAACGGCTGCGGAGCGTGCGCGACGGCCTGCCACGAAGGCGCCATTGATATGGTGAATGGCAAGGCGGTGCTCACGCGCGAGGATTATTGCGACGGGCTCGGCGATTGTCTGCCGAATTGCCCAACCGGCGCGATCACCTTTGAAGAACGCGAAGCGCCGGCGTACAACGAAGCTGCTGTGAAGGCGGCGCAAGCTGCGAAGCAGCTGCAGGCCTGCGGATGCCCGGGCGAGCAGGCGAAGACGATCGCCGAGCCACAGTCATCCGCTGCGCAGGTGACGATGGCTGCTCCTTCTGAGCTGCGTCAGTGGCCGGTGCAGATCAAACTCGTGCCTGTAAACGCACCGTTTTTTGACGGCGCAAAGCTGCTCATCGCTGCAGACTGCACGGCATACGCCTATGGAAATTTCCATCAGGAATTTATCCGCGGCCACGTCACGCTCATCGGCTGTCCAAAACTCGACGCGGTCGATTACAGCGAAAAACTTGCGCAGATCATCGCTCAGAACGACATCAGATCGATCACCGTTACGCGCATGGAGGTTCCTTGCTGCGGCGGCATCGAGCACGCTGTGAAGCAGGCGCTCGCCAAGAGCGGCAAGCTGATTCCATGGCAGGTTGTCACCATCTCCGCCGATGGGCGGATTTTGGATAGAACTTAAAGGATTTGTACAAAGAGAAAGGAGATTTATCATGTTTTGTTTTCAATGTGAACAGACTGCAGGCGGCAAGGGTTGCATGGGGAAGGCTGGCGTTTGCGGCAAACGCGCAGAAACCGCCGATCATCAGGATGGTCTCGTCGGTGCGCTGATCGCGCTCGCCCAGGCTGCTGAAAAAAATCCGTCCGCCGTCTCAGAAACCACTCATCAGCTCATTCTCGATGGGCTTTTCACCACCGTCACAAATGTCAGCTTCAACGACGACACCATTCAGGTGATCATAGATCGTACCCGCGCAGAGAAAGCGCAGCTCGGCGGCGCAGAGATTCCTGATTACGACATGCAGAAGGTCTGGAACGGTGACGAGGACATTCGCTCGTTGAAATCGCTGATCCTCTTCGGCATCAAGGGCATGGCGGCGTATGCTTATCACGCGCATGTTCTCGGCTATACCGACGCTGGCATGCAGCAATTTTTCTATAAAGCCCTCGCCGCTATCGGCAACGACGAATTTGGCATGAACGAACTTCTGCCGATCGTGCTCGAAGTTGGCGAAGTCAACCTCACCTGCATGGCGCTGCTCGATCGCGCCAACACTGAAACCTACGGCACACCAGAACCAACCGAGGTTACGCTCACCGTTGAAAAAGGGCCGTTCATCGTTGTCACCGGCCACGATCTTTACGATCTCAAACAGCTGCTCGAGCAGACAAAGGATAAGGGCGTGAATATCTACACCCACGGCGAAATGCTGCCAGCCCACGCTTATCCGGAGCTTAAAAAATATCCACATCTCAAGGGCAATTTCGGCACCGCATGGCAGAATCAGCAGAAGGAATTTGACGGTATCCCAGCGCCGATCCTTTACACCACCAACTGTCTCATGCCAACGCGCGGCAGCTACAGCGACCGCGTTTTCACCACAGAAGTTGTCTCCTATCCAGACGCCGTACACATCGGCGATGACAAGGATTTCACGCCAGTCATCGAAAAAGCGTTGGCGCTCGGCGGCTATGCAGAGGATCAGCATTTCACCGGCATCAACGGCGGTGACCGCGTGACCACTGGTTTTGGTCATGGCACCGTGCTTTCCGTCGCCGGACAGGTGGTCGACGCTGTGAAGCGTGGTGAGATCAATCACTTCTTCCTCGTCGGCGGCTGCGACGGCGCAAAACCTGGACGCAACTATTACACCGAATTTGTCAAACAAACGCCTGCAGACAGTGTTGTGCTCACCCTCGCCTGCGGAAAATATCGCTTCAACGATCTCGATCTCGGCACCGTCGCCGGCTTGCCACGTCTCATGGATATGGGCCAGTGCAACGACGCCTACAGCGCCATCCAGGTCGCAGTCGCGCTCGCAGAAGCATTCGGCTGCGGCGTGAACGATCTGCCGCTGTCCATGGTGCTCTCCTGGTACGAGCAGAAAGCCGTTTGCATCCTGCTGACCCTGCTCTATCTCGGCATTAAAAACATCTACCTCGGGCCAACGCTCCCAGCTTTCGTTTCGCCTAACGTGCTGAATTTCCTCGTAGAAAACTACAACATTTCACCAATCTCCACACCGGAAGAAGATCTGAAGAAGATTTTAGGCTAATCGATTTGCACCCTTCGCTAAATGCGAGGGGTGCTTTTTTGCCTGGAAGCGGGACAATAAAGCTGCCGATATTCGTTGCAAAAATATGCTCATTGTGCTACTCTTGAATTAGCGGTGGATAACGAAAGGCGGTGAACCGATGACGGATAAGCAGGCTTATTTAGAAGAATGGTACAGTGAAATGACGAGTGGCGCAGTACAGACGTTTGAGCAGTTGGTGCCTGAAACATTTGGCAGTGGACGTATTGCGCAGGCTGTGAGTGGACAGGGGATTATTGTCTCAGATTTACAGCTTTGTACAGACGAAGATGTGCGCGTGCAGGGCGTGACGAGTGGCGATTATGTGTGGATGATTTTTTGTTTGGGTGACGGCATCTTCTGGGAAGACCTTGACTCACGCAAGGGTATTACAATGGAGAAGCAAGAGGTTTGCGTTTATACCGGACATGGCGGTTTTGAATCGATTCGTTATGCTCAGAATGCGACGTATGATTTTCGCACAGTGAAGGTGCCGCGAAAAATATTTACAGCGCTGACCGACGATTATCTGGGCGGCCTGACGGCGGCGCGGCTGGAACGGAAAGTGACGGAGGACGTACTCCACGTGTCACTTTCGCCGCAGATGGCGCGTGTGCTCGCAGAACTTGGCGACGCAGAAAACTATCCTGGCGGGCTGGCGCAGCTCTTCCTCGACGGCAAGCTGTCGGAGCTTTTCGCCGTCATCTTGGGTGCTGCGATCACAGACGACTGCGCGGCGTTTCGCGCGCCGACGCTCTCGCGCACAGAACGTGCAGCCATCCGCGAAGCAAAACACATCATCGATGCAGCCATCGCTTATGCGCCGAGTTGTGAAGAGCTGGCGCGACAGGTGCACATCAGCGCGGCAAAATTGTCGCGTGGATTTTCAGCGATCTATGGTCAGTCGTTGCATCAATATGTGATCGCTGAACGGCTCGAGACGGGCGCGCGATTGCTTTTGGAAAATGAGAAAAATATTGGCGAGATCGCGGCGCTCGTCGGCTATGGCAAAGCGAGCAACTTTGCAGCGGCGTTCAAAAAAAGGTTCGGTGTGGCGCCGCGGGAGTATCGCGCGAGTCATCCGAACGGACGCGACTCCTGATCGCTTTTGGGTCAAAATCGACGGGATTTGGGTCGAGTAGAAAAGAAGCATATGCTAACATTAGCGGTGAGACAAGGATAATCTTATCTCACCGCTATTTATATTTATTGAAGGGAGAATTTTTTATGAATCAAAAATTGAATACCAAGGATTTCATTCTTATTGGCGTGCTCTCGGCGTTGATGTGGGTCATCTGTATGATCATCAGTACGGTGATGAGTGTGGCTGGTCCAGTGACGAATATTTGTTATCCGTCTGGCGTGGCGATTGTGAATGGTATCCCGATGATGCTTCTGCTCGCGAAGGTGCCGAAGCGTGGTGTTTTTACGATCTCGAGCGTGATCCAAGGGATATTGCTGATGCTCGTTGGCTGTTTTTGGGTGGTTTCGCTGCTCTTCATTATCGGTGGCGTGGTCTGTGATTTGCTTGTCCTGCGTGGTGGAAAGATCACGATGGGAGCAATGAAGATCGCTTTCGCTGTTTTCAGTGGGTTTTTCCAGTTGGGCTATCTTTTCCCGTTCGTTTTCATGAAAGAAGCCTTTACGGATGTCATGATTGGCAACGGAATTTCGCAGGAATTTATTGACAGTCTGTTTGGCGTGACCGCTGGTGTGATGCCGGTGGTTATCGTGGCTGTTGGAGTAATCTGTGGGTTTATCGGCGCGACGATCGGTCAGCGTGTGCTGAAAAAGCATTTCATCAAAGCCGGGCTCGTATCGATAAAAAAGTGAGCGCACGATGAATGGTTCTGTAGAAGCGTGCATCACGGCGCGGCCATTTAAGGGCACGGCACGACTGGATCCGCGCACGAAATTTTTGCTGCTGATCTTTCTGGGATGTGTCAGCTATTTTGTCAACGGTGAACTCACGAGCCTGGCTTTGGTTTCGGGCGTTGCCATTTTTATCGCTGGCGGAAGCAGGCCTCGCACAGCGGCGAAGATGCTTGCGGCTTTCGTGGCGGTGGATATTCTCTGCGCTTTTCTCACGTGGGTACAGATTCCGATCTTCAGTGTGATCATGAGCGTGTTTGGCGTGACGGTGCTGAAGATCATTCCCATTGCCGGGCTTGGCTTTTGGATCCTCGCCACGACGCCGATGGACGATCTCACGGTGGCGATGCAGCGCATGCACATGCCGCAGGCGGTGACGATTCCGCTGGTGGTGATGTTTCGCTACATTCCAACGCTGGGGATCGAATACCGGCGGATCAAAAACGCAATGGCAATTCGCGGCATCAGCGACACGTATCTGAAGCGGATCGCGCATCCGGTGCGCACAGTGGAATATATTCTCGTGCCGCTTCTCATGCGCTGTCTCAAAGTGACCGACGAGCTTGCTGCTTCGGGCACGACACGCGGGCTCGAGCTGGACACGCGCCGCGAAGCGCTGAACGAGGTGCGAATGGGCGCTGGTGACTGGCTGGCGATCGCGTTTGGTATGGCATTTTTCGCGGCGCTTGTGCTTTGTGACCGGAGCGCGTTGGGTGAGTTTGTGGTAAGGTGAATACCAGCGAAGCTGGCAGAGAAGATCCCCTGGGGGATTTGGAGGGTGTAAGATGATCGTTTTCAAAGATTTTTCGTTTCGCTACGAGGAGCGGGAGCGACCAACACTTCGGAGCATCGATCTTGAGATCGCAGATGGCGAGTGTGTGCTTCTGACCGGACGCAGTGGCTGTGGCAAGACAACGCTCATCCGTTCGTTGAATGGGCTCATTCCACATTTCTATCCTGGCGAGCTCCGCGGTACGCTCGAGTTGGATGGCGAGTCGTTGCTCGAGAAAACACCATCGGAGTTGGCTGGACGCGTGGGCACGGTGTTTCAGGATCCGCGCTCCCAGTTTTTCATGACCGACACGACGCGCGAGCTTGCGTTCGGCTGCGAAAATCTCGGACTGACTCGAGAAAAAACGGTGGCGCGCGTGGCAAAGGCGGTGCGCACGCTTTCGCTGGAAAATTTTCTCGGGCGCAGCATTTTTTCGCTCTCGAGTGGCGAGAAGCAGCAGATCGCGATCGGTTCGGTTTACGCGATGCAGCCGCGCGTTGTCATTTTCGATGAGCCGTCGGCCAATCTGGATCATGCGGCGACGCATCGGCTGGCGCTGATGATGGCTGAACTCAAGCGCGCTGGTGTGACGCTCATCATCGTGGAGCACCGTTTCTATTATCTGCGTGATCTCATTGATCGCGCTTATCTGATCCAGGATGGGCGCATTACTCGCACTTTTTCGCGCGAAGCATTCTCTGCGCTTTCGGAGGCGGAGCGTGTGCAGATGGGCTTGCGCACAGTCTATCCTGAGCGTGAAACTGTCCGCACACAGAAAAATTCCAATACCGCTGCTCGGCACACGCTTGCGGTAGAATCGCTGGGCTTTGCCTACAAAGGCGGGCCACCGGTGCTTTCGCGTGTCAGCTTCGAAGCGCGCAGCGGCGAGGTTGTCGGCGTGATCGGTCACAATGGCGCGGGCAAAACGACGTTGCTATCGCTTATCACAGGTCTTTTGAAGGAACAGCACGGGCGTATGCTCTTTGATGGCGAGGCGCTCTCTGTGCGCCAGCGCCGCGCGCTCTCTTATCTTGTGCTCCAGGACACCGACTACCAGCTTTTTGCAGCGAGCGTCGAAGAAGAGCTGTCGCTCGGCCATCGGGACGATGTTTCGGAAAAAATCGAGCGCGTGCTCGCAGAGCTCGGGCTCAGCGACTATCGCGCGGTGCATCCGGCAGCGCTCAGCGGTGGCCAGAAACAGCGCGTGACGATTGGCGCGGCGATCGTAGCGGAAAGCCCGCTGATCGTTTTCGACGAACCGACGAGCGGGCTGGATTATGATTCGATGGTGCGCGTGAGTGCGCTCATTGAAAAACTTGCGCGTGCGGGGGTCATCGTTTTTGTCGTGAGCCATGATTTTGAATTTATCGCGCGCACTGCCAGCCGGATCGTGCAGCTCGATGCCGCTGGTGCTGTGACAAGCGAAGCGCTCACGCCGACGCTTTTGGCAACGATCGCAGAAAAATATTTTTCACTGGAAGGTGACCATCATGTTTGAAAAAGTATTCCTCTATGCGGGGCCGCATAAGCGCGGCCTCTATGCGGCGACGGGCATTGTGCTTCTGAGCGTGCTCTGTGGCGTGCTGCCATTCGTGCTGGCCTATCAGATCATCGAGCCGCTTGTGAGCGGGAGCACGGTGGCGACAGAGTTGGTGACAAGTCGCGCAGCGGGCGTGCTCCTTTGCTTGGTGGCGCAGGCGCTGCTCTACGGCTGGGGACTGAATGTTTCCCACAATGCAGCCTATGGCACGCTGCTGCGCCTGCGCACATCGCTGCAGAAAAAGTTTGAGAATCTGCCCCTCGGCGTCATTCAAGACAAGGGCACCGGGACGGTGAAGAAGCTCTTCGTCGATGACGTCGACAGCCTCGAGGTGCTTCTCGCCCATTCGCTGCCGGAAGGCGTGGCGAATCTCATGATCCCGGTAGCGGTGATTCTTGCGCTCTTTGTTGTCGACTGGAAGCTGGCGCTGCTGTCGTTGGCATCGATCCCGCTTTCTCTGTGGGCAATGAAGACAATGTACGCTGTCGGTATGCAGAAAATGGGGCCGTATTATACGGCAGGGCAAAAGATGAACAATACGATCATCGAGTACGTCAACGGCATGGAGGTTGTCAAGGTGTTTAATCGCGACGCAGATTCTTATGCGCGTCTGCGCGACGATGTGCTTGCTTATCGCGATTATACGCTGGCCTGGTATAAAGCTGCCTGGCCATGGATGGCGATGTATTCAAGCTTGTTGCCGTGCACGATTATTCTCACGCTGCCTGTGGGGAGTTGGTTTGTGCTCCGTGGTTGGTCGACGCTCGCTGATCTCATCCTCACACTCTGTCTGGCGCTTTCGATCGGTACGCCGCTGTTGAAATCCCTCAGCTTTCTGCCGACGCTGCCGCAGCTGAATTACAAGATCGCTGCGCTCGAGCAGGTGCTGGAGGCGGTGCCGCTTGCGCAGACAGAGGATGAATTCCACGGCGTAGACGACAGCGTGCGTTTTGCGCACGTATCTTTTGCCTATTACAAGACCGTGCCCGGGCCGGACAGACAGCCACAGACGGTGAGCGAGCCGGTGCTCCAGGATATTTCCTTCACTGCTCGCGCCGGAGAGAAAACGGCGCTTGTCGGCGAAAGCGGCAGTGGCAAATCGACGTTGGCGAAGCTGCTTGTTCATTATTATGATGTGGCCGATGGTGCGATCACCATCGGCGGGCAGGATCTGCGTGAGATGAGCCTGGCAGCGCTGAACAGTCATATTTCCTACGTGGCGCAGGATCAATATCTTTTTAATACCTCGCTGCTTGAGAATATTCGCCTCGGTCGTCCGAATGCGACAGAGGATGAGGTGCGCGCTGCTGCTGATAAAGCACAATGTACAGAATTCCTCGCGCGATTGCCGCAGGGCATCCACACGCCGGCCGGTGACGCGGGGAAGATGCTCAGCGGCGGTCAGCGCCAGCGGATTTCGCTCGCTCGCGCCATTCTCAAGGATGCGCCGATCGTCGTTCTCGACGAAGCGACCGCTTATGCCGATCCTGAGAATGAGGAGAAGATGGAAGCCGCCATCGCTGAACTGACGCGTGATAAGACGTTGATCGTCATTGCCCACAAGTTGCCGCAGGTAGCAGACGCCGACCAGATCGTTGTCATGGATCACGGGCGGATCGCCGGGCGTGGCACGCACGACGAATTGCTCGCCAGCTGTGCAGAATATCAAAAGCTCTGGCGTGCCGCCAGTGAAAGCGGTGACTGGAGGATTCGCGACGGAAAGGAGGAAGGTTGATGTTTGCACTCATATCTCGCATGCTGCGGCTTTCCGGCCGCTACAAAAAACGTATTCAGCTGGCCTTTGTCTGCGCTTTTGTGGAGCAGATCCTTTCGAAAATGCCGATCTTTTTTGCTTTTCTCGTGCTTGCTGGTTTTGCATCTGGCACGATGAGTGGTGCACGCTGTCTTGCCGTGGGCGCCATACTTGTCTGTGTGGTTGTGCTGCAAGCCGTTGTTCATTATGCCAGCGATCGGTTGCAGAGCGCGGCCGGCTATATGATCTTTGCCGATCAGCGTATTGCGCTTGCGGATCATCTGCGGCGCTTGCCGATGGGCTATTTCACGGCAGGAAACATCGGCAAGATCAGCTCGGTGCTCTCAAGCGATATGGTTTTCGTTGAAGAGGTTGCCATGAGTACCATCGCCAATATGATGAGCTATCTGCTCAGCGCTGGTGTCCTGATGGTCTTCATGTTTTGGCTGGATTGGCGGCTCGGGCTCATCGCGCTTGCAGTGATGCTTCTGGCGAACGTCGTGGCGCGGCGCATGAACGCTGTTTCGCTCGAGGAAGCGGCAGCGCGTCAGGAGCAGGGCGAGCGATTGACCGATGCCGTGCTCTCGTTTGTCGAGGGCATCGGTGTGATCAAGAGCTACAATCTGCTCGGCGCACAGTCGGCGGCGCTCACAGAAAACTTTGCGCGTTCTCGCGATGTTAACGCCGCTTTCGAGCGTCGCATGACGCCGTGGACGACGGGACTTTCCATTCTCTACGGCGCAGGCATTGCGGCTATTTTTGGGCTGGCTGTTTATTTGGAGCAGACAGGCGCGCTTTCGCTCGCATATTTGCTCGGCGTGCTGCTCTTTGTCTTTGATCTTTTCGGTCCACTCAAAGCGCTCTACGGCGAAGCCACCCGGCTTACGGTCATGAATGCTGCGCTCGATCGCACCTGCGACGTGCTTGCAGAGCAGGAGCTCGCAGATGTTGGCACGCTGCATTTGCCAGAAGCTAGCGCGAACGGTGAGCCGGAGATCGAATTTGAGGATGTATGCTTTAGTTATGATGGCGCGACGGACGTGCTCCATAATATTTCCTTTGCCATGCCGCCGCGCACGATGACTGCTCTCGTTGGGCCGTCTGGCGGAGGAAAGTCGACCATTGCCAATCTTCTGGCGCGTTTTTGGGATGTGGGCACAGGCTGCGTGAAAATTCGTGGTGTCGATATTCGTGATGTGCCCTTGGCAGAGCTCATGGACCAGATCTCGATGGTTTTCCAGCGCGTCTATCTTTTTCAGGACACGATCTATAACAACATCGCCATGGGCAGGCCAGACGCGTCGGAAAAAGAGATTATCCAGGCTGCGAAAAAAGCGCGCTGTTACGATTTTGTGACTGCATTGCCCGATGGATTTCAAACCATCGTTGGCGAAGGCGGTGCGACGCTTTCTGGCGGCGAGCGCCAGCGCATCGCCATCGCGCGCTGCATCTTAAAAGATGCGCCGATCGTTATCCTTGACGAAGCCACAGCCAGCGTCGATGTCGACAACGAGCGCTACATTCAGGAAGCCATTTCTGAGCTCGTGCGCGGCAAAACACTTCTTGTTATTGCGCATCGGTTACATACGATTCGTGATGCCGATCAGATCCTCGTCGTCGCTGGCGGGCGCATCGCGCAGCGCGGCGATCACGCGTCGCTTTCCGATCAGCCTGGTATTTATCACGATTTTCTACAGAGAAAAAGAAGGCAGGTGTCTTATGATAGAACATGAGTCAATCGGCACCAGTGCAGAAAACTATTTAAAAGCCATCCTGCGGTTGGAGCACCAATACGCTCCATCGACGTGGCGCACTGGATGGACGTGAGTAAACCCAGTGTTTGTCATGCGATGAAGAAGCTTGTCGTCGGCGGCTATCTGAAAATGGATGGGGATCACAGCCTACATCTTACAGAGAAGGGCCGCGCTGTCGCTGAAGCCATCGACGAGCGCCACCAGTTTTTTCGTGAGCGGCTTATTGAATGTGGCGTCGATCCGATTGTGGCAGACGAAGACGCGTGCCGCCTGGAGCATGCGCTTTGTGAAGAAAGCTTTGCCAAGCTGAAGCAGGCGTTGATGTGACGGCATAGAAAATAGCTGGGCTCCCGAAGAAATGGAAATCATCAAGTGATTCCATTCTCCGGGGGCCCAGCTATTTTATCTCAGATGAAAGCGGCAGCGGAGCTCGCGCAGGCAGTCTTTGCGCAGAAAGAGGACAAAGAGCAGCACGAGCAGCAGGGAGAGTACTGCCATGAGAAGGAAGGTTGCTCGAATGGCGCCACTTGTGGTAGCAATGCCGGTGAAAGCGCGGGTTATGGCGACGACGAGTAGCCAAAAAAACGGAAAAAGATTGCGGCGCTGTTTGCGAAAATCGCTGAAGAAGAGTGTCGCTGAAAGGATGATGCCGAAGCAGAGCAGGATAGAAGTGGCGACGCCGGCCCAGCCGGGATAGAGCAGGTCGATGAGAATGAAGAGGATGCTCAGGAGGATGATGGCTTTGATGGTCTGGCTGATGCGGTTGTATTCCAGCAGATCTGGCGAAACGACCATGGTGTGGAGGGTGAAGAGCCCGATGATGACGATGAGGCACCAAGGCGCTCCGCCGCTGGCGAAATTAACGATGATGCTAAGGATGACGCAGGTGACGAAGATCCTGTTGAGAACGTAGGCGAGATGCTGGCGGCGGCGCTGCTTTTTTGTGATCGGTGGATAGAGGGGGTTATTCTCCATAAAGCGGGCTCCTTTCCAGCGAAAACGGGATGCCGTCGGCGCAAAGCAGCGCGACGAGGCTGTCCTCGAATGTGGTGTCGGTGGTTGTTTTGGTGATGGTGAGGGTGGCGGTGCCGCCGTAGGTGACGAGCATGCTGCGTGCGCGTTGCAGGATGCTTGGACCGATGACGGCGTCGATGCTGCGCACATGGCGCGCGAGATCTGGCGGCAGCTGGATGATGCCGAGATTGGAGAGGATGCCACTGTAGAGGCGGTCGCTGACGAAGCCGTAGCTGTGTTGGAAGACGGGCTTTTTGACGACGAGGGGGATCGGTGCGACGAGCTCGATGATGCCGGTGATGGCGCTGGCGGCGTCGGTCATGGCGGATTTGCTGGCTTTCTGGCGCAGCTGGGCGTCGATGCGCGAGCAGAGAGCGGCTGGAGTATCGATGGCGCTCAGAGGGAGCCCGATGCCGCAGGGAAGAACGAAATTGCGCAGCGTTGGCGAGGGAAAATATTTGCGCAGATCGACGGGCACCTGGAAATTGAGATAGCCCTGGGGTTCTGTCACGGCGGCTTTGCCGGCGACGAAGAAAAGCGCGAGCATGTAGGCGGTGACGCTGACGCCTGCGCGTTCTGCGACGGCTTTGAGGGCGCCAGCGTCCATCTGCAGATGGAGGATCTGACAGGGCTTTGTGCGCGTGAGCACGCCGCCGAATTGCAGCGCTGGCTTTGCGGCGCCGGGAAGACCGAAGCGTTTTCCGGGGATGCGGAGGAACGCATTTTCCAGCTCGGCCTCTGGCGGCGGTTCGAGAATGTCGGGAATGCGCGGGTCGGGCGCGATCTGCTCCCCGCAGAGGCGCAGATATTCGCTGATGAGGGCGGTGAGAAAGCGCATGCCACCGAGGGCGTCGCAGAGCACGTGGAAAAATTCGACGCTGATGCGGTTTTCATAATAGAGCACGCGGAAGGATTGCGCGCCGCTACGGGAGATCTTGATCGGCTGGCAGGGAATGGTGCGCTCTGGCTCTGCGCTGTAGCGGCGCGTGGTGGCGTCGAGATAATGCCAGAAGACGCCTTTTTTCAGCGTGGCGGTGTAGGCGGGGAAGCGCTGCACGGTGAAATTCAGCGCCATTTGCAAAAGCGCTGGCACGATGGGGTGTTGCAGCGTGGCGGAGAGCCGGAAAACGGACATGCGCCCGCGCTCCATGGAGAGGGGGTAGAGCTTGGCGGCGTCGTCCAGCGGCAACCAGCGGCGCGAGGGTTTTTCGTAGAAATGGCCGAGCCGGCAGGGATCGAGGCGCGCAAGCATTTGCGAGAGCGCAAGCCCCTGTCTGGTGTAATGCTCCAGGGCCTGCTCAAAATCCCGCCAGAGACGGCGCTTGTCGCTGTGGTTCAGCCGACAGCGTCTGTCGAAAACGTTGTAAAATCGTCGCAGCTGCTCAGCCTGGGTTTCGTCGGGCTGGCGGCGGATGAGTTCTGTGTAGAAAGCACTGCAAATGGTGTGCATCGATCGTCCCCCTCTGATGTATCGTCGTGTGTGCTTCCAGATAAATCCATAGTAGCATAGCGAAAAAACGTGGTCAAGCGCGCTGTGCGCTGGCAGAAAATTTTTGTGAGCGCGCTCTGGTTGCAATTTTTTGAAAAATATTCCATTTGCGGTTGACAGATGTCCGCTGGCTGTGCTATCATGCAGAAAATCAAATAACACCAAACCGTTGAAGCGGAGATAACGGCGATGATGCCTGTACAGAGATCCCGTGTTGCTGAGAGTCGGGAGAGAAACAAGTCGTCAAATGGACCGCTGAGGGTGCAGTCAAATGCGCGAGGGAATCGCGCAGAGTATTCTGCAACGTGTGGGCATACGTCAGTTGCCGGAGATATGATGGTATCTCGCTAAGGGCGCGCACAAGTGGCGCGAATTCAAGGTGGCACCGCGGATAAAGACTATTCGTCCTTGACAGATGTTGTTTTCTGTCGAGGGCTTTTTTATTGGCCGTTGGCAGATGTGCAGAAGAACCACAAAGGAGAGATTACAATGACCAACCCAAACGGACGCTTTGGCATCCACGGCGGCCAGTATGTACCAGAGGCGCTGATGGGCGCGCTCGAAGAAGTTTCGGCTGCTTACGACCATTACAAAAACGATCCAGAATTCAAGGCAGAGCTGGCTGCGCTGTTCAATGATTACGCCGGCCGACCATCGCGGCTGTATTTCGCAGAAAAAATGACGCGCGATCTTGGCGGCGCGAAGATCTATCTCAAGCGCGAGGATCTCAACCACACCGGCGCGCATAAGATCAACAACGTGCTCGGACAGGCGCTGCTCGCGAAAAAGATGGGCAAAACGCGGCTCATCGCCGAGACCGGCGCTGGTCAGCACGGCGTGGCGACGGCGACCGCTGCAGCGCTCATGGGCATGGACTGCGTTGTCTACATGGGGAAGGAAGACACCGAGCGCCAGGCACTGAACGTTTATCGCATGCGCCTTTTGGGCGCAGAGGTTGTGGCGGTTGAAAGCGGCACGGCGACGCTCAAGGATGCCGTCAACGAAGCGATGCGCGCATGGGGCGAAGACCTCGAGGCGAGCCATTATTGTCTCGGCTCGGCTGTCGGTCCGCATCCGTTCCCAGTAATGGTGCGCGATTTTCAGGCTGTGATCTCTGAGGAGATCCGCGCGCAGATCCTCGAGAAAGAGGGCCGTTTGCCGGATGCTGTGCTGGCCTGTGTGGGCGGTGGCTCCAATGCCATCGGCACATTCTATCATTTCATCGGCGACGAGGGCGTGCGCCTGATCGGCTGTGAAGCGGCTGGTCGTGGCATTGACACCTCCGAGACAGCAGCCAGCGTCAACACCGGACGCGTCGGCATTTTCCACGGCATGAAATCTTATTTCTGCCAGAACGACGATGGCCAGATCGCGCCAGTTTATTCGATCTCCGCCGGTCTCGATTATCCAGGCGTTGGGCCGGAGCACGCTGCGCTCTACGACAGCGGCCGCGCCGAGTATGTGCCAGTTACCGACGACGAAGCCGTCGACGCTTTTGAATATCTGGCGCGGATGGAAGGCATCATCCCAGCCATCGAATCGGCACACGCCGTTGCCCATGCGCGCAAGCTGGCGCCGACGATGTCTCCGGAGCAGATCATCGTTATCACCGTTTCCGGTCGCGGCGACAAAGATTGCGCGGCCATCGCACGATACAGAGGAGAGGATATCCATGAATAAGCTTGAACCTGCATTTGCAGACGGCAAAGCCCTGCTGCCATTTATCACCTGCGGCGATCCAGATCTTGAGACCACAGCCGCCATTGTGCGCGCAATGAGCGCAGCCGGCGCTGGCGCCGTGATCCTGGGCATTCCGTTCTCCGATCCGACCGCCGAAGGACCGCTCGTGCAGGAAGCAAACCTGCGCGCCTTCGCAGCCGGCGTATCGACCGATGGCGTTTTTGATCTCGTGCGGGAACTGCGCAGCGATGTGAGCGTGCCGTTTGTTTTCATGACGTACGCCAACGTGATCTTCTCTTATAATGGAAAGGATGGGATCGGCGCAGAAGCCTTCATCCGCACCTGCAGCGCGATCGGCGTCGACGGGCTCATTGTCTGCGACCTGCCTTACGAGGAAAAGGAAGAATTCCTGCCGCTTTGCCGCGAAAACGGCGTCGCGCTGATCTCGCAGATCGCGCCCGCCTCCGACGAACGCATTGCGAAGATCGCCAGCGACGCCGAAGGATTCCTCTACGTCATCCCCGGCGAAGATCCGCAAGCGCTCATCGCGACAGCGCGCGCGCATACCAAGCTGCCGTGTATCCTCGCCCTGGCAGCGCCAGAGAGCGATGACCTCCGCCAGGCAGCAGCGCTGGCTGACGGCGTTCTCGTCGAAACAGCGTTCGTCCGCAGCATCGCCGCGCACAGCAAAGATGCTGCACCATACACTGCCAGCCTCGTGCGCGAGATGAAGACAGCGCTGGAAGGATGATCACAAATAGAAGACAACGCCTGTGCCATTGATCGGCACAGGCGTTGTTGCTTTACGAACGGATAAAGCGCGGAGGCTCGTAGTAATCGCGGGCTGGTTTTTTTTCGCAAAGGATATCGGCGAGGGTTTGGCGGTGGATATCGGCCAGGAGCAGCGCGCGATCTTCTGGTACGAGCTGATACTGGTCGCGACCGACGTTGACGATCAGTGGAACGCCGTTGGTACGATTTTTGAGCAGTGCGCGGCCGCGCGGTGAGGCGCCGAGCAGTCGCACGAAGGGCGGCGATGCTGGCGCAGGCGGCA